>Ga0187848_10001251_pt1 | contig 22027 bp, 9 predicted proteins | sample June2016WEW_4_40_FD_132424 | JGI IMG/M metagenome (GOLD analysis project Ga0187848, IMG submission 132424) | Peatland microbial communities from SPRUCE experiment site at the Marcell Experimental Forest, Minnesota, USA - June2016WEW_4_40 | ecosystem: Environmental > Terrestrial > Soil > Wetlands... | reverse complement strand
GTGACCTTGCCGATGATTCGCAAACAACTCCAAGCGGCGCTGATTCATCTCTCCGGTAAGTGCCCCTGGTGTCAGACGAAATTCGAAAACTCATCCTGACTACTTAACCGAGTATTATTAAATCTGTCCAGAAAAAAGATTCAAGCGTTTCCAATGACACTGGAGCCAGAACGCCTCGTCAGCATGCGATGAACTGGTTTGCCGCGTGCGGCTACAGTTCTAATTAAACCGCTCTAACGGATATGAACCGTATGAGTCATCCGGTGTCGTTGTGCGCTGGAGTTCCTCGGCTTCGAGGCAACCCGTGGAAGATGAACGGCTTGGGATGGTCAGGGCGGTGAGTTTTGAACTCTTGACCATTACCGCTTCGCGCGCAACCAGAGGTCCGCGTAATCCAGCCAAGCCGCCCAATCCACCCCGTTCATGGAGTGCTTGCCGTCCCGGATGAAGTAGCCGAGCCGGCTGGGCAACAACCTGCCGATTTCCGGCTTTTCCTGCGCGCCCAAGCCGTCGCCTGCCAGCAGGCGATAGACCGGATCGGCGGCCCGGAGCATCTCGAATTGACCGGCGGGATTTGCCCACAGGTCTTCGCTGGCGCAGGAGAGCAGGACCGGCCGCGGCGCGCACAGGGCAATCAGGCAGTGCTGGTCGAAAGGCAGCCGGGCCGGCTGGTCATTGAAGGCTTTGAAGTTCCCCGCAAACCAGTGTGGAAAGTTTTTGTTAATCATGGCCAGCGTTTCCACGGTCGGGCGGCCTTGGGCGTTGGGTTTCGCCAACTCGGGCGCCACCCGGGAAGGCGCGCTGCCGCCACAGCCAGCCTGACTGGCAATCGCCAAGGCAAAGCGTTCGTCGAAAGCGGCCGCCAGGAGGGCGGTCTTGCCATTGCGGGAGTGGCCGACGGTGGCGACGCGCCGGGCATCAATCTCCGGCAGCGTTTCCAGCGCGTCCAGCATCCGCGAGAAACCCCAGGCCCACGCCATGATCGTGGCCGTGTCGGCCGGGCCGCGTTCTGTCGCTGGGTTGCCGCTGAGTCGGCGGAGGATCGGTTCGGCGCTGGCCGCATCATCCGGCACCACGTCGCCCTGGAAAAAGCTGGCGACGGCGTAACCGCGCTGGATCGTTCGGGTGATGTTCCAAACGTCGCTTTCCTTGCCCCGGTCCTGCGCCTTCGCGGCCTCGCCGCTCCCCGCACCGTCTTTGTGTTGCACCACAATCTCCGGCACGGCGATGCCGGGGTGGTCGAGTAATTGGTGATTGCCGCCAAAGTTCAGTCCGAGGAAGCAGGCTGCCGGCACCGACTTCCCGTTGGGCGTCACCACCAGCAAGCGCGCCGGTCTTTCCAGCCCGAGTTCCACATCAAATTCCCGCAGGGTCGCCGCTCCGCCCAAGGCAGCCTTGTCCGCGACTCGCAGCTTGACACCCGTCCGCGCAGGCTTCGCTGGTTGCCGGCCATACATATAATGCTCAAACAGCGCGCGCAGCTCGGGCCGACGCAGGGTCTCCCACTGCTCGCGCGTCTTGATCGCGGTGCCATCGCACGCCACGAGCGGATTGGGCAGCGTGGGCACGACGGGCAAAGAGGAAGGCGCAGGGAAATCGCTGGCAAACGTGATCATCGGGGCCAGCAGCGTGAGAGGGATGAGTTTCATGGAGTGCTGATACTGTGTGTGGCCGGCAAAAACCAGCGAATTAAATCGAAAAGGTGCATCGGACATGCTTGCCTGTTCAAAGAGCGGCCCCACAGCTTGAGACCGGGGTTCAACTCCCCTCGGCTCCACCCTCTCGCAAATAAACAACTTACGCTGTTAATGGCTGGCAGTGGCAACAGCCAGTGGCAACAAAACCAAGGAGAACCAAGCCTGTTTAGCGTTGTCCAAAGTTGTCAATCACAGCCGGACCTGAACCCCGCGAACGCCGGCCTTGCCAGCCCTACCGGGGCGACGGTTTCGGAACCCGCGAGTCGGAGAATGAGAGGCCCAAGATGGACTTTGCCGCCCCCGTTTCACTGCCCGCATGGCCGCATCCGCGGCCCACGCGCGCCTCGCCTTGCGGCGTCCGGGATCGCGCCGGGCGGGTATGGCAGCGGAGCAGGACGTCTCTGGTATCCCCTGTTTAGGTGATGGTGATACCACCATGTTAGGTGGTGCGCAAACATGAATTCCCGTCTATGCTGGTTTCGGATAAAGCGAGAGGACCCGAAAAAGTGAGAGGACCCGATCATGCGAACAATTATGCAGCGCGCCGGTCATGTCCGACACCAGGAATGACAAGCCTCTCCTCCTCAGTTTGGACGATGATAAACCTGACTAAAGGAGTTGTTGGGAGGGTGATGACCGTCCTGGCACTGGTGGCGTGGACGGACAGCGTGAAGGCACAAGGAGTGTTGCAGCCGGTGAATTTGCGCTGCGGGATGCGCGTCAATCCGCTGGGTGTGGGGGACGCCACCCCAAGGCTTTCCTGGCAACTCCAATGCGTTGGCCAGGGGACGGCCTACCGGGGAGAGACGCAAAGCGCTTACGAAGTTCAGGTTGGCTCGGCGGCCGGGGCGGCCGATTTGTGGGACAGCGGCAAAGTCGCAGGCGCGGAGACGGTGGATGTTTTGTATGCGGGCCAGCCATTGACCAGCGGGGAACGATGTTTCTGGCAAGTGCGGGTGTATGACGGCAGCGACAACGCATCGGCCTGGAGCGCGCCGGCGCAGTGGTCCATGGGGCTGCTGGCCGCGACGGATTGGACGGCGCAATGGATCGGCTATGATGCGGCCTATGCGCTGACTCCGCAACAGGCGGCCAACAACGCGTTGTTCAACACTTCCAACTTGAATTGGATTTGTTTCCCGAATTCGCAGGCGCAGGCGGGTATCGAACAGTCTTTGCTGCGGAAGCAGATTGTCCTCCCGGCCGGCCAGACGATCTCCAACGCGGTCGTGGCGCTTTACGCCGACAATTTCTGCAACGTGTTTGTGAACGGGCAACAAATGACCAATTCGGCGATGCGTTGGGAGGCCACGGCGCAAATCAATGTGACTGCGTGGTTGCAGGCGGGAACAAACATACTGGCGCTTGGGGCCACGAATTCCGATGTCCAGGACGCGGCCAATGTGATCGGCCGTCTGGTGGTGCAGTTCGCTTCCGGCAGCGTGTCAAATCTCCCCGTTAATGGCACTTGGAAGGCGGCTCAAACCGCGCCGGCCAACTGGACGCAGACCAATTTCGACGACTCCGGCTGGACCACGGCGGAAAGCAATTCCGGCACCCCGTGGGGCACCCCCGCGCTCAACGACATCGCGCGGGTTCCCGCGCCCTATTTGCGCAAGACTTTCACGGTGGGGCAAACGGTCACGCGCGCGACCGTGTATGTGACGGCGCTGGGTGTTTATGAGTTGCACCTCAACGGCCAGAAGGTTGGCAACGATGTGCTCACGCCGGGCTGGACCAAATTCACCAAGCGTGTTTATTACCAGACCTACGACGTGACGGGGCTGGTGCAGGCCGGCTCCAACACCCTGAGCGCGATCCTGGGCGATGGCTGGTATGCGAGCGTTCTGTCAAACCAAGGCCGGCGCTGCAACTACGGCGGAACCCCGCGATTCATGGCCCAGCTCGTGCTGAATTTTTCCGGTGGCGGCGCGCAAACCATCGTCACCGACCCCTCGTGGAAGGCCAGCTATGGCCCGATTCAATTCGGGGACCTGCTGATCGGATCGGGATACGATGCGCGCCTGGAAATGCCAGGGTGGGATGCCACTAATTTCAATGACAGTGCGTGGTCACCGGTTTCGACCGGGCTGAGCGCCGCCGCCGTTGGTTACACGAATGTGACGGCCATCGTCACGGCGTTGGAGACGGACAATCAACTCAATTTCGTGGCCAATAACGCCACCATGGGTGGAGATCCGGACTACGGCGTCGTCAAGGCTTTGCAAATCACCTTCCAACTCGGCGGCACGAACCAGACGCTGACATTTGCGGAAAATTCGACCGTAAACATCGGGGGGACGGGACAAACTTTGACCATTATCCAGGCTCTCTATGGCGGTCCGACCACTTTTCCCGGCAGCGGCGGGATGAAGGTGCAGGCCGCCGTCACGGAACCTTCGCGCTGTTTTGAAGAACTGGCCGCGACCAATCTCACCGTGCCGAAACCCGGCTGCTACACCTTCGATCTCGGCCAGAACATGGTCGGCTGGGTCCGGCTCAATATCAGCGGCAGCGTTGGCGACCGCATCACAGTGCGGCACGGCGAAATGCTCAATCCCGACGGCTCGATCTACACGGCCAACCTTCGCGGCGCAACCGCGACGGACTTCTATATTTTCGGCACGAACGGCACAGTAACTTATGAACCGCGTTTCACCTTCCATGGCTTCCGTTACGTTGAATTGCGAGGACTGTCCGTGCCGCCCATGCTGAGTTCGGTGACGGGCATCGTCGTGCATTCCGATATTTCACGGACCGGGACCTTCGCGTGTTCCAGCCCGCTGGTGAACCAGCTCTACAGCAACATCATTTGGGGCCAGAAAGGCAACTATCTCGAAGTCCCGACCGATTGCGCGCAGCGGGATGAACGCATGGGTTGGACCGGCGACACGGAATTCTTCGTGCCGACCGCCGCCTGCAACTTCGATGTCCAGTCCTTCTTCCGCCGCCATCTCGTCACGCTGTGCCAGGACTCGCAGTATCCCAACGGCTCCTTCGCTTTTGTCGCGCCCGACCTGGGCGGTGGAAGTGGCGGGACCGGCTGGGGCGATGCCGGATGGATTTGCCCCTACAACATGTATCGCGCCTATGGCGATACGAATGTGATCGGCGATAACTACGCCGCCATGAAGCTCGACGGACAATTCGACGCCTCCTATGCCTCGAATTATGTGATTGCGCGCCTCCCCGGGGATTTTGGCGATTGGCTGAACCTGGGTGGCAGCGCGTCCGAAACCGTGATAGACACCGCCTACTACGCCTACTATGCGCAGGCGATGTCGGTAATGGCCGACGCCATTGGCAACAGCGCCGATGCCGCGGCCTATGCAGTACTCCATGCCAACATCGTCGCTGCGTTCACGAATTTCTTCAATTCGGACGGCTCGTTCGCAGATGGCAGCAGTCAGACGGGCTACGCGCTGGCCTTCACGCTGAACCTGGTGCCCGCCGGGCTGAACGCCAAAGTCGCGCAATAATTCGCCAACTCCATTGCGCAATTCGATAATCATCTGGCCACGGGCTTCATCGGCACGCCGCGGCTGCTGCCCGCCCTGCACGCCGCCGGCCGGGATGACCTGGCCTATCAAGTGCTGCTCCAGCAAACCTATCCTTCCTGGCTCTATCAGGTGAACCTCGGCGCGACGACGATGTGGGAACGCTGGGACGGCTGGACGCCCGGCGCCGGTTTCGAGAGCACGATCATGAATTCGTTCAACCACTATGCCTTTGGTTCGGTGGGCCAATACTTATACAGCGTGGTCGGCGGCATCAATCTTGCCAGTCCGGGCTACAAGACCATCGTCATCCAGCCGGTCACGGAGGCCGGCCTGACTTGGGCTGATACCAGCTACAATTCCACCCGCGGCCTCATCTCCACCGCGTGGACCAATGCCGGCGGCGCCTTCAAACTGACCGTGGTGATTCCGCCGAACACGACGGCGGAAATTTATGTGCCCACCACCCATGCCAGTGCCATCACCGAAAGCGGCCTGCCGGCGGCCAGTTCGCCCGGCGTAACCTATGCCGGCTTTTCAAACGGCTGCGCCATTTATGCCGTCGGCTCCGGCCAGTATGTGTGGTCTTCTGCGGTCGCGGCTCTCCCGCCCCCTCTGGCGGTGACGGAAACGGACGCGGTTTATGCCGGTGGCAGCTTCCCGGCGTTGCCGCGCGGGGATCTGCTCACCAACGCGACCACGACGGTGGTGGCTAATACCATTACGGTGGGGCCTGAAAATCATCTGCCAACCTCCGCCCTCTATGATGGAAACATCGGAGAACCGCTGACCACAAATAGAAGCTACGAAATCAGCGGCGGAGCGATTACATTTTACCTCGGGCCGGGGGCCAACGGCATCGGATATACAATCACCAACTTGAATACCTACACGGCCTGGCAGGACGACGGCCGTGAGGATGCAAATTATGCCGTCAGCTATTCCTCCGACGGCGCCAATTTTTCGCCCATCGCGACGGTGGCCTACAATCCCTCTCCTTACCCGACAAAGGACGGCACCGGCGGCACCCTCACGTCGCTTGCCGTCGCGAATTTGACGGGAGTGCAGTATCTCCAGTGGAATTTCTCCGCCGCCCAGCAGAACGGCGGGGTCGGCTATACGGAGGTGGCGGCGTTTGGGCAGGCCAGCGTGCCGATGACGCCGGCGATCTTGGGCGCGACTCAATTGACCGGGCTGACGAATTTTGTCATGAATATCAGCGGCCTGGCCCCCGGCCAGAGCTACACGCTCCAGAGCACGACCAACCTGGCGTCGGACGCCTGGTCCACCGAGACCAATTTTGTCGCCACGCAGGCCGCGGTTGCCTTCACCAACACCACTTCCAACTGCCCGCAAAAATTCTACCGCGTGGTGGGATATTAGGCTGCGACCGGCCGGCGCGGTCGGATGAGCCGTTCATTGCCATGCGTTCTCCTTCCCGTGCCCGGGTTCACTTTTCAAATCACGGCCAGAACAGGCCGTTTGCCGTGAAATGCAGGGCGTTGAGGGGCCGCGTTCCAGGCCTCACCTGTTTCGGTGATGGTTGCGACACCGATTTTGGGGATACGCAGCGATGAGCGGCGCTGATATGGTACCTGAAAGCACGCAATGCGCGATGGACGGTTGGTTCATCCAGGGATCAATTGTGTTTGCTCGACAGACAAACGAAAACCCGAATATATGAAATTCAATACCACATGCCGCGGCCTGCTGGCTGCTGTGCTGGCCCTCAGCGTCACCGGCGAAATTGCCCGCGCTCAAACACCTGTCAACGTCCCGAACTTCTCCTTTGAAGCGACGAACGGAGACCTCATCACTGCTTCCGGCGGCAATGCCGGAGAATTCAATGTCGGGACCAACTGGATCTGCAATGGTACGGGCGGCGGCGTTTATATTGTCAATTTCAGTTCAAGCGGCGTTGACTTCACCAATGCCACAACTCCAAGCCTCCTCCCGCCGACTGGGGACGGCACCAATTACTTGGTCGAGGATGTAGCCGCCGCCCCCGCCGCCTTCCCCGTTTGTTGGCAGGATCTCGGGGCTTTGCTGCCCAATACCACCTATACCCTGAAGATCGCGGTCGGACAATCTCTCGTGGGCGTTACCAACGCGCCCATCGCCACCGGCCAGGGTTATATTGCCTTGGTCAATGGGCGGACTCCTTATTACCCTGTTCTGGGCGCCACGTTCGTGGATAACAGCATCCAGGCGCCCGGCACCTTTATTGATTTCTCTCTGACCGTGACCACTCCAGCCGTGGTCAGCGGGGATCTGACCATTGTGATGGGAGCGACTAATGGAGGTCAGATTTGTTTTGATAATGTGCGCCTGACCACAACACCGGCGGCCAACCCCGTGGCGCTGCTTCCCTCCCTTTCCAATCCGTCGCCCAACCCGGCGGCGCTGCCCTCCGCTCCCTCCGCCTCCGAGACGGTCTATTTGGGATCGGTGGTCACCCTGAGTGAGCTTCCCGCAGGGACTTCCCCTTTCGCCTACCAATGGCGGACGGACAACGGCTCAGGCGGCGTCACCTTCACCTCCATCCCCCTTGCCACCAACGCAAGTTACGCGGTGACCAACAGCGCGGTCTCAACTGTGGAATACCAGGTGATCGTGACCAACAGCCTTGGCAACTCCTCCACCAGCGCGCCCGTCACACTGGCGGTTATCCAAGGCCCGCCGGTGATAGTACAAGACACCCTGCCGAATTTGAGTCCCTCTGATGTCGTCGGCAGCTCGGAGACGTTCACAGTTGTGTTTGCCGGCGACCAACCCATCGGTTACCAGTGGCAGGTGGATTATCTCCACGGCACCGGGCCGGGACCCATCGCAGGCACCACGCTCAATGGCACCACCAATGCAACGCTGACGCTGGTCAATTTGCAGGTTTCCGACAGCGGCCTTTACTCGTGCGTGGCGACCAATGATCAATCCGTTGGACCTACGACCAGTACGGAGTCGTACCTTACGGTCAATCCTCTCCCGGCGGCAGACAGCTATGGCGTGATTCAAGCCCAGGCGGTGCAGGAGGGTTTTGGCAACAACAGCCTGTTCACCCCGACCTGGGCGCTGGCGCCGGGCAGCCTGATTGCCGGATTACAGCCCTTTGCCACCAGCACGGGCAATTTCAATTTGTATTCGTGTTTTGGCACCAATATCTTGACGGACGGCTCCTTTGGCCCAATCAGTTCAGCGGCTGCGGGGGAGATCATGGCCACCATCGGCAACCCTCAGGGTGGTGGAACGCCCGGTAGCTTTGTTACCTGGCTGCTTCCGACCAATGCCAACGGCTGGGACATCACCAACATCGTCATTTATGGCGGATGGACCGATAACGGTCGTGACCAGCAATCCATAAACATTCTCTATTCAACCATCGCAGCTCCCGCAGCTTTCAGCTCCGAGGTGTCACAAGTCAATTTCCTGCCCAACGCGCCCGCCGGCGTTCAGGTCGCCGCCCGCAGCATCCTCACCTCCGGCACCGCCACCCCGGCGATGGTGCATAATGTCGCCGGCATCCAATTCAACATGAATATTCAGGCGGGCGGCTTCAATGAAAACGGCTGGGAGGGCTACTCCCAATTTCAAGTCTTTGGCACCGCTTCGGCCCCCGCGCCGGTCTGGGTCCAAAACATGGTGCCGGCGACCGGCACGGATGTCACTGGCAGCTCGGTGACCATGTCTTGCGTGGCCAGCTATTCCCTGCCGCTGACTTACAGTTGGACAGCCGTTTACGCCGATGGCCACGGGACGGGACCTGTCACAGGCACGGCGCCCGGAGGCACGACCAGTTCAAACCTGACGCTCGTCAACTTGCAACAATCCGACAGCGGCACTTACACCCTCACGGCAACCAATGTCGCCGCCAGAACCGGCCTCGTCAGCTTCCCCTGCGCCTTTTTAGTCAATCCAGCGCCAACGCCTGATGTGTTGGGGGTGTTGGATTCGCCCGCCAGTCAAACCGGCAACACCGCGGTGCTGACGCCGACTTGGACCGTCGCGCCCGGCAGCCTGATTGCCGGATTGCTCCCCAGCGCAACCAACAGCGGCAATTTCAAGCTGGAAACCGCGTCGGTTGGTCTTCCTGTTCTTACGGATGGCATCGTTGGTTTTATCGGCAACGGCAACGACGCAGCCATGGTAACGGCCGGGGGGGGCGGCGGGGCCGGCACCGGTTTTACCTATAGCCTCCCCGCCTCCACGTACGGGTATAATATCACCAGTATTGTGGTTTACGGTGGATGGAATGACGGTGGCCGCGACGAGCAGGAGTACAACATCTTTGCTTCGACCGTTAGCGCCCCCAGTAGTTTCACCTTGCTCACATCCTTCGACTACGCGCCACCGACTGAAGTCACAGGACCCGGCGCGCCGAACATGACCCGCGTGACTTACACGTCCGGGACCGGGCCGTATCTCGCCCAAAATGTCGCTGAACTGTCGTGGAACTTTAACGTGCGCCTCCCAGGCGATCATACCGGCACCTTCGGTGGAGAGAACGGCTATCAGGGCTACTCCGAAATTGACGTGTATGGCACCCCCGCGGCGGCCCCCGCGCCGATCACCTTCGTCACCAACATGGTGCCGGAGGCCGGCTCGGATGTCGTTGGCAGTTCGATGACAATGTATTGCACGGCCACCAGTCCGAATCTGCCCCTGACTTACCAGTGGCAGGCCAATTATGGCGGCGGGCCGGTACCTGTCGCAGGCACGTCGGCCAATGGCACGACCAATTCATCGCTGATGCTGACCAACTTGCTATTTTCCGACTCGGCGACTTACACCCTTACGGTGACCGATCACCTGGGAAATTCCCTCACCAGCCTGTCCTGCTACTTTACAGTCAATCCAGCGCCAACGACTGATGCTTATGGGGTGATTGATTCGCCCGCCAGTCAACAAACCAGTTACACCACGATTCTTACCCCCACCTGGACCGCCGCGCCCGGAAGCCTGATTGCCGGGCTGTTGCCGACCGCCTTGTATGCCAACAACGGCCAGCAATCTTTCACCAACGCCTTGAATGGAGATACCATGACTAATGGCCTGGGTTTGTCAGTTCTCACCGATGGCCGGGTTGGCTATGCCAACGGCAGCGCGACCAGCGGAGCCATGGTCATGATCGGGAGCGGCAATAATGGCGGCAATTCGCTGACCTACACCCTCCCCTACTCCGAGGGCGGGTATTCCATCTCCGCAATTCAGGTTTACGGTGGATGGGGCAACGGCAACCGCGACGAGCAGCTCTATACCATGTACTATTCGACCGTCAGCGATCCGTCGGTTTTCATCCCGTTTATATCCTACGACTACCAGCCGCCGGCTGAAACCACGCCATTCCAGTTTCCCAATATGACGCGCATGACTTACACGCCGGCGAGCGGGCCGTATATCGTGCAAAACGTCGCTCAAGTGTACATGAACTTTACGAGTAATACGGTGAATGGGAATACCGGGGAAAACGGCTACCAGGGCTACTCGGAGATAGACATCTACGGGACGCCCTCCGCCGCCGCGGTGTTCCCGCCGACCGTGACCACCAACACGTTGCCGAGCGTCTGTCAGGATGTTGTCGGCAGCTCTGAAACCTTCATCGCCGGTTTCAGCAGTTCCGCTCCAATGACTTACCAATGGCAGGTGAATACTGGTTCCGGGCCGGTCAACGTCACAGGGTCGCAGTTTTCGGGCGTGAACACCCCGGTGCTGACGGACAACAACTTGCAAGCTGGCGACTCAGGCTCCTATTCTTGCGTCGCGACCGTCGCCTCCGGCCCGGCCGCGGGAACGGCCACCAGCGCTCCCAACACGTTCACCGTCAACCCCGCTCCCACGCCGGTCGGCAACATTATTATATCAGATGCCCTGCAAGCGTGGTCCAACAGCACATTTGCTCCGGCCTTTACGCCGACCTGGACAGTTCAGCCGGGCAGTATCATCGCCGGAACTCTTCCGACCAGCAGCACCGTGAGGACCCCTAACGGCAGTTTTTCCGAGAATGGTCAAGGCAACAGTACAACGGGGGGCGGGGGTCTGCCCGTTCTTACCGATGGGTTTCCTGGAACGTACGGAGACAACACTGACATTACCCTGGCGAGTTGCGGCAGCAGAATGGGCTCAAATATTATCTATACTCTCGGAGGGCCTTCCGGTGCGTATAATATCTCCAGCATAGTCACTTACGGTGGATGGGCCAACAATGGCCGCGATGAGCAAGCCTATACGGTTTATTATTCGACCTTCGCTGCCCCCACAACCTTCATCAACCTGACCGTCAACGACTACAAAGTTGCCAACATCCTCACCGGGGCCTCGGGCTGGAACAACTACCCGGATTGCTCCCGCTCAACCATCACTGCGGTGAACGGGGTTCTCGCCTCCAACGTCTATGCCGTCGGATTCAACTTTCAGACGCCCAATGGCGAAAACAACTGGGAGGGCTATGCCGAGATTCAGGTGTTCGGCACGGTAGCGCCCCTGCCGAGGTTCTCCGCACCGACCTTTTCCGACGGCAATCTGAACTTGAGAGGCACCGGCGGAGCGCCGGGAGGAGGCTATACTTGCCTGACGAGCACGAATGTGGCCGCGCCCTTGTCCACCTGGACGACCAACAGCCAGGCGACGTTTGATGGCTCTGGCGGGTTCTCAATCGCCATTCCCGTCGTCGCATCCCCGCCCGCGCAGTTCTTCCAGATCAGAGTGCCGTGAGCAAAGCGTTTCTGACTGGCAACAGATGAGTGGTGGAGAAGTTGGCCGGGGCCAAATGGCCCCGGCCAGCTATCTAATGGCGGGGCCTCGCTTTTTGGAAACTAAAGGTTAGCATCAGAATATGAGAAGAATAAGAGCAAACGAAAGATGGCATGAAGCGCGCTTCATGACGGCGCGGGCCTTCACCTTGATTGAACTGCTGGTGGTGATCGCTATTATTGCCATTCTGGCGGCATTGCTCCTGCCGACATTGGCGAAGGCCAAGCAACAGGCGCTGTCCGCCAATTGCATCAACAATTTGAAACAACTCACCCTCGGGGCTCACATGTACGCCGGGGATAACGGCGACAAGATGGCCCCAAATGCCATCGGCGGCGATGAGTCCTGGGTCCAGGGAGATATGGAAGTAATGGTGGATGCCACCAACATTTACTACCTCACCAATTCCATTTCCTTGTTTTACCCCTATGTCGGTTCCGCCAAGGTTTACTGGTGCCCGGCCGACTTGATCCCCATGAATGGCACCTCCATTCCAAGAGTGCGTTCCTGCTCCATGAGTTGCATGATGGGTAACAACCTGGGCACCGCCGGCGATGTTCATCCAGGCATTCCGGAAAACCTCAAATTCAGCCAGGTTATGAACCCTGGTCCTTCTCAGGCGTTGCTCCTCATGGATGAGCAGACTAATCCCAATGTCGCCCAGCAGAGTTTGGACGACTGTTATTTCGCCATCAATGCCATAGTCGGCGCCGGAGGTCAGGCGCACCCGCCGGATACGTTCGACTGGCGCAACATTCCTAGCAGCCGTCACGGCAATTTTGGGCAGATGTCGTTCGCTGACGGTCGTGTGGCAAAAGTCAAGTGGCTGGAACCAAAAACCCAGACGATGTTGGGGACGGGCCCCGGCGGGAACGAGGACATTGTTGGCACCTCGCCCTATGACTTGGATTTGCAACAAATCTGGTCGTCCATTTATCCTCCCTCCCGCTGGTGAGGCCTGCGCCGCGGCAAAAGCGGCTGAGGCGCTGGTGGCCGGTAAAAGCGGATCAGAATGACATCTGATCCGGGCGTTTTCCTTACTCTCCTCAGGCTTGACGGGCGCGCGCGATCAGACTATTCTTTCAGAGAATCTGATCCGAAACATCTTGTACCATTCCATTAGTTTTCGGTGGCCGACAGGCTTGCGGTTGCGGCGCTCCCGAGGGAGGTTAACCGCCCCTCTTTTGGCGGCTTTATGCTTCGCGTCCATCGCCCCGCCGCCCGCCTTGGCCCGGCAGGCTGGCCGCGAGGAAATCGCGCCCGAGGCGGAATCGTCCAACAGCGCCACCAACGGCCTGGGCTGCTGGATTTGGGCGGCGCGAACCTTCGACCGGCAGACCTGCCTGCTCTGGAGGTCATTTGATATTCCCGCCTCCACCACGGTTGCGCAAGCGTGGCTAACCATGACGGCGGATAACGAGTACAACCTTTTCCTGGACGGGCGCAATGTGGGGCGGGGAGCCGAGTGGCGCCACCTGGGCAGATACGATTTAACCCAACTCATGTCTCCCGGCAAACATGTGCTGGCCGTCGAGGCGTACAATGTGGACGCGGAAGCAGGAATGCTGCTTGGTTTGCAGGTGAATCTGGCCGACGGACGAGTTCTTCACATCAAATCGGACACCAGTTGGAGGATCGTGCCCAAAGAGGTGCGTGGTTGGCAGACCATGACCAAGGCGCCGGATTCCTGGCCAGCCGCCACCGTCATTGGGCCGATCGGGACCCGGCCCTGGTGGACGACTCCAGAGGGCATCGAAATTAACCCGGCACTACAGTTGATCAAGATCCCCTTCTGGCAGGCCGGCTGGTTCCAAATCATACTATTGACACTCTGCGCAACCGCCATCCTGATCAGTTTCTACCTCATGTCCCAACTGACCTTCCATCAGAAAGAACGCTGGCTGCTCCAGCAGGAACGCGCCCGCATCGCCCGGGACATCCATGATGACATTGTATCGAGAATGACCCAATTGGTATTGCATGGGGAAGTGGCGCGAAACGATCTGCCGGCCGACTCGGAAACGCGGTTGCAGCTTGACCTGTTCTGCGAGGAAGCCCGCGGGCTGCTCGCCACCCTGGATGAAGTCCTTTGGGCCGTAAACCCCCGGCGGGACACTCTGCGCGACTTTGCCTCCTATGTAACCGACTATGCCCAGAAATCCTTAAAACACACTTCCATCCAATGTGTTTTGGATGTGGACCTGGAGATGTCGGTGGAGGCCATTGATCTTCCGCTCCGGCGCAACCTGCTCATGGCGATCAAAGAAACCCTCAATAACGCGCTTAAATACTCTGAAGCCACTGAATTACTGCTCCAAATTCAGCGGCAAAACCAGGGCCTGGCCGTGGTTGTGCAGGACAATGGCCGGGGCTTTGACCCGGCGACGCCCACGCCCGGACGCAACGGCTTGACCAACATGACCCAGCGAATGGCCGAGTTGGGAGGGCATTGCCGCGTTATCAGCCAGCCGGGCCAGGGTTGCCGGATCGAGTTTTGGGTGCCACTTAACCGCTCGCGCAGACACTTGTGGGGCAGGATGTGGAGATCCAAGCAGTTCTCGACGAATGTCATCGAAACAAAGAACCCGGCGGCAAAAAGCCTTACAATTTGATGATCCCGCCCAGTGTTAGAACCAGGGGGCCGCTGAAAGTGGCCTTGGTGGAGGATCAGCCGAAGGTCCGCGAGAGCTGGACCCGGCTCATCAACTCCTTTTCCGATCTTTCCTGTATTTGTGCCTGTGCCACCGGTGAAGAAGCCGTCCGCATCATTCCGCAGAAGCTGCCCGATGTCATACTGATGGACATTTTTCTGCCCAGAATGTCCGGCATCGAGTGTACCGCGCGGCTCAAGGTCCTGCTGCCGAATGTCCAGATCGTCATTTTAACCGCCATGGATGACCAGGAACTGGTCTTCATGGCGCTGGAAGCGGGCGCGGACGGGTATCTGTTAAAGCGAACAAAGCCGTCGGAATTGCGCACGGCCTTGCTGGACGTGCTGGGCGGGGGAGCGCCCATGACCAGCCAGATTGCCCGTCGCGTGATCGAGTCATTCCGGCAGAAGGCCAAGACCCTGGGCGAATCGGTGCATCTTTCCGTGAGGGAAGAGCAGATCCTGGCTCACCTCTCCCAAGGCTATTCCAACAAGCAGATTGCCAGCAAGCTGGAGTTGAGCATTGATACCGTTTGCAGTCACTTGAAACACGTTTACGAGAAGCTGCATGTCAGCTCGCGCACCGAGGCGGCCGTGCGCTACATCGCCTCCAAAACGCCGCCGTAAACGTCAGGGGGATCGCATGACCCCCCCTTGTTTCGGTGATTTTGAGATCACCGTGTCTGGGGATAGACGCCCGGAAGCGCCGCGGGCCATATTAAGACAAATGATGCCAAAATGAGACTTGCTTTCCCGGCCCTAATGACCTGTCCAGCCCCGGCCCTGGCCCGCGGTCATTTCCACCATAAATCCAAATTGAACCTGTTTAAAAAAAGCCTCGCTTTGGGAGTTGTTTTTCTAGCGGGCGCCGGCTTCGCGAAGGTCGAGATCAAGAACCTCCGTTGCGAATACCTGACAGACCCGCTGGGTATTGACGCTGCCAGTCCCCGCCTGAGCTGGATCATCACCTCCGCCCAGCGGGGTGAAAAGCAGACGGCTTATCAAATCCTCGTGGCGAGGAGCGAGGCGCAGCTCCGCGCCGGCCAGGGCGATTTGTGGGACAGCGGCAAGATCGCCTCCGATCAGACCGCGCAGGTGCTCTATGCCGGCAAGAAACTGGCCTCGGGCCAACGCGCCTGGTGGACGGTGCGGGCTTGGGACGCCGCCGGCCAGCCTTCGGAATCGAGCGCGCCGGCCTGGTGGGAAATGGGTTTGCTGGCGCCAGCCGACTGGCACGGCAAATGGATTGGCCGGGCGGACCTCGCCGGGCTGGCGGCCAATCAAGCTCCGGCGACGCCGGAACTCCGCCGCGCCTTCACCCTCGAAGGAAAGATCAAGCGCGCCCGCGCTTGCGTGATCGGCCTCGGCTACTTCGAGTTGAGCATCAATGGCCATCGCATCGGCGATCATCTTCTCGATCCCGGCTATACGCGCTATGATCGCCGGTTGTTGTACGTCACGCACGATGTGACCCCGGCCTTGCAGGCGGGCGACAACGTGATCGGGGTGATGCTCGGCAACGGCTGGTTCAACGTCTCCACCAAAGCGGCGTGGGATTTTGACCAGGCGCCGTGGCGCGCCACACCGCGGCTGCTGCTCGAATTGCGGGTCGAAATGGAAGACGGCCGCCTGGTCACAATTTCCAGCGATGAACAGTGGAAGACCAGCGACAGCCCGATCACCTTTTCCAGCATCTATGGCGGCGAAAACTACGATGCCCGGCTGGAGCAACCGGGTTGGGACGCGCCGGGATTCAGGGATGACTCCTGGCAGCAGGCGCTGGTCCTCGATGCGCCCAAAGGCCAAATCGTGGCCCAGGCGATGCACCCGATCCGCATCACCAAGGTCATCCAACCCGCCGCGCTCACCGAGCCTGAGCCGGGCGTGTTTGTCTTTGATGCCGGCCAAAACCTCACCGGCAACGCCGAATTGAACCTCTCCGGCCCGGCTGGCTGCAAAGTGACCCTGCGCTATGGCGAGAAGCTCGACGCCAAAGGCCGCGTTGACCAGTCGAACATTGCCGTCCATGTTTGGCGGTTTGACCGCAATCAACAATTCCAAACTGACAACTATACTTTAAAGGGCCAGGGGAGCGAGCGCTGGCGGTCGCGTTTCAACTACAACGGATTTCGCTATGTCGAGATCACCGGCGCGCCGGGCCGGCTCGCCACCGGCAACCTGGCCATTAACTTCTTCCATTCCGATGTGCCGGAAGCCGGGAATTTTGAAACCTCCAATCCGCTGCTCAATCGCATTTGGGTGAACGGCCGCTGGTCTTATTTGGGCAATCTCTTTGGCATTCCCACCGACTGTCCCCACCGCGAGAAAAACGGCTGGACCGGCGACGCCGAGGTCGCTTCCGAGCAGGGGCTGTTTTATCAGGACGGCATCACCGTCTATGAAAAATGGATCCGCGATCTCGCCGATGAACAACGGAGCAACGGCGCGCTGCCCGGCATCGCCCCAACCGGCGGCTGGGGTTACGGCTTTGGCGGACCGCCCTGGGACAGCGCCTTGCTCATCGTGCCCTGGCATCTCTACGAGTATTACGGCGATAGCGCGGCCCTGAAACAGAATTACGAAGCAGGCAAACGCTACGTGGAATACTTGACTACCCGCGCCAGAGGCGGCCTCGTCAACATCGGCCTCAAGGACTGGAGTCCGTGGAAAGCAAACACTTCCCCCGCCGTGACGGACACCGGTTACTATTACCGCGACGCCAGGATTCTCGCCGCGGTGGCGCGCCTTTTGGGCAAGGAGGACGACGCGAAGAAGCACGACGCGCTCGCCGACGACATCCGCGCCGCGTTCAACAAGGCCTTTTTCAACGCCGAAACCGGCTCCTACGGCACCGGCACGCAAACGGCGCTCGGCTGCGCCCTCTACCAAGGTCTCGCCGGGCCGGAAAACGAATCGAGGGTCGTTGACAATCTGGTGGCGGCCATTGCCCGCGCCGACAACCATCTTGACTTCGGCTATCTCGGCGCGCAATATGTTCCCAACGCCCTCGCCGCTCACGGCCGCGCCGATGTTGCTTACGCCATGCTCACCCAGACCACCCCGCCCGGCTACGGGTGGCAAATTGCCCAGGGCGCAACCACGCTGTGGGAAACCTGGGACGGCACCGGCTCGCAGAGCGGCTCACTCAACCACACCTTCTTCGGCGACGTCAATGCCTGGATGATGAAGACCATTGCCGGAATAAACCCCGACCCGGCTGCGCCCGGCTTCAAACGCATTCTGATCAATCCGCATGTGCTCGGCGATCTTGCCTTCGCCAAAGGCTCTTACGATTCGGTCCACGGCCTGATTGCGAGCGAGTGGACCTTGCAGGATGGTCAGTTCCGGCTCAGCCTGACGATCCCCGCCAACTGCGCGGCGACCGTTTCCCTCCCCATCGCCGATCCGGCACAGGTGCGCGAGGGCGACGCGCCGGTGAACCGTGCTCCGGGCGTGGCCTGGCTGCGCGCCGCAGGCAAACGTTCGCTCTTCACCGTCGAGTCGGGCGCATATCACTTTAGCGGGCCATTCTCCGATGAGACGGGGTCCGCGCGTCAAAACATGGATAACGCCCGCCCTTGACAACCTGATTTGATCAACTCATATGAAAACCGAAACTGAACTTAAAAAAAGCAAACCAGGCATCCTGGGCTGGCTCTTTCGTCCCTGGGCAGCCTTGCTGGTCCTGGGTCTGCTGGCCCAATCTTGCGCGCACTCGCTTCCCTCCGGTTTGCGCTGCGAAAACCTGCGTTGTGAATACCTCGCAGACCCGCTGGGAATTGACGCGGCCAAGCCGCGCCTGAGTTGGATCGTCACTTCCGGCCGGAGAGGGGAGATGCAAACCGCTTATCGCCTCTTGGTGGCTTCCTCGGCCAAATTGTTGGACGGGAACAGCGGCGATTTGTGGGACAGCGGCCAGGTGGCCTCGGACCAAACGTCCCAGATTGTCTATTCGGGCAAAGCGCTGGCCTCCCGCCAAAGCTGTTTCTGGAAAGTGCGGACTTGGGACCGCGACGGCCAGCCGGGAGATTGGAGTCCGCCCGCCCGGTGGCAAATGGGCTTGCTTGACCCGGCGGACTGGAGCGCCCATTGGATCACCGCGGAAGCTCCCCCCTCCCCTTCCACCCTGACTCTGGCGATTCTCCATGCGAGCTACGAAGCAGTTGATGGCGCCGGGGCCGCCGACGTGACGGCCGCCCTGGCCGGGCAGGTGAAAAATGACCGCATCAGTGTGGTTGTAAACAACAACAATCTGGGCGGAGATCCCGCCCTCAATCACGTCAAGCGGTTGAGGGTGGAATACGCGCTGGGAGGCCAATCCGTCAAAAAAGACATCGCCGAAAATCAACCCTTCGCCCTCCCGGATGATCCGGCCGCCTCGCGCTATTTGCGGAAATCTTTTGCCTTGGCTTCGCCCGTCCAACAGGCCGTGCTTTATGCGACTGCCCTGGGCCTTTACGAGGTGCATATCAATGGACAGCGCGTGGGCGACCATGTGCTGGCTCCGGACTGGACCGACTACCGCAAACGGGTGCGTTATCAAGCCTACGATGTCACCGCGCTGCTCAAACGCGGCGACAACGCGATGGCCGCTTTGCTGGGGGACGGCTGGTACAGCGGCCATATCGGCAACGGCGGCTATCAATTCTTCGGCAAAGTGCCGGCGTTTCTCGCCCAACTCGAAGTGACTTACACGGATGGCCGCACCGAGCAGATCGTAACCGATGCCTCCTGGAAGTCCCACCGCAGCCCCATCCTGTCTTCCGATTTCATGTTGGGCGAGGATTACGACGCGCGGCTGGAAGTGAAGAATTGGGACAAAGCCGGGCTGGATGAAAGCCAGTGGGCCGCGGCGACCCTGCGGGAGGAATCCATCCTTTTGGAGGCTCAAGTGATGGAGCCGGTGCGCCAAATCTGCGAGATCAAACCCAAAACCGTCACTGAATTCAAACCCGGTTGCTGGATTTACGACCTCGGACAGAACATGGTGGGGGTGGTCCGCTTGCAGGTCTCGGCGCCCGCCGGCACAGAAGTGACCCTGCGTCACGCCGAGATGCTCAACCCCGATGGCAGCATCTACACCAGGAACCTGCGCAGCGCGGCCTCCACCGATCATTATATCTGCAAGGGCGATGGCTTGGAGATTTGGCAGCCCCGCTTCACCTTTCATGGCTTCCGCTATGTGGAACTGACCGGCCTGACAGGCCCGCTGGAAAGCAATGCGGTCACCGGCATTGTGATTGCATCGGACACGCCCCGGACCGGCGAGTTCGCCTGCTCGGACGCGCGCCTCAACCAGCTTCAGTCCAACATCCAATGGGGCCAGCGCGGCAATTACATCAGCATACCGACCGACTGCCCGCAGCGCGATGAGCGGCTGGGCTGGATGGGCGACGCCGAAGTGTTCATCCGCACCGCCACTTACAACGCGAATGTCGCGGCCTTCTTCAGCAAATGGCTGGTGGACGTGGATGACGGCCAGTCGGCGGCCGGTTCGTTCGCCGACGTGAATCCAAACACCGGGGGCAGCGGCGGCGCACCCGCCTGGGGCGATGCGGGCGTGATCTGCCCTTGGACCATCTACGAGGCCTACGGGGACAAGCGCATTCTGGAACGCCACTTGCCCGCCATGACCAAATGGGTGGAGTATTTGCACCGGAACAGCGTTGATCTCATTCGACAAAGGAATCGCGGCAATGATTACGGCGACTGGCTCTCCATCGGCGCCAACACGCCCAAGGAACTGATCGGCACCGCTTACTTTGCCTATTCCACACACTTGCTGGCGCGGTCCTGCCAGGCTCTCGGACGCGTGGAAGAAGCGGCGAAATACGAGCAGTTGTTTGAGGACATCAAAGCCGCTTTTAACAAACGTTATGTCGCCGCGGACGGCCGCATCCTGGGCAATACCCAGTGCGCCTACGCCATGGCCCTGAAATTCGAGCTGCTGCCCGATGAGATCAGGCCCAAGGCCGCCCAGTATCTGGAAGAAGACATCCAGGCCAAGGGCGGACATCTTTCGACCGGCTTTGTCGGTGTCAGCTATCTGCTGCCGGTCTTGACCCAGTCGGGCAAAGCCGATACCGCCTGTCGCCTGCTGCTGCAGGACACCTTCCCCTCGTGGCTGTTCTCGGTCAAACAAGGCGCCACCACCATCTGGGAACGATGGGACGGCTGGACCCCGGAAAAGGGATTTCAGGATCCGGGGATGAACTCCTTTAACCACTATTCGCTCGGTTCCTGCGGGGAATACCTGTTCAGCGGCCTTGGGGGCATCCGCCCCGCCAGTCCGGGTTTCAAGACCATCCTGATTGATCCGGTGATTGGCGATGGCCTGAGCTGGGCCAAGGCCCGCTATGATTCCATCCAAGGCCCCATCGCCACGTCCTGGAAACTGGAGGGCAAACGGCTGGCGCTGAAAGTCGTCGTGCCCGCGAACACGACGGCCACGGTCTGCGTCCCGGCCAAGGATCTGGCGGGCATCACGGAGAGTGGCAAGCCCGTGGCGAAGGTCGGGGAGGTGAAATATGTGCGGCAGGAAAAGAACAAGATTGTTTTTGAAGTGGGATCAGGAACCTATAACTTCGCCTCAGAACTAAATTAGACGAACCCCCGCCATGGAAAGCTAGCGGAGTCAAACGGTTGTGGTGCAAACTTGTGTCGATTCCAAAACCGACACGGTAGCAGTGCGTGTGGAATCCCCATTATGGCGTGACGGCAGATTGCAGATGATGCTCGATTTTCCAGCTCCAGCACAAAACGTGGGTGCCCGGCTGGGAGACTTCTCCCGGGCCGCAAGTCACCAGACGATCATGATTCGACAAACACAGGACCAGATCGAACTCAACCGCTCGATTGATGACACCCATTACGAAGTTGTGCTAAATGGCCGGGGGTTTACCGTGAGCCAGTCTGGATGCATTCTACGAAGCCTTGATTCAGGCGAATGCATCCGCCATTAATGGAAATATGACCAAACTATGACCGCCAAGGAACGCATTCTTGCCGTATTGAACCGACAACCCGTTGACCGCCTGCCAGTGGATCTCTGGCACACTCCCGAAATCGCCGCCGCCTTGCGAAAACACTTCAATGCAGTTGATGACTTTGCCATGTGGCGCGCGCTGGGGCTCGACAAGATCGTCTGGGATTTCATGGATTATCGCACCGATGCCGGCGAACGCGCGGGCGGACAATCCGGCGCGGGCGCGGAATCCGGCGGGACGCGCACGCTGTGGGGCGTGCCGTTGAAGGAGATTCAGGCCGGCGAGGCGCATTACGCCGAATTTGGTTCCGCGCCCATGGCGGACTTCAACACCCCGGCCTCGCTGGATCAATATCCGTGGTGGCCGAAGGTGGAACGCTTCGACTATGACGCCGCCGTGGCTCTGGCAACAAAGGCGTCGCGGGACTATGCCGTCATCGGCCCATGGGTTTCG
>Ga0187848_10001248_pt1 | contig 22056 bp, 23 predicted proteins | sample June2016WEW_4_40_FD_132424 | JGI IMG/M metagenome (GOLD analysis project Ga0187848, IMG submission 132424) | Peatland microbial communities from SPRUCE experiment site at the Marcell Experimental Forest, Minnesota, USA - June2016WEW_4_40 | ecosystem: Environmental > Terrestrial > Soil >... | reverse complement strand
CGGCTTCATGATCGGGCCGGACGCCGACACGACCGACTACTTCAGCAGCCGCTCGATCAACGCCCAGGGCGGCTCGGGGCAGAACACCACCCAGTACGTCAACCCCGAGGTCGACAAGCTGCTCGGCGAGGGCTCCGCCACCGTCGACCAGAAGAAGCGCAACGAGATTTACAAGAAACAGCAGGAGATCGTCCGCGCCGATCTGCCCTACTTGCCGATCTTCCAGTACGCGATGGTCGAAGGCGTCAAGAAGGGCCTCCTGGGCTTCAAGTCCAACGTGAACACCCAGGAGAACTGCTGGAACGTCAACGAGTGGAAGTGGTCTTAGCTCGCCTTCCATGTCGAGATAGTCGGAACCGCGGCGCGCCGCCGCCGCGGTTCGTCATTTTCGCGAAAGGGGTCGCTATTTCGTGTTGAGATTCCTGATCCAGCGCAGCCTGCAGAACGTGGTTCTGCTTTGGCTCGTCTCGATGATCGGGTTCGGCGTACTCTTTCTCGCGCCGGGTGGCCCGCTGGCGCAGTTCGCGCTGGTGCCGGGCATGTCGCGGGCCGAGCTTCTCCGAATCGCCGAGCAGATGGGCCTCAACCGGCCGATCCCGGCGCAGTACTGGGAATGGTTCACCCGGCTCTTGTCCGGCGACTGGGGCCATTCCTACCGCGACGGCCAGCCGGTGCTGTGGATCATCGGCTCGCACCTCGGGGCGACGCTCGAGCTGATGGTCGTCTCGGCCACCGTCGCGGTGGCGGTCGGCATGTGGGTCGGCGTCCTCGGCGCCATCCGCCGCTATTCGGTTTTTGACTATCTCGCCACGATCGGCGCCATGATCGCGCTGTCGATCCCGACCTTCTGGTTTGGCCTCGTCACCATCTACGTCTTCTCGGTGAAGCTTGCGATCCTGCCGGCGGGCAACATGTACACCATCGGCGACGGCTCCTTCTGGGATTACGTGCGCCACCTCATTGCGCCCTCGCTGGTGCTCGGGCTTGTGACCGTGGCTCTCTGGAGCCGCTACATGCGCTCTTCGATGCTCGAGGTCATCCACCAGGACTATGTCCGGACGGCGCGCGCCAAAGGCGCTTCCGAGTGGGTCGTGCTAACCCGGCATGCGATCCGCAACGCGCTTCTGCCGATGATCACCGTCGCCGGGCTGCAACTGCCGACGCTCCTCTCCGGCGCCCTCGTGACCGAGACGGTCTTCACCTGGCCCGGCATGGGACGGCTGTTCCTCGATTCGCTGAGTTACCGAGATTATCCCGTCGTGATGGGTGTCCTGATGCTGTCGGCCGTGCTCGTTCTGATAGGCAACATGCTGGCCGACATTCTCTATGCTGTCGCCGATCCCCGCATCCGGCTCGATTGAGGGGCGAATGACGGACTTCACTTCTTCGACGCAAGTGGCCGGTTCCACTGAGCCCACGCTGGGAAAGAATCGCGCCCGTGATCGCTTCATGCGCCACCGCCTGGCGGTGCTGGGCGCCGGCATGATCATCGCTCTCGTCTTGCTCTCCTTCGCCGGCCCTTATCTCCTGCCCTTCAACGACCTCTACATCGACATCCGAAATCGTTTCGCGCCTCCATTCGCGAGCATTCATATTCTGGGGACCGACCCTCTCGGCCGAGACCATCTTGCGCGACTGATGACGGCGGGACGCATCTCGATGAGCATCGGCTTCTCGGCGATGCTGATCGCCACCTGTGTGGGCACCACCATTGGCGCCGTTGCGGGTTACTATGGCGGCTACCTCGGCGCGGCGCTCATGCGCCTCGTCGACGCCATGCTCTGTTTTCCCTCGATCTTCCTGCTCCTGGCCATCGCCGCCTTCATCAATCCCGGCGTCGCCTCGATCACGCTCATCATCGCGCTGACCTCGTGGATGGAAGTCGCGCGCGTCGTCGAGGGCCAGATGAAGAGCCTGCGCGAGCGCGACTTCGCGGTGGCGGCGGAGCTCATGGGCGGCTCGGACCGCTACATCATCTTTCGCGAACTGCTTCCCAACGCCGTCGGGCCGATCGTGGTGGCGGCGACGCTCAACGTCGCCAATGCGATTCTGGCGGAGTCCTATATCTCCTTCCTCGGCTACGGCATCCAGCCGCCGACGCCGAGCTGGGGCAACATGCTCAACAACGCCCAGCAGTATCTCTCCTCGGCGCCGTGGCTCGCGATCTTCCCCGGCGTCGCCATCACGCTCGCGGTGACGAGCTTCAATTTCATCGGCGACGGGCTTCGCGACGCCCTCGATCCACGGCTTGACCACTGACATGAAGGCGATACCAGCCGCAGCTCCCACCCTCGTCGTCGACGGCGTCAGCGTCAGCTTCCGGCGCAGCGGAACCCTGATCCATGCCGTGCACGACGTCTCCTTCTTCGTCAGGCCCGGCGAGACGCTGGCGCTTGTCGGCGAATCCGGATCGGGCAAGAGCGTCACCAATCTCGCCATCATGCAGCTTACGCCTCCGGCGCCTCGAACGCTGGTCAAGGGCAGAGCTTTGTTGACCTGCAAGGACGGCGTCACCCGCGACCTCATCGCTGCGAGCGGCGAGCAGATTCGAGCGATACGCGGCAATGAGATCGCGATGATCTTTCAAGAGCCCATGACGTCGCTTAATCCGGTTCTCACCATAGGCGACCAGATCGCCGAGGCGATTGTCCTTCACCGCAGGGTCTCAAAGCGGCAGGCTTTGCGCGACGCGGCCGAACTCGTGAGCCTTGTGGGAATCCCGGACGCCGCCAAGCGTCTGTCCAATTATCCGCATCATCTCTCCGGCGGCATGCGCCAGCGCGTGGTGATCGCGATGGCCATCAGTTGCCAGCCGAGGGTCGTCGTGGCCGACGAGCCCACGACGGCGCTCGACGTCACCGTGCAGGCTCAAATTCTCGAGCTCCTGAAGAACCTGCAGCGACAGACGGGCATGGCCATCATCTTCATCACCCACAATCTCGGCGTGGTGGCGGAGGTGGCGGACCGTGTGATGGTGATGTACGGCGGCCGCCTCGTCGAGGAGGGGGACGCGCTGCCTCTGTTCGAGAAGCCCCTGATGCCCTACACCGCCGCGCTGCTCAATTCCGTGCCGCGCATGGACATGGCTGGCCGGCGCGACGTCGTGCTCGACGCCATCCGCGGCAGCGTGCCCGATCCCAGCCATTTGCCGCCTGGCTGCGCATTCCATCCGCGCTGCAACTTCTTTGTCGCCGGCCGCTGCGACGCCACGCAGCCGCCGCTCGAGGAGGCTCGCGAGGGTCGCCGGGTGCGCTGCCTGCGGTGGCGGGAGATTTGACGACCGGCATGAGCAAGCGCACCGACATCCTCACCGTCAGCGACCTGCGCAAGCATTTCTCGATCGGCTCCGCGTTGTTCGGCGGCCGGGCGACGGTGAAGGCGGTCGACGGCGTGAGCTTCTCGATGGCGAGGGGCGAAGTGCTGGGCCTCGTGGGCGAGACAGGCTCCGGCAAGTCGACGGTGGCGCGGACGATCCTCAGACTCTCGCAGCCGACCTCCGGAAAGATCGTCTTTGACGGCGTCGACATCACGGCGCTCAGCCGCTCGGCCCTGAAGCCATTCCGGCGCAAGATGCAAATGGTCTTCCAGGACCCGTTCAGCTCGCTCAATCCGCGCATGACGGTCGACGACCTGCTGACCGCGCCGCTGAAAATCCACGGCTTGGCGCTCGGCCGCGACGAGCGGCGCAAGCGCATCGCTGCGCTTCTTGAACTCGTGGGCCTCTCGCCGCGCCATGCCGTTCGTTTTCCCCACGAATTTTCCGGCGGCCAGCGCCAGCGCATCGGCATCGCGCGCGCGCTCGCCGTTCAGCCCGATTTTCTTGTCGCCGACGAGCCTGTCTCTGCCCTCGACGTCTCGATCCAGGCGCAGGTTCTGAAACTGCTGCTCGAAATCCGCGAGCGCATCGGACTCTCGATTCTTTTCATCGCGCACGACCTCGCGGTGGTCGGCTACATCTGCGATCGCGTCGCCGTGATGTATCTGGGCCGAATCGTCGAAATCGCTCCGACTGCCAATTTCTTCCGCGCGCCTTGCCATCCCTACACCGAAGCCCTGTTCTCCGCGGCGCCTGTGGCCGACCCTAAGGTGAAGCGCAATCGCATTGTGCTCTCGGGCGACATTCCAAGCCCCCTCGCGCCGCCCTCGGGCTGTTCGTTCCGCACCCGCTGTCGATACGCGAAGCCCGAGTGCGCCGTTTCCGCCCCGCCCCTGCGCGAAGTGTCGCCCGGACACTTCAAGGCCTGCATCCGGGACGATTTGTCGCTGCAGACATGGGACGGGGAAACCACAAGCTCGTAAGACCCAGCGCCAACAGGAGAAGCTATGAAACGGAAACTCATTTCGTCCGGCGCGAAAATGGAGGAACAGGCGAGCTATAGCCGCGCCATTCGCGTGGGGGACCACGTCTATCTTTCCGGCACAACCGGATACGACTACGCCACTATGACCATTCATCCCGACGCGGCCGAGCAGTGCCGCCAGCTGTTTCGCAACGCCGAGACGGCGCTCGCCGCCGCCGGCGCGAGTCTGAACGAGGTCGTGATGGCCCGCATCTACTGCCCGTCAGCGGAAGACTTCGAGAAGATCGTTCCCATTCTCGGCGAGAAGTTTCGCGGCATCATGCCCGCCTCGATCGGAGTCTTGGCGCATTTGATCCGACCTGAGATCAAGGTCGAAATCGAGATGGAAGCGATCGCCGGTTCGGCGGAGGTCGAGCGCTAGCAATACTTTGGCAGAATTATTCGCGGCGCCTTCTTCTTCGAATAGCCATTGCGACGGTTCGCCTGACCTGCCACGGAACTTTCATCCAGCGGCGATTAGAGCCGCGGCGGTGGCTTATCCCGCTGGAAAGCGGACGAGGAGTTTCAAGAATTGATCACCGCGATCCTGCGCAGCCTGCCTCTCAAACGCCCCTCTGCCGTATCCCCACAAAGCTTGCGTCACCTCGCGCGAATAACCGACGGCATTACCGCGCGCGTATTTGGCGTCCTCAACGAACTCGCTATCGACGCCATCGCAACCGGGGCCGAGTGCATTTCAGACAGCGTTATCGAAGCCTGGAAGCCCGCAATCGAAAGGGAGGCCGCTTTCGCCTGACCGCCGTCCAAAATTGGCACTCAAATTGAGACTGGACAACCCGCCAATCCCAATTTGAGTGCCACTTTTTCCGCGAACCAGTTCGAGTCCCAGTTTCGAGGGTAAATCGACACTTCCCATCCAGATTGTCGCGCTACACTGGCGATCTTATTGCGCCTCTGCATCGCCGCGATCGTGGGCGCCGAAATTTCAATAAATCTGCCCCGCATCGCATAAAGCGCGTTCTTCACGGGCGACTACTTCAAGTCCGTTAACTTGGCGGTCCCGTTCCGACCCCTCGAACCGATGTACGCGCCTACTGAAGGATGCTGAAAGTCTCCAGCGAATGATCACGTCGCAACATTCGCTGCACCACCCGATCACGTGATTGTTTGACGTGTTCTATAGCGGCTTTACGCGCAGCAAGCCCATCTCTCTTGGCAAGCGCAGCAATAATGTCATCATGATCGTGCCTGAGATTTCCGTCCTCTGCCTCGCTCAGATCAGTAAAGAGCACCCTCTGTATTTCGTCAAAGGCTTGCTTGGTAGCCCTTAGAAGTCGGGTATTTTCTGATATCGAAGCGATCAACTCATGAAACGCTTGGTTGGTCTGCATGAACACGCGATAGCTCGTCTTGTCCCCAACCAACAGAGTAGCGGCCGATAAACGCTGCATTTCGAGAATATGCTCGTCCCTAATCCTGGGGGCGGCAAGTTCAGCTGCGACGCCCTCGTTTATCATGCGCATCTGCACGAGTTCATGAAAATCACGCAAGGTCAACTCGGCGACGGTGTACCCTCGCCTCGGTATGACCCGCACCAAGCCGTCCTGCCTCAGCCGGGTCAACGCCTCGCGTAGTGGCGACGTGCTGACCTTGTAGCGCGCAACTAGGTCCAACTCATTAAAAACCTGGCCTTGGGGAATCTCGCCAAGCGTAATCGCGATACGCAAATCCTCGTAGACTCGTCCCCCCAAGGACATCTTCTCGGCAGTTTTGTTATTGTTCATCGAGTGTTTCGATCCGTTTCATCGGCGAAAAGTGGCCGCCGGAGGACCCGACGGCTATAGCGAACCCGAAGCGAAAAGATCGTCGTTCGGCCCCGTACAGCATCATACCGTGCCCGGCGTGAAAAATCGCCGAGCAATAACAATTCCAACGGCAGCGGCAAGCGAGATGAGGCTGACCGCGATGAGACCGAGAGCCACATCGCCAGTCTGCGTCGACACGATGCCGAGACCGTAGGGGGCGAGAAAGCCGCCCAGGTTTCCGAAAGAGTTGATAATGGCAATGCCGCCCGCCGCTGCGACCCCCGTGAATAGCCGGTTTGGCATCTGCCAGAAAACGGGTATCGCCCCATAGGCGCCCGCCAGAGCGAAAGCAAAGGCGACGATCGCGATCCGGGGCGCGCTGTGAATGAAAGTCGCGACAGTTCCCAGCGCAACGGCTGCGACCACAATGGACAGAATACAGAGAATCAATGGACGCCCGGTCCGATCGGCGATCAAGCCATTAAGGATCATGCTTGCGGATCCCAAAAGAGACGCGCCTGAAACAATCCAACCGATGGTCGAAATGCTGGCGACGCCTGCCTCCCGGATGATGGTAGGGCCCCAGAAGGCAACCGTAGCGTTCGCAATCACCACGCAAAAATAGATGAAAGTGAAGGTCCATAGGCGTGGATCGCCGATTATCAGCCTGAAATCGTGTTGTCGATCCCCAAGCAGGGCGTGATCCCTTTCAAGATCAGCGGCGACGGCGGATCGCTCCTCAGGTGAAAGCCAATGCGCCTCTTCAAGTCGGTTCGTCAGATAGAAGAGGCAGAAAACGCCGATGAAAGCCGTCGGCACCCCCTCAAGAACAAAGAGCCATTGCCATCCGGACAGACCCAGATGGGTATCTAACGCGCTCATTATCGAGCCCGCGAGCGGTCCGCCGAAAACGCCGGAAAGAGCCACCGAGGACATGAAGATGCCAAATACCTTGGCGCGGCGATCACTGGGGAACCAAAGAGTTAGATAAAGGATGACACCGGGAAAGAACCCTGCCTCAAAGGCCCCGAGCAAGAACCGCAACACGTAGAATCGCATCGGCGTAATTGCGAACGACATCAACACGCATGTGACACCCCACCCAATTGCTATTCGCGCGATCGTATGACGCGCACCGATTTTCTGAAGAAGTAGATTGCTCGGAACTTCAAAAATCAAATAGCCGACAAAAAATATCCCTGCGCCAAATCCGTAAACCGCATCGCTGAATCGTAACTCGTCCGCCATCTGAAGCTTTGCAAAGCTGACGTTGACCCGATCGATCCACGCCAAAATCCAGAGCAGCATCAGTATCGGAACGAGTCGGAAGGCGATCTTTCGGTAAATCGGGCGGAGATCGCCCAATGTGGCTTTGGTGGCGGCCGCGCCGATCGCGCTACTCATTATACTTTTCCTCCATGTTTAGAATGTTGCCTGAACGGATCCGCTCGCAATTATAAAACATCAAAAAAATTTGCATTGTCAAGAGAATGCCGCAAATTCGGATTCAACCCTATGCCTCCGAGGCGGTGTCGCGCTATTTTGCCTTGACATTCAATGATAATTTTGTCATCTGATGAAATATCAAAAAAATATCGAGGCGGGCGATGGGCGATTATCCGGTACTGAGTGCGGCAGGCGATATTGTTGTCAGGCGGAGGCTATTCGACGTGCGCGGGCCAATTCACCCCGACTACGAGCGCACACTCAGATACCTCCGAGACGCCGACCTCACTTGGGGCTCCTGCGAAGTGCAATTCGCAAGCAAGGGTTATCGGACGGATGCGCCGATTGCCTATCTGGTCGACCCGGCGATCGCGGCCGACCTCGGGCGCGCTGGATTCGGGGTCATGACGGTGGCCACCAATCACACTTGTGACTTCGGTCCCGAGGCTTTCCTCGAAACGCTCGACCATCTCAGTGCTGCGGGCATCACTCCCGTCGGCGGTGGACGAACGCTAAGCGAGGCCATTGCCCCAAAAGTGCTTGATGTCGGACGTCATCGCGTCGGCTTTGTCGCCGTCTCATGCCTTTTGCCACCCGATTATGCGGCAACGGACGCGCGCCCGGGCATCGCCCCCCTACAGGTTGAACAATGGACTGAGTTCCATCCGATCTTGCTAGCGACCGAGCCCGGAGCGCCGCTGAAGATGCGCAGCCGGGTTCGGCAGGAAGATCAGGAACAGCTAGCGAAAGCGATCCGCAAGCTGCGCCCCAGCGTCGATTTTCTCGTGATCAGCGTCCACTGGGGCTACGGGCGCGGAGACCCTCTGGCGGAGTATCAGCGCCCGCTTGGCCATGCGATAATTGACGCTGGCGCCGACATGGTTCTCGGCAATCATCCTCACAGCCCGGCCGGGATCGAGACCTATCGAGGCAGGCCGATCCTGTACAGCCTCGGCAACCATATCGCCCAACAGGATCGGGACAACGCCACCCCTGCTCAGAAGGAAATATTCTCTCAGATCGACCCGTGGTCTCTAGTGACCCGGATCGAGTTCGGAGCAGCCGGCGTGCAGTCGATCGAGTTTCGCGCCACCGAGTGCGACACCCAAGGCATGCCCAATCTCATCGAGGACGAGGCGACAGCTCGGCCAATTCTCGAGCGGTTCCGGCGCCTGTCGGCGACCATGGGCAGCGAACTTGCGATCGAGGGATCTCGGGCGATCGCTTATTTCGGCGAGGCAAACGTCGTGGCGGCAGCGTCATGACATGGACGTGCGGGCGGCAGAAAAGCCTGTCGGATGAACTGATCATGCAAACGCGCATTCTGATGGTCTCGCTCGGCGGAACCATCGCCATGACCAAGGCAGCTTCATCTGGGCTCGTGCCGACGCTCGCCGCGGACGACCTCCTTCGCCGATCGCCCGAGATCGCGTCGCTCGCAGCGATCGAAACTTGGTCGCCCGCGACGTTGCCGAGCGCGTCCCTGAGCATTGCTCAGATCGTCGAAGTGGCGAAGGTGCTGCGAGAGCGGTTTGCCGAAGGATACGAGGGCGCAGTTGTCACCCAGGGCACGGATACCCTGGAGGAAACAGCCTTTCTCCTCGACAGTCTTATCCCCGAAACCCAGCCTGTCGTGGTGACGGGGGCTATGAGGGGGGGCGATGAGCCGGGCGCCGACGGCCCCGCGAACCTCGCCAATGCGCTGCGCGTTGCCATGGATGAACAAAGCCGCGGGCGTGGAACGCTCGCTGTCTTCTCCGGAGAGATCCACGCGGCACGGTTCGTCCGCAAGACGCACACCGTGAGCCGGAGGGCCTTTCGTTCAGTCGGACGAGCGGCCGTCGGGGACGTGATCGAAGGACAGGTACGCTTCAATGGTCGCACACCGCGGCCGCCGGTGGTTCCTTCTTTCGATCCCGCGCGAGCACGTCCGGTGGCTCTCTTCCGCTTCGCGATGGGCGAAGACGACCGACTGCTGAAGTGCCTTCCGGATCTCGGCTACGGCGGTCTCGTGATCGAGGGAGCGGGTGGCGGACACGTTTCCGCTGCGCTGATGCCGACGATTCGCGAGCTTGCCGCCCTCATGCCGATAGCCCTCGCCAGCCGCTGCCCGAACGGGCCGGTCCTCCGATCCACCTACGCCTATCCGGGCTCCGAAATCGAACTCTTCCGCGCCGGCGTCATGCACGCGGGCGAGCTTTGCGGCCTCAAGGCCCGGTTGCTCCTTGATCTCCTGATCATGTCAGGTGGGGATAAAGCGCGCATCGAAGCGGAGTTCCGCGAACGGGCCGGAAGCCCCGTCTCTGACCCTCTGGAGACGACGTCGTGACCTTCCCCAGTCAATCGACGCGGATCGAACGGGATTCGCTCGGCGCCGTCGAGGTGCCATCCGAAGCCCTCTATGGCGCTCAGACGGCGCGCGCGCGCTCGAACTTCAATGTTTCGGGCATCCCGATCGGGCACTTTCCCGATTTGATCGGGGCACTCGCGCTCGTCAAAAAGGCGGCCGTTCGCGCAAACCGCCGCCTTGGCCTGCTGTCGGAGGCTATGGCCTCGCTGATGGAGGACGCCTGCGACGAGATCATCGCTGGGCGTCATATCGAAGCCTTCTGCGTCGACGTGCTGCAGGGTGGTGCGGGCACATCCTCGAACATGAACATGAACGAGGTCGTCGCCAATCTCGTAGCGGACAAGCTCGGCGAACCGCGCGGCAGCTATGATGTCGTCCATCCGAACGATCACGTCAACCTCTCCCAATCGACGAACGATGTCTATCCGACCGCGATACGCATTGCTGTGCTCTTCGGGAACGAGCGACTGCGCCGCGCTCTGAGTGCTCTCGCAAGCGAGATAGAGGCGCGGGCGCTCGACTTCGAGGACGTCCGCAAACTCGGCCGCACCCAGCTTCAAGACGCCGTGGCCATGACCGTCGGCCAGGAGTTCCGCGCCTTCGCCGCCACTCTCCGGGAAGACACGGCACGGCTTGCCGAGATTGGGGCCTTGCTAAACGAGATCAATCTCGGCGGCACGGCGATCGGCACTGGCGTGAACGCCCCGGCGGGCTATCGCCCGATTGCCGTGGCGGAACTCGCGGCGCTCACTGGGTTGCCACTCACCGCGGCGCTCGACCTCATCGAGGCATCCTGGGACACGGGCGGTCTTGTCCTCTATTCCGGGATGCTGAAGCGAACCGCGACCAAGCTCTCCAAGATTGCCAACGATCTTCGGTTGCTGTCGAGCGGGCCGCGCGGCGGTCTCGGCGAGATCAACCTTCCCCCAATGCAACCAGGCTCTTCCATTATGCCGGGGAAGGTCAATCCGGTTATCCCGGAAATGATCAATCAGATCGCCTTTCAGGTAATCGGTTCAGATCTAGTCGTGACGCTCGCCTCCGAAGCGGGGCAGCTGCAGCTGAACGCGATGGAACCGGTCATGGCCTACAACATCCTGACCTCCATCGATCTTCTGACGCGCGGATGCCAGGCGCTCGCGGAAAAGTGCATTCGCGGGATTAGCGTGAACGCAGAAGCGTGCGCGCGACATCTCGACCGCAGCACCGCGGCGGCAACCGAACTGGCGCCTCACATCGGATACGCCAAAGCGGCGGAAATCGCGCATCGCGCGCTGTCGAGCGGACGAAGCATCGCCGAAATCCTGGCGGAAAGCGATGGTGCGCCCCATGAGTGAGGATATCGAGCTCAGCGTCGCCTGGCGCCGCCATCTCCATGCTAACCCGGAAATCCTCTACGAATTGCCGGAGACGACGCGCTTCGTCACCGAACGCCTCGCCGAAGCACACGTCGACGACATCAAGACGGGGATCGGGGGAAGTGGAATCGTCGCCTTGATTCGCGGACGGAGCCCGTCCAGCCGCGTCGTTGCCCTTCGGGCCGACATGGATGCCCTGCCGATCAGCGAGCAAACAGGGCTGGGTTACGCCTCTCGTGTGGTCGGACGGATGCACGCATGTGGCCACGATGGGCATACCGCTATGCTGCTCGGCGTGGCGCGACGCCTGGCTGCAGCCCGCTCCTTCTCCGGCACTATCGCGCTCCTTTTCCAGCCTGCCGAGGAAGGGGGCGCGGGGGCCAAGGCGATGATCGACGACGGCGTGCTCGATCATTTCGGGATCGTGGAGATTTACGGCCTCCATGCAATGCCTGGTCTACCTATCGGTCATTTCGCGACCTGCCCAGGAGCGCTCATGGCCTCCTCCGACCTCGTCACAATCGACGTGATTGGTCGAGGCGGCCATGCGGGCGCGCCTCATCTGGCAGACGACGTGGTTCTGGCGGGTTCCGCGATCGTGCAAGCCGTGCAGCGGATCACCTCCCGTAGGCTCGATCCGCTTGAGCCTGCGGTGATATCGCTTACCTGCTTCCACGCCGGCGAACGGGAGAATGTCATGCCGGCAAAGGCGACGATCAGAGGCACCGTTCGGACTTTGAGCGAGGCGACGCGGCAAGGCGTCGAGGTGGAGCTTCGGCGTATGACGCCGAAGATCGCGGCGGGGTTTGGCGTCAAGGCTGATGTCGGCTACCGACGCGAATATCCTGCCACCGTCAACGATCCCGAAAAGACAGCATTGGCGGTTGCGGTTGCGCGTTCGATAGCGGGAGATCAAGCCGTCGACAGTTCCGCGCGGCCGATCCTCGCGTCCGAAGACTTCGCCTACTTCTTGGCGGAACGGCCCGGCGCCTTTGTCTTCATCGGCAATGGACTGAGCGCGCCGCTCCACTCGCCTATGTTCGACTTTGCCGATTCGCCAATTCCTTTTGGAATCACCTTTCTATGCCGCCTCGCGGAGGTGGCGACAGGGGAGCATCCTAGAGCTTTTCGGGACATCGAGTGTCGGCCCAGCTAGGCCGGCAGTTGATGCCCGCATCAAAGGTTCATTCCAGCAACTCCGGCAAGCCACGGCCTCCGCTAAAGGTCACCGACGAGACCCAAATCTGAAGCGAATGGCTCGGAGTCGAGGCTGAGAATGATACTTCGCCTACCAACAGGAGGATATCCAAATGATGAAGTCGTTTACTAATCTGGCCGCAGCGTTTGTTATCGCAGTCGCTTTTGTTCCCGGCATGGCGAGAGCGAACGAAGGTGACGAGCTCTTGAAGCTCTCGTATCTCGACGGCAAGCCGGCGACGGTGGGAATTGACAACGTCAACAAGGTTCTGAGTCAAATCGGCGCCCGGATCGGTCAAGTACCGATCCCGGCTGAGGCAGCCCCGTTCGTCGAAGCATCCAAAACGCGCGCGCAGACCGAAGACGAAGGCAAGCGATTCATGGCGCTTTTCCCCATGCATCGTGGGCAATACCTCGAGGAGATCAGCAAAGCCGGCCGCCAGCCGGAGGCGCATCGCGGCGGCTATCTTACAACATCGGATGTTGGGGACACTCCATATCCGAAATTATTTGATATGAAGGCTATCCCGGCCGATATCACTTCCATGGTCAAGGCTAAATACAGCAAACTCCATGTAAATACGTCGGATGACGGTTACGGGCTTGACGAATTCATGACCGTCGTGTCCGGCGGCCCCTGGATCTGGTTTTACCGACTGCCAAGCGGCGAGATCGTGAAGTTGACCGTTGGCCCCATGCGCGACGGGGGCAAGGCTTTTCCTATAAGCTACGCCGGCCTGGTGCCGCATGGCGCATTCATCGCGGCGCCTTACGGGTTGACGGTTGCCTACGCGATCGGACCGAAGGACTTCCACATGCGTTACGACGACTTGAGCGTCGTCGGGGCAGACGTTCTGGGAACCAACCCTTGGGTCGACTACACGGGCTCCGTTCCCAAATTGCGGGACTGACGCCGAGACGGAAGATCTCGGCGTCGCGCGCACACTGAACTGACGAATTATACCTGCGGCCCTTTGGTGTGACCGGCTTTCTTGCGGCGCTTTGTCATCCCCGGACTTGTGCCGGGGATCTAGACGACCAGCATTGAGCATGTGCCCCGGATTGCCGGGTCAAGCCCGGCAATGACAAGAAGCCAATTCGTGAGGCAGTTGGCATTGCTTGGCGCGTTCCTTGGCGGTGATGGCCAAGGAGCGCGTCGGCGACCGGCCGGAGTGGGCGCAGTCGCTCCCAGATCGACAGGACGCGAGCGGCCGGCAAGACCGCGCGGCAGGTTTCTCACGTACGAACCCCTTACCGGTTCTTCCTTGAACGGGAGGCGCCCTCGTCTTCCTCTGTTCACCGACACCAAAAGCGGCGCATGGCGCGCGTTTGTGGAAGGCTCTAGTCGCGTTACGTAGGGGCAGACGGGGCGATTGCGGTGTTGAGGCATCCCCTGGCCGTCGGATTTTTGGGGAGCACGGCGAGGTGATACCAATGGAGGTAATTGTCGAGGTACTTGGGGGACCGTTAAATTAACTGGGGTGTTACGCCGTCTTGAGCAGCGGCGGTGTCGGTTCGAACCTTGCCTATCCGTTTGTTACCCACAGCCACTAAATGTGGGGTGCACCCATTCCCCGGAGTACAGCCCGTCAAAGGTCGGCGCGGCTGCCCCGCCGGCGATTCCGAGCAGCGAGCGGAACGCGTTGAAGGGATAGAAACGTCGATTGAATCGAAACGTGAATTCGTTGAGGTAGGCTTGTAGATGCTTGGCGCTGACCCCGTGATGGATGCCGTTGATCCAGGTCTTCAGGTTGGCAAAGACCAAGTGGATGATCGGTAGGAATTCTTCTGCGACCTCCGGGTCGCCGCATTCGGCGATTGCGTGGTGGTCGAATCCGCGCTTTCCGAGGCCAGCACAACCGCCGGCCAATTCCACTTGGAACGTCGAGGAACCTAAATTTTGTGCGTGGTTTTCCAAATTACACTTAGGGGTGCTGTTAATATTTGCTCTCGAACTGGACGTCAAAAGAGGCGGATTGACGTGTGGAAGGGAGCTCGCCGGTCGTGCTTAATTAAGGGCGTTGCCGACTTCGGCGAACTCGCTGCTGAGCTTAGTGCCGAGAACCTGCAATGAACCGATAATGAAGACGGCGATCAGCGAGGCAATAAGCGCGTATTCGATCGCGGTTGCGCCAGCCTCGTCGGCGAGGAAGTTCCTGAGGAACTTAATCATGGCTTGGCTCCAGACCGAAGAATGACGAGCCCACTCCGCGTTGAACGCGACGCCGCGCCGGATAGCGCCAATCTACAGGCACGCCGTTTCAACAGAGTAAATTCCATTGCTCGAAAACGGTTTAAGGTGCGCATTCCCCGATAAGTGCGGCGCGATGCCGCGGGCACAAGCTAGCCCGCATTGTACAGCTCTTTGACCTCACACGGCGCGAAGTGCGGATTTCGCGGGATCGTTTTCAGATTTTTCCAAAAATGGCGGGTGCGGCTTTTCTACCGCAAGGGCAGGCGAACCCGAACGGAACAGAGCCACTATAAGTAAGCCTAATTATCAGCGGAGTGAATGATTTGGCTAACGCCCTCTATGTGAAGGCCTCTCGCCGAGAACGAAAGCATAGCTAACGACGGGAAGTAGTATTGTCTCCACAGAAGTCGTAACAGCAGAGACGTGCTTTTTCTGCGCGTTGTGATACACTTTATACATGACCAAGGTTCAGGAAAAACTTGACGTGACGCCGGTGGCGCTGACTGATGATCTTACGGCGATGACGGACTACGTGAGAAGCCCCGAGGGTCGCGGGGCGATCAAGCGTGGTCTAGCCGATATCCGGCATGGCCGGATCATTGAAGGCAAGGATGCGCTCTCGACTGAATTGAAACGTCGGGCCGAGGCGCGCCGCGTCTAACCCTCCCCATGCGCCGCGTCGTTTATACCGACAGCTTCGTTGACGACGCGGATAGGATCGCCGCCGACATCGAATCGCGGCTCGGAGTTCGCCCAGCGGACGCGTTCAGGGACAACCTCAACTGGTTTTGCGAAGTCGTCGCAAGCCAACCCCGAATCGGCAAGCGAAACCACGGCTACGATACCATGCTCTACGGCATCGTGCATGACGTGAATTGGATATTTTTTCAGTTTGACGACGCCGAAGCCCGGTTTGTCCACATCGTCGACAGTCGGCGCAAAAAGCGAGGAGTGAGCTTCTAAACCGATGGCTCGACCCACGGGGAACCCCAGGAAAACATCCGCGATGCGGTTGCCCTCTCTTTTGGAGGAGGACAGTGACTAGGAAGTGACTAGCGCTTCGGCCAATTCAACGTAACCTATTGAAAGCGTTGGCGCGCCCGGAGAGGTTTGAACTCCCAACCCTCGGTTTCCAAGACCCCAGGCGCGACGCCGGCCGCGAGCGCGGCCCTGACTTGATCGAGCGCGATCTCCGGCTTGGTGTGGAATTTCACCGCGTCCGGAACATGGGCCTTCCGGCGTCGCGCTTCATCGGCCACCCAATCTTCCGGCAGATACAGGCGATAGGCGATCGGCAGGCTGGCGGCGTGATTGGCGATCGAGAGCGTCACCGCAATTTGACAATTGTCGGTCTTGCCCAACCTCCCGCAATATTGGCGCGCGACGCCCACGGAATGGACGCCCTTCTTGGCGAAGCCCGTGTCGTCGACGATCCACGCCTCGATCGGACCTTGCGCCTCGATCGCCGGCAGAACGAGTTCGCGCACTTTGGCCAGAACCGCCTCATCGGACCAAGCCCCTTGGCCCACCAAATGCAGTAGCGATTGATGTTTCGCCGAGACGTGAGCGGGCGCCACCACCGCCGCCATCGGCTCGACGCTCTTGCGCTCGCCGGGCATCAAGAGCCCCGTGCAATAATCCTCGAGCGGTCGAGCCCGGTCTTCACACGACCCAGAACCGACGCCAAAGCCTCGATATAACAAGCAAAACGCGCTTCACTCGATTGTGTCTCAGGCTCCATCTTCCCCGCCATTCGCCATTTCGCCGAATCAGCAAAATAGCAAATCCCGTAGCCGAGCGAATCTGGGAAAATCGTGACTCAGTAGAATTAGCCAGCATCCTGAGATCGAAATCATCAGCGGCGACCGCGGCGGTTTGTATGCGCAGGGCGCACGAGAGGGCGCGCCACAAGCGCGGCAGATCGCCGATCGCTTCCATCTCCTGCAAAACCTGCGGGAGACGATCGAGACCCAACTGAGCCGTGGCGACCGGCCAACGGGCCGAGCCTTGTTGTCGGCATCCAAAGACGAAGACGAAAGCGAGGCGGCAATTGCATATGGCCCAGGTGGCCGACGCGATGTGGCGGAGCATCGACGCCTTGCCAAGAAGGCGCATCGTCGCTCGAGGCAAGCCATCTTTGATCAAATCCGCACTCTGCGCGACGCCGGCAACTCAATCGGCGACATCGCTCGGGAAACCGGTTTTGGTCCGCGCAGCATCAGAAAATGGCTGAAATTCAGCGCGCCTCCGGAGCGCCGCGCCGCGGCGCCCAAGCCCTGCTCGCCCAGCTATTTCCAGGAGCGCATTCGCTGGCGCGGAACGATTGGCGGGAGGGGAAATGCGCGCGATTGCGTTCAATGAATTCGGAGGCCCGGAGGTCCTCCAGATCACGGAGTTCCCGGACCCGGTCCCGAAATCGGGCGAGGTCGTCGTCAGGGTCGTCGCTACGACCGTCAACCCGACCGACGTCATGATGCGGTCGGGACTGCAGGCGGCGCTGATGACTCACCTGAAGCCGCCGTATATCGGGGGCATGGAGTTCGCAGGTCACGTCCACAGCGTCGGCGACGGCTCTTCGGCGCTGCCGATCGGGCAGGCGGTCATGGGCGTCGTCAATGCGCGGCGGCCGCAGGGAGGCGGTCACGCGCAGCTCGTTTGCGTTCCGGCGGTGTCGCTCGCGCGGCTAGTACACCCCGCCTGAAGTGGCGACTCCGTTTTGTGGCGGCGGTCGATCCGGGCGGTGAGTCCGATTTGCCACAGTCGTTCGCCAATTATCATCGCGGCGCGTTGCAGGGCGCTTGGCGCCGAGTCAGGAGCGCCCCGGATGTGGCAGGGGGGAGGCTGAACCCGCCATCGTGATTCGCCGGAACGCATGCATGCCCCGACTGTCTGCCAGTCCGATCGCTCTGACCGACGACGAAGAAGAAAGCTTGCTGCGGCTGAGCCGCGCGCACAAGACGCCGCGCAAGCTCGCGGAGCGCGCCACGATGATCCTGCTGGCGTCAGCCGGGACGGGGGTCCGCGAGATAGCCCGCCAGCTCGGCGTGTGGCCGAAGACGGTGCGCCTGTGGCGCGCCCGTTGGCTGTCCGCCGCCGCCGGAACGCCGATCGCGGTGCGGCTGGCGGACGAGCCGCGACCAGGGGCGCCTGCGACCTTCGCACCCGAGCAGATTTGCGCGATCATGGCACTGGCCTGCGAGCCGCCGGAGCAGAGCGACCTGCCGCTCAGCCACTGGAGCCAGAGCGAACTGGCGCGTGAAGCGGTGAGGCGCGGCATCGTCGACAGCATCTCGCACGGTTCGGTAGGGCGCTTTTTAAAAAGGTGCTGACCTCAAGCCGCATCGCGTGCGCGGCTGGCTGGCGAGAAGAAGCCGTCGACGCGGAAGACGCGATCGAGCGACGCCCGCCGACTCTCGGGCATCCAGGCAGCATGGACAGGTCGTGGGCGAGCGGCCACATTCGTGAGAAGATGTCGGCCTATGGAGAACTCCGGGGCCTCAGACGGCTTGCGAAGCGTGATCGATAGCGCCGCTGCCCGCAGCAGTCCGCCGGCCGGTACGAGGAAAGACGAATTGAAACCGCCTGTATCGTCGAGTCGGGCAGCATAATGTTCAGTTTGGCGAACAAACGCGTAGCCTCAAACAGCGGCGTTCTCTCGCCATTGCGACACGCGGTCTTCCGACGCATCTGGAGCGCGAGCCTGCTCATCCGAACCCGGCCCTTCCGCTCCCGGCCGACCTCGGTCACTCACGCGCGGTCGACGAAGGGTCTCGCTTCGGGTCGCATTGCGCCGGTTAGCAGCGCGTCGACAACCTGTGGCTTATAGGCGCGAAGCGGTCACACAAGGTCTTAAGAATCATATTGGTATTTCAATCACATGGGTGTTTGCAGTGCTGAGTGGCGCGCCATTTCCGACACCACTCAAGACAAGACTGCGAACTTCCATCTCGCAAAGCGAGGGAATGAGCCAGCCGAGCCTTGCCGTGGCGATGACCGGCGCGGATCGCGATCGACGAGTGAAATCGACAATCTCGCCGCCGGTCATTTTCCGAGCGTATCAACGGAGCCCGGCGCCATCCCGCCGGCAAATGTGCGGAGCAAGACGTGTGCTCAATGAGATCCCCTTGAGTCCGCCAACGCAAATTGGCGGTGGAAGATGGCCGCGGTTGTTGCGATGATGCCGCAAAAAGGCGTGCGCGGATTGTAGGTCGAGTCACCTCATGAACCTGACATCCTGGATTATGGCGGCGCGTCCGCGCACGCTCAGTCTTTCGATGACGCCCGTGGTGGTCGGTGCAGCTTTGGCTTGGGCGGCGGACGGAAGGATCGATGGTCCGGCTGTCGTCGCGGCGCTCGTCGGCGGCATGTTTATTCAGATCGGAACCAACCTGCATAACGATGCCGCCGATTCCGAGCGCGGGGGCGACGGGCCCGATCGCATCGGACCGGCGCGCGTAACAGCATCCGGCTTGCTGAGCGCCGGCAACGTGAAGCGCGGCGCAGTCGCATGCTTCGCACTGGCCGGGCTGATGGGGCTTTATCTCGTCTTCGTGGGAGGCTGGCCGATTCTTCTGCTCGGCGTTCTCTCGATTCTGTCGGGCTGGGCCTACACCGGCGGCCCGGCGCCGATCGCTTATACGCCGATGGGAGAACTCTTTGTGGTGGCCTTCTTCGGCGTCGGCGCCGTGTGCGGCACCTATTGGCTTTGCGCCGCCGATCTTGGTTCCCCGCCGCTCGAGGCTGGTCTCGCGCTCGGTCTGATGGCGGGAGCGGTGCTATTGGTCAATAATTCCCGCGATGTCGAAGCCGATGCGCGCGTCGGACGGCGAACGCTCGCCATCGTAGCGGGTCGCCAGATCACGGCATGGATCTATGCCGGACTGATGCTGTTTCCCTTTGCGTTGCTGCCGCTGATCGGCCGCGCTCTGCCAGACGGGCATGTCTGGCCGGCGCTCGTCGCATTGCCGCCGGCGCTCGCGTTGATTCACCGCTTCGTCTACGAGCCGCGCGGCCGCGCTTTCAACAGCGTTCTCGTTTTCACCGCGCAAACGCAATTCCTGTTTGGAATGCTGCTCGCGCTGGGCCTGGTCCTGTGATGCAGATCAATGCGACGCAAAAAATATCATCTAGCCTTTATAAGAACTAGCTGCCGATCTTGCACCGAGCCGTCGGAGGTGAATGGGAATGATGGCAAGTCGCAGAGGCATTTACGTCGTCCCGACCGACCGCTGGTACATCGAGCGGACGGTGTGGCTGATCGCCGGTTTCGTTTTGGTGACCGCCACGGTGCTGGCCGTGCTGGTCAATCCGCTGTGCATCCTGTTGGTCGCCGCGACCGGGCTTGTCTCCATCAATGTGGCGCTGAACGGCTTCTGCCCGGTCGGCAATGTTCTGCACCTCCTCGGCTTTAAGCCCAGGCTGGGGACGCCGGCGCCGACCCCTTGGAACCTCTATTTCCTGCAGACCGACAGTTGGTATCTCGAGCGGCGCATCTATGTCACGGTCGGGATCAATATTACCCTCGGATCCCTATTGTTCCTGGCGTACAGCCCATGGTGGGGCGTGTTCACGGGTTTCGTCGGCGCCGCGATGTTTTGGTTCGCCGCGACCGGATACTGCATCTTGGCCAACATATTGTTTTGGATCGGCGCCGAACCGCGGCTGAATCCGGGCGCGTTGCGCGCCGAAAGCCATTACAGCGATCACGCCAAACACGCTTGAAGCTTTGCGCGCGCGGCGATCGTTTTCGTGGAACGCAAAAAACCGGTCCTGACCGGACGCCTGTTATGATGAAATGGGGTTCGATAGCAACGGCGCGCCATACAACTGCCGGGCGCGGCTGTTGAACGCTTGCGCTATCGCTTGGGCTCGGTCGGCGAATGGGCCCCCGATCAGCGCCTGCAGCAGACGCGACCGGAACCTGAAATCAACCCGATACTCGACGTCGGCGCCGCCGTCCGGCGCGGTTTTGAACGTCCACCGCTGCTCGAAGCGTTCGAGCATGGCGTCGTCGCTGTTGATCGTGATCCGATGCGGCCGCTCCAGCAGCCCCACGGTGGAGAATCGTCGGCGCAGAAAGCGCGTCCCGAGCGTCATATCGACCCAGATGGTCTGACCCTCGCGGCGGCGTATGCGCGCCGCGAGCACCCAGGGCAAAAACTCCGGATATCGCTCGACGTCCGCGATCAGGTCGAACAGTTGGGTCGCCGTGTATCGCAGATGAACGTGCTCGGTGCGACTTGTCATGACCTGCCGAGAAATTGAACCCACGTTCTTGACGTTGATGGCAACCGGTTCGCTGGCGAACGTCGTAGCTTCGCGCCCCTGGAGGGCGCAACGCGCGTGCGCCTCGTTGGCGCCCATCCCGCCGGTTTTCGGCGCCGGTGCGGCCGGCGCTTAGCCAGCCGTCAGACTTCCGGCGAAACCGATCGCCATCATGACCAGCAGCGCCAGGCCGACCGCCACGAGGCCGAAGCCCAAAATCTTGGAGCCGAGCGTAAGCGGCCGCGACGGCGCGTCCACCAGATGCTGCTGCAGCTGCCCGGTTTTCAGCAGGCGCTCATATTCGATGCCATATTCCCGCTTGAACTCTTCGAGCGGCATCGAGCCGGTGAAAATGACGACGTCGAGCGGGAACTTGTCCGGCCGCCAATGATTGACGAAATAGTGCACCGTGAACAGGTAGGCGGCGGCCAGCACGGCTTCGTCGCCATGGGCGACCTCGGCGATATTGAACGCCCATCCCGGCAGATACGCGGCGGTGAGCGTCTTGAACCACAGCATGGCGCCCGTCGCGGCGAGCATCGCGATGCCCCAGAACGGCGCCCAATAGTCGACCTTCTGCTGATAGTTCCAATGATCGAACGTCGGCCGCGGACGCTTGCCGAAGAACCATTTGACCATGGCGGCGATGTCCGCGGCGTCCTGCCAGTTCGGCATCAGCGAGTAAGGCCCGAACACTTTGAACGTCTTCCAATCGCGCGCGATGTGGATGGCGGCGTAGACGATATGCGCGGCGAAGACCGCGCACATGATCACGGCGGCGACTCGGTGGATGAGGCCGGCGATTGTCGGTCCGCCGAGCGCCCGTTCGAGCGGCGGCGCCCAGGAAGTGTTGGGATAGAGCAACGTCACGCCGGTCATGACCAGCAGGATGATGCTGACCGCAAAGAGCAGGTGCGCCCATCGCCACAACGCGCTCCAGCGCTCGTAATAGCGGCCTTGATCTTGCGGCGGCGCCTCCACGCGCACATGCGGCCTCGGCTTGCCCTGCTGGCGGTCGCGAAATTCGCGGTAGAACCAAAGCGCTGAATGGATCCAGAAGATCACGAGCACGCCGCCGACCGCCAAATTCACGAATTTCGCGGCGATCCACACATAGGGATAATGAGCGAAGTCGTCGGTG
>Ga0187848_10001247_pt1 | contig 22070 bp, 18 predicted proteins | sample June2016WEW_4_40_FD_132424 | JGI IMG/M metagenome (GOLD analysis project Ga0187848, IMG submission 132424) | Peatland microbial communities from SPRUCE experiment site at the Marcell Experimental Forest, Minnesota, USA - June2016WEW_4_40 | ecosystem: Environmental > Terrestrial > Soil >... | reverse complement strand
GGAAAAGAAGAGGTTATTATCGAAATAGCAAAGAAAATTGGTTTGACAAAACACGACGTTGAAAGTGCATTGAAAGACCCTCTGCTCCAAAAGATATACGCAAATAACTGTCTTGAAGCCAGAAAACACAATGTTACAGGTGTTCCCACGTTCATAATAAATGATAAATACATAATTGTAGGTGCGCAGCCCGAACAGACTTTTGTAGAGCTATTTGAAAAGATAAAGAAAGAAAACACAGGCTAGAATGTTTCTCAAGAGACCTTCCGCTTCTTTGCTTATTGGTTGCCCCGATCGTCTGATCAGTCTTCAGGAAGAAGACGATAACCGCTAGTCGATCTGCAGTCAGAGGTTCTTGTTTAAGATTTTTTCTATTAGGGGAAAACATGGAACACCTAATCTCTGAAGAAGAGTTGATTGAGCATCTGAAGCCTAACTGTGAAACCATAAGCAAAAACTCTGCGGGCCTATTCATAAAACCGAAAAGCAGTTTGGCGCCTGGGCGTCTCGTGGCGATGCTTAAGAAGCTGGAGAAGCTTGGTGCCACCTACTCGCCGTCGACCAACACGTTTTTGCTGCCGAAAATTGAGGAAGCCAAAAATACAGAGACGCCTATCCCGGTAGCGGTAGAAAAAGACTTAGTGGAAGAGGCTTTTCTGAAGCTCAGAAACTACTTTAAAGGAGTGAAAACTCCGTTTTCGGAAATAGAGAGCACAGTAGCTTTCTTAATGAAAAAAGGCTTTAGCCGAGTCGCAATAGCTGAAAGAGCGGAGGCAGCCGTATCAAGTATCTACAAATTTTCTCCAGCTAAGAATTCTGAGGCTAAGAAACTGATTCTGGATTCTGAGGTTAAGAATGACAGAACAAGTTTCTAAACGAGCTTGCAAGAGACCCAACTGCTGCAGCGATGTACTTGCTGGCCTGCCGAGGTTTGAAGAATCGCCAAGGTAGCGAGATCTTCAACGTTAAATCGAAGACCACTTCTCTCTAACTTGCTTTCGTGCTTTCCGCTCAGACGGTTTCTTCCAGGGGTACGGCGAAAGCTAAAACTGAAATCATTAAGTACTTCATGGGTCACAATTTAACTGCAGATCTGCACCAACAAGAGACGAAAGCTGGACAGCCAATACGAGTACGCCTTGACCTTCAATAACTACCCAAGAACTACCCAAGAACTACCCAAGAACTACCCAAGAACTACCCAAGAACTACCCAAGTTTTCTCTAAAACGGCTGGTCCGCACGCTCTGTTAAGGAATTTTAAAGCTTTTTTTAAAAACTTGGAATAAATATACGAGTTTCCAGAGGTTCGTTTAGCTATCAACTAACCGAACCGTTTTACCATGAATAAAAGGGGAAGGAGAGCAAAATATATTTTTTGCACGCGAGAAAAACTGCCCTTTGACCGCACTAGTATAGTAGAATTATGATTTGATACTCCACTATGCTGCTATAGAAATATATTTCTACTTTTTCGCCCAAGTTCCCAACTTAACTAGTCCAGCCAAGGCTCCTCTTCCTCTTTCTCTTCAGCTGACTCCAAAACATAATCGTCATTGGGCTCGTCCTCACCAGGTTCGGGTTCTTCAGGTTCTTCAACCTTATCTTCTTTTTCCTCACCAGCGCCTTCTTCCTCTTCTTCAGATTCAGGCTCTTCCAATATGCTCTGTTTGTTGTTGGCCTTTACTTCTGGCTCCTGGCCTTCTGCCTCTTCAGCTACTTGCTTAATCTCTGCAGACTCCGTAGACTGCGCTTCTGTCTGTGGTGCTTCTGTCTCGGGCGTTTGTGTTGGATCAGCAGTATATTTCTGCGCCCTCAATTCTGCTAATCTACTTAGAACTTTACAGTATTCAATGTGCAATTCAGCATAGCCTATGAATAGCTGAAAGTCTCCAAGATCCGCCCGAATCTTTCTCGCGTTAAAATCAGTAACCATCATAGCAATTGCTTTCTTTGCCTTATCGGGATGGCGTTTAAAGCTAATATTATAAGGGCCGTGTTGTGAGAGGTGAACTAAGTGATCTAAAACCTCATGTTGCTCAAGGATTCTCTTGGCATCGTCCTCTTCCTTAATGAGCGATTTAAGCCGTGTCTGAAGTTCATTAATGTCTTCATTGTTGTCTATCACCGGTTTGCCTTCCAAGTTGGTCACGTCTTGCCGAATCAGCTCTACTATTCTCGGCCCGGCCTTCTTGCCAAGTTTAGCCTTCACCAGGTCCTGATAACGTCTATACTCCTCTTTTGCAATGTAAATGGTTGTTGCTTGACCTTTTTGAACCAACATATCCACCTAAAAGAAAAATATGTTTTGTATGTTGTAATCTATGGTAGCTGCTATCTAAGGGGAATCCAAGAAACTGAGTAACTTTTAGGTCGCCTTTGTATCAGCAGTTTCATACAACTCTTCCCGTATGCTGTTGAACTGCTCGAGTGCTGATTGCAGGTTTTCTGCTATTTCTGCTGCTAAAACTTCAGGGGCTGGCAGGTTCTCTGTGTCTTCTAAACTTTCGTCTTTAAGCCAGAATATGTCCAAGTTTGCTTTGTCCCGTTGCATCAGCTCTGCGTATGTGAAGGGTTTGAAACAGTCTGTTGGCTTGCGGCCATGACGGTTTTGTGGGTTGTAGCATTTTATGAAGTCTTGCATGTCAGCATAACTTAGCTGATTGGTTTTTAGCGTGAAGTGTTTGTTAGTGCGCAGGTCATAAATCCAGAGTTGGTCGGTTTGCGGGGTTTCACTGGCTGGTCTGCGATCGAAGAATAAGACGTTTGCTTTGACTCCTTGAGCATAGAAAATACCCGTTGGCAGGCGCAAGAGTGTGTGGACGTCGCATTCATGGAGGATTTTGCGTCTCACAGTTTCGCCTGCGCCGCCTTCAAAGAGGACATTGTCGGGGACAACTATTGCGGCTTTGCCGTTGATTTTGAGCAGGGTTTTGACGTGTTGGAGAAAGTTTAGTTGTTTGTTGCTTGTTGTTGCCCAGAAGTCTTGGCGCTCATAGGTTAAGGCTTCTTTGTCTGCTTTGCCATCGCCGTTGGTTAGGGTGACGCTGCTTTTCTTGCCAAACGGTGGATTAGTCATAACCATGTCAAAGCGTATTCCAGGGTCACTGATTAGTGAGTCTCCCGTTTCTATAGGGCAGACCTCGCCTGGCTCTCCGTCAATGCCATGGAGAAACAAGTTCATAACGCATAAGCGAACTACACTGTCAACAATGTCTTTGCCAGTAAAAGTTTTGAATCGCAAGAACTTTTTTTGTTCAACATCCAACTGATTATTATTGGATATGTGATCGTGCCCTGCTATGATAAAGCCCCCTGTTCCACAAGCTGGGTCGTTGATCGTCATGCCGGGTTTCGGTTGCATCACCTCAACCATAGCTTTGATAAGTTGTCTAGGAGTGAAGTATTGACCTGCTCCACCTTTGACGTCTTCTGCATTCTTCTGTAATAACCCCTCATAAATTTCGCCCTTAACATCAATATCCATACCCAACCAAGTCTCATTATTGATAAGTTCCAGTAGGCGTTTGAGTTTAGCTGGGTCTTGGATTTTGTTTTGTGCCTTGCGGAAGATGACGCCTAACATGTCTTTCTCTTTGCCCAAAGACTCCAGCAAGCGGCGATAGTGAGTTTCCAATTCTGTACCATCTTTTGAGGTTAGGCTTTGCCAATCCAAACCTTTTGGTATTGTGGAGGGCTTGTTAAAAGGCGGTTTTGTTTGTTCATCAGCCATTTTCAAGAAAAGCAAATAAGTTAATTGCTCAACATAGTCGCCGTAACTAACACCATCATCTCTAAGAACATTACAGTAATTCCAAACTCTTTGAACTATTGATGCTGATTCATTTGACATAATGAGATAACTCCAACTGATTAACGCTATTAGATTTTTTAGAGCTGAGACGTTCAGCTTTAATACATTCTAACAATTTCTCAGCAGGTTGCTCACTTGAGTCCTGAGGCACGAGTTTTCCCTCAAATGCGTTCTTTAGAATGGCTTGATGTAAATGGTTCGCCTGTTTAATACTCGTCCTTCCGATGTTTTCAACCTGATCAGCTACTGAGAGCCGAGATTCTATTTCAGCTATGATTTGTTCCTGCTCTAAAAGTGGAGGAATTAACAAATTAAACTTTCTTATGTCTCGCTGGAAGAGATGTGGCGTAGCACTTCCGGTTATTCTCGATTTTACAAGCTCTTGCATTCTTGGTCCTTTAAAGAAATAAAATAGAAACTTTGGCTTGAAAGCACATCCGCTACGAATAACTAGTAGCGAAGAGTTTACTGTGGCTTTTACCGTTAACCCCTGAACGATACCAATTTTTCCTATGCCCGCTCCATCTTTAGCTAGGAGAATATCATCATTTCGCAACTGAATTTCTGGGCTCTCTGAATATCTCTCATCGCTGATATGGTAGGTTTCAGATATATCCACTATGTTTCCTTTGTTCAGATTATATACTGAAAGAAAAAGTGGGCCATCCTGTGTGTATTCATCTGCCTTTAAACCTCTCCACCCGATTCTTCCTGCGATATAGATAAAGTTCTCTAACTTGGCATGAACCCATCCATCCGGCAAAAAAGTTATTTTGCTGGTTACTTCAAAGCTTATTTGCGTCTTCGGTTTTTTTGAAAACTGTAGACGTGCCATTTCAAGTGCATTTTGTGCTGATTCTACATGGTCTTTATGTGTTCGACGCCATTCTTCAGTCAGCTTCCCATCAAAGGCATATTTTAGGACTGCTTGGCGGTAACGTTTGAGTTGCGCTTGGACTTTGCGAAGTGACTCTGTGCCTGTGTCGAGGAAAGAAAACAGCTCCTCAACCTTACTGACAATACGACGTTGTTCATAAAAAGGAGGAATAAGTATTTTGGAATCCTCAAATTTCCCTTTGGTAATGTGTGCTAAACCTGCAGTTCCATGAGCCTTGCCAATGTACTCTTTTACATTTCGATTGAACAAGTGTTTTAAGAAGTTCTTGTCAAGGTACTTTTCATTGATGTTAACTTTGAATATGTGTTGATTAAGAACAGCTTTACCTCTGTTCCATAAGTGAGCACCAAAAGAGGTCCCTGGAGTCCCAGACCAAGCAAACAAGAGTTGGCCGTTATCAACAAGATATTTTTCCTCAACTTCAAAATCGCAGTAATTAAATTCGGCGGTTGGATCATTTAAGTTCTGGATTCTAATTATTGGTATCCCAGCAGAAACCCATTCAGTTGGCTTAAAAGCACGACCATTAATTAAATCGCAAATATCACCTATCCTTGTTTCTGCCCAACCCATAGGTAGCTGCGGTCGTTCTTGCTCTGTAACTGTCACTTTGTTAGCACCATGTTTAGTTCTTCGAGTGTTTTGTTTAGTTCTTTTCCGAATAGTTGGTAGGCTTTGACTGCTCCGCCTTTCTGGTTAAAGGGGGATAGCTCGAAATCGTCTATTCCAACGTTTAGGCTGGTGGTTATGTGTGCTTTTATCATGTTTAGCCATTCTTTCTGTTCAGGGTTGAAGTGTTTGCCAAGGACTTCTTGTTTTATGAGCCAATCGTTAAACCGGTAATCTACCACGTTGCTAAAGGGCTCTAAAACATCGACTTTTCCGGTGGCGAAACGCACCAAAGATATGATGTTTGTCAAGAGCTTTTCGGGTCTCGCGCCTTTTACTTTAGACTTTTCCAGTTGCTGATAAGCCAACCAGACAAGTTCAGGCGTCAAATTATACGGAATTTTCTGCAAGGCGTTAGCCAATTCTTTGATTGCTTCATAGGTTAAGTGCCTTTGGCCATAAGGTCGACTGTAAATAATCTGTAGCGCAATTAGCTCGTCTTTGTTGTGTTCGATAAAGTCTTTGAAAGATTTGACTGTTAATTTTGCTCTCTCAATCACTAATGGGTCATTACCCGCAAAAACCACTTGGTCGATGCTGGTTGTGTCTATGGTTTGCTCGTTTCTCTGCTTAATCTCAACAAGAGTACCCCTAAAAACGGGTGAGTCAAAGAGGACGCAAGCACTCTTTGCCAATTCAACAGAAGCTTTCTTAATTTGCTCGGGCGTTGGAGTCTCAGTTTTAAAAAGTTGCTTAGCAGTCTCAACCTGCTTATCGGGATCCACCGCATCAAATAACCCGTTAATTATTTGTTTAAATGATCTTCCTCCAGCCGCTGCCTCTATCTCTTTTCGCTCATCACTATCTAATTCTCGGTCAACACGCGCAAGCCTACCTGCCAAAGAAGTTAAAGTGTCCACATCCCTAACACCCAACGCAACCAATCCAACCAAGGTTTCAAAAGGCGTACTCCGCTTGCGCTCCAACGGACGTGAATCAGTCTTATCGCTCTCGCAAACTCCAACAGCATCAACGATAACAAAATGGGTCTTGCTCTCTGTTCCAGGCGTGACTGCTTTTAGGTCTGTGTCGGAGATTGTGCGTGTACCTCTGCCTTTCATTTGCTCAAAATACACGCTTGAGTGCACATCGCGCATGAATAGCAGACATTCTAATGGGCGAATGTCTGTTCCGGTTGAAATCATGTCCACGGTGACTGCAATACGCGGATTATAGGAGTTGCGAAAACTTGCAATCAAATCCTCCGTGCGCTCCATCGTGCGATAAGTAATTTTTTTGCAGAAATCGTTTCCTTTTCCAAATTCCTCGCGAATAATCTCCACAATGTCCTCGGCATGGCTATCATCCTTGGCAAAAACCAGCGTTTTAGGAACTTCTGGGCGTCCAGGAAAAATCTCGGTTGGCAATTTATCTCTAAAAGTCTTAATTACAGTTCTGATTTGGTCTTTAGCAACTACGCTTCGATCTAATTCCTTAGCGTCATATTCAAGGTCTTCATTCAGTTGTTCCCAGCGAACCTTCCGAGTGAGTTTATCCCTTTTATCCACGTAAAAGCCGGATTCAACTTTGCTTCCGTCCTTAGTGATCTTTGTTGAAATTCGGTAAACGTCATAGGCTACGTTTACGCCATCGGCTACTGCTCGGTCATGTCCATACTCCATTACCAAATTCTGATTGAAAAAGCCCAAAGTTTGCTTAGAAGGCGTCGCTGTTAATCCTATTATGAATGCGTCAAAATACTCAAGAACCTGGCGCCAAAGATGATAAATCGACCTATGGCACTCATCAGTTATAATAAAATCAAACATTTCTAATGGAATCTGCGGATTATATGATACCTCAACCGGGCGCATGTCTCGAAATCTCATTTCAAAGGCTGAGGTTTCCTCATTTTCCTCGGCAAACTCCGCTTCTCCTCTTAGCATGGAATAGAGTCGCTGGATGGTTGTTATGCATACGCGGCTTACCGCATCAATCTTATTTGATAATAACCTTTGGACATTGTATAATTCGGTAAATTTGCGTCCATCATCAGGGGTTCGGTACTGCGCAAACTCCTGCAAAGTCTGCTTTCCCAACGTATTGCGGTCAACCAAAAACAAAATACGCCTTGCGCCAGCAAACTTTATTAACCTATAAACTTCAGTCACAGCAGTAAAAGTCTTGCCACTGCCGCTTGCCATTTGAATAAGAGCTCGTGGCTTTGACTTAGCTAAAGACCACTCCAAGTTTTCAATAGCTTCAACCTGGCAGTCACGCAACCCTTCCTTTGTCAAAGGAGGCATAGTCCGTAATCTGCCCCGTAATGTAGTCTCTTGATGCGCCCATTCATGCAAGGTCTCAGGTTGATGAAAAGCAAAAACCCGCCTGGAACGACAATCAGGCTCACGTAAATCCCTAAAAAACGTCTCCACACTGGTGCTCTCATAAGCAAAAGGCAACACATCGCCAACATGAGGAATATTCTCAGGCAAACTCGTAAGATACTTCTCTGTTTGCTCAGAAACACCGCTCAATGTCGTGCCTTCAGGCTTGGCTTCCACAACGCCAACCGCGTGACGCTCAACAAAAAGCAAATAATCAGCAAAGCCTGTACTCTTCAAAGGAAACTCACGAACAGCAACTCCAACGCCAGCGCCAAGATTCAAATCCTTATAATCCTGCACCAGCCAACCAGCAAGCTCAAGCAACGCATCAATCTTCTTCCGCGCTTCCTCTTCAGGCTTCATTTCCAAACGTACCTTATTCATTTGCGCCTTGTTTACTATAAAGGTTCGATAGTGACTTTCGTAGGTCAATTATTTGCGGCAATTTTTTTTTCATATTCTCTTCTAAATCATCAATCCAGCAAACGATAAAGTCACAACCCTTGGGGTCATGGTTAAAGTTGGAGGACCTAAACTCCAGCTCTATTAACTTTCTCTCACCTTTGGTGTCAAGAGCAATTACGTCAGGATATTTGGCTCTTAATTTGACAATAAACGGAAAACCAATCTCTCTATGATGTTTTGCAAACAGGTAAACAATACCCATCTCATCAACCGGCTCAAATAATAAATCTATAGTTCCAAAAGCAGGACCAAGCCGGTCAGAAATTGTTTTTTCCTCAATTTCAGCTGAGGTTTCGTATTTATGGGAAAGAATTGCTCCCTTTATGTTTTCAAAATCTTTAGAGTCCAGAGGGTGAATGTAATGCTTCCAGATTTTGTAAGTCCAGCGGTCTTTTTCCGGAAATAAATTGAATGTAAGAGAGGTGTCAAAGAGCAATTTCTTCCAATCTACAAAAAAGCCTTCAGTAGGCATAAAAGCAGGCTTTATCTTGAAAATCGGTGTGTTGCTCCAGTATTCGTCATTTCTCAGAGTTTCCATTTCTGAGATAACTTCAAAAATGCCAAGCAGGACTTTGTCCCCAGTCGCATATAGAACTATATAATCTCCTTTTTTAATTTCCGCGAATTTTGGGTGAAGCAGATGCTCGGTTCCTTCTTTAAAACCGCCACCAATAAGGTCCGCATGTTGCTCGTATGATTCAAGCGACTGAATTATCCACCAATACTTCAATTCAAACCCCAACTAATATTGGGTTTATGACATAAAAAACTTGGCACTTGTTTAGTTGCACCTTTTAGCCGCTTTGAGCTATTTTCCATGAAATAAGCCACAAATGGTTGAAAGCAAGCATTCACGAAGGTCTTAAAAACTATTCAAACTATTAGTTCATTCACTTAGGCGGGAGAGTTATTGACTGATGCGAGGTTTAGCATAGATTGTATAGCAGCATGCAGCGGAGTATAAGCAATGATCAAGTCATTTGACATTTCAATGTTAGATAAGATTACAAATGATGAATTATATCTAACATGGATGTCTTGCACAGACTTCAATGCCTTGAATAATGAAGATAATCGGGAACACTTTAACTGTGTATGGGGAGCGATTAAAAAACAACTCACCCCTTTCTTTCAAAACCAAGATATAACACTTGACATCATCGCAAATGATCTTAGAGAATTTGTTATAAACATAAACCCTACACTTAGCTTTGGATATGATGCTGAAAGAAATGTCCTGCTCTTCAACTTATGGTCTCTTCTTTTTGACGTTACAGTGACAAACACTGTTATGCCATGTATGCCTTGGAAACTCGCAGCCGAAATTGTGCATGAACATGATCATTATTTATTTCTCGAGTCTATGGGGATGATCGGAAAAAACGCGAAGGAACAAGATGAATTCTCCGAAAACAATTGGGTTAAAATTGAAACAAGAGCCTATGTAACAGAATCTAAATTCCTTCAAAAATGCAAGGATGAAATATCATCCACATTAATCCATGAGTTTAGAATTACTGGTTGGTCGCTTGACGGAAGGCCATTTCCCGACTCTTTTTATAAATGCCAAACAGTATCAAAACAAAAAATAATTGCCGAAATAGATCATGCTATTGCCGAGTGTTCAAATCAAATCGAGAAGATCAAAAAAAAGTACAATTACCAGGAAGCAGCCAAAAACAATGATATTTCTCATAGTTCAGATAGAGCAAAAATTCTATCGTTACCTATTAATCTGAAAGATTTAAAAGCGCCCTTTGCCGAGATAAAGCTAAAAATATGATAAAAAGATGGAAGCTACGGAAAAATATCTTATGTTGCTTTACTTTTCCGCAGCTAACCTGCTTAGCTTCGAAGGCTACACCACACAATCAATCTACGAAGCAGTTAAAGGACAAAAACAAAGGAGCCACACAAAATACTAATGCCGAATTACCCTATTCTTTAAACCGCTGTAGAAGGTAAAAAATCAAATACTACTAATTGCAAATGTCGAATGGGGAACAGATGCTCAAAAGGATATTGGAAACAGATGAGTAGCCCCGAAAAACTGTGCTCACAGATAAATAGCCTACTAAATACACTGCCGCTTTTCAATGATCCGTCAGAAGTTCCTTTTAACAACGGACTGTATTTTTTCTATGAAAAAGGAGAAACCTCAAAGCACTCGCCGAAAGGGCGGATCGTAAGAGTAGGTAACCATCCCCGTTCACAAGACATCCTAAAAAGAAGACTAAGAATGCACTACTCAGGAGGAAAAAACGGCAGCGTTTTCAGAAAATTCCTCGGAGGCGCGATGTTACGCCAAACGGATCCGAACAATACCTGCTTGCAACCAGCTCCTGGACAGGGCCACTGGGAAAAACAGGACATGCATACATGCAAGAATTGTAAGCCTACCGAAAATAGAGTAAGCGAACTTTTAAGAAGCAACTTCAGTTTTCGCTGCATAGCGATTGAAAACCAGGATTTACGAAACATGCTTGAAAAGAAACTCATCGCTACAATCTCACTTTGCCCCATCTGCAAACCTTCTGATAACTGGCTCGGAAAATTCTCATATTCAGAAAAGGTGAGACGTTCCGGTTTATGGAACTCAGATGACGTCTTCGACCAATCCGAAGTTCTAAGTATCGAGGAACTCCTTGAAATTGAAAGAATCGTTAAATCTACATCTCGTCTTTCAATTAGCGCGTGCGAAAATCTGGCTAAAGAAAATTAACTAACTCTCGATTTCAAGTTCCCCGAGATACGAAATCATTGGTAATATTATTACTGAAAGTTTTGCTGTGACTTCAAAAACTTCCTTCGCTATGTCTGTACCGTTTTTCTCTGCCTTTCGTTCCGAGTTTTCTCTTAGCATAGCCATTCCTATAAGCACCAAAGCATATTTGTACCGTTCTTGAAGAAGTTTAGCATTAATCTCGTCTCTTGCTTTGATTTCTGAAAGGAGATTAACATTGTCCATGTTGACAAAGAAATCGTAACCTTCGCCACCTGTATCCTTTGCTTCCAATGCGCTGTTTTCGTCAAACTTATGTAAATCCCAATCTTCTTTGTGTACTGGTATAATTTTGGGAAGTGAAAGATTTGAAGAAATATACCTTGTATCGCCTTCTTTTTCCGATGGTGGTTTTTTCCGTTCTGTCGTTGTTCCGCCTTTGCGTAGGTCAGCTTCCTCTAAAACTTTGATTTTGAAATTTGCTTCGAATGGATTAGGCTGCGTTTCATCGCTTACATCTGACCTGTACTCCAAAAGGTCGCCAACCTTCACGCCATCTGGCAAACCGACGGTTAGTGTTGCTATTCCATTCCACAGATTCAAAACGTAATCTGGCGTTTCTTTATCTTGAATCCGAAGTTGAAACTTGCCTGGCAATCTGTCTCTCTCGAAGTAGTCGTTGGCGGCATCGGTCTCGTATTGGACTCTAAATCGTCTATTAAGTGGGCAGTTCTTTGTCTCATCCAGCTGTAATAGGAAATAGTTTGGGAACTCTTGACCGACAAAATTCTCCTGTTCACCAACAGGTCGGAGGTCAAAAGGAGTTTTTATCTTAATCCCAGGGTTCAACAATGAGGCTAAAGCAGGTGATTTTCTGACTAAGTCTTCGAGAACATCTTTCAGAGGCTTTGAGTCTTCGAGTTTGTTTTGAATTTCTTCTCGTCTTCTTTTTTCCCTGAGTGCTCTTAGACCAGAATGATGACTTAAAAGGTCTTCAAGTTTATTTTCAATTTGCTCCTTCAAATCACCACTTCGGAGCCTATCCCTGCTGTTCATAAACAAGTCTTCTCTGTTTCTGCCGCTAAAGTTTGTGCAGTCAACAGTTACCAAGATTGAGTCTGACAAATAAGACATGCCTACAGCCTTGTGATTGAAAAACGAAACTGGTAAATATCCGTGGGTTTGTCCGTTGATTGTGAAAACAACGCCTTCGTCTTTTCTGTATTTTTCAGACTGCCCTTTCTTGAAGGCAAATATCTGGCAAACCATATTCTCTCCGCAAACTGACATAGTACTGGAACTTGGAAATCCATCTTCCAGATTAGTTCGTCTGTCTTCAAACAATCTTACGCTAAGTCCGTTCATAGTAGTTTCCATGGTATGTCCCGTATAGCCAACTCGTCTTTCAAAAAACCTGACTGGCAGAGCTATTTTAGGCAGAAGCAGACAAATTCTATTATATAAATCAAAAAGTATGTTAGTTTTATATCCAGGAATTTGGTACTCGTACAATTTTATGAATGTACCCCATAGCATCGGTCTGCCATAAGGATTGGGATATTCACCTGGCAGCAATGGCAACGATTCAGCTTTGAACGTAGGTATGTTTCCATTTACGACAAGATATGTGTAAGCAGAACTTCTTCTTCCTTCTTTTGGGTCTTCTCTTCTGACGACAGTGAAACCCCACAAGTCCTTTGTCTCATCATTTTCGGATTTTGCGATTTCAGGGTCTCTTTTTGTGACGATAAGCTGTAGATTATTGTGTCCAGCGAACTGTAGAACCCCTGTGCCACCCATGTTGAATTTTCCTTGCACAAATGAAATTCTTAGTTTGTTTGATTTTGACAATGAAAGAAAAGTGTCAGGCATCTTTCTGGGTGTTTGACCTTCGCCATCATCAATAATTTCGTAGCAAGGTGCGTCCTTTCGTCCTGTTGCTACAAAACTTATGTTTTCGGCAAGAGTCTTTCTCTGGGATATGCTTGCGTTCCAGAGACTTCCTTGACTGATTCCGAAGAATTCTTCCAATGCAGCGATTATGTCCTTTGGTGCGTGCTCACGACTTTCAGGGTTTATTTTTCTTCTCAAGCATTCCCTCATTAGCAGGGCATCAACTGAGTTTATGAGTTTTTCAACTATGGCAGATTCAGGTAAGCTTTGTTGATTTCCAATTACTGAAAAGTTGTTTTCGATACTACCATAAAATCTCCAGTTTGATGGATTATCCCAGTATCCAGCTTTTTTTAATGTGTCTATTACTTCTTTTTCCGAATCAGCTTTTGCTAATCCGAGGCAGAGTTTTTCAAGTTCAGACCCTTTTGAGGTTACATTGCTTTGAGGGGCCCAATGTGTGAGGTCCATAAGTCTATCGTGCTCCTCTCAAATATTCGAGCGTGTTTTCCAGAAAATAATTGATTGATTCTTCAGAAGGTTTGTTACGGTTTGCTCTGATTATTTCTTCAACTTTTTTCCTTTGTTCTTCTAATGATAGTTTCGAATCCTGAAGTGCATCCACAAATGGTTTGTATATTGTGCATTTCTGCCCTCTCGAGTTAGTAATTCTTGCTGCAACATTCCAACCCCTTGTTTTCATCCTATTCCGCTTTTTTCTTGGTCTTCTTTTTCTCTGAGAATCCTGAATGATGGGCGAAACAGGTTGTTTTTCTTCTCTCTCTAATGTATCTGGTTCTTCTTCTGTGAAACTAAGGACAAGATTGTCTCCTTCAATGTGAACGTCGGTTAACTTGGATGGAAGCGTATGCTTTTCCCTTATTGATTCTTCTATTTCCGAAAGAGGTATTTTGACAATAGTTAGGACTTCCTCCGGCATATAAGTCACTTACAGTTGTTTATAGTAGTTATAAGGCTTATAAGGTTTGCTATAGCCAGTTTACAAGTCATAAACTCACCATATCCAAAAATAATCTCACACTACTATTCGCCCTTTTTCAAGGCAGTTATATAAATAGATTTGTGCCATTGAACTCGGATGGTGATTGGTTGGCGGATTACTACGAGCTGTTAGTAAAAGAGTATTTAGAGAAAAAAGGATTTATGGTTACATTAAACGTGAAATTCTTAAAAAACAAAAGAGAAAGTGATATTGACGTTCTTGCTATCGACCCCAAAAAAGACAGCGTAATTGTTGGAGAAGTAAAAGATGCACAACTGAGTGAAAAACAGATAGACCATGAGAATAGTGATTTTAATGACAAAAATTTAAAAAACAAAGTCAAAGAAATAACTGGGCATGACAATTTTTCCAAAGTTATTTACTGTTGGTCAGTACAAGACAGCGTAAAAAAAGATGCCCCTTCCAAGTATAAGATAGAAATAATTGAATTTTGGGAAATAATAAACTACCTTATAGGTAAAGTTCAACCAGAAATCCAAAAAAATAAGTGGGAATATGAAACTGCATATCCTAACACTATGCTAATTCAAATGCTATTGGACTATGAATATCTCAAATCAGACAAGGGCAAAACCAAAGTTGACCTAAAGAAACCAATGGCTGACTCTTCTAAATAAAAACTACTTTAATTCGTATTCTTTTTCCATTTCGATTGTTTGCATGTTGTTGCAGTACGATTTGAAGAGTTTTTGGTTTTCAGTATGTACTGGGTAAGCTCGCTTAGGCTGTATATCCTTTACCATCTCAACCAACTGGTCTTTGATCATGTGTCCTGAAGCGTGAACTTGATGGAAGCGCATTTTATAGTGGCTTAGCCAGTTATGCATCACTTGGTCTTCCATGTCTTCTTCGCTGAACGGTTCACTCATACTGTGGATAAACTCGCTGCCTGCTTTCGGCTTTATGTCGATTAGTTCACCAAACTGGTAGAAGTCCAAATCCATTATGAGTCTGCTTTGATTCTTGTGAACATACTTGCCATTCACCAGCTTGTCCATGAACTTGCGTTCCCAAGGAAAATAATCCTTCTCGTCGTAAGTCCCAGACTTCTTTTTCTTGTAATACACAAGGATACTGTCGTCTTTGAGTGGGTCTGGAACAGCTAAATGCTCGTCGTTGAGCAGTTTTGTTAGGAGATAAGCGGTCTTGGGTGTAATGACCATTTTTCTATTGTTCTTTTTGGCAACTTCAAAGAAGCTGTTGAACCTGTCAATATCTCGGCTGGCGTGCATGGTGAAGACTGCTTTGTCAGTCGAAGCGACGATCTTATCGCTAATTTGTTTTACCTGTGGTTCGGAGTAGTTTTGTCGCGTTTCTTTAACTGCCATCCGGGTTCCTTCACAAATTAAGGCGATTGGCTCAACTTCTTTGGCTTTTTCAAGGAAGTTCTCTGTGAGGTCTTTTCTCGGTCCATGTCTTCTCAGGTCTCCAGTGTAAACAATTGCTCCTTCAGAAGTGTGGATGATGAATCCGTAAGCGGCTGGAATCGAGTGATCAACCGCAATCGGTTCAACCGTTAAGTTATCAATTTTGACTTTGTGCCCAGTCCTAAACTTATTGCAAGGATGCTCACCATAATTCGCAAAGTAACCTGTCTCCTCCATCGACTCCATGAACAGTTTGGTTCCAACACCCATGCAAACAGGGATGGCAGGATCTAAAAACTCAATGTGGGTTATGTGGTCAAAATGTGCATGCGAAAGAAACACGCAGTCAATTTCAGGTTCAGCGTATGCAAGGTTTGTTGACGCAAGCATTTCTTTAGAATAAAGACCCCTGATCTTTGGAAGAAGACCGAACTCAAAGTAGTCTTCAAGACCGTTGAGGTTTCTCGGTTGAAGCCAACTTGTGAAGAAATCCGTGCCGAAAGTAAATGACTGCCCGAAGTCAAGAAAAATTTTGGTTCCTTTGTCCTCTAATAGAATCTTGTTACCGCCGATCTCGTTTACGCCACCATAGAACATCAGCTTAACCATATTCAACCCAACACTCCCTTCTCTGTAATCTTAATATTAAACTTCATCGGTTAGCTTGATTCTAATTTGATTACCATCGAAAAAGCCGTGTAGGTGCCCCTTAAATACTGATTCCCATGATTGTTCTTGAGAGTTAGAAGGCTCAAAAAAAAGAAAAAAGGGATTGTGTGGGAGACATCGCCACCAAGCTAAAAACCGAAAGGTAGAATTACTGTATTCTAAAGCTTAAAAAGCCTTGACGAAAATAATAATACAGACCGAGCTTGTCCAAGATAGAGAGCGAATTTAGAGTAATTTCAAAATTCATTGCACAGTGGGCGCTCCCAAATGAAGGGATCCCTTTGTTTTTAATATGGAAAGGAAAATTTGCTTTTGACTCAGTGGAAATTGAAATGCCTGAATCCTTCGTCGTTAGGCGTTATTATAACATCAATAAGAAAGACCTGTCTTCTTCAAGAAGAATCGGTTTTGATGAACTGAAAAAAGAAGGTTATATCGGCATCGTTTTTACTTCTCCAATGCTTGAACAAGTATCAGAAAAAGTGCAAGTCATTCTTAGATTTGTTAAAGATGGAGAGGACGTTTATCGGGAAGAGTTTGAGACTCACATAATTCGCCCGAGAATAGAGCTTGAAATACCTGAAAGGATTGAACTCCTTCCAAATGAGCCGGTGAAAGCGAATATAGGACTAAGATATACTGGATACGGCAACATCTATTTCAAGATAATAGTTTCCGGTGATCCTAACAAGCTGGTCTTTGACGTTAAAGACTTTCGTGATCTTTTCCTCGTAATGGCGAACTCTAATACGTTCAAACAATTTATGCATCGAAATTGCATCCCTGAAGAAGAGTTCTTGGGCTCCAAAGTACCAGAAGATCAATTTGAGTATAGAGAGTTGTTGCTTGATACTTCACAAATTGGCGAATTCACTGCAGAATCGTTTTTTGATACCATCAAAAGAGTGATGGACAACAAGAAAATGATGGAGATTCTCGAGAGGTCGATGGACCGGTCAGAAGATGTTACAATGAGCTTGTTTAAGTCTATTATCGATTTTGTAGAAAAACGCCCGGTCGAAAGTGTATTTCTCTCTGAGACCGAAATTAAGCCGGTTCAATTTGACGAAGGAGAAAAATCATTGTATGTATGCATTGGGTACGTTGATGATTTTGGGAACTACTATACTCAAACGAAGAAGATACCGATAATTGTGAAGAAAAAAAACGCAATCACCTTTGGATCGAGGTGGGATGAAAGGGCAGGTAATTGGGAGTGGTTGAAGGAGGAATAGTTTTAGCAAAAAAGTCTTTGGATTTAGCTGAAAGTTCGGCCAGTTTTATTGAGAAAATATGGCAGAAAATAAATATTGGGGAGCCGATTGCAACAAGTGTAACTTATACTTATCCTAAATCTCAGATGAAAACCACACGAACGTATCGAGTACCAGATACACGACGGAGCTTGTTCAGAACAAAAATTACCTTGCCAGCAGGAAATAATTTTCAAATAATCAGCATTTACGATGTCGATACTGGATTAGATTATGCGGACATTTCAGTTCAACGTGAAGAAGGAAAGGTAATTTTTGACCCATCCAAGCTTCCTGCAAGTTGCGAGCGACTGATGATCACAACATTAAACGATGTTGAAAAAACTTTTCTAAGGGAACTAGTTGATGTTCGCGTTTCTGAAGTTGCGAGTAGAGAAGAGCCAGACAAAGAAAAACACTGGATAGTTGCTGTAATAAAAAACGAAGGATTATTGAAACCTTTCTACAAGCATGCAACACTAGAAGATATTGATGTCGGAGTCGGAATAAATGTGGATCGACAATACAGCACTATTTTAAGAAGCGATAATAATCCACTTATCCGACTTATGCGTGCCAATCAGAACATATTTACAGGAATTGACCAAAACAAGAGAAGTTTGGAACAGGTAGGCAAAACGCAAAGAAGAAGAATATTGCAGGAGGAAAAAAAATCAAAAGAAGATATTTTTGCTGAATTGGCTCATTTGTGTCTACCTGAATTGTTTAAAAACTACCTGACAACCGATAATCCAAACCTAATTTACATAGACGCAAGAAGAACAGAGAATCTAATGACCTTTGGAAACATAATCATACCCATTCCTTCTCGAATGACCGTTACGGTATTCACAACATTGAGACTTGAGGAGCCTGCACAAAAGGGAAATTTGATCTTTAACAGAGCCGACTTCTGCAATGACGCGACGAAAATAATCAAAACGCATTTCAAAATTTGAGCATTTCGACTTTTTGAATGAACAGCGTATTTCTCCATTTCGCTGAGAGTTAACAAAAAAGAAGGGAGAGGTTACGAGTGATGATGAAAATGTGCCTAATGTGGTAGAAAATACCTCACCTCGGCCACTTTTCCATGCTTTTCCGTGATTTCGGCCGAAACCAAATAGGGTATATCAGTAGTTCAGTCGAATTTCATTTGTGTAGCCAGTTAGTTCGTTTAAGAACTCAGATTTTTCTTGCTGTCGGGTATAAATGTAGAGTTCCTCTTTTGCACGCGTAATAGCGACATAGAACAATCTTCTTTCTTCTTCTTTTTGGTCCGATACTCCATTATCTTCCCGCGCTACTTCAAGTATCGATGGGTCTTCGATTTCGCTGGGAAAACCAAATTCCCCATTAACAACGTTCAAAATGAAAACGACCTTAGCTTCCAATCCCTTGCACTTATGCACTGTGAGTAGCTTAACAGCACCCGATTCTTTAGCGTTGTCAATCGCTGTTCTGGCGTTACAATTTAATGCAAGTTCTGAGAATGTTTGAACAATTTTAAAAAACTTGCGTCTGCCTCGAATTTTCGTCCGCATAAACCGGGTGAGAACGAGAATATCATTTGGGTCATACCCCTTCGCTAAATACTCATTTATACGTCTAAGACAATCTCCAGCAGTCTGTTCATAATAGAGCTCATCGAAGCCTGTCTTGTGCGGGGAACTAAGAACAAAGATTGGCTTAGTTTCCTTACGGCTTGATGATGCTTCTTTTTTAACTTGCGACTTTCCATTGTTCTTTATTACAGCCGCTCCTGCATCAACAATAGATTTGATGCTACGGTAATTAGTACAAATTTTGGTAATGGCAGGATCCTGGAAGTATCTGTCAAAGTTTACAAAGTAGTTTAGGTTGGAGCCTGAAAAACTCATGATACTTTGCCAATCGTCTCCAACACAAAAAAGCTTGCAGTTTGGGTTTCTATCAAGCAGCTTCTTGAGGAGGTTTAGTCTTTGAGCACTGATATCTTGATATTCATCTACCAGAATATGGTCATAAACATTTTCGTATAGACTCTTATTATTATCTAAAGCTGTATTTGCCTCGTTAATCATATCTTCAAAATCTGTTTTTTCTAATTTTTCCAATTGTGATTGGTACGCACGAAAAACCTCCAAGGCGAGTCTCCCGAAAGCTAATTGTTTACTATTCCATTTGCCCTTAGCCAATTTTTCTGCAATTTTATCTGGATTCAAATCGTAGGTTTTCGATATTGTAATGAAGCTTTGTATATCATCAATGGGAGTTTTCTGAGATGCCCATACAAGGTCTAAAATCTCCTCGTAGGTCAAGGGAGAAAACTCAAATTTCTTTTTGGGAAACCTGTTTTCAAGAATTTTTTGGATTCGATATTTCAGTTGATCGGTGAACTCTTCAGGTTCGTTGATATTGTATTCATACGCAAAGGTTTCAACAAGCAATTGATCGTTTTCAGCAAACCATCTCTTTTTCGTCTCCATCAAATCCCTATATTCCTGACTGGATTGGCTGAACCATGCTGGCACTTCGCCATCCTTGTTGATTCCCCAATGCTCAATGAAAAGTTCATATTGTGACAGATAGAAATCAGGTTTAAACCCGCCAACATCAGTTTCGTATCTGACGCGAATAGTGTCTCCGTTGATTTTATGGGTAAGCAGGAAATCCATAATCTCTTTTTCTGCTTTGCTGTTGACCTTAGTCCCGTCAATCGAAACATAACTGCGTTCTTTAGCATGGGTAAGAACTGCATTCTTATCCGCAGCGGCGGGTTCGTCATCCTTATCATTAACCGTTGTGATATAGCGAATAAATAATCTGTAGAACTCACGGTTAGTAACCATTTTTTCTTCAAAAAAACTTTTTACGAATCCATATTTTTTGTTCTCATCAACGATATCTGCTCTATCTATTCTTCTCCCTGACTTTTCAAGGATATCTTTGCCTAATTTGTGAAACGTTCTAACACAAACGTCGTCTATTCCATATCGATCATGTAATCTCTGATTGATTTGTTCTCTTGCTTTTCTCTGGTACGCTAATGCCAAAATTCGATTAGGCTCAACAAAGTCGGGTTTTCGCTGTATCAAATAAGCGATTCTGGTTATGAGCACTTCTGTCTTGCCTGAACCTGCCGCAGCAACTACGAGATTATACTTATCATCCGTAACTATTGCTGTTTGTTGTTCATCGTCAAGCAAAATGTTGCCTTTGTTCCAAAGATAGCTGTAATCTTTTTTTCTTTGCTGAACAAAATTTTGGTTGTAGCTCAAAATCAGTTCTTTGCACTCGTTGAGATTATCTTTTGTTTTGCTAACAAAATCGGCTTTCAACACTTTTCTAATAGAATAAGTTTCTATTTCTTTCTGGATCTCTTCTATTTTTGAGATAACACTCTTTTTGTTAGAATAAATGAGGTAAGTGCCACTGTTCTTTATGTCATTAATGATTTTTTGGGTTTCCTCTGTTTCCTTGAGGATTTTGTCAGGAATTCCTGCTAGCGCCGCCATTCGTGATGCATCAACTTATCACAATAATGGCAGAGCATTATATGTTTTAATTGCTTCATTTAACGAAAAATAAACTCAATATGAACTATGGGTAAGGTTATTTCTGCAACGCTTCCTCTGCAGAGTTCTTGAGAGATTATAGCAAAAAATAAAAACATAAACCCCTGTAACGTCGGTTAGGATGATGCAGTATGGGTGATGATGCAGGTTTGGAAGAGTGGAACGTAATGGCAAAGGAAATAGTTGGTATGTACCGGGCGGTGTGGGTTGAGGTGGAGCGGCAGTTCCCAACGTTATCTGCAGATAAGCGTCAGCGACTTTGTTCTTTCATATTTCCCTTCATGAATAACGTGTTTACTATGGCAGTGAATGAAGGCGTTATGGAAGACGTGGCTAAAACTAGTGGTAAAGGAAAGAAGAAGAGGAAAGTGTGAGTTCTATGTCTGTTCCTTCGCATCCTAAAGTTAGCTTTAGAAACCGACTGGATAATGGGGACTTCTTGAGCTTAACTGTTTGGGCAGGAAAATCTGATCCAAACGCGGAGGTAATCACCGTGCAGATACGTCGTCTCAAAGGAGACGTTTGGGAGACAGTTGGACGGTTGGCTGCTTACAGAACTGCTGATGGCAACTACTCGCAACTTCCAGAACGCGCAGCACAGAAACCGCAAGATGAAAACTCCCGATCAGAGACTTGAGACTTCAACTACTCCAAAAAAGATGCGTATGACTGACTATGTTGTTTCCACGGGTGGATTCATCTCTCTGGACGCGTCTACTTTTAAGTAAATATTTTACAATAGTATTCGAATAAAGTTGCGGTTTCGTGTCAGCAATCGCTCAACAAACCAGAATATCGTTCGTGGATTCACGGAACTATACACTTGGTTTTGGGAAGTCCTGTCTCAAATATGAACAATACTTGTCGTCTAAGCGGTCATAGTACCCAATTTCCATTCCAGAGGTACTGAGCAATCCATACTCGGTGCAGCCAAGCATCCAAGACATGACGTGTGCTAGTTCAACTCTTTCATTAGAAGCAAAATAGTCATTCTCAATCATTTGAACGACAATTGCGCTCATGTTTTTGAGAAGATCAATGAACTGGTTAAACTTGCTTTGTCCAAAATCCACAATTTTCTTTCCAGGCAGCCAAGCAACATACTGCTCAAGACCGTTTCCTGCAGCTGGGTCAATGACATACTTATCTTCGGATAGTAATGTCCCCAGTTTGTAGGCTAATTTAGTTTTGACCATTTCTTTGAATTTGGGTTCAACCATTACTCTGAAACTGAAAACAACCTCATCTTCAACTCTATCTCTGACCAAGAAATGCAGACTTCGCACACCTTTTAAGTCATCAACAAACCTGTAGACTTCCACAAGAACCTTTTTCACCGAGTCAGAACTGCATTTAAAAACGGCCACACACCATTCATTCGAAATTGCCATTTAACATCGATAAGCGTTTCTC
>Ga0187848_10001246_pt1 | contig 22074 bp, 19 predicted proteins | sample June2016WEW_4_40_FD_132424 | JGI IMG/M metagenome (GOLD analysis project Ga0187848, IMG submission 132424) | Peatland microbial communities from SPRUCE experiment site at the Marcell Experimental Forest, Minnesota, USA - June2016WEW_4_40 | ecosystem: Environmental > Terrestrial > Soil >... | reverse complement strand
GTCGAACTGGCCAGGCGGCGGGTCGCCGAGATTCGCGAGCGACTCGACGTCGAGGCCCAGGAGCACCTGAACTCGATCCTCGATCGCCTGGCCGAGGCCGATCGCGTCCGGCCGCGCGACCCGGCCCGCGCCGCGGCCGTCTACCGCGCCGTGGTCGAATTGTACGCCGGCAAGCCCTGGGCCGCCGCAGCCGTCCGCCGCGCCCAGCAGGGCCTGGCCGCCGGGGCACCCGCAAAGAAGAACGCTGCCGACGGGCAAAAGTGATACGTTGATGCCGTTTCAACCAATTCCGGTATTCCTTTGCGCCTTTGCGGCTTGGCGCCTTTGCGTGAGGTGCTCCCCACCATGAACCGATATCCTTGCACATGGCCTCTCTGCAAGTAGCGGCCTGTCGTGAAAGCAGCGCGGCGAAGGGGAAGGATATCACGCAGAGGCGCAAAGCCGCAAAGGCGCGAAGACAATTGAGTTGAAATGGCGCCACTTGAGCAGGGAGGCGTTGCGATGAGGGGGATTCCTATTGTTCTTCGTCGTGGGAATAGTGGTAACCGTTCACACCCCGAAGACATTTTCTTGGGAAACTGATAAGTGAGGGCCGAATTAACATGTCAACCGCCCTGCTGTTCTCGATCGCCCTGGCCCTGGCTGCCGCGCCGGCCGCGGACGGGGCCGGCCCGCCGCCGTTGGCGGTCGCCGGCAACCGCCTGAAGACGCCGGCGGGCGGCGTGGTCCGCTTGCAAGGCGTCAACATCGCCAGCCTGGAATGGACCAGCAAGGGCGAGAACGTCCTCAGGTCGCTCGCGGTGGCCGTGGACGATTGGGGGGCCAACGTCATCCGCCTGCCGCTGGCCCAAGACCGGTGGTTCGGCCGGGCCAAGGAGCAAAACGACGGCGGCGCCGCCTACCGCAAGCTGGTCGAGCAGGTGGTGGAGGCGGCCGCTTGGAAGCGGTGCTACGTGCTGCTGGACTTGCACTGGTCCGACGCGGGCGCGTGGGGCCAGAACATCGCCCAGCACCACATGCCCGACCAGAACAGCATCCCCTTCTGGCAGGCGGTGGCCGCCCGGTTCGCCAATCACCCGGCCGTGCTCTTCGATCTGTACAACGAACCGCACGACGTCTCCTGGGAAGTCTGGCGGAACGGCGGCATGGTCCACGAGGGGAGCGGCAACTCGCCCGGCGGCAAGCTCGAATATCGCACGCCCGGCATGCAAAGACTGTTGGAAGTGTGCCGCGAGCAGGGAGCCCGGAACGTGATCGTGGCCGGCGGACTGGATTGGGCCTACGATCTGACCGGCCTGGTGAAGGGCTACGCCCTGGCCGATCCCCAGGGCAACGGCGTGGTCTATGCCACGCACATCTATCCCTGGAAGAGGGACTGGGACCGCAACGTCACCGTGGCAGTGGACCGCTACCCGGTGTTGGTGGGCGAAGTCGGCTGCGAACCGGGCGGCAAAGAGGAAGACCCGAAGACCTGGGCGCCGAAGGTCCTGGACTACATCGAGCGGCATCGACTAAACTGGACGGCCTGGGACCTGCACCCGGCGGCCTCGCCGTGCCTGATCCGCGACTGGAAGTACACGCCGACGCCCCATTGGGGGACGCCGGTCAAGCGGGCGCTCCGCGAAGCGGCTGCCAAGCGGGCCGGCTCGCAATTAAGGTGATATCCCCATCCCCGGAGACTGCTCCCATGCAACGCCCCATCCTTACCGCCCTGCTCGTGGCGTGCCTTTCGGCGGCCGGTTGGTCGGCCGCGGCCGCTGACCAGGCACCCGCCGAAGGGACGCCCGCCGTAGGCCGGACGGAACTCGTCTTGCACACCCGCTGCGAGGTCCCGGCGCCCGCAAACAGCAAGGACTTCGACACGCTGTATCGCACGGTCCGCTGGGATGGCCGAAAGACGGCGGTGATCGTCTGCGACATGTGGGACAAGCACTGGTGCGCCGCGGCCTCGCGGCGGGTGGCGGAGATGGCCCCGCGGGTGGACCGCTTCCTCATCGAGGCCCGCCAGCGCGGCGCGCTGGTAGTCCACGCCCCCAGCGAGACGATGGCCTTCTACAAGGACACGCCCCAGCGGAAGCTGGCCCGGCAGGCGCCCCGCGTGCAGCCGAAGGTCCCGCTTAGCGGCTGGTGCCCGATCGACCCAAGACACGAGCCCCCGCTCCCCATCGACGACGCCGACGGCGGCTGCCCGTGCCATCCGAAATGCCACACCTACCGGGCCTGGACCCGGCAGATCGAGACGATCCGGATCGAGCCGGGCGACGCCGTGGCCGACGACGCCCTGGTGTATTACCTCCTGCAGCAACGGGGCATCGAGAACCTGATCCTGCTGGGCGTCCACGTGAACATGTGCGTTCTGGGCCGGCCGTTCGGCATCCGCCAGATGGTCGCTCAGGGCAAGAACGTGGTACTGGTCCGCGACCTGACCGACAGCATGTACAACCCCGAGCGCCGCCCGCAAGTGAGCCACTTCCGCGGCACGGAGCTGGTGGTCGAGCACATCGAGCGGCATTGGTGCCCGACGATCACCAGCAGCGACCTCCTGCCCGGGCCGCCGCAGCGCTTCGCCGAGGACCGGCGGCCGCGGGTGGTGATGGTGAGCTACGAGCCGGAATACGGATCGCTCCAGACCCTGAGCCGCTTCGCCCGGCAACTGGCCGACCGCTGCGGCTATTCCTGCACAGTGCTGCCGGGCGAGGAGCCGGACGGCGTTCGCGGCCTGGAGGCTCTGGCCGCGGCCGACGTGCTGGTGCTCTACGTGCGGCGACATCCCCTGCCCCCGCGGCAGATGGCCGCCATCCACCGCTACCTGGCGGCCGGCAAACCGCTGGTGGCCCTGCGGACGGCCTGCCACGCCTTTGCGCCCGTGCCCAAGACGACGTTGGCTCCCGGCCTGGAAGCGTGGACCTCGTTCGACGCCGACGTGCTGGGCTGCCACTACCACGGCCACTATATGGGCCAACAGCCGACCGAGGTCCGCCCGGTCGCCGCCGCCGCGGGGAATCCGATCCTCGCCGGCCTGCCAGCCGATCCCTTCACCAGCCGCAGTTCGCTCTACCAGGTCTCGCCGCTCGATCCACAGGCCACGCTGCTCCTGACGGGCAAATGGCAGGAGCACGTCGAGCCGGTGGCCTGGACGCGGACCTACGGGCAGTCGCGGGTCTTCTACACCTCGCTGGGCCACCCCGGCGACTTTCAGTCGCCCGCCTTCTGCACGCTATTGATCAACGCGTTGCATTGGGCCATGGAGAAGCCCGTGCCTGCGGGAAAGTAAGCGGTGGGTAGTGGGTGTAGTTTAGCGGGCGGGCTTGCCCGCCGTGCGGTCTCCGGGAAAAGTCGTGCCACAACACGGCGGGCAGGCCCGTCCGCTAAACCTCAGTTTCGCACGACCGACGCTGCACTACTACATCGCGGCCCCGGCGGCGGTGTACTCGTCGAGAAGCCGCAGGTAACTGCGGTATTCGGCCAGGGTGACGTGCGGCGGCGTCTGGTGGTCCACGCTGGGAATGAAGCCGCCGGACCGCATCAGGGGCAGCAGGCGCTCGAACTCCGCGCGCACGGCGGCCTCGCCGCGGTTCATCACCATCTTGTCGAAGTGGCCCACGATGCCGAAGCGGGGATGCCGCCGGCGGATGGCCATGCCGTCGACGCCCGCCTGCCGCTCCAACGGCAACGCGCCGCGGATGCCCTCGCGCTGGAGCCAGGGGACCAACCGCGAGACGTCGCCGTCGGTGTCCACCAGCGGAATGGTCCCCATTCGGGCCAGCCGCGGCACGATGCGGCGATAGTAGGGGGCGATGAACTCGTCGAAGTGCCGCTCGGAAATCATCGGCCCGTGGTTGTACGACATGTCCTCGGCAATCGTGGCGAAGGCCGGCGTGCAGGTCCGCTCGACTTGGTCCAGGATCCGCAGGTTGAAGTCGGTCAGGTCCTGGTTGATGCGGTGCAGCAGATCGGGCTGATCGTAGAAGGCGAGGCTCAGCTTCGTGAAGCCCATCAGCGTCCGCGGGAACCAGAAATGGCCCTCGATGGTGATCCAGACGACGGCCTCGCCCCGGGCCTGCCGGGCGCCCCAGGGGGCCATCGCCTCGATCGCGCGGCTGTGGTCGGGGAAGAGCCGGGGGCGGATGCGGAGGTAATCGTCCATGTTCGAGACGATGCCCTCGACGTGGTGCTGCACGGCGCCGATGGTCGCGTCGGTGGTGGAGAACCAGAACTGCTGATAGGGGTCCAGGCCGAAGTACTGGGCGATCTCGAACACGTCGTCCAGCCCGGCCGGCAGGCCCTGGCGCCGCCAGGCGGCGATGGTCTGGTCCCACCACATGGCCCATTCCCAGCGCGGCAGGCGATCGACCGGCTGGAAGTTCATGACTGCCCGGAATCGCTCGACGTGGTTCATGGCGGGTTGGGTCTTAGGTCTTGGGTCTTAGGTCTTGGGTCTTAGGTCTTGGGTCTTTGGTCTTAGATCTTGGGGCTTGGTGCCAAGACCTAAGACCGGAGAGCGTGTGATAGTTCATCGACACCCCGCCGCAAATCCAACGATAGGCCACGTGCTGCTCGCACAACCGGTCCAGTTCCCGTGCGCTGCCTACCCCCCGCAGGGTGGCGTACAGCCACAAGGCCAGCAGGATTCGCGGATCGGCGGGCGCCTGCCCCGGCCCCCCCTCGACCGCTTGAATCGGTTGCCGCAAGTCCGACAAGTCAAGGCTACAAACGTAGGCCCAGACGATCCGGGCTTCATGGTCCTCGGGAAGAAGCTCGTCCAGGGAGCAATCTTGAAATTCGACCTGGTTGCGCACCGCCTGCCGCAGCCGTTTGGGCCCAATCCGCGGCGGCAGTTCGGCGGGGCCGGCTTCGCCCTGCGGCTCCCGGTCAAACAACGCCGGTTGATCCATCGCCCGTCCTCCAACGTCCCCGGCCGACCCGGCCGTACACAACATTAAACCCCAAACGGACAAGAAGGTCTTCTTGTTTTTCCGAAAGATTCACAACCTCTGACACCTGACACCTACCCTCGATGGGGGCCGGCGCCTATACTCTATTGTTTCGGACGGGGCAGCCGGGGTGGGAGCATGAGCGAGTCGGCGCGATACGACTACGAGTTGCCGCGGGAGCGAATTGCGCAGGCGCCGGTCAAGTCCCGCGCAGACGCCCGGCTGCTGGTGGTCGATCGAGCGGGGCAGTCGCTCCGCCACCAGCACGTTCGCGACCTGCCGGAGCTGTTTCGCGCGGGGGACTGTTTGGTGCTGAACGATACCCGGGTGCTCCCCGCCCGCCTCGTAGGTCGCCGGCAGCAGACGGGGGGGCGGTGGGAGGGGCTTTTTCTGGAGGTGGCCCCCGGAGGGTTGTGGCGGGTGCTGTGCAAGGCCCGTGGAAAACTCCACCCGGACGAGGTGATCACCCTGATCGACTCCGAGGGACGAGAGGACGTGACGCTGCGGCTGGGAGTTCAACAGCCCGACGGCAGTTGGATCGTCCGGCCGCAGACCAGCGAGGAGACGTTTGGCCTGCTGGAGCGGGTGGGGCGGGTCCCTTTGCCCCCGTACATCCGCAAGGGCGAGATGCTGCCGTCCGACCGGGAGGACTACCAAACGGTGTTTGCGCGGTGGCCGGGGGCCATCGCCGCGCCCACGGCCGGTCTGCACTTCACGCAATCGCTCTTGCGGCGCCTGGAGGAGCGGGGGATCGTGCTGTGCAGTTTGACGCTGCACGTGGGGCCGGGCACCTTCCGCCCGATCAGCAGCCCGCGCGTGGCCGATCACCGCCTGGCCGCCGAATGGGGCAGCATCAGCCCGCAAAGCGTCGAGCGGATCATGGCCTGCCGGCGGGGCGGCGGCCGGGTCGTCGCAGTGGGCACCACGTCGGTCCGCCTGCTGGAGACCGCGGCCGCCGGGGGCACGCTGCAACCCTTCAGCGGCTACACCGACCTCTTCATTCGGCCCCCCTACCGGTTCCAGCTCGTCGATGCCCTGCTGACGAACTTCCATCTGCCGCGCACCACCCTGCTGGTGCTCGTGCGGACCTTCGGGGGCGACGCGCTGGTGATGCGGGCCTACGAGGACGCCATCCGCGAGGGATACCGCTTCTACAGTTACGGCGACGCCATGTTGATCGTGTGAGCAGTGTATCCGGCACACTCCGTGTGCCGTTGGGAGGCGGCACACGGAGTGTGCCGGATACAATATGAGTGCAGACTATCCCGTCGAGCAGATCCTGGTGGTGCCGGCCGAGTTGTTCCGCCGGCTGGGCTATTTTCAAGGTTTTTCCGGCGAGGTGGACCGCTACCTGGGCGAGCTGACCAGCCCGCGGAACATCCGCTTCCTGCCCCGAGAGGACATGGAGCGCGATCCGGGCTTCAAACAACTGATTCCTTATTTGATCTTCCGCCACGCGGGGCCGGACGGCCGGCCGTGGGTCTTCGAGTACACCCGCGGCACCGGCCAGGGCGAAGGCCGGCTGCACCGCAAGCGGAGCGTGGGCATCGGCGGCCACATCTCGGCGGTGGACGCCGGCGGCTGCGGCAATCCCTATGAAGAGGGCATGCGCCGCGAGCTGGACGAAGAGGTGATCATCGACACGCCGTACACGATCCGCTGCGTGGGGCTGCTGAACGACGACCAAACCGAGGTGGGGCAGGTCCACCTGGGGCTGGTACACCTGGTGGACGTCGAGCGCCCCGCCGTCCGCCCCCGCGAGCCCGACATCACCCGGTGCTCCTTCCGGCCCGTCGCCGAGATCCTGGCCGACATGGAGGGTTTCGAGACGTGGTCGCAGATTTGCATGAAGGCGCTGTTCGCCGGTCCGCCTTGAAGATGCCCCACCTGCCGATCTACTTCGACCATCATGCCACCACGCCGCTGGACGGCCGGGTGCTGGAGGCGATGCTGCCCTATCTCGGCGCGGAGTTCGGCAACGCGGGCAGCACGACGCACAGTTTCGGCTGGGCGGCGAAGGCCGCGGTGGACGAGGCCCGGCAGCAGATCGCCGCCGCCCTGGGCGCCAAGCCCAAGGAGATCGTGTTCACCAGCGGGGCCACCGAGAGCAACAACCTGGCGATTCGGGGCGTCGCCGCGCGGTATGCCGAGCACTCCCGGCACATCGTCAGCGCCTCCAGCGAACACCCAGCGGTGCTCGATCCGCTCTCCAGGCTCCGCCGGCAGGGCTTCGAGGTGACGCTGCTCGGGGTGATCCCGGCCCCCGATCCCCTCGCCGGGCTGGTCCGCCCCGAGGATCTCTCCGCGGCCATCCGCCCGGACACGATCCTCGTCTCGCTCATGCTGGCCAACAACGAGATGGGCGCGATCCCGCCCATGGCCCGGATCGGCCGGATCTGCAAGGAGCGGGGGGTGCTGCTGCACAGCGATGCGGCCCAGGCCGCCGGCCGGATTCCCCTGGACGTGGACGCCCTGGGCGTGGACCTCTTGAGCCTCAGTGCCCACAAGATGTATGGCCCCAAGGGGGTCGGGGCCCTGTATGTCCGCAGCCGTGGGCCACGGGTCCGCCTCGAGCCGCTCATCGACGGCGGTGGCCAGGAAGGCGGCCTGCGGAGCGGAACGCTCAACGTGGCGGGGATCGTCGGGCTGGCCCGCGCCGTGGAACTGTGCCTCGAAGAGATGCCCCGCGAGACCCCGCGGCTACAGGCTCTCCGCGACCGCCTGTACGCCGGCCTCATGGCCACCGTCCCCGGCGTGCGGCTCAACGGTCCGGCCCTCCAGCAGCCCGGGCATCGCCTGCCGGGGAACTTGAACGTCAGCTTCGACGGGGTCGAGGGGCAGGCCGTGATCCTGCAGATGAAAGACGTGGCGGCCAGCACCGGCAGCGCCTGCACCTCCGAGCGGCCGGAGCCCAGCCACGTCCTGGCGGCCCTGGGACTGCCGGACGAGGCCATCCGCGGCAGCATCCGCTTCGGCCTGGGCCGATTCAATACCGAAGAGGAGGTCGATTGGGTGGTCGCCCGTGCCACCGAAGCCGTAACCCGTCTCCGCCAAATGGGAACCTAATGAGCGACACTCGCTCCACGCTGACCAGCCAGATCATCATTCCCGCCCGGCTCGCCTCGACCCGGCTGCCAAGGAAGCTCTTGCTTTGCGAGACGGGCAAGCCGCTCATCCAGCACACCTACGAATCGGCGCGGCGGGCCACGCGGCCCGCGGGCATCTGCGTGGCCACGGACCACCGGGAGATCTTCGAGGCGGTTCGGGCCTTCGGCGGCGAGGTCCACATGACCAGCCCCTCGGCCGCCAGCGGCACCGACCGGGTGGCCGAAGTCGCCCGTGACATGCCGCACGTGGACGTCATCGTCAACGTCCAGGGGGACGAGCCGGAGATCGCCGGCCGCTCGATCGACCTGGTGATCGACCTCTTGGAGCGGACGCCCGGCGTGCCGATGGCCACCCTGGCCACGCCGATCCGCAGCCGGCGGCAGCTTGAGGACCCGGCCTGCGTGAAGGTGGTTTTCGACCGTTCGGGCCGGGCCCTGTATTTCAGCCGCAGCCCGATCCCCCATGCCCGGGAGTGGAACGACTCGCTGCTGGCGGCCGAGCCGGCCCACTTCTATCAGCACGTGGGCCTGTATGCCTATCGCCGCGAGTTCCTGCTGGACCTGGCCGCCATGCCCCCCTCGCGGCTGGAGACGCTCGAAAAGCTCGAGCAATTGCGGGTCCTGGAGGCCGGCCACTCGATCCTGGTCGGTGTCGTCGATGAGCCGACCTTCGGCATCGACACGCCGGAGGGCTACCGGGCGTTTGTGGCGAAATGGAAGGCGGAGGGCGGAGGGGGGAAGGCGGAGGGGGGCGTTTAGCAGGCGGGGCACCGGGCCGCCGCGGCCTGGTCGCCCGCCGTTTGCGTGGCCCCCGCCACGCGTGGGGTCCTTCTCTCCGTAGCGCCGGCGCATTAGAATAACCCGTTTGGGATCGCGCGACGTTCCCTCTCCCCCCGGACAGCTTGCTCGTCGCCAAGCATATTCTCGTGACCGGCGGCTTCCTCAAGCCCCACCGCTGACGTTCGGGCGCATAGGAGGGCACATGGGCATCTTCGGTGATCTTTTCGGCAAACAGCCGTCCAAAACGGGTAAGCAGGAGCGTTCTCCGCAGGAGGCGGTGCTGGTGTATCTCGACGGTGCCGGCCTGCCTGACCACGTTTATGAGGAGTGTGATACGTCCACGATTGAGGACAGGTTGATCGACGCCGTCGCGCGAGATGGCCTTGGTGAGTTTGACGGCAACGAGGTTGGCCCGACTGAGACGACGCTTTTCCTGTACGGGCCAGACGCGGAGAAGTTGTTTGCTGGCATTGAGGTCACCCTGCGCGGATACCCGTTGTGCCAGGGTGCGCGGGTCGTCATTCGCCATGGTGGCCCGGGATCACCGCAGAGAGAGGTCAAACTGTGATTTTGCCGAACCATCCGGCTGTGCTGTCCACGAGATACCGCCGCGACGGCCCTTCCCCCCGCCGGACGGGGCCGCTTCTCTCCTTAGCCGAGCCGCATTAGAATGCAGGGTTTGCAGCGGCACGACGCCCCCAAACCAGGACGGCACCCCCCATGAGCAAACACATCTTCGTCACCGGCGGCGTGGTCAGCTCGCTGGGCAAGGGACTCACCAGCGCCTCGATCGGCATGTTGCTCGAACAACGCGGACTCTCGGTGCGGATGCAGAAACTCGATCCGTACATCAACGTCGATCCGGGCACGATGAGCCCCTACCAGCACGGCGAGGTCTACGTGCTGGACGACGGCAGCGAGACCGACCTCGACCTGGGCCACTACGAGCGGTTCACCAACTCGCCGCTGGACCGCCACTCGAACTACACCACCGGCCAGATCTATCTCGCGGTGATCCAGAAAGAGCGCCGCGGCGAGTTCCTCGGCCAGACCGTGCAGGTCATCCCGCACATCACCAACGAGATCAAGGCCGCGCTGGCCAAGCCCGCCGGGCCGGGCGTGGACGTGGTCATCACCGAAATCGGCGGCACGGTCGGTGACATCGAGAGCCAGCCGTTCCTGGAGGCCATTCGCCAGTTCGGTCAGGACGCCGGCAAGGACAACTGCCTTTACATCCACCTGACGCTCGTGCCCTACCTCAAGGCGGCCGACGAGCAGAAGACCAAGCCCACCCAGCACTCCGTCGGACTGCTGCGGCAGATCGGCATCCAGCCGGACGTGCTCATCTGCCGCACCGTGCGGACGCTCGGGCACGACGAGCGGAAGAAGATCGCCTTGTTCTGCAACGTGCCCGTCGAGGCGGTCATCGAGGAAAAGGACAAGGACTTCTCCGTCTACGAGGTCCCGGTGAGCCTGGTCGAGAACGGGCTGGACGAGCTGATCGTGCGGAAGCTCGGCCTGAAGGCGGGCGAGCTGAAACTGGACCGGTGGCGCGACCTCCTGCACCGCCTCCGCAACCCGGAGCACGAAGTCACCATCGCCGTGGTGGGCAAGTACGCCGAGCACCGCGACGCCTACAAGTCGATCCACGAGGCCCTGGACCATGCCGGCGTGGCCAACCTGGCCCAGGTCCGCATCCAGCGGATCCACAGCGAGGCGGTCGAGCGCGACGGGGCCGAGCGGCTCCTGGCCGGCATGGACGGCCTGCTGGTGCCGGGCGGCTTCGGCGAGCGGGGCATCGAGGGCAAGGTTGAGGCCATCCGCTTCGCCCGCGAGCGGGGCATCCCCTTTTTCGGCATCTGCCTGGGCATGCAGTGCGCCGTGGCCGAGTTCGCCCGCAACGTGCTCGGGCTGGAGCGCGCCAATTCCACCGAGTTCGACAAGGACAACCCGCACCCGGTCATCTGCCTGCTGGAAGAGCAGAAGGGCGTGACGCAGAAGGGGGCCACGATGCGGCTCGGGGCCCACCCCGCCCGGCTGCTGGCCGGCAGCAAGGCCGCCCGGGCCTACGCCGCCGACACGATCTCCGAGCGGCACCGCCACCGCTACGAGCTGAACAACGCCTACCGCGAGCGGTTCGAGGCCGGTGGGCTGCAAGTGGTCGGGACCAGTCCGGACGGGTCGCTGGTGGAAATCGTCGAGCTGCCGGCCCACCCCTGGTTCGTGGCGGTGCAGTTCCATCCGGAATTCAAGTCGCAGCCCACCCGGCCGCACCCGCTGTTCGCCGGTTTCGTCGCCGCGGCCGTCCAACACCGGCTGGGATTGGGGACGAAGGACAAAGGATAAAGGATGAAGGACGAGGGACGGAGGATGAAGGATGAAGTTTAGCGGGCGACCATGCTGCGCATGGTGCCTTGCCCGCCGCTTGCGGCTTCGCAGCGGCTTGGCGGCCCGCCAATAGTCGGTCTACGGAGGATGCCATGCCGGACGAAACAAGTCAGCCCGAAAAGAAGATCATCGTCGACGAGGACTGGAAGAGCCGGGTCGAGGCGGAGCGGCAGGCCGAGGCGGCCCGTGGCCAAGCGGCCAAGCCCCAGGAGCCCCCGGGGCCCCCGCAGCCGGCCGACGAAACGCCCCTGCCCCCGCCCACGCTGAGCTACCTGGCCGGCACGCTTTACCTCCAGGGGGCCATCGCCCTGGGCCTGCTGCCCAATCCCGTCTCCGGCAAGTCGGAGCCCCAACTGCGGCACGCCCAGCACATCATCGACACGCTGGGGGTCCTCCAGGAGAAGACCGAGGGCAACCGCACCCCGGCGGAGACCGAGGAGATCGAGGCCATGCTGTACCAATTGCGCATGGCCTTCGTCGAATTGCGGGAGCACGGGCCGCCGCCAGCGTCCCCTCTCCCTCCGGGAGAGGGTTAGGGTGAGGGCTGTTTGACCCGCTCCAGCCGCAGCGGCTGCTTCTCGAAGAGCCCGTCGCCCGCGGCGGCCACGAAGCGGGCGACGTTCTCCGTGGTGTCGGTAAACCGGACGCTGCCATCCCCGGCGTCGGACTTCTCGGTCTCGCCCTTGATTTTCCCGGCCTCGATTGCCCGCCTAATCGCATGCTCGTCCATCCCCCAAACCAGGGCCGTGTCGCCTTCGATGCGGTACTTGAAGATGGAATAGCTTTCCACCGCGCCCGCCTTCCACCCATTCTTCTTGAGCTCGTCGATGGGGTGACCCGCGGTCGTCCAGCTCTCGCCAAAGTTTAGGTAGGCCGTCTTGCCCTGTACGGTGGGGAACAGCACCGTCACGTCGGGCCATCCGCCGAGAGCGTCCTGCTTGGGCTCCGTCGCCGAATCGTTGAGGACGACCCACATCACGCTCGCAGGCAGCTTACCGCCGGCCTGGGCGACGTGGTAATAGAGCACGTCATCAGCATCGTGCTTCCACCGCCAGACGCCGGCCAGCCGCGGGTCGGGTTTCGATTGGCCGGGGTCGGAAAGGGGGCTCTTCGAGTCGTCGCAGCCTGTCCCGAGCAGGCACCCCGCCACCACAAACAGCAAGAAAGCCAACCGTCGCGCGTTCATGATTTCCCTCCGCTGGCCTTGGCCTGGATTCGCTGCCCTCCATTATACCGCCTCATCGGCAGGGGGGCATGGACCGAGGAATCGCCGCGCCGAGGGAGTTTTCCGCGCAAAGGCGCGAAGGCGCAAGAGATCTCGGGATGCCTCTCTCGCTGCTACGCTCTGCGCGGCAGCGCAGTGCTACTTGACCCGCTCCAGCCGCCTGGGCTCCTTCTCGAAGAGGCTGTCGCCCGCGGCGGCGACGAACCGGGCGAGGTTCTCCACCGTGTCGGTGAAGCGGCTCACCCCGATCTTCCCCTGTTCGGCGAGCGAGCCCTTGATCTTCCCCGAGGTGACGGCCTGCTTCATGGCGACCGCGGTCATCTGCCAGAGCAAGATCGCATCGCCTTCGACGCGGTACTTGAAGATGGAGTAGCTCTCCAGGACCCCCGGTGTCCATCCCTCCCGTTTGAGGCGGTCGACCGCGCCCTGCTGGTGGTTCGACCCCTCCATGCCCACGTTCAGGAAGGCCGTGTTGCCCAGCACCGTGGGGAACATCAGCACCACGGCGGAGCCTGTGAGGTGGCCATCCCCATGGTGGGTCACGCCGATGAGCTGCGTAACGCTGTCGGGGAGTTTGCCGCCGGCCCGCCCGACGTGGTAGTACTCCACGACGCCGCTGGGGTCCTTCCACCGCCACACGCCGGCCAGCCGCGGGTCCGGCTTCGATTGCGCCGGGTCGGAAAGCGGGTTCTTCAAATCGCATCCCGCCAGCGGCAGGCACGCGGCCACCGCTAACAGGCAAGAAACAGCCTTTCTCGTGGTCATGGCCATCCTGCCCACCGCCCACCGCCCCCTTCGCCTTCAGGTGGGCACGACCGGCTGCCGCCCGGGCACGACCCGGTTGATCTCGTCGATCAGGGCCTCCGGGTCCAACGGCTTGGGGAACCAGGAATCCACGCCTTCCGGCCCGATGGGCACCGACAGCGTGTTCGGCGGCAGTCCGCTCACGGCAAACACCTTGATGCCGGCGTAGTGCTCGTTGTTGCGGATCGCGCGGATGGTCGACGGGCCGTCGCACCGCGGCATCAGCATGTCCAGGAGCACGACGTCCGGGCGGTCGTGCGAGGAAAGATAGTCCAGCGCATCGCAGCCGTCGTTGGCCACGTCGACCCGGAAGCCGCTCCGCTCGAGGTACTTGGCCAGCAGGCGGCGCTCGTTGGCGTTGTCCTCGACCAGCAGCGCCCGCCGCAGGATGCGTTGGGCGGGCGTAGCCGCCACCGGCCGCGCCAGGGCGAACTCGTGGTCCAGCCGGGCCAATGCCTGGACCGCCTCGTCGAGGCTCCGCTCGGCTTGGTCCGACTGCCCGCCCGCCAACTCCTGCTGGGCCAACTGCAGCGCCAGGCCCACCGTGTGCAGGCGGGTCCGCATGGCGTAGGTCAAGGGCCGTCCGCTTGCCGTGGTCGGCGGCTCAGGGCACTCGACCCCCCGGTCGATCACCTCCTGGCGGAGAATCTTGATGTCCGGAGGCGCCTGGACGCCGATGCGAACGGAGTTGCCGGTGATGTTCAAGATCTCCACCGTAACGCCCAGGTGCGGAAAGACGATCTTCTCGTTGCGACGGCGTGCAAGGACCAACATCGTTGTGTCTCCTCTTCTACAGGGCGGTCCGCGGAAGCAAAACCGAGTCTTCCCGCCGGACGGCCTCCATGCGATGGTGCAGTACCCCTCAGCGGTGCCCTTCTCCGCTGCCCGAATCTGATTCGATCCGCTGGTTCTATAAGAAATTCCAAAATGGGGCAATACCAGTTTTTTCCGCGTAAACTACGCACGCCACGCACATCTCCCGGATTCCCTGGGCAGGGGCGGTGCAAGTGGCATGCTCGCGATTGCGCGGGCACGGTATAAGACCTATGAGACCCGTAGGACCTATCCTCCGGCGCCTGTGGCCCATTCCTCAGAAGCCGCCGCTGACCGCGGCCTGCGAGTACAGGGGCATGTGGCGGTAGTAGACCTCGAGAATCAGCACGGCCATCGAGGTCGAGTACAGCCGGCCGCCGGCGGCGGCGGAGATCCGGCCGACGGTGTCGGTCCGGCCGGGTTCGATGTACCAACTGCCGGCCGCATGGCCGGCGCGGTCCTGGGCGGCGATCAGCCACTCCCGCATCTTCCGGTTCCAGCCGTCCCATTGCGGCCCGGCATAATGGAACATCACCTGGGTCGCGTAATAATCATAATAAATGTCGTCCTTGGCCGGGCCCCACTCGGCCAGGTGCGCAACACCCTTCTGTAACTCGGGACGGTCGCGCCGCCAGCCGGTGTACATCCGGCACAACAGGGCCTCGGCGGAGGTGCTCTTCCGCGGTTTGCGGGTCATGTAGCCGTACATCGACCCGTCTTCGTTCTGCACGCTGGACAGGAACCGCTCGGCCTGGAAGATGGCGGGCGTGGCCACCTGCAGCTTGGCCATCTGCCCGCTCTTCAAGGCCATGAGCATCCAGCCGGTGACGGTGGTGTCGCCGGGCTCGCCGGGGTTATATCGCCAGCCGCCGCCCTTGGCGTCCTGGACGTACTCGATGAAGCGGAGGGCCCCCTGGGCCGGCGCGTGGAGCACCGGGTCTTGCGTCATGGCGTAGGCCTCGCACAAGGCGATCGTGGCCAGGGCATGGCCGTACATCGAGCCGTCGCGCAGATCGAAGCCGTAGGAGGTAGTCACGCCGCGGGTGCGGAGATAATCCAGGCCGCGCTGGACCAGGTCCTGATACTCGCCCTGGCGGTGCGTGTAGCCGGCGCCCAACATCGGCAGCAGGGCCATGGCCGTCGCGGCGGTCGTGCTGGCCTCGCTGCCGGGCTGGGTGCAGTAGGACATGCAGGCGTCGGTCCTGTGGTCGAAGTGCCAGCTCCCGTCGTCGCGCTGGTGGACGACCAGCCAGCGCAACCCGCGCTCCACGGCCGCCTCGCTCTGCGCGGTGGCGCCGCCGTAGCGGACTGCCGCGCCGCGGCCCTCGGCCGAGCGGTTGCCGAGTTTCGCCTCGACCGGTGTATCGGCCTTTGGCAGCCGTTTCTCCTCTGCGCCCGGCAGCCCACCGGTGGCCAGGCAACACAGGACGCCGACACAGGCGATCAGCCGCGGCGATGGAAAGGGTGAGGGCATGGGGTCAGGGACCAGGGGAGGGGTGGCCGCGCACACGGCGAAAGCCTCCCCACCGCACAAACACGGTACCGGCTTCGGGGGGGTCGGCGGTGCTCCCACGGCCGTGCGAAACATGCCGCCGCCAACCAATTATAGCTCGGCTAGCCGCACGGTGCCCCCCGTGGCCAACCGCAAAGCTCCCAGCCGACCGGGCCTCGCAAGCAGGCTTGAGGCCCACGGCCTTTGTGTGCTCCCTCCTTTTTCTGTCGGCCTCTTCTTTCTTCTCTTTTCTTCCACTAGCATGAGATCATGACCGTTGCGTCCGAGGCGGGTGGTAATTCGTTAGCCGATGACGGCGCCAGGCGCTATCGTCCCAGGCGTTACTACCTCTACCTCGGCATTGTTTGCACGGTGTTCTTCCTCTTCATGGGTGTCGGCTCGGCGTGCGTGGCCTATTGGAACGTGGATGGCTCGTTCGCCCGCCCGAAGCTGTCCGCCCTTGTGTTTGGGGTATTCTGGTCGGTGTGGACGCTCTTGGGCATTTGGCTCATCCTGTGTTACACCCGAGAGCGCCTCGTGATCAGCACAACATCCATTGAATGGACCGGGCTGTACAAGACGAGACTTCTTGCCCTCGACGACGTTACGCGGGTCAAGTGGCGGCTGTTCCCCCAGCACGGCAGCATTGTGCTGCGCACACCGGACAAGAGGCTCGTGATCGAGATCGGCAACTACCTGGACAGTGAGCGAAAAGAGCTAATCCTGCTGACGCGGGGGATGTTTGACTACGAACTTCAAGAGAACTGGCAACGCTTTTCTGATCGCTTCATCCAGCAATCTCCGGCGCGACAAAACCGCCAGAGGTGGGTGCTTGTGTTGCTGGCCGCGATGTTGTGTGCCTTTGGAGTGCTCTTCCTTTATGCCTGGGCAAGAGGTCTGGGCGTTCAGTATCTGGCCCTGGCGATTGCGAACCTTTGCGCGGCCCTGTACTACTTGGTGTGCCGGACGACAGCGAGAAGCAGAGCGAGCCGCGAGGGAACGCAAGGCACAAGCCGACCATGACCGCCACCCACTCGGGTTGCAGCGGTCTTCAGCCGACTTTCGCCGGCCGGCGGCTGGGGGCCTTCGGCGGCTTGGGGCGCGGCGGGGCAGCCACTTGCGGGGTGACGTAGCGGCAGCGTTGGGCCCCGTCCAGTTCGCCGCAGGCGTCGTTGCGCTCGTAGAACGTCGGCGGCTCGTAGGTCCAGCCGGTGGCCAGCCGCTTCTCTTCCCGGCGGAGCTTCCAGAGGACGTACGGCCCGCCCAGGGCCGCAAACACGCGGGCCTTCCAGCCGAACTCCTGCTTCAGCTCGTCCAGGAGGGCCGACATCTTGGCCCGCATCGCCGGGTTGCGGCGGTAATAGAGGCGCGCCCCGGCCACGGCCGCGGCGAACGCGGTGCCCAGCTCCCGCGCCTCCCAGGCGAAGCGGGCGCGGATCCGCTCGTCCGGGTGATTCTTGTAGCGCTTCCACCCCGCCAGCGTCGTGCGGACGATGCGGATGGTGCTCGGGCCGTTCCGCTCGAAATCGCGCTGGAACGCGCGGACCATCATCTCCGCCTCCTGGCCGGCGGGAATGTGCGGGTGGCGGTAGTTGAAGACCAACTGGCCGTGGATGTCGCCGAGGTGATACTCGGCAGCGTCCTTCATCCGCCCCGCGGCGGCCATCTCTTCGTGGTACGGGGTGCCGGGGATCGGCGTGTAGAGCATGAACTGGTGGAAGTCGGTGTCGTGCCGGGCGGCGTACTCGATCGCCTCGCCGACGTTCTCCGGCGTGTGGTTCTCCAGGCCGATCATCGTCGAGCCCAGCACGCGGATGCCGTGCGATTGCAGCTCGCCCACCAGTTGGAAAGTGTCGATCCCCTGCAGCTTGTTGTAGCGGCTGTTGCAGCCCTCGATGCCCATCCACACCCAGGACACGCCCAGCCGCACGAGCTGGTCGATCGTGTAGGACCGCAGCACGTTGGCCGAGCTGAACACGTACAGCGACCACGGCTTGCGGTGCTCTTCCATCAACTCCAGGAGGCGGAGGGTCCGTTTGCGGGGCAGGAGGAAGTTCTCGTCCATGACGAAGAACGACCGCGCGTGCATCTCGCGCTGGAGCTGCTCCATGACCTCGAACACCTCGTCGCCCGTCTGGTAGAAGTTGTACGAGTGGCCCTTGCCGCCGAACATGGCCGAGGTGGAGCAGAAGTTGCAACCCAGCGGGCAGCCGACGGAGGGCACCAGGGCGGCGGCCACGTCGCCGGGCTTCTCCGAGACGCGAATGCCCAGGTTCCGGGTGCCGATGCCCGAGAGCACGGCAGGATGGCGGATGGACCGCTCGGCGTCCTCGCCCAGGTACCGCCGGAACCACCGCACCCCCTCGCCGCGGACGATGAAGTCGGCGTCGATCTGCTCCGCCAGGTCGGGGACGTTGGCGATGTGGCCGCCGACGACGATCTTCGCGTGCGGCTGGTACTGCCGCACCAGCTCGCACATCTTCCTGACCTTGTACAAATTGGGGATGATCGAGGTGATGCCCACCACGTCGTAGTGCTTCTCGCGGATCTCCGCGACGAACCGCTCCAGCCGCGGGAAGTCCAGCAGGGTACAGGGGGCCTCGATGTTGGCCTGGATGAGCATGATGCCCCAGCTTCGGTGGAACATCCGCAGGGAGAACGGGCCTTGGGTCCGCGTCACCTGGTTGTGGTACAGCTCCATGGGGTTCATCACGCGGCTGCCGTACTCGTCGTCCTGGGCGTAGGGCCCGAACACGCTGGTCAAAAGTACCCGGGCTTGCGAGCCGGCCGGGTGTACGGCCTCCGGCTGCGGACGGTAGACGATGGGCGAGTTCGGATCACGCGGAGTTTTCGTCACGAGGCATTCTCCAGCATTGGGGTGCAGGCGCGGCGCCTGGGCTGCTTCTTATATTTACGGCATTATAAGAGGGGTCGCCCGGCAACGAAGCTCCCCTCTGTATCCGTTGTGTAAAAGGTGGGTAATAGTTCTGCGCCGGGCCGCAACCCGGAGCTTGGTGCGGCTTCGTTCGGCCACGACAGGTGGGACGCATCCGCCACCGCGAGGGGCGGCGGTGCTTGACGTGCCCCCCGCCAGCCTGGTATCTTCTTGGGTCTTGGGTCTTGGGGCCAAGGCTGAAGACCCAAGACCGAAGACCCAAGACCCAATCGCCGCTCATGACCCTGCACCGCTCCCTGCGACTGGCCGTGCTCCTGGCGATCGTGATGATCGCCCTGTTGGTGCCGCTGACGGTCGGCTGGGTGCTGTTGACCGTCTTCGGGGCCCTGAAGGACGACCGCTTCGCGGCCGTGTACTGGATCCTCCTGTCGATCGGGAGCAGCTTCATCGGCATGTTGTTGGCCGGGGTGATCCTGTACCTGATCCTCTCGATCAAGGCGATCGCCCTGAATCGCCGGCAGTCGAATTTCATCGACAGCGTGACGCACGAGCTCAAGTCGCCGATCGCCTCGATGAAACTGTACCTGCAGACGCTCGGCCGGCACCAGGTCAGCCCCGACGAGCAGGCCGGCTTCTTCCGCTTCATGATCGAGGACCTGGACCGGCTGGATCACCTGATCAACCAGCTCCTGGACGCGGGCCGGGTGGAGTCGGGCCGGGTGGACGCCGAGGTCGAGGACGTCGCGCTGGCTCCCCTCTTGCGCGACTGCGCCCAGACGGTCTGCCTCCGCTACCGCATGCCGTGCGAAACGGTCCGCTTCGACCTGGCGCCCTGTACGGTCCGGGCGTGGCGCGTGGACCTGGACGTCCTGTTCCGAAACCTGATCGACAACGCGGTGAAGTACGCCGCCCACGAGCCGCAGGTCGAGGTCTCGCTGCGGCCGGCCGCCAACGCGCGGGCCGTCGTGCGGATCGCCGACAACGGCCGGGGCATCCCGCACAAGTTCCGCCGGCACATTTTCCACCGCTTCGAGCGGCTGGGACTGGAGCTGGAGCGGGAGAAGCCAGGCACCGGCCTGGGCCTGTACATCGTCCGCAACCTTGCCCGCCGGCTCCGCGCCAAGGTCCGCGTCCGCGACCGCGAGGGGGGGCCGGGCACCGTCTTCGAGGTCCAGTTGCCCGGCGTCGTCCCCGCCGAGCCGGAGGCAAAGCCGGCCAACCCTTCACACCCTTCGGACCCTTCAGGCCCTTAACACCCTCAGAGCACCACGCGCGGATATTCATCCGCGGCTGCCTTCATCCCCAATCCCCGATCCCTGATCCCCCGCCGAAACATGAGAACCTTCAGCATCGCGTTGACCGTCGCTCTGGCAGCCGCCTGCCTCGCGGCCGAGCAGCGGCCGGCGCCAGCGCCGCAGCCCAAGGAGCCGAGTTACCAGGGCAAGACCCTGAGCCAGTGGACGGCTGCGGCCAGGGACAAGGGCCCGCGAGTGGGGCACGAGACTGGCCAGGCATTGGGAAAGATGGGGGCCGAGGGTGCCGCGGCCCTCGTGGAGTTGCTCAAGGACGACGACGACGCGGTGCGCGGTAACGCCGCGTGGGCCTTGGGATACGTGCCCGCGGCGGTCCCGGCCCTCACGGAATTGCTCAAGGACCGTGACCGTAGGGTGCGGCGGGCCGCTACGGAGGCCCTGGGGTACAACGGCCCGGCGGCCAAAACGGCGGTTCCCGCCCTCACAGAATTGCTCAAGGACAGCGACGCCAAGCTGCGCGACGCCGCTACCGAGGCCCTCGGGCACATAGGTGCGGCGGCCAAAAGCGCCGTCCCGGGCCTTATGGAATTGCTCAAGGACAATGACCCTCGGGTGCGGGAGGGCGCTGCTTGGGCGTTGGGGACGACTGGCCGCGGGGTCGAGGGCGCGGTTCCGGCAGTCATCGAAGCCCTCAAGGATGAGAATTCGCCGGTCCGGCAGCACGCCGCCCAGGCGTTGTTTGAGATGCGGTCCGAGGAACTTGCGGCCGTACCGCCGCTGATTGAATTGCTCGGCGACGAGAGCGCCGGCGCGAGGTCGTCCGCTGCCGATGCCCTGGGAACGATCGGCCCCCAGGCGAAGGCCGCCGTGCCCGCTCTCACAAGGGCCCTCAGCGACAAGGATCAGCGCGTGCGAAGGCAAGCGGCTTCCGCCCTGGCGGACATGCGCTGCGAAGCGGGGCCCGCGGTGCCGGCCCTCATCAAGCTGCTCAAGGATGAATCCTCCGCGGCGCGGCAGGACGCGGCAAACCCCCGGGGACGGCGGCAGCACCGCGAGCGCGAATGGACGGCGCGCGGGGCCGCGGCACTGGCGCTGGGCGCTATCGGGCCCCCGGCCGCGGCGGCCGTCCCGGCCCTGACGGAATTGCTCAAGGACGAAGTCGCGGACGTAAGGTGCAGCGCGGCCTGGGGGCTTGGAGGGATTGGTCCCCGGGCCAAGCCCGCCGTCCCGGCCCTCATTGAACTGCTCGGGTCTGACGAGCAGTTGCAGGGTTTCGCGGCGCGGGCGCTGGGCAAGATTGGCGCCGAGGCCAGGGACGCCGTTCCGGCTTTGATCACACTGCTCAACAGTGGGGCCGCCGGCATTCGGCCGGTTGCCGCGTGGGCCCTGGGGAACATGGGGCCCGACGCCGCAGCCGCCGTTCCGGCGATCACGGAACTGCTCAAGGACAAGGATCCCCTGCTGCAGGTGGCCGCCCGCGATGCCCTGGGGCAGATCACCTTCCCCCTGCCGCCCGCGCCCAAAGGCCAGGCCTGGAGGCTCGCGTGGCACGATGAGTTCGGCGATGAGGCACCCGACGGGCGTGCCGCCGGCATGCCGCCCGACGACAGGAAATGGGAGGTCATGCCCGACGCCCCGCGCAAAGGCGGCTGGTGGATGCGCAAGGCGGTCTCGCTGGACGGCCAAGGCCACCTGGTCATTCACACCCTCAAGGAGGGCGACCGCTACATCGACGGCTGCGTGCGGACGCGGGGCAAGTTCGAGCATGCGTTCGGCTACTATGTCGCCCGCATCCAGTTCCAGAAACAGCCGGGCCATTGGTCGGCCTTTTGGATCATGGGGCCCGGGGCCGCCAAGGCCGGCGCCGATGGCCGCAACGGCACCGAAATCGACATCATGGAGAAGCCCTGGCTGGATGAGCGCGTACAGCACACCCTGCATTGGGGCGGCTACGCCCAACAGCACAGGTCCGAGGGCAAGGTCGTCAACGTGCCGGGTGTGATGGAGGGCTGGCACACCTTCGGCCTGTGGTGGAAGCCGGACGAGTACGTTTTCTACGTCGACGGGAAAGAGACGTGGCGCACGCGGGCGGGCGGCGTCTGCCAGGTCCCCCAGTACATCAAGCTCAGCGACGAGATCGGCAACTGGGCGGGCGACATCCGCAAGGCCCACCTGCCCGACCAATTCCTGGTGGACTACGTGCGGGTGTATGATCTGGTGTCCGACGCCAGGGCGGAGGCGAAGCCGGGCAGCCTTGAGACGGCGGGCAAGCCCCAATACCGTTCAAGATAGGCGCAAACCACAGCCTCCTGCTATCTTAGGTTAATGCACATTGACCTATAGCAAGGAGGCTGTGGCGATGCGACAAGGATGTTGCGTCCT
>Ga0187848_10001245_pt1 | contig 22076 bp, 20 predicted proteins | sample June2016WEW_4_40_FD_132424 | JGI IMG/M metagenome (GOLD analysis project Ga0187848, IMG submission 132424) | Peatland microbial communities from SPRUCE experiment site at the Marcell Experimental Forest, Minnesota, USA - June2016WEW_4_40 | ecosystem: Environmental > Terrestrial > Soil >... | reverse complement strand
GCGTCACCACTTCGCCGGGTTCGTTATAGGGACGCCCCGCAATCACCCGGTCTGCTTCTGCCGCAGTCACGCCCGGCAGGCTCAGCAACTGCTCTTTTGTGGCAGTGTTCAAATCGAGTGGCTTGTCGCGGCTCCAGCCCTCGCGTATCCCTGCCGCCACAGCCTGGGCATCGCGCTTCACCTCCGCCGTTGCTTGCGCGGTTTTCTCCTTCAGTTCCTGCGTGTTTTGCTGTTGAGTGCAGCCCGCGAGCGCAGCCAGCAGCAAAATTGTGGAAACGTGCCGATATCTGAGGAAGTCCATTTTGATCAGCTTCTTTCCGCTCTCTTGGCTGATTATCTCAGCCCTGTCTGGTTGGCCATTCTTGTGGGGACGGGGGCCATCCGCCGCGGCGACGCTCAACCGCACGGGGAAACCTAGGCAGTCATCCGCCGCCGCGACTGGGAACGTTCTGGATGCTGCGGACGCTCTGGCACCTGGCACAACACGGTCACATACTGACGCCGGAAGCAGCGTTCACAACGCACCGGCCGGAGCAAAAATAACGGCAAAAGCACCCGTTCAAACACACCACGCTTACGTGAAAGATGAGCGTTGTTGTGGCGACAGTCACAGCACTGAAACGTTACCATATCGAATTTCCGATCGTGAAATCACCAGCGCACTCTTGGGACACTAACCCCAGGGTTCGGTAGCTGCGCGGGTCGGGTCCGTCGGTTCACTAAAGTACGGAAAACTGAGGCAGACGTAAGGGTCGAACGTCGACAACCCGGTCGACACTAACCCATGCCTGCCCCAAAGGGCTGTCCGCCTTTTCAGGGGACGCCGCGTTAAGCAGTCTTGTACACTAGTCTCCCCATCATCGTGTGACTGTGCAAAATTGCTCACTTCCTCAGATTGTCTTGAGAAGCTCAGCGGCCAATCACGGGCATTGTCATCTGCGATTTAACCGACCGGTTAGCTGGTGCAGCAGTTGGGGTAAAAACGGGGTTTTGCGCCGATTTGTCCTAAATAAGTCTTTTGTTTTCAGTAAGTCCAGGACGTCCTTCCAGCCTCCCAAGGTGGATGTCACGGGTTTGATCCCCCGTCTCCCGCTCCAAACCTTGGTTGATTCTTGCGGGAAATCAGAACTTACTTGCTAGCACTGGCTGCGGACGACTCGGCCCTCATCTGGATCAGGCCGATGCCCAGGCCTCCCACGGCGCCAGCGAGCAGCCCCAGCAGCACCAGCATGGGCACGCTCTCAAGAAGTGCATTTTTCACTAATTTCGCCATTCTGTGTTCTCCACTCGGAATTTGTTACCCAAGTCATTTTAGCATTTGCGGTTCCATTCGCAGCTCAGATACGGACGGCAAAAGGCTGTGGCAGCGAGAGATGGCGGGGGGAGGGTCTGCTCGCAAGGACGATTGTGCAGAGTTTTTCACCTAAAGGGAAGATGTCGCAGGAGTAGAATGCGGGGGTTTTCAGCAAAAACGGTGCTGCGCTGTCAACTCGACCAGCAAAGTACTTTGTTGCAAATTTTAGAGCCGGCGATGGCAGATGGTCGCCAGCGGGCGAGCGTGCTTCAGTCGAAATAGGCGGGGGCGCAGGACGCAACGACAAGCTGGGAAGGCCGCCTCGACGGAAGCCCCCTGCCACCCTATGATAAGAATGAATCATTCGAGGTGCCTTGATGACAGAACCAAGTTACGAAGAGTTGAAAGCTCGCCTTGCCGATCTGGAAAAGCAGGTGGAAACGAAAAAGAGAAGCGGCGCCATGGAGTTCCGCGTGAGTGAGAAGGGCGGCGTCAGCGTTTACGGACTGGGCCGCTTTCCGGTGACGCTCTACTACGAACAGTGGACGAGACTGCTCGACGCGGTCCCCGATCTTAAGGTTTTTATTGAAGAGAATAAGAGCAAGCTGAAGCTCAAGCAGGGCTAGATTTGTGCGGGGAGCGATCTCGTCAAATAGAGCCCCCGACCGTGCCTCGAACTCGCAGCTGATCGGTGGTGGCAAAGAAGATCTCTGCGCCCTCGGTTGGGGCACTGGGAAAGATCTCGGCGTCTTAGACGTTGGCCACGCCGGTGGCCGGCAGCGAACCAGCACTTACTTCATGATCGTGCCCGAGCGTCGCGCGGGCGTCGTCGTCCTGATCAACCTCGACGGCGGCAATGCCTCCGACCTCGCAACCGAGTTGATGAAAATCGTGCTCGCATCAGCACAGCCAACGGCAAAATAAATCGACGCGCTCTTTTCACGTACGCTGCGTCACATACACCGCGCTACCAAAGCGGCACATTGCTCCACGAACGTTGTCTCCTCCGCGTTCCATGTGTCCTTGAAAAAGCTGTTGATATCGAACTCAGCAACTACAGCCCCGCGAACCAGAATCGGCACGATGATTTCCGATTTCGTCTGCTCCACGCCCATCAGATATCGTGGATCCTTGCTGACATCGTTCACTGCTACCGTCTTCCCCAAGCTCGCGGCCGCCCCACACAGTCCCCGATTTAACGAAATCCGCCCGTGCGGCGTGAAAAAACCCGAATGGGGCCCCAGCAATAGATAGTTCGGATCGGCCGCATCCACCAGATAAAACCCAACCCAGTTGTAGCGGAGCAGTTCGGTGTGCAGCCGGTCGGAAATGTGCTGCATCACATCCTCGGCTCGGCTTCCGGAGCTTGCGACCCGTTCGAATTCCAAAAGAAGTTCCTGATGTACTTTCATCAAGCCCCCAGGCGAGAGCAGCTCTTTCGGCGGCTCACGATTCCATCAGTGAAGGCAGCTGCTAAGCTAGACTTAAGTTTAGTACGTTTTGCATCGCAAATTACTTTTGCCCATAATAGGCGTAGATAGGTCCGATGATAATTCCGGCACAAACCGAGAACCACGAGCCCCTGGCGCGCCTCGATCTCGAGAAGGAGATCGTGCGGCTCAAGCGCCAGATGAATGCCGTCATCCTGGCGCACTTCTACCAGGAATCGGAAATCCAGGACCTCGCCGATTTTGTCGGGGACAGCCTGCAACTGTCGCAGAAAGCCGCGGCTACCTCGGCGGATGCGATCGTTTTCTGTGGCGTGCTGTTCATGGCCGAGACGGCTAAGATCCTCAACCCCAGCAAGCTTGTCCTGCTCCCCGACCTGAAGGCAGGCTGTTCGTTGGCCGATGGCTGTCCGGCGAACCTGTTCCGGGCGTTTCGCGAGCGCTACCCCGATCATGTGGCGATCACCTATATCAACAGCAGCGCTGAGGTCAAGGCGCTCAGCGATATCATCTGCACGTCCAGCAACGCGGAGAAAATCATCCGGCAGATTCCGCCCCAGCAGCCCATCGTGTTCGCGCCCGACCAGCACCTGGGCCGCTACCTCATAAAGAAGACGGGGCGGGAACTGCGGCTTTGGCCGGGGAGCTGTATTGTCCACGAAATGTTTTCTGAGCGCAGCCTGGTGCAACTGAAAGAGCGCCACCCCCAAGCCAAGGTCCTGGCGCATCCCGAGTGCCCGGAAGCGGTGCTGCGCCATGCGGACTACGTCGGCTCGACAACTGGAATTCTCAAGTACGCCGAACAGAGCCCGGCGGCCGAGTTCATTGTCGCCACCGAAAGCGGCATCCTCCACCAGATGGAGAAGTCTTGCCCGGAGAAGAAATTCATCTCGGCTCCCGGCGAGGGCGGCTGCTCGTGCAGCGAATGCCCGCACATGAAGCTCAACACGATGGAGAAGCTCTACCTTTGCATGAGGGATCGCGCGCCGGAAATCACTCTGGACGAAGAGTTGCGCCAGCGCGCCCTGCGCCCCATCCTTCGCATGTTGGAGATGAGCTAGAAACCCGTGACGAAAGTGAGACTCCGCTCTTCAACTCACCATTCGCCAGACTTTGTCATCCCGAGCGAAGCTAGGGATCTGCAGTTCGCCGCAAAATGCAGATCCCTAGCTTCGCTCGGGATGACAATTCATAAAAGGTGTCGCTCGTACACCGCTCCGGACCGGAGTTTCGCCACGGGCTGCTAGAATTTGCCCACATTGGTTTCCATGTCCGAATCTATGTCCGAATCCCTTGAGCCCTCCAGTTACCGCGAACTCTTGCGCGGATTCCTCGAAGAAGATTTGGGAGCCGGGGATATTACCACGGACACAATCGTGCCCGCCGGGCGGCGCGCCCGCGGGAAACTGATCGCCAAGGCCCCGCTTGTCCTCGCCGGGCTCGATCCGTTCATCGAAGTCTTCCGGCTTCTGGACCCCTCAGCGGTAGCGGAGATCGGACGCAAAGACGGAGAGGAACTCCGCCCGTGCGATAGTCCTGTGCAGGTGTGTGCTTTGGCGCGCACGTTGCTTTCCGGAGAACGCGTGGCCTTGAACCTGCTTCAGCGGCTCTCCGGCATCGCCACGCTCACGCGCCGCTTTGTGCGGGAGGTGGAGGGCACGGGCGCGCAAATCCTGGATACAAGGAAGACCACTCCGGGGCTGCGCGCGCTTGAAAAATATGCGGTCCGCATCGGCGGAGGCCGCAATCACCGCAAGAACCTGGCGGAAGCCGTCCTGATCAAGGAAAATCATATCCGCATGGCGGGCGGAGTCGGGGCGGCGCTCGAAGCCGCGCAACCTGCCAAAGGCCGCGTCGCCTGGACCGAAATCGAAGTGACGAATTTCGACGAGTTGCGCGACGCACTCGAACACAGCCCAGATGTCATCCTTCTTGATAACATGGGTCCCGCGCAGGTGCGCCAGGCGGTCGAACAGGTGTGCCTCGCGGAAGGCGCTCGGCGCGGACTTGCGCACGATTCCGCGCACGATCCGGCGCGCGATCCATCGAGCGAGCCGGCGAAAAAGATTCGCATCGAGGCCTCCGGCGGAATTACGCTCGCGAACGTAAGGGAGTTCGCGGAGGCCGGCGTGGACTGGATTTCGGTCGGCGCGCTGACCCACTCTGCCCCGGCAGTGGACTTGAGTTTCGAAATTGAACCCACGTGATGCAGGACACCTTACAGACCGATATTCTCGTCATCGGCAGCGGCCTGGCTGGCCTCGCGGCCGCCTGGGACGCCGCCAAACGGGGCTGCCAAGTCATTCTGCTGACGCGCGCCTCAAACCCTGAGGAGAGCAATACCGATCGGGCGCAGGGCGGAATCATCTATTGCGCGCCAGGGGAATCCCCAGAACAACTGGTTACCGACATCCTCTCGGTTGGCGGCGGCCTCAGCTCCCCAGACGCCGCCCGCTTGCTGAGCCGTGAAGGCCCGCGTTTGGTGAAGGAAATTCTGATTGACGAGCTGGGCGTTCCCTTTGATTGCTCGGCGGAAAATCCCGGAGAGCTTGACCTGACCCGCGAGGCGGGACATTCCCTGCCGCGCATCATTCACCACAAGGATCAAACCGGCGCCGCGATTGAGAGCGCTTTTCTGGAGCGGGTGCGCTCGCACCCGAAGGTGAAGGTGATTTCCGAAGCGACTGCGGTGGACTTGCTGACCGTCTCGCACCACTCCCTGGAGCCCACCGACGTCTATCGCCCGCTGACCTGCTTCGGGGCCTACGTGCTCGATCAGACGACGGGAAAAATCTTCTCTCTCCAGGCCAAGGAAACCATTCTGGCCACGGGCGGTCTGGGCAGCGTCTTCCTGCATACGACTAATCCTCCGGGGGCGCGCGGCGATGGCATCGCCATGGCCTATCGCGCTGGCGCTCGCTGCATGAACATGCAGTACATCCAGTTCCACCCGACCGCGTTGCTGGCGCCCGACGGCTGCTTCCTGATTTCCGAGACGGTGCGCGGCGAGGGAGGCCGTCTGGTGGATCGTCACGGGAAAGAATTTATGCAGCGGTTCCATCCCGACGGCTCGCTGGCGCCGCGCGACATTGCGGCGCGCGCCATCTACCAGACGATGCTCGAGCCGGGCGAGCCTTGTGTTTATTTGGACATTACCCACAAGCCCGCCGATCAGCTACGCGAACGTTTTCCCGGCATCTACGCCGTGTGCATGGAGCGCGGCATCGACATGACGCGCGAACCCATCCCGGTGGTGCCCGCGGCGCACTACAGCTGCGGCGGCATTGCCACCGACGATTGCGGACGAACCACGGTGGAACGGCTGCGGGCGGCGGGCGAGGTGGCATGCACCGGATTGCACGGCGCCAACCGCCTGGCCAGCACATCCCTGCTGGAGTGCCTGGTTTGGGGAACGCGGGCCGGGGCGCAAGCCGCCGAAGGCATCTCGCGAGGCGACGATTTCTACTTTCCTAAGGTGGCGGACTGGCGGTACGAGCACGAAGCGGCGGACCCCGCGCTCATCACGCAGGATTGGCTGACGATTCAGCACACGATGTGGAATTATGTTGGCCTGATTCGAAGCGAGAGACGTCTGAACCGGGCCATGCGGATCTTGCGCGAACTCGACCTGGAGATCGCGCGTTTCTACGAAAAGTGCGAGGTCGGCGATTCCATCATCGGCTTGCGCAACGGCATCCTCACAGCGCTGCTGATACTCGAAGCCGCTCAACAATCCCGCGAAAGCCGCGGCTGCCATTACCGCATCAACTGACGTATGTACTAGTCGTTCCGCACACTAGTCCTGACGTTAATGTCTGGATCAACCACTCCGATTCGGGACCGACGTTCTCTTGCCGAAGCATTCTGAAGCGCGCCGAGCTCCAGCCGAGCGGCAGGAGCGGCGCGAAACACAAGACGGTCAATCTTGACCAGTTGCTTCCGGATATCTGTGCCATAGTTATAAGAGTGGATTAACGGGACGCTGCGGCTCGCCAAATGCGGAGAGGCTTTCCTGGATAGCCTCCCGTTGCCAGCGGGCCTACAACTGGGTGACCCATTCTTTGACGAGGGGCTATGCAAAAACGTGAATGTTCGGAGTGCCGTGGTGAGTTGGTTCTGGCTGTGCGCGCGAACCAACCACAGACGAGTAATGGTGGGCCAAGCCTGGCAACCAGCGCATTTACAAGCTGGAGATGCGGCACTTGCGGCTCCGCCTTTACAGCCGCGCAACTTCGCGAAGACAAGCGCGGACGGTCAAAAGCACGCGTGGTCGTTTAACAGGTCATAACAAAGCTAGTCCCCCGACGGCATCAGTTCGTCGGATGCCTCCCAGCAAGTAGCCATCAGCGATGGATCGGCGAGCGATGGATCGGCCATTGCCATAGGGATCGTGATGGACTGGCCATGGCCCGGCTCCACGCTTAGACCCTCGACGTTTAGATCGATGACGTCGGTGAACTGTGCCTCCTCAGTGGATCCTTCGAGCGCCATGGTGGACGCGGTGCCGCTGGTGATGACCTAGAGTTTGCATCCTGATTGCAGTGGACCCCGGATTTCACTTTCAGACAAACCGCGCTGTCCACCCGGTCCCACTAGTCCGAAATGATTTAGTGCTCGTGATTTGCGCCTGAAAGCGGCTATGAAACGCACCTTAAGGACGGTAGGCCGGTGACGGAAGGCATGGTGAAAGAGATTATCCATCAGAGGGCAGCGGAGTTGGGCAGCAACAATGACGACAAGTTGCGGCAGGCGGCCAAGCTTCTCGAAGAGTTGACGACGAGCCAGGAATTTGTGGAGTTTCTGACGCTTGCCAGTTATGATTTATTGGATTAGAACGTCTATGCATGGGCGCACGCAGAACTCCCGCCAACCTGCAGATTGACGCAGGCTTCCTCGCGCAGTTACAGGAACATGTTGCCGCGCGTGAGATCGAACGCGGGATTGCGTGTCTTCGATCGCACCAGGACCTGATCGCCAAGCTCGATCCCTCCCAAGAAAATGCCGCTCGCCTGCTGGCGCAACTTGCCATATGGACTGATATCGGATTCAGCGGTCCGCCACTCCGCGAACTTTTAAAACGCTTTGAACACACAGAATCAGCATTGCGGTCGAAGCTCTCGATTGCCGAGTACATCTGCCTGCGCATGACCGAGGGCGTGGCGGCGATGGCAGATGAAGCGGAGGAAACGGCGATTCGTCATTTTGACTTCGTCCTGAGCCTGGGGGCAGAACTGGACGACCGGTTTCTGCTGGCCATCGTTTATTTCTGGAAGGGTCGCTGCCTGCGGAGAAGAGGCGACTACGACGAAGCCCTGATCTACACCGGCAAAGGAAGAGACCTGGCGCTTGCGTTAGGCCATCTGCGCATGGCGGCGGTGATGCAGGTGCTCGAGAGCTGGCTTTTGTTTCAGCAGGGCAAATGGAAAGAAGCCATGCGCATATCCCATGCGGCGGAAAGCGCGCTGCGCGAGACCGACGACTATGTGACGCTCGGCAACATTCAATCCTTCTACGGGCGAATGGCGCGCCGGGAAGGCCGTTTCGATAAAGCGATTGAGTTTTTCGAGAGCGCCATTCGCTATTATGGCAAGCGGGATCCACGGCATCCGAACCTGGCGCGATCATTGGCAAACATGGCACTCGCCAAGCGCGGGATCGCTCTTCAGTTGCAGAAAAGAATTGACAGCGACGCTCTGCGACGCCGGAAGACCTCAGCCAGCCGCCAAGGTAAGCCAAGCGCAACGAGCCGTGATTCTCGCGAACAGGATTCGCGCAAGCCTGACTATCGCGGCCGATTGGCCCAGCTTCGCCGCGAAGCGCTTGAGCACCTGGAGGCCGCCCGGGCCATCTACCAGCAGCGCCCCAACCATCACGGAGTTGGCACGGTTTACCTGAATGCCGCGTACATCCACCTCGATAGCGGAGACTTTCAGCGCGCCGAGGAAGAAGCGGCCTCGGCGTACGACGTGGCCGAACAAAAGCAGGACTACATTCTGATGGGCCGGGCGCGCATTCTGCAGTGCATGGTTGAAAATGCGAAGGTGGAGGAAGAGATCGGTGGGGGCGCCGATCCGGGAAGCCACGCGCGCCGCGCATTCGAGTTTAGTCAAGAGGCGATTGATCTGGCGAAGCATACCCAGCATCATCTGCTGCTCGCGAATGCCCATCTGTGGCAAGGATTGACACAGTGCAATTCGTTTTTCGATAATCCGGAAGCGGCGCGCGAGTCGTATGACCTGGCGCGGGCGTCCTGCGGGGCGAATCAACCCGACAACAACATGTGGCAGGATCTGCAGACGTTAGGTGCGAGAATTCTTCGAAAGGGAAGTGTCCATCCGGCGCTGAAGGCGTGGTCGCAGGGTGCGGTGGGCGAGAAAACGTTCCGGCAAATCAGCGACGAATTTGCGGAGATTGTGATCGCGCGGGTGTGGGAGCGCGAAGGGCGCAAAGTGTCTCGGGTGGCGGCTCGGCTGTCGATTTCTCCCAAGAAAGTGCGGCGCATCCTGGCGCGGGTGGGACGGCAAAAGCCGCGTCAGCATTAGCCGAGCCGACGTTAGCCGAACCCGGTACTTCGCAGGGACGAGTTGCCGGCGGCCCGAAGCGATCCGGCACGGGATCTGGCATGGGCCGAGATTGGCTTACGGACGCGTGTGATTTGTATCCTTTGAATATAGACTAGTAGAATAGTAGAGTTAATTGTGTTAAACGGCGCCGGGAAGCCTGATTCCCGAGCCGCCGATTCCAGAAATCGAAAGAATCGAACCGGCAGATCTGAGAATCGAAAGTCTATGAAAATCGCAAAAGATGTAACGGAACTGATTGGCCACACGCCACTGGTGCGGCTGAACCGGGTCACGCAGGGCGCGGTTGCCGACGTGGTGGCGAAGCTGGAAAGCCAGAATCCCCTGGCCAGCGTAAAAGACCGCATCGGGGTGAGCATGATTGCCGATGCCGAACGTGCCGGCCGGATTCAGCCCGGGAAAACCGTTCTGATCGAGCCGACGAGCGGTAACACGGGAATCGCTCTCGCCTTTGTAGCGGTCGTGAAAGGCTACAAGCTCATCCTCACCATGCCCGAGACCATGAGCCTGGAGCGGCGCGTGCTGCTGCTGGCTTTGGGCGCCGAGATCGTTCTTACGCCGGGTCCCCGGGGAATGAAGGGAGCGATTCTGAAAGCCGAGGAATTGCTGGCCAGCACTCCAAACGCCTACATGCTCCAGCAATTTGACAACCCGGCAAATCCGAAGATTCACTTCGAAACCACGGGTCCCGAGATTTGGGATGACACCGACGGGCGCGTCGATTTTCTGATCTCCGGCATCGGCACCGGCGGAACCCTCACCGGCGTCTGCGAATACATCAAGCCCAGGAAGCCGTCGTTCAAGGCGGTGGCCGTGGAGCCGGCAGATAGCGCGGTCCTCTCCGGCGGACCCCCGGGGCCGCACAAGATCCAGGGGCTCGGCGGCGGTTTTATTCCCAGCATTCTGCGCCGCGATTACATTGACGAGGTCATCACCGTAACCAACGACGAGTCGATTAACATGGCGCGGCGGCTTCCGCTCGAAGAAGGTCTGCTGGTTGGTATCTCTTCGGGAGCGGCGGTGGTCGCGGCTTTGCAGGTGGCGCGCCGTCCTGAAAATGCCGGGAAACTGATCGTTGTGGTTCTGCCGTCGTTCGGCGAGCGCTATTTAAGTAGTATTCTCTTCGAAGGACTCCGGAACCAGGCGTTGCAGATTCCGACGACGCAACTTCCGGACTGATTCATGCCGCATCTGTTGTCGCTAATCCGCGAAGACGTTGCCACCGTGCTGGAGCGCGATCCTGCGGCGAAGTCACGCCTGGAGGTTTATCTCTGCTACTCCGGCCTGCACGCGGTGTGGTTCTATCGCATGAATCACTGGTTGTGGAACCACAATTTCCTTCTGCTGGCGCGCTGGTTGTCGCAGACCGCGCGCTTTCTCACCGGCACCGAAATCCATCCCGGGGCGCGGATCGGCAGACGATTATTCATCGATCATGGTATGGGCGTGGTGATCGGCGAGACCGCCATTGTCGGTGAGGACGTTACGCTCTACCAGGGGGTGACGCTGGGTGGAACCGGCAAGGAGCACGGGAAGCGGCATCCGACGATTCTCGACAACGTGGTGATCGGCGGAGGCGCGAAGCTCCTCGGCAACATCACGGTGGGACGCAATTGCCGGATTGGCGCCGGATCGGTCGTGCTGCGAAACGTGCCCGACGATTCCACCGTGGTGGGCGTGCCGGGACACATCATTCTTCGAGAAGGCAAGCGAGTGGTCATCACCGACCCCAAGCAGATCAACGATCCCCTTTCCGAGGCTTTGGCCGCAGTCGCGTCTGAGGTGAACAGGTTAGCGGAACGAGTGCGTCAACTGGAGGGCACGGGCGGACTTGAGCCGGTTTCCGCATCGCTGCAACGGATCATCGAAGATATCGATTACCAGATCTAGCGGAAGTGTTGCGAGCGGACCCAAGTGGTGCGTCCCCAGGGAAGCGGCGTTCTGCACGAAGAACGGCTGAGGGTGCGGCGCGACGTTGTAAAATAACAAGATGCCGTTACAGCCGGGAAGTCCCAACTTTAGCAAGAAGCGCACTCCGCCTCCGGACGAGACTTTTGAAGAAGCGGCCTATCTGAAGGCGCTGGGGGAAAAGCAGAAGGTCGTGAGCCTGAAGCTGGCCGACGGCGAAGTGGTCCGCGGCTGGATTGAGTACTACGACAAGAACATGGTGCGCGTGACGCGCGAGGATGGTCCGAATCTGTTCATCTTCAAACATGAGATTGTGTATATCGCCGACGACGGGAAGAAGAAGTAGTCAGCACCCAGAACCCGGCACCTGGTCCTCAATCCTGAAAACGAAAGTCTGGAAGTCGCATGACATTCCATCAATCCCTGGACCTGATTTCTTCGATGCAGGCGATGGCCCGTGAAGCGGGCATCCTGCTGATGGACTACTTTCGGCAGCAGGTGAAGATTGAATATAAGGGCGACGTGGACCTGGTCACGGTGGCCGATCGGAAGTCGGAAGCGCTGATTCTGGAAAGGATTCGCCATCAGTTTCCGACTCATGACGTGATGGGTGAAGAGGGAGCGCGCATCGAAACCGGCGGCGAGTACAAGTGGTATGTTGATCCGCTCGATGGCACTACGAACTTTGCGCATGGCTTTCCGGTGTTTTGCGTTTCGCTCGCGGTGGAGCGCCTGGGACAACGGATCGCGGGAGTGATTTATGATCCAACTCGCGACGAGATGTTCGCTGCCGAACTAGGCAGTGGCGCATGGTTGAACGACAAAGCGATCCACGTGTCGGCAACGCCGAACTTGGGGGAGTGCCTGATCGGCACCGGTTTCCCGAGCCACAAGCGGCATAAGAACCCGAATATTTATTTCTATCACCAGCTCACATTGCGCACTCATGGGGTGAGGCGGGCGGGATCGGCGGCGCTTGATCTGTGCAATGTTGCGTCGGGCCGGTTTGACGGCTTCTGGGAATTTAATCTCAATCCATGGGATACGGCGGCGGGCGTGCTGATTGTCGAAGAGGCCGGCGGGAAGGTCACGGACTTTTCGGGCGGCGAATTCCAGATCGCAAGCCGTGAGACGCTGGCGTCGAATGGGATGGTGCACGACGCGCTCTTGCGGGAGTTCCAGGAGATCTTCGCAGGCCGGGGATTGGAGCCGTTGCCCAGTCCGGTCACCTACGCGAACGATCGAAGACTCTAGAAAGTTTTCCCGTAGAGACGCGGCTTGCCGCGTCTCGGCATTAGTACGCCGCCGGAGACGGGGCAAGCCCCGTCTCTACAGGCAAGCGTTACAATTACTCACGTGATTTCGTCTCTTCTTGAACGCAAGATCGAAAAGCGATCCGACAAGGTGCGGCTGCAGGGGCGCATTCTATTTCTCACCGAAGACCCGGAGTTGATCAAGAAGCAACTGGCGGGTTGGGATCTACCGTGGGATACCAAGAACACTGGCAACAATTCCAAGCTCCGCGACGACATTTCGACTGACGAGATCACTCCCGCGCACTACTGTTTCTACTTCGATCGGACGCTCGGCGAGATTCCCTATGTTGACTTGAGGTGCGGCGAAACGCTGCCGATTAGGCGTGGCGATGTGAAGAAAGGCGGCTTCGGTGCTCGGTGAGCGGCAAGCGTCGCGGCAAAGGCTCGAGTCGCGAGCAGTCGCCGAATGCGGAGATGTGCGCCGGGATTCAAGTCGCGAGCGCGGTGGCTGGGTACATTGTCGAGTACGAGCCCTCGAACGCGAGTGATCTGCTGGTGTCGGCCTAGCGGTCGCGGTGTACAATGCACACTACGTGGGGACTCCAATCGAAAGACCTCTAATTTAACCGCAATGGGGCAGCCGCCGTTGTGGCGTCGCTGATTTCTTCCTCGCGGTGAAGCACGCAGCAAAGAGCAGTTTACGGAATCACTAAAAAACCTATGAAGATTCTGCTTTATAACCCCGACAATGGCGTAACGCGTAATTTCATGCCGCATCTGTGGATGTTTCTGCTCCAGGCGCTCACTCCATCGGGCCATGAGGTGCTGCTGGTGGATGGCAACGCGCAGCCCGTGGATGAAGCGGGGATCGCGCAGTTTGTGCGCGACAACAATATTGGATTGGTCGGGATCGGCGCCATGACCAGAATGATTGCCAAGGCGTATCGCATGGCGGATGCGGTTCGCGCTACGGGAGTTCCGGTGGTGATGGGCGGACCTCACGTGACGGAGATGGCCGACGAGGCACTCGGTCGAGATGGCGGGCCGCGCCACGCCGACGCTGTTGCCCTGGGCGAAGCCGATGCGACCTGGCCGCTGATTGTTGAGGATGCTGCTCGTGGTGAGCTTAAGGACGTTTATGCGCCGGTGGACGCCACTGGCAAGGAGAGCAAGCCGTCGCTGAAGGAATACCCGGTGATTCCGTGGCAGTCGATCGATCTCAAGCAGTTCAATCTGGTGCCGAAGGCCGCGAGCGCCCTGCTCCAGAAAATCGGAGAAGGCTGGGGAACATTTCGCCTTATTCCGGTCGAATCGGGACGAGGCTGCCCTTACGGCTGCGAGTTCTGCACGGTGACCGGATTTTTTGGAGACTCGATTCGCTTCCGTACCAATGAAAGCGTGGTGAATGAACTGCTGCGGTTGAAGGACCGCGCCCGCAACGAGAAGGGCCAGATGGCGGTTTTCTTCATCGACGATAATTTCGCCATCAACATTAAGCGAACGAAGTCGCTGCTGCGCGACATCATTGCCGCCGGCGCGCAGGTGCACTGGGTGGCGCAGATCAGCGCCAATTTATTGCGTGACGAGGAACTGGTGGACCTGATCGCGGCTTCTGGAGGCAAGTGGATCTTTATCGGCATGGAGTCCATCGACCCGGCCAATCTGAAAGACGTAAACAAAGGATTCAACAAGCCGGGTGAATATGCGGCGGTGCTGGAGCGACTAGCGGAACGCAACGTGTACGCCATCACGTCGTTTATCTTTGGCATGGACAACGACACGACCGGAGTGGCCGAGCGAACTCTCGAACAAGTTCGGACCTGGCCTCCGGGTCTGCCGATCTTTGGTTTGCTGACTCCTTTACCCGCAACGCCGCTCTACAAGCGGCTGGAGACCGCCGGGCGGTTGACGCGGCCCAAGCATTGGCAGGAGTTCATCCCGTTTGCGATGGCCCACACGCCGCTGAAGATGACCATCGAAGAAGCTCATGCCGAAGTGGATCATGGCTGGGAGCAGGCTTATAGTCCGGAGGCGCTGGCGCATGCAGTTGACTCGCTGAACGACCAACCCCTGGGTTATCGCGTTAACATCTTCCTTGCGCGCCTCTGTTTCCGTGGCATCTATTTCCCCATGCTGGGGAAAATGGCATGGATGAAGGTGATTGCGCAAAATCGGCAAACCATCTTCAAGCTCGTAAGGGAGGGGTTCAAGGCCGGCGCTTGGCGCGGCGCGCCCGCGAGGATTCCCGCCAGCCCAAAGCCGCAGGTGGAGACGGGCGAAGCGATCGCACAAGTGGCGGGCGGTGACGGGCGTGCGATTGCGTTTCCCGCCGATTGAAAGTCGTTTATGCGCTTTCCGACCTTGGGAAGCTGCTGCCGAGCGGTGCTGCCTGTACTGATAGCTGTGTTCTTGCTAAAATGTGAATTCAATCACACCCCGTGCGCCCGAGGAGCATGAGATTCTATGGCTTACGTAATTGCCGAGCCCTGCATCGGAACCAAAGACACCGCCTGTGTTGACTCCTGTCCGGTGGATTGCATTCATCCCAAGAAGGACTCCGACAAGTTTGCGACCGAGGAGATGCTGTATATCGATCCCGTAGAATGTATTGACTGCGGCGCCTGCGTGCCGGTTTGCCCGGTCTCGGCCATCTTCGCGCTCGATGACCTGCCGGAAAAGTGGAAAGAGTACACCGAGCGGAATGCGAAGTACTTCGGGCGATAAATCTGGCTGCGAGCGACGGGCTGCGAGGTTCGAGCTTCGAGCAAACAAAACCCCGAGTCTGCCGAATTGGGCTCGCTCGCAGCCCGAAGCTCGCAGCTCGTAGCCGATTCGTAGCCGATCCCTCAACTTTGCATCCCTCGCGCACTCCATTACAATCATTGCTTAACCTGTTGACCTTCCATGGCGCTGAAGGAGTCGGAAGCGATCGTTCTGCGCACGTATCCGCTGCGCGAGTCCGACCTGCTAGTTACGCTCTTTACCCGTATGGAAGGCAAGGTAAAAGGCGTGGCGCGCGCGGCCATGAAGTCGAGACGCCGCTTTGGAGGCGCGCTTGAGCCGCTCACGCATGTGCGGGCCTTTTACGACGACCGCGAAGGGCAGGAACTGGCGCGGCTCGATTCCTGTGAGGTGATCGAATCGCCGCTGTCTGGCGAGGTCAGTTATACGCGGGCGGTGGCGCTGGGACACGTCGCTGAGTTGCTCGACGAGTTGATGCCCGACCGCGAGGCCAGCGACGCGGTGTTTCGGTTGAGCCTGGCGGTTCTGCAGGAACTGCGCGGCCCGGCGTTGTGGATGCCGCTCACGTACTTCGAGCTGTGGATGACGCGGCTCATGGGATTTCTGCCGGAGTTTTCGGAGTGCGTTGTCTGCGGACGCGCGCTCGACGGCAGCCGGGCGTTCTACCACGCGCTTGCCGACGGCTTGATGTGCCTGGACGACAAGCGCGTGGCGTCGTCGGAACTGTCGTCCGAATCGAGAAGGATTGTGGCGCAGATGTTGCGGTCGCGCGTTTCGGAGTTTTCCGGGATTGATTGGCCGAAAGCGGTGGGAGCGGACCTGCGCAAGTTTCTTCTCCAGATTCTGGAACGGCACATCGAGAAGAAGTTGGTGACGGCGGGAATGCTGGAGAAGATCTAGCTGCGAGCCGCGAGACTACGAGCTTCGAGCAAACGAGATCCGATGCTTGCTCGCAGCTCGCAGCCCGAAGCTCGCAGCCTGTAGGCAAAAGTGAAATTTCAATTGAACTCACTCAACTCCAATTCGCCGACCTTCCAGCAGCTCATCCTGAAGCTCCAGACGTTCTTTGCTGAGCGCGGAGCGGTCATTCAGCAACCTTACGACGTCGAAGTGGGCGCCGGGACCATGGCGCCGGAGACATTCCTGCGCGTGCTCGGGCCGAATCCATATAAGGTTGCGTACGTGCAGCCGTCGCGGCGTCCGGCTGATGGGCGTTATGGCGAGAACCCCAACCGGTTGTTCAAGCACTTGCAGTTGCAGGTGATCCTGAAGCCGCCGCCGGAGAATGTGCAGGAGCTCTATCTCGAATCGCTTGGCGCGATCGGCATTGATCTGCGTCAGCACGACATCAAGTTCGAAGAAGACAACTGGGAGTCTCCGACGCTCGGCGCGTGGGGCATCGGATGGCAGGTTATGCTTGACGGCCTCGAGGTCACACAGTTCACCTACTTCCAGCAGTGTGGCGGCGTGGACCTCGACCCCATCTCCGCCGAACTCACCTACGGTCTGGAGCGGCTGTGCGCTTTCCTGCAAGACGTGGATTCGATCTACGACATCGTGTGGGCGCGCGATCCGGAAACGGGCAGGGAAGTGAAGTATGGAGACGTGCGTCTGGCCGACGAGCAGCAGTTCTCGGTGTACAACTTCGAAGCGGCGGATGTGCAGAGTACATGGAAGCATTTCGAACTCTGCGAGGCGGAGTGCAAGAGACTGATTGATCGCTACGCTGCCTTAGCCAGGGATGAGAGCGAAGGAGATGGCATCGCGCAAGAGAAGTCGCGCTTTCCCTTGCTGGGCGCCTACGATCTGTGCCTGAAATGCTCGCATTACTTCAATATTCTCGATGCTCGGGGCGCGATTTCGGTGACCGAGCGCGTCGGCGTAATCGCGCGTGTGCGGGCTTTAGCCGTCGGGATCGCCAAGGCCTGGATGGACCAGCAATACGAGACTGAAAGAAAAACGGAGAAGACTGACCAAGCTGCAAAGCCCGGAGTGAAGGGCAAGAAGGGCAAGTTGGCTCCGGTGGGATGAGCGCCTTACCACAGGGAACACAGAGGTTCACAGGGTAATTCTTTCGTGCAGATCGAAACTCCGTTTGTGACCCGGCTCACATTCATTTTGCTGTAGTCTTGAGACCATAGACGGATCGCCTGATGCCTGACTTTTTACTCGAAATCGGATGCGAAGAAATCCCGGCGCGGATGATTGACGCCGCTTCTCGCGAGCTGCGCGAACGCTTGAACACGCTATTGCAGCGCGAGCGCCTCGAACCAGCTGGAGCGATTTCGCGTCTCGACACGCCGCGCCGTCTGGCCGTTCTGGCTTCCGGCATTCCCGCCTCCCAGCCGGACATCACCGAGCAGGTGAACGGCCCGTCCGCGCAGATCGCATATAAGGATGGGCAGCCGACACCGGCAGCGCATGCGTTTGCCAAGAAAATCGGCGTGGACGTCGGCAAGCTGGAGAAGGTTGGCACTCCCAAGGGCGAATACCTGGCGGCCACGGTCACGCGGAAAGGCCGTACCGCCTCCGAGATTCTTGCCGAGACTCTTCCCAAAGAAATCTCCACGCTCTACTGGCCCAAGAGCATGTACTGGCGCAAGCGCGGGGAAGTATTCGTTCGTCCGGTGCGCTGGCTGGTGGCGATGCTCGATGAGCAGGTCGTCCCGGTGGAATTGTTCGGCATCCGCGCGGGCAAGGCTTCCCGCGGACGCCGCGTCATTGGTAGCGAAGCGGGCAGCGAGATCGTCGCCATCTCCAAGCCCAGCGCCTATGTCGAAGCCCTGCGCGGCGCGAAGGTTCTGGGCGCCGCCGAGCGCGAGCAGGTGATCTGCAAAGCGCTCGACGCTGCCACTCGCACAATCCCTGGAGCGCGCTGGCGCGAAGACAAGCCGCTCGTCGCGACCGTCGTCAATCTGACAGAATTTCCCTCCGCCATCCTTGGCAGCTTCGATCCGGAATTTCTCGATCTGCCCGAAGAGGTGCTGGTCACGGTGATGCGTGACCATCAGAAGTATTTTGCCATCGAAGATGCGAATGGGAAATTGCTGCCCCACTTTCTGGCGGTGCTCAACACAGCTGCCGACTCGGATGGATTGATCCGCCACGGCAACGAACGCGTTTTGCGCGCCCGCTTCAACGATGCCCGCTTTTTCTGGCAGACGGACCAGAAACAGACCCTTCGCCAGCGCGTCGATTTGTTGCGCAACGTCACCTTCCAGAAAGATCTCGGCAGCTACTATGACAAGACGCTGCGCGTGCAACACATGGCGAGCTGGCTCGCCGAGACAGTGAAACAAAGCGGCATGGCGGTTCGACCGGGCGTAATCCACAAAGCTGCGCTGCTAGCGAAAACCGATCTGACCACGGAACTCGTCAAGGAATTTACGGAGCTGCAGGGAATTGTCGGCGGCCTTTACGCGCGTGTGCAGCAACTCGATGAAGGCATGAAGCCCGACGTGCAATTGGCAGTTTCGCGGGCCATCTACGATCATTACAAGCCCGAGTCGATGGAGGACGCAGCTCCCGCGACGGTCGAGGGAGCTGTTCTCTCGATCGCCGATAAGGCCGACTCGATCGCCGGAATGTTCGCGCTCGGTCTCATCCCCAGCGGATCGAAGGACCCGTTCGCGCTACGCCGCCAGGCGAATGGCATCGTGAAAACGATCGCCGAGCATAAGCTGCCATTGCGTCTCTCGGAGATCATGGCCGATGCGCGCATTCGCTATAAGGGCTCGGACGCGGAGAAGAAGTTCTCCAACGCCGCCTACTCCGATTCGGTGCGCAGCTTCTTCCGCGAGCGCCTCGAGTTCTATTTGAAGGATGCTCGCGGCTACGCATATGACGTCGTCAGCGCCGTACTCGCTGTCGATTCCGACGATGTGGTGGACGCGGCCGCGCGAGCCGAAGCTGTGAGCAAGGTGCGTGGCTCGCCCGATTTCGACTCCATTTCCAGCGCCTTCAAGCGCATGAAGAATATTCTGCGCCAGGCTGCTGAAAAGACTAAAGTTATTGCCATGCGCGTTGATCCCGCTGGCCTGCAGGAAGAATCCGAAAAAGAGCTGGCCGCGCTGATCCCGCAGACCGTGGCGACCGTCGAGAAGCGGCGTGCGGCGCGCGACTATGAAGGGGCGCTACTCGAGATCGCGAAATTGCGTCCCGCGATCGACAAGTTTTTCGACAAGGTCATGGTCATGGTGGACGATGACAATCTCCGCGCCAATCGCCTGGCTCTTTTGCAGACCGTGGTCAAGGAATTCTCCACGATCGCGGACTTCTCCGAGATCGTGACCGAAGGCAAGGAATCTACGAAATAAAAAAGAGGACCAAAATGGCAACAACGACTCTCCCCGATACCAGCATTCTCGAAACGAAACCCACGGAAACGAAACCCGCGACCACAAAATATGTGTACTTCTTCGGCGGTGGCAAGGCCGATGGCAATGGCCAGATGAAAGACGTTCTCGGCGGCAAAGGCGCTGGGCTCGCCGAGATGACGAACGCCGGCCTCCCCGTGCCTCCCGGCTTCACCATCCAGACCGAGGCCTGCCGCGAATACATGCGCCACAACGCGGTCTCGAAGGAAGTGGACAGCCAGATGGAAGCCGCGCTGGCCAGGCTCGAAGGCCTTCAGGGCCAGAAGCTCGGCAAGGGCGAGAACCCGCTGCTGGTGAGCGTGCGTTCAGGCGCGAAGTTCTCGATGCCCGGCATGATGGACACGATTCTCAACCTCGGGCTGAACGACAAGAGTGTCGAGGCGCTGGCCAAGCGCAGCAACAATCCACGGTTCGCCGCCGATTCGTACCGGCGGCTGATCCAGATGTTCGGTAGCGTCGTTTTGGAGATTCCGAAGGCTGCGTTTGAAGAAGTCTTTGACGCGAAGAAGAAGCAGAAGAAGGCCAAGCTCGACACCGATCTTGACGCCAAGGCGCTGAAGGAAGTCATCGAAGAGTACAAGAAGGTCGTAAAGAAGTACGCCAAGCGCGACTTTCCGCAGGATCCGCACGAGCAACTGGTCATGTCGCGGGACGCGGTGTTCCGCTCGTGGCAGAACGACCGCGCCAAGCACTATCGCCGCATCAACAACATCGATGACATGCTCGGCACCGCAGTCAGCGTGCAGGCCATGGTCTTCGGCAACCTGGGAGAGACCAGCGGCACGGGAGTGGGCTTCACGCGCAATCCCGCCACCGGCGCGAAGGAGTTCTACGGCGAATTTCTGATGAACGCGCAGGGCGAAGACGTGGTCTCGGGCGTTCGTACGCCGGTGCCGATCCTCGAACTGCAGAAGATCATGCCCGATGTCTACAACCAGCTCCGCGACATCACCACCCGGCTGGAAAAGCATTACAAAGACATGCAGGACTTTGAGTTCACCATCCAGGATGGCAAGCTCTACATGCTGCAAACGCGCAACGGCAAGCGTACCGGGCGAGCCGCTGTGCGGGTGGCGATTCAGATGGTAGAGGAAGGACTGATCACCAAGGAAGTAGCGATCTTCCGTGTGGAACCGAACCAGCTCTATGACTTTCTGGTGCCGGGGCTGGATGAGAAGAGCACGAAGGTGGAAGTGCTGGCGACGGGATTGCCGGCGTCTCCGGGTGCGGCGGTCGGGCAGATCGTTTTCACCGCGGAAGAAGCGGTGAAGAAGGCCGGACATGGTGCGAAGAAGAATCCGGTGATTCTGGTGCGCGCGGAAACGACTCCGGAAGACATCCAAGGCATGGAAGTTGCCGCCGGCATTTTGACTTCGCGCGGCGGCATGACCAGTCACGCCGCTGTGGTCACACGCGGCATGGGGAAATGCTGCGTGGCGGGTGCGGGGGATATTCAAGTCGATGAGCGCGCTGGGGAAATGCGCGCCAAGGGACAGGTGTTCAAGGAGGGAGACTGGATCTCGCTCGATGGCACCAGCGGGCGCGTGATCAAGGGGAAGCTGAACACGCTGGAGCCGTCGGCCGATGATGAGGACCTGCAGAAACTGCTGGGTTGGGCGGAGCCGTTCCGCAAAATCGGCGTGCGCGCCAATGCGGACATTCCGCGGGATGCGATTCAGGCGCGGGCCTTTGGCGCCGAGGGCATCGGGCTGTGCCGCACCGAGCACATGTTCTTCGCCCAGGACCGCATCCCACATATGCGCGCCATGATTCTCGCCGACAACGAGAAAGACCGGCGCGCCGCGCTGAAGAAGTTGCTGCCCATGCAGCGCGCCGATTTCATTGGCCTGTTCAAGGCGATGGCAGGGTTGCCGGTTACGATCCGCCTGCTCGACCCGCCGCTGCACGAGTTTCTACCCAAGCGCGAGCAACTCATGGTTGACATCGCCAGCCTGCCCAGCGCCAATGCGAAGCAGAAAAAAGCGCTGGTGGAGGAATACCGCGAGTACGGCGCGAAAGGGGCTGGCGATCTGAAGAAAGTTCTTTCCGCGCTGTTGGCGCGTGTGGAAGAGTTGCATGAGTTCAATCCCATGCTGGGGCATCGCGGATGCCGGTTGGGGATCACGTATCCAGAGATCACCGAGATGCAGGCGCGGGCCATTCTCGAAGCGGCCGTGGCCGTGGACAAGGAAGGCATCAAGACCCACGCGGAGGTGATGATCCCGCTGATCGCGACCGTGAAAGAGATGGCGAACCAGGGGGCGATCGTCCGGCGCGTGGCAGAAGAAGTGTTCAAGGAAAAGGGAAGGCACGTGCACTACCTGGTGGGCACAATGATTGAGCTGCCCCGCGCCTGCCTGGTTGCGGGCGAGATTGCCAAGGAAGCGAAGTTCTTCTCGTTTGGCACGAACGACCTGACCCAGACCACGTTCGGCTTCTCACGCGACGACGTGAATAAGATTCTGCCGACG
>Ga0187848_10001238_pt1 | contig 22129 bp, 16 predicted proteins | sample June2016WEW_4_40_FD_132424 | JGI IMG/M metagenome (GOLD analysis project Ga0187848, IMG submission 132424) | Peatland microbial communities from SPRUCE experiment site at the Marcell Experimental Forest, Minnesota, USA - June2016WEW_4_40 | ecosystem: Environmental > Terrestrial > Soil >... | reverse complement strand
GCGAACCTCCGCCGCGTCTGGTATCACGGCTATCACCACGACCCCGCCAAGCCGGGGCCGGGATTCCAGAGCTCGCTGTCGATCAACCGCGTGCTCGAGGACCCGCCCGGCGAACAGCCCGTGATCCTGGCCTACAAGATGAACGACGATTGGCTCGCGCCCAAGCGCGGCGGGCCGGTGCGGCTGGTGGTCCCCGACGGCTACGGTTTCAAGTCGATCAAGTGGCTGCAGCGCGTGGTGCTCACGAACAAGCCGGAGCCCAACGACACCTACGCCGGGCAGAACAACGACGTGGACAGCTCGATGAAGACCTTCGCCCGATTCCTCACCGCGCCGCGGAAGCTCAAAGTGGGCCAACCGGCGGCCCTGACGGGCGTGGCCCAGGTGGGCATGTCGGGCCTGAGTAAGGTCCAATACTGCCTGCAGCGGGTGGGGCAATCGAAATCGCCGGACGACCCGGATCTCGTGCAGGCCGCCTGGAAGGATGCCAAGATCCTGCCGCCGCCGGAGCATTGGGGCGGCGGCCTGCCCGATGGCCGGCTGCCGTCCGTCCCGCGGCAATTCGACGCCCAGGGACGGCCGCTCGCCTGGCCGTTGCGCTACGCCATCGCGCACTGGGCGACCCTCCTGACGGCGCCGGACGCCGGGCGGTACGAGTTGTGCTGCCGCACGATCGACTCCAGCGGCGTCGCCCAGCCCTTGCCCCGCCCGCTGCCCAAGTCCGGCCGCAACGAGATCCAGCGGATTGCGGTCGCCGTCGAGGCATGAGGGGCCCGGGCGATCATCCGGTAGCCGGTCGTTCGTTCCACTGTGCGATCGCGGCGGGCGGGCCGTGCACGAAGGTGGCCGGCAGGCCCTGCATCCCCCCCGAGCGAGAGGTAGTTGCAATGGGCGGCCGTTGGATGATAATAAAGGAACCCCGAGATTCGGGAAACGTGGGCTCCGTTTCGGCCGCCCTCAGCGGGTCGATTGCCCAATATTCCTTATCGGCGGGCGAAATACCTGGGGGGGCCCCAAGCTCCTGAGCGAGGAGATAGCGATGACCGCCGTCTTTGTGGTCTGTGCCGCGGTGGGGGCAACGGTCCTGGTCCTCCAGTTCCTCATGGCGCTGGTGGGCCTGGGCGGCGATGCCATGGGGGCAGACGTGCCCCACGACTTCGGGCACGACCTGGGGGGGGCGGACCACGATTTCGGCACCGGCGAGGTGGACCACGATTTCGCCCCCGGCGAGGTACACGGCGACGTGGCCCACGATGGTGCTGCCGGCGAGCACGGCGAAGCCCATACCGGGATGCAGCACGCCGCCGCCGGCCACGCGGGTCACGGCTCGACGTCGTGGCTGCGGGTGCTCTCGCTGCGAACGATCGTGGCGGCGCTGGCGTTCTTCGGCCTGGCGGGCCTGGCCGCCCAGTCTGCCGAGTGCACGGACCTCACCACGCTTCTGATCGCGGCCGCTGCCGGCCTGGGCGCCATGTACGCCGTTTACGCCATGCTCCGCGGCATGCGCTCGCTGGCGGCGGACGGCACCGTGCGGATCCAGCGCGCGGTGGGCCTGCACGCCACCGTCTACCTTCGTATTCCCGGGGGGCAAGAGGGCGCCGGAAAAATCCAGATCAACCTGCAGAACCGCACCATGGAGTACCTGGCCACTACCCCCGGCGACGCGATTCCCAGCGGGGCCACGGTCGTGGTCACCAAAATCCTCGGCTCCGATACCGTCGAGGTCCAAGCCGTCGCCACGAGCAACGCTCCGCTCCCAACGGAAGAGGGAGTTTCATAGATCGCCATTCGACAGCCCAATCTCCGTTCGACAGCCCCGATCCCTCTTTGATAGACCTCTGACCCACAAAGGAGCGGCCATGTTCCCGTTGCCTCTCAACTCGTTTCCGATCGCGCCGTGCCTCGCGGCGACGCCCGCCGGCACGCCCGCCAGCGTACCGCTGGTGGTTTGGCTGGCGCTGATCTGTGTCGTGGTGGTGCTCGTCCTCTTCTCGCTGGGGATGTGGCTGGCCAAGCGCTACAAGCGCTGCCCCAGCAACCGCGTGCTGGTGATTTACGGGAAGTCGGGGCGCGGGCACGAGGCGGCCACCTGCATCCACGGCGGGGCGAAATTCATCATGCCGGTGACCCAGGACTTCGCCTGGCTGAGCCTCGAGCCGATGCAAATCGAGATCCCGCTCCGCGGCGCGCTGTCGATGGAGAACATCCGCGTCAACGTCCCCAGCGTGTTCACGGTGGCCATCGGCACCGCGCCCGAGCTGATGCAGAACGCGGCCATCCGCCTGCTGGGCATGCCCCGCACGGAGATCGCCAAGCGCTCGGAGGACATCATTTTCGGGCAGTTGCGGCAGGTGATCGCCTCGATGCCGATCGAGGACATCAACCGCGACCGCGAGAAGTTCCTGGAGGCGATCCAGAAGTCGCTGGAGCCCGAGCTGCGGAAGATCGGGCTGGTGCTGATCAACGTGAACATCACCGACATCACGGACGAGTCGGGCTTTATCGAGGCCATCGGCCAGAAGGCGGCCTCGCAGGCGATCCAGAAGGCCCGCGGCGACGTGGCCGACAACGAGAAGATGGGCGAGATCCGCGTGGCCGACGCCGAGCGCGAGAAGGTGGTCCAGGTGGCCAACGCCCACAAGCTCCGCGAGATCGGCATGCGCGAGGCCACCCGCGAGCAGGCCGTCCGCGTGGCCGATCTGGATAAGGAGCAGCAGGTCGGCGAGCAATCGGCGGCGTTCCAGAAGCAGGCCCAGGTGAAGGACGCCGAGCGCGAGATGCGCGTCAAGCTGGCCGATGCCGAGGCGCGGGCGGTCGAGGGGGAGAACCTGGCCAAGGCCGACGTGGCCGCTTCGCAGGCCGGCTTGCAGGTGAAGAAGGCCGAGGCCTACCAGATGGGCGAGACCCGCAAGGTGCAGGCCGAGGCCGCCGTGTTGGAGGCCGAGCACGTCGCCCGCGCCAAGGCCGCCCTGGCCGAGGCCCAGCGGATCGAGGCCGAGCGCCGCGCGGCCCTGGAGGCCCCGGCCAAGGCCGACAAGGCCAAGATCGAGGTCGAGGCCGCCGCCGAGGCCGCCAAGCGGCGGATCGAGGCCGAAGGCGAGGCCGCCGCCATCTTCGCCCGGCTCGACGCCGAAGCCCGCGGCCAGTTCGAGATCCTCTCCAAGAAAGGCCGGGGACTCCAGCAAATCATCGATGCCTGCGGCGGCGCCCAGCAGGCCTTCCAACTGCTGATGCTCGAGCACTTCGACCATCTCGTGGAAGCCTCGGCCAAGGCGATCTCCAACATCAAGTTCGACAAGATCGTGGTCTGGGAGAGCAACCCGGCCGCCGGGCAAAGCGCCACGGCCAACTGGCTGCACAACATGTCCCGCACCCTGCCGCCGATGATGCAGGTCATGCGCGACATCGGCGGCGTGGAAATCCCCGAAACGCTCGCCACGTTGGCCGGCGTCAACGGCAGGCCGGCCGCCGACGGCCAGCCCGCGGGCGACGCGACGCCAAAACATCCCGGCCCGGCCGCGAGCGGCAGCAGGCCGCCGGCGGCCCCCGCGGGGGCATGAGCGGAACGTGACTACCCGAGACGACTCCACGGTTTACGAGAGTGCGGTGCGTTTCGACGACAGCCGCATTCGCGCCGCCGCGATCTATTGCAGCGACGGGCGCTTCGGGGAGCAGGTCGACGATTTCCTGCACAACGGCCTGAAGCTCCCGCGCTGCGATCGTCTCGCGGTGCCGGGCGGCGCCGCCAGCCTCGCCGGTCACTTCCTTGCCTGCCGCGAAGAAGACGGCCTTGTCGAGCACTTGCGATTCCTGATCGGGGCACACGACCTTGAGCGCGTCGTGCTGATCGCCCATCAAGACTGCGCGTTCTATGCCCACCGGCTGCACGTGCCGGCACCGCGACTGGAAACGCGCCAGCTTGAGGACGTGCAGGCTGCGGCGGAGCGACTCCGCTCGCTCAGCCGCAGCCTGGCGGTGGAAGGGTTCTTTGCGAGGAAACACGCGGACGGCACGGTCCGATTCGAGTCGCTAAGGCTGGGCGGAGAAACAAGTCGCGGGCCGTCCCCCTCGTGAACGCGGCAGCAGGTGCCCGCAAAACAATAGGTCGTGCAATTCATGGGGGTGCAGGCGTCCCGCCTGCGCGGAAAGTGCAGGCGGGACGCCCGCACCACGAGCAACAACTGTCAGGACTGCGGCGCGTTGAACTGCCGCTTGCGCACCACGTTCCAGGCCAGACCGAGCTTCTCCATCAGGCAGATCACCATGTAGGTCATGTCGACCTCCCACCAGCGGTGGCCGTGCCGGGCGCAGTTGGAACAGGCATGATGGTTGTTGTGCCAGCCTTCGCCGTAGGCGAGCAGCCCCACCCACCACAGGTTGCGGCTGTCGTCGGGCGTGTCGTAGTTCCGGTAGCCCCACATGTGGGATGCCGAATTGACCGCCCAGGTGATGTGCATCACCCACACCAGCCGCAGGAACATGCCGTAGACGAGAAACGACAACCCCGTGGAAAACCCCCAGCCCAGCCATCCGGCGGCCAACAGGGCGGCGCCCAGGATCATGTGCCAAACGAGGTACGTCTTGTCCACGAACCGCATGAACGGATCGCTCGACAGGTCCTTGCCGTAGCGGCGGATCATCTTGGTCCATTGCGGCTCGCGCGGTCGAGGAAACAGCCAGAGGACGTGGCTCCACCACGCGCCTTGCCGGGGCGAATGGGGGTCGCCGGGGATGTCGGTATATTGATGGTGCTTGCGATGCACGCCAATCCAGGTGACGGGCGGACCTTGGCCGGCCAAAGCGCCGAGAAATGCCAGGAGCCGCCGCACGACCGGATACGTCCGGAAACTGAGGTGGGCCAACAACCGATGGTAGCCCAGGCACACGCCCACCCCGCCGGTCAGCCACGACAGAACAAGGAACAGCAACAGCCCCTTCCAGGTGAATACCAGCGGTGCGGCCAAGGCGCCGACGTGGACCAGTGCGATCCACACCACGCTGGGCCAGTCAAGTCCGTGCGACCATCGCTCCGTTGCGGCCGGCACCACGGCAACGGGCTCGAGGACGGGGTGCGGTCCGGCCGGAGCCAGACCCACGGCAACACCCGTTGCCGTGTCCAAAAGACCGCCAATGCCAACGGAATGGGCGGCCATATTCTCTGTTGAAGTCTTCATCACATGCTTGCCTGCGAAAGCCGATTCAGGGGGCGATCCGCGAAAGGGGCCACAGTGGCCGGCTACGTCGCCGACGCCCGCTGGAATCGATAGGTCACGATGTATCCTTTTCCTACTGCGGCGGTACGGGATGCCTCGACAGGGTACTGCAAGCCCGCTAAAGAGCATCAAATCGGCGCTCGGGCGGCGGCCGGGGTGGGCCGGAACCGCATGATTTCCCGAGAAGACAGCCTCCGGCCGCGCCGGTGGCCGTGTAATAGCTTGGTAAAACTCCGTGTAATACTCTCGTAAACTATTGTGGACGATTCACTCCACGTATAATTCACTGCGCCCCCGATGGAATGGCCGCATCGGCAGCGGAGGCAGGTCCCGTCTGCCGGAGAGGACGAGACGCGCAGGAGACCACGAGCGGGACGGGCGAAATGAAATCCCCAAGCAAGGCCGGTGAATTCGTTCGCGTGTGCAGGGTTTCCGACCTGGCCGATCCGGGCAAGACACTCGTCACGGCCGCCGGCCGCACGGTGGCCTTGTTCCACGTTGCCGGGCAGTTCTGGGCGACGGACGACAGGTGTACGCACGACGGCGGGCAATTACTCGCCGGGCGATTGGAGGGCCATACGATCGTCTGCCCGCGGCACGGCGCGCGTTTCGACGTCCGCACGGGCGAGGTCCTCGCGCTGCCCGCCACCGTAGACCTCGCGGTACACGAGGTCAAAGTCGAGGGAGACGACGTCCTGGTCCGGGTCAGCGAAGGCCTGTGATCTTCCCGGCAGAATGTGCCTGTCCCCGTTTCCCCTGCCCCTGGGAACGGCCGCACACACCCGCCGGCCTGTAAGCTAAGCTTGCCTAGGCGGGCATATCATGGCACCTAACTCTCCGGCGACCGGCTACGCGCGACTGACGCCCCGGCAGGCGCGGGGCGTGCTGCTGGCGACGGCCCTGTTGACGGGCTTTTGCCTGCTGGCGGCCCCGGCCCCGCCGCCGGTGTGCAACGTCCGCGAGGAAGGCTCGCAGACCGGCGACGTGGCGCTCTATCGGGCCGAGATCGACCGCATCCATGCCGGCGAAGGCTACTACCAAGCCGCCGCCCAGGAACTCATCGCGCGGAACTACCCCACCCGCAGCGTCTTCAACTGGCGGACCCCGCTGCCGATGTGGCTGGTGGGCAAGCTGCCGGCCGTGGTGCTGGGCAAGGTCCTGCTGTGTGGGCTGGCCCTGGCCGTCCTGCTCATGGCCTTCGCGGCCGCCAGCCGCCAAGAACCGAACATCTGCCGGTTGGCGGCGCCGCTGGTGGTGCTGCTTATCGGCGCGCTCTTGCCGTGCCTCCTGGGCAACCTGTTCGTCATGCCCGTGCTCTGGGCCGGCACGCTCATCGCGCTGTCGATCGCGGCCTACGGCGTGGACCTGCCCGCGCTGGGCGTCGCCGCGGGCCTGGCGGCGGTGTTCTTCCGCGAATTGGCCCTGCCGTATGCACTCCTGGCGGCGGGGCTGGCCTGGCGGCAGCGGCGGCGGCGGGAACTGCTCGCTTGGCTGGCCGGGCTGGCCGCCTGGGCGGTCTTCTTCGGCCTGCACTGCTGGCAGGTGAGCCGGGTCGTCTCGCCCGACGCCCTGCCCCACCGCCACGGCTGGATCCAGTTCGGCGGTCTCTCGTTCATCCTGGCCACGGTCCAAGCCAACGCCTGTCTGCTGCTGGTGCCCACGTGGGTCACCGTGCTGTACTTCGTCGCGGGGATGCTCGGATCGGCCGGCTGGGACACGCCGCTGGGCCGGCGGGCGACGATGGCCCTCTGCCTGTTCGTTGCGGCCTTCTCGGTGGTCGGCCAGGACTTCAACCGCTACTGGGGCATGATGATCGCGCCCTTGGTGTGTTTCGGGGCGGTCCGCGCCCCGGCAGCCCTCCGGGACCTGTGCCGTGCCGCGGAGGTGTCCTGGCCACGCTGGCGCGGCCATGCCGCCAACGCGAGAGCGTAGGGTGGGTCGACGGGCACCGTGCGCAGCATGGTCGGCGAGCCCCACCACGAGAATTCGTCCCGAGAAATGGTGGGGCTCGCTCCGCTCGACCCACCCTACCATTTCGTCTCGCCCGCCGCAGAAACTAATTTCGCCGGGCGTCGATGGCCGGGCTCTTGTTCTGGTTGGCGTACCAGGTCCGCCAGGCCCGCTGGTCGAAACTGAAGTTCTGCCCGGTGATCGCCACCAGTGCGTCGAGCACGGGCTGGTTGTGGACGAAGTAGACGATCACTTTCGGGCCGCCGCCCATGCCCATGCCGATACCCCCCTTGGTGGCGCCGGTCGGGAAGGTCGTGGTCATCTGGCCCGGGCCCCCGTTGCCCACCCGCTGCTTGTGCTCTGTGATCAGGGCATTGATGAGCGGCCCGATCGACGAGGGGTCTTTCATCCGGCCCAGGCCGATCGCCGCCCGGTGGATGACTTCGTTGTCCTCGTTACCCAGTCCGTGCTTGCCGATGTAATACTTGACGATTGCCGGGCTCTTGAGGCTCTCGAGCTGGTCCAGGGCGGAGAGGCGGACCTCGCGCTCGTCGTCCTTGATCGAGCACACGGCCAGGACGCTGGCGGCCTCGGGGGTGTGGACGTGGCCCAGGGCCTCGACGTACAGCAAGCGGGCGTCCACGCTCGAGTCCCCGCCGCGCTTGTCCATCGGGTTCAGGCCCAGTTTGTCGGCCAGCGCCTTGACGGCCCGGGGATCGTCGATGGCGGTGATGTTCTGCCGGGCCTGTTTGTTGCGGTCGGTGCCCAGCCAGGCCCGCCACGTCTTGATCTTGTGGAACCACTCCGTCTCGGCCGCCTTTTGCTTGTCTTTCTGCTCCTCGAGATCGACCTCTTGCGGCAGCTTCCACTGGTTCTTGTACTTGACGTAGCCCTGCTTGATCATCCACTCGTCCTGCGTCATCCACTGGCCTTCGATCTTGTTGTAGCCCAGCAGCCGCCGGGCCTCGACGTGATCGGGGTCCAACTCGATGACCCGCCGCAGGTGCGTCGTCCGCTGGGCCGGCAGCTTGTGGTCCCGGCACCACTGCGCCAGGTTCCACTGGCCTTCGGCCGTGTCGGGATAATTGGGGCGGACCTTCTCGTACTCGGCCACCTCGGGCCGGACCGAAACGACCTGCTGGACCTGATCGGCCTGCAGAGTTACCTGCCCGCCCGCGATGAGCTTGACGACGTAGGTCCGGCGGGGCTTCTCGTCGGGGTTCACCAGCTCGCCTTCGATCCGCCCCCCGCTGGAGAGCACGAAGATCTCGGCCGTCGCCGGCCGCGCCATCGCCCAGAGCAGAACGACACCCAACAGCCAAATGCCGAAACGCTTCATGGCCGTGTGCCTCCTCTCCCATTCAGTATAGCGGCTGGCGCTTGGGGCGGACAATAAGAAATCCCTCGATGTAGGGGCGGGCGGCCTGCTCACCCTTCACCCTCGGACGCGGCGGGCAAGCCCGCCCGCTAAACTGTGTCATTCTCACCCTTCCAACCTGCTCGCGGCTATCCGCCCGCTGCCTTCCCCCCAAATTGCGGTAGAGTCAAACCGGTGCGAAGGACTATCCTTAGTCCCGAGCGGGCGGCAACCCTGGTGCGTGCCTCCCACTGGAGAGGGGATTCGTCACGAGGAGGTCTCGATGGGAAGGTTTGTTTTCGTCGTCTTGCTGGTCGCCGCGTGCGCCGGCGGGTGGTATTTCTTTGCCAACTACACGATCCAGGTCCGCCGCTACGAAGACGGCCGGCTGGAGTCGATCCGGGTTGCCGCCCGGGGCCGGTCGGCAACGGAGGTGTCCGGGTCGATGGACGTGCCGCCGGCCCAAAACCGTCCGACGATTCGCATCGCCACGTTCAACCTCGACGGCCTGGACGATGCCAAGCTCGCCCGGCCGCTGGTGGGCGACGCGATGGCCCGGATCGTGCCGCGATTCGACGTGGTCGCACTCCAGGGAATCCGCTCGAAGGACCGCGGCGTGCTGGTGCGGCTGGTCGAGCAGGTCAACGCCACGGGGAAGTACTACGATTTCGCGGTTTGCCCCACGCTGGACCGCGACCCTGGCGGGCCGTACAACGCGATGCTCTGGGACAAGACGACAATCGAGGTGGACCGCTTGACGGTGCATTCGGTCGAGGACACTGCCCGGCGGTTCCGGGTCAAGCCGCTGGTCGGGTCGTTCCGGGTCCGCGGCCCGCCGGAAAAGGAGGCATTCACCTTCAAGCTTGTCAACGTCCTGGTCGACGTGGAGCGGGCCGCCGCGGAGTTGGATTTGCTGGCCGACGTCTTCCGCGCGGTGCGGGAGTCGGACCCCAACGAAGACGACATTATCCTCTTGGGCGACCTGGAGGCCGACCCGGCCCACCTCGGCCGGCTCGGGCGGGTGCCCAACCTGACGGCCGCCGTGACCGCCATCCCCACCACCACCCGCGGAACCCAACTGGCCGACAACATCCTCTTCGATCGCCTGGCCACGGTCGAGTACACGGGCCAGTCGGGCGTGTTGGACCTGATCCGCGAATTGAACCTCTCCCCACAGGACGCCGTGGGAATCTCCGAGCACCTGCCGGTCTGGGCGGAATTCAGCTCCTACGAGGGGGGGCAGGCGGGCCATGTGGCCGGCTGGGGGGCGGGACGGTGACGGGGGCCTGCCCGGCAGGGCGCGATTCGCCCCCCGTCACGACAGCCCTTTCTTTTTAACAGGCTCCCTTGTATTATTTCCTGGAACCGGCATCATCGGCGGGTGTGGCCGGCTAAGACCAGGCAATGCCAAGGGGAAACCCTATGACGAGACTCATCGATTTGGACGTTCTGGATCGCGAGAATCGCGAGGCCCAGCGCGAAGACGCCGAGTGGCTCGAGGAGATCCAGCACTGGCGGAGCGAGCAGCGCCAGGTCTTGGGATGGCTCAGCTCGGTCCACGCCGCATGGCGCGAGGCGGAGCGGTTGCTCAGTGCCCACGCGCAGACCATCCGCGGCCATGAGGCGTGTCTGAAGGGCCACGAGGCCGTGGTGGCCGAGCACCAGCAGGACGAGATGCAACGGGTCGACGAGCAGTTGCTCAACGAGCACCAGGTCCTCGCCGCGAAGCACGCCGAGGCCCGCCGGGCCCACGCGGAGATTCGCAGCCGGCATCAGGCGGTGGTCTCCGAGGTGCGGGAGTTGCTGCGGACCGCGCTGGGGGGGGCGGTCGTGCCCGAGTGGGTCTCGCCCGGCGATGGCTTCAAGGGCGACCAGTAGGTGTGGCGCGGACTCGTGTCCGATGGTGCCCAGTCGCCCGCTGGACGCATGGGACCTATGGGGCCCATAAGACTCATAGGTCCCATGCCGTCACCGTTTGCTGCCCAGGTTTTCAGCCCATGAACCGCGCTCTCCGAGGGCGGTGGCGCGCGCCGAAAAGTCGCGGTGCAACTTGTCTGGCGTAAACAAGTTGCGGCGATGTTTTTCCTGCGGAGGGCGTTGTAGGGTCGGCCGGGCCGGGGTATAATCCGGTTCGCCTTTCTTGGGATGGCCTGCTGATGGGCAATAGGCCCGTCTTAGGGGGCCTTGCCGGCCAGAGGATGCGCCTTGGCTACCGACTCGAATCTCCCCCCCGACCCCCCCGAGCCAGAAGATCGCGTGCCGGAGGAAACCCCTCCGGAAGGTGGTGGCGGCGATGGCCGGGTGGTGGCCATGCCGATCGAGGACGAGCTGAAGCAGAGCTACCTGACGTACGCCATGAGCGTGATCGTCAGCCGGGCCCTCCCCGACGTGCGGGACGGCCTGAAACCCTCGCAGCGGCGAATCCTGGTGGCCATGAACGACCTGGGCCTCACCCCGGGGGCGGGCCGGGTCAAGTGCGCCAAGATCTCCGGCGATACCAGCGGCAACTACCACCCGCACGGTGAAAGCGTCATCTACCCCACCCTGGTCCGCATGGCCCAGGAGTGGAACATGCGCTGCGTGCTGGTGGACAAGCAGGGGAACTTCGGCTCGATCGCCGGCCTGCCGCCGGCGGCCATGCGGTACACCGAGGCGCGGATGTCCCCTTTCGCCGCGCTGATGTTGGAGGACCTGAAGCTCGACACGGTCGATTACATGCCGACCTACGACGAGCGGGGCCTGGAGCCGACGGTCCTGCCCTCGAAGTTCCCCAACCTGCTGGTGAACGGGTCGCAGGGGATCGCGGTGGGCATGGCCACGTCGATCCCGCCCCACAACCCGGCCGAGATCTGCGACGCCCTGATTCGCGTGATCGACGAGCCCGACGTGTCGATCGACGAACTGCTGGAGATCGTTCCCGGGCCGGACTTTCCCACGGGGGGCATCATCTGCGGCCGGGCCGGCATCCGCCGCGGCTACCACACCGGCCGCAGCACGATCGTCATCCGCGCCCGCACCCGCATCGAGGAGCACGGCAAGGACCGCCACCGCATCGTCGTCCACGAGATCCCCTACCAGCAGGCCCGCGACCGCGTCGAGGAGCGGATCGCGGCCCTGGTGAACGAGGACCGGATCGCCGGCATCTCCGCCACGCGGAACGAGAGCGACCTGAAGGAGCCGGTCCGCCTGATCCTGGAGCTGAAGCGCGACGCCGACCCCGAGGTGGTCCTGAACCAGCTCTACCAGTTCTCGCCGCTGCAGGACACCTTCTCGCTGAACTTCCTGGCCCTGGTGGACGGCAAGCCGCGGGTGCTGAACCTCAAGGAGCTGCTGGAGGAGTTCCTCCGCCACCGCGAGACGGTCATCCGCCGGCGGACGCAACACCTGCTGGGCAAGGCCCGGCAGCGGAAGCACACGGTCGAGGGGCTGCTCTTGGCCCTGGCCGAGATCGAGGAGGTGATCCGCGTCGTCCGCACGTCGCGGACGCAGGACGAGGCGAAGCGGCGGCTGGTCGAGATCCAGACGCCCGCGGCCATGCTCCGCCGCGCGCTGGGCGACGAGGGCTTCGCGGCCCTGGAGTCCGAGCGCGGCCGGCAGGAGGTCTACGCCCTGACCCCCGTCCAGGCCGACGCCATCCTCCGCCTGACGCTCGGCCAACTGGTGAACCTCGAGCAGGAAAAGCTCAACGGCGAGCACCGCGACCTCTTGGCCCGCATCCGCGAGTACAGCCGCATCCTCTCCGACCGCAAGAACATCCTGGACCTTGTGCGCGACGACCTCCGCGAGTTGCGGCGCAAGTACCCCGAGCCCCGCCGTACCGAGATCAGCGGCGAGGAAATCGGCGACATCGACCTCGAGGACCTGATCCGCGAGGAGACGATGGTCGTCTCGATCAGCAGCAACGGCTACGTCAAGCGGACCCCGGTGACGGCCTACCGGGCCCAGCACCGCGGCGGCAAGGGGCTGACCGGCGCCAAGACCGAAGAGGAAGACCCGATCGAGCACCTCTTCGTGGCCAGCACGCATTCCTACCTGATGTTCTTCACCAACCTGGGCCGCGTCCACTGGCGGAAGGTGTACGACCTGCCGCAGTTGGCCCGCGGCAGCCGCGGCCGGGCGGTCGTGAACCTGCTGAATCTCCAGGAAGGCGAGCGGATCACCGACTGCCGCGCCGTGCGGGATTTCGACCGCCCCGACCACTACCTCGTCATGGCCACCGCCCGCGGCCTGGTCAAGAAGACGCCCCTGGAAGCCTACTGCCGCCCGCGGCCCGGCGGGATCATCGCCATCAAGCTCCGCGACGGGGACCAGTTGGTCGACGTGTGCGTGACCAAGCCGGGCGACGAGCTGGTGCTGGCCACCGCCCGCGGCATGGCCATCCGCTTCCGCGAATCGGACGCCCGTCCCATGGGCCGCAGCGCCAGCGGCGTGAAGGGCATCCGCCTGATCGGCGACGACCACGTGGTGGGCATGGTCGTGGCCGACCCCGAGGCGACGCTGCTGACGGCCTGCGCCAACGGCTACGGCAAACGGACGCTGTTCGGCCCGAACCTCGACGCGGCCGGCTTGGAAGCCGCACCCGAGCCCGACGACCCCGCCGGCGATCCCGACGCCGACGAGCAAGCCGGCGAAGAGGGCATGGGGGAGGAAGAAGCGGAAATCGAGGAAGGGGCGGAATCCGAGGACGGGCCGGAAGGCGAAGGCGGCGAAGAGATCTCCTCCCAGCACCACTACCGCACGCAGCGCCGCGGCGGCAAGGGGCTCCGCGACATCAAAACCACGCCCCGCAACGGACCGGTCATCGGCATCGTCCGCGTCCGCGACGGCGACGAATTGCTGATGATGACCGCCCGCGGCAAGATCCAGCGGATCCCCGCCGGCGACGTGAGCATCATCGGCCGCAATACCCAGGGCGTGAAGATCATGCGCCTCGACGAGGGCGACACGCTGGTGGCCGTCAAACGCGTCCCGCAGGAAGAACAGAACGAACAGCGAGACGAAGCGTAATCCCTACCGGTTGGGGAAAGGCGTAGGGTGGGTCGAGCGCAGCGAGCCCCACCAACGATCATTCGGCGCGCTTGTGGTGGCGCTCGCCGACCATGCTTCGCACGGTGCCCGTCGACCCACCCTACGGTTGGTTCCATGACCATCGCCAAGCGACAGCGGACGTCCAAGCGGCAGCTCGGGCAGTTCATTACGCCGTCGCCACTCGCGGCGCGGATCCTGGATGAGGCGGAGTTGACCTCCGACATTCGCGTGCTCGAGCCGTCCTTTGGCGACGGCGCCTTCATCCTGCCCCTCTTGCGACGGTTCGCGGCGGAGCGCACCGGCAGCCCCGCCGAGCGGCTGGCGGCTTCCCTGGCGGAAAACGTGTTTGGAGTCGAGATCGACGGCAAGCTCTACCGCCGCTGCCTCGAACGCATCGAGGAGGAGTTCGGTGCATTGCCGGGGGACCACAACCTGGTCGAGGGCGACTTCTTCCGGCACGAGTTCGCGGGCCCGTGGCGCTGGGGCCCGCACGGTCTTGATGACCGGCTGAGGTTCGACCTCATCGTGGGGAACCCGCCGTTTGGCGGCACCTTCGACGCCGCCATTGAAGATGAGCTTGACCGTGCTTACGGCCAGCGCTGCGGCTGCAAGATCAAGAAGGAAACCTATGCGTTCTTCATCGTGAAGTGCGTCGAGCGGCTCAAACCCGGCGGCCGCTTGCTGCTGGTCTGTAGCGATTCTCTGCTGACGATCCCCACCATGCGCGGCTTGCGGGTGTTCCTCATGAGCGAGGGACAGGTCTGCACCCGGCGGTTGCCGGAATTCTCGCAGGAAACGGGATACCCGATGGTGATTCTCGACTTCCGCCGCAGCGGGCCGTCGAGCATGGTCGTCCGCGACGGGGGACCGATCTCGCGCGAGATAATCGGGATGACGGCCAACGCCTCCTGGGGCATGAGCGACGGCTGGGCCGCGGCGTTCGCGGGGCCGACGGTTGGCGATTTCATGGCCGGCAGCAGCGGCATGACCATCGGAAAGAACGAGTATTTCGTCCGGCCCGTCCTGGACGGCGCGATCGAGGAGCCGTACGATTTCGAGTTCTATGAAGAGCCGATTACGCTCGCAGGGGAATTGGCCCGCGCCCGGCTGGGGATGTTATCCCGGCGGCAGCGCGAGCAGATTCGCGAGCAACAGTGCCGGGGCGAGACGCGTCGTCGCGTGCGCGTGTTGCGGCGGCAACGGCCCGAGACGATCAGGCTGCCTCACCCCAACTACAGGCCCTACAACAAGAGCAACGCCAGGATCGTGTACTCGCCGCCGGACCACGTGATTTACTGGCGGAACAATGGCGAGGCCGTGCTGGTGTTCAAGAAGTCGGGCAACTGGTATCTTCGCGGCGTGGGGGGCCAACCGTTCTTCGAGCGCGAAGGGCTGACCTGGCAGTTGATCTCCAACCGCCTCAAGAGCCGCTACTTACCGGCCGGCTACATCCTCGACAGCGGGTCTCCCTGCGGTTTCTTGCGCCCCGGGGTGCCGCACGATGAGCTGTTCTTTATCATTGCCTGGACCCTCTCGCCGCTTTGCAGCGATGTTCTGAAGTCCGTGATCAACCACACGATCAATATTCAGAGCAAGGACTTCGAGCGCCTGCCGTATCCGCACTGGGTCCGGCCGGAACGGAAGGAACAGGCGATACTTCGCATGCGCGACATGATCGCCGCGGCCCGGCGGGGACGGGTATTCTCATTCGAATCGCCCGAACTCGTTGAACTTGGGCGAGTTTTCGAGCTTCCACATTCCAAGACTGCTGAACCATGAAACTGAGCATCATCGGGACCGGCTACGTGGGACTGGTGACGGGCACGTGCCTGGCCGAGACGGGCAACGACGTGACGTGCGTGGACTCCGACCGGCAGAAGATCGAGCAGCTCTGCCGCGGCGAGGTGCCGATCTACGAGCCGGGCCTGGCCGAGCTCGTGCGGCGGAACCTGGCGGCCGGCCTGCTGCGGTTCACCACCGACCTGGCCGCCGCGGCCCGGGGCGCCGAGCTTGTCTTTCTCGCCGTGGGCACCCCGCCGGCCGACGACGGCTCGGTCGATCTGGGCGCGCTGTGGGCGGTCGTGGAGGAACTGGCCCCGCGGCTCGAGCCCGAGACGATCGTCATCCTGAAGAGCACCGTGCCGGTGGGCACCAACGCCGCCGTCACGGCCCGCCTCCGCCGGCTCACCGGCCGGGAGTGCCGCGTGGCCAGCAACCCCGAGTTCCTCAAGGAAGGGGCCGCCATCGACGACTTCATGAAACCCGACCGCGTCGTGGTCGGCAGCCGCGACCCGCAGGTCCTCGAGGTCCTGGCCGCTTTCTACCAGCCCTACCTGCGGACCGACAAGCCGCTGCTGGCCATGTCGCCGGAAAGCGCCGAGATGACCAAGTACGTGGCCAACGCGCTGTTATCGACGAAGATCAGCTTCATCAACGAGGTGGCCAACGTCTGCGAGCGGACCGGGGCGGACATCAACGAAGTCCGCCGCGGCATCGGCCACGACAGCCGCATCGGCTTCGCCTTTCTCTTCCCCGGCGCCGGCTACGGGGGAAGCTGTTTTCCCAAGGACGTGCGGGCCCTGGCCGCCACCGCGCGGGCCCACGGCCTGCGGCCGCAGATCCTCGACGCCGTTCACGAGGTGAACGTCCGCCAGAAAATGGTCGTCTTCGACAAGATCTGCCGGCACTTCCGGGGGGATCTTTCCGGCCGGACGATCGCCGTGTGGGGCCTGGCCTTCAAGCCCGGCACCGACGACATCCGCGAGGCCCCGGCCCTGGTGCTCATCGACGCGCTGGCCGCCCGCGGAGTGTCGCTGCGGGTCCACGACCCGGAGGCCCTCCAGAACGTCCGCCGGCAGTACGGCAGCCGCCTGGTGTACTGCACGCAGCAGTACGAGGCCCTCCAGGGGGCAGACGCCCTGGCCGTCATGACCGAGTGGAAGCATTTCGTCCACCCGGACTTCCGCCGCGTGCGGCAGCTCTTGCGGCAGCCGGTGATCTTCGACGGGCGGAACCTCTATTCGCTGCGGCAGATGCGGCAGTCGGGCTTCACCTACTACAGCATCGGCCGCCCCGACGTCCTGCCCGAAAAGCCGCATGGGTAGGTTATGCTTCAGCATAACACTTTTTCTGACACGATCTTCCGTTATGCTGAAGCATAACCCACGGGCGTGGCCGGCCCGCCAAACTAGCCCCTGACCAGCAGCGCGGGTCGCCGCGACGAGTCGCCCAGCGCCTTGGGCTTGGGAATCGCCCGCTGGCCGCCGTTGGATGCCGGAGGCGCGGCCGGTGCAGAAGGAGCCGGAACCACGCTCGTCGGCCCTGCCGCGGGAAACGACGACGTGCGAGGGGGGATCGCCCCGGGGACCTCGCGTACGGCGGGCCCGCTCCGCGGCGGCTCCGGGCCGCTCCGCGGTGGTTCCGGGCCCCTCCGCGGCGGCTCGGCCCCGGTCGCCGGCGGCGGGGCCCCGCTCTCCGCGGCCCCGTGGTATTCCACCAGGCCCCTGAGCCGCTGCCATGTTTCCTGCTGTTTCAGCTCCCGCCAGTACCGCACGAGCTCCTGGAACACCACGCCGCGACGTTCGGCCCGCTCGCGCTTCAGGTACTCGATGCCGGGCACGAGCCGGGCGAAGCGGCCCTGGCCGCCGCAACGTTTCGTCCAGCGGGCCGATTCCCGGCGGGCGAACTTGGCGAGCTGGTCCTGCCACACGTCGCAGTCGTGTACGTCCCCCAACAGGGTTTGCAGCCTTTTCGCCGCGTTGACGGCCTCCTCCAGTTGCCCCGGGCAGAGCGGCTTGGCAACCTCCAAGGTGTAGCGGAGGCGCTTCACGGCGATCCGCAAGGCGTGGTGGCCCTCGCAGTCGTCGGGATCGTCGAGGCTGTCCTGGCGGGCCAGCAGTTGCTCCAAGCGCTCCAGCACGAACTGACCGGCCTGGCGGCAAGCGGCAGGGCTGGACTCGTCCCCCGCGGCCTCGCTCCGCGCGAGCACCTTCTTGGCCGCCGACAGGATCTCGTCGAGCACGCCGCTCCGCTCGATCCGGTCGGCCGCCTCGAGCACCGCCGGCTCCAGCGCGTCGCGATCCCGCTGGGTCTCGACGAGCAGGCGCACGAGCCCCGCCGCACAGCCCGGGCCTTCAGCCGTGCGAAGGATGCCGTAGAGAACCTCGATTTGCACGTCCTTGTCGCGGGCCTCGCCCAGACTCTTGGTCACCCGCCGGATCTCGCTGCGCCACCGCTCGACCCTTTTGCGGCTCCAGCCGTCGCGGAACATCCGCAGCGCGGCGCGGAGCCGGCGCGACGCCACGCGGGCACGGTGTACGCACTCGGCCTCTTCCCCGAGGCGAGCGCCGCCGAGCTGATCGACCAACTGCCGGACTTGACGCCGCAGATACCGCGCGCCCAGAACCAGGTACGTCGAGTCGACAGAGTGGATCATGGCCGAAATCGCCTAAACCGGAGAAGGCTGCGGGCCCGAGCGCGTTGGCCCCTTCTCGCACCGTGCTCCATTATATTCCCCCGGCAAGGGGCGCTCCAAGACTGTAAGTCGGAATCCTAATGAACCCTACTTTACAGGGCGTCCTGCCGGGGACGGTGTTCAGCCGTTTTCCGAGCGCTTTGAACGAAACCAATCGGGTGGGATCTATGTTAGCGCCGCGTTAGGATTCGGCGAGCAATGCCGCCGCGACGCGCTTCTGCCCGGATGCCAACCACTTGCGCAACTTCGCCCGGCGGCGCGCCGGAAGCGAAGCCTTGCCGCAGCGGCCTGTTGGCCGCGCCGTGGCGGCCCTGTCGGCCGGCTGAGGCCGTGGAAATGGCGCAGCCAGGCACAGTCCGGGGGGCGTGATCTCTTTGGGGGGGCCACCATGTCCCCCGCGCCGTCCGAGAGGGGTCCGCCGACGACACGGTGTGGAAAACCTGTCGATACGACAGGCCGCGAAACCGCAAGCGGCATTGAAGACCCCACTCTCCCGCGTTGCTCACGCTCGCGGTTTTGCCTTCCGCACCATGCGCACCTGCCCCGGCAGCCAGCCATCGTACTCCCGCACCAGCGGCCACTGTTGTTCGGGCAGGCCGAGGTGCCGCGGATTGCCGCGAATGTACCTTATCGTCCGCTCCATGTCTTCGCGGCTGTCTTGGTACACTTTCCACCCCGGGCCGCCCCAGACGGGATGATCCGCCGCGCGGAGCCCGGCCTCCCGAAGCCACAGGCGGCTGGCTTCCTGAAAATTCTCGATCATCTCCTCGGCCCGGTGCTTGTGCTTGCGGATGAGCAGGTGCACGTGATCCGGCATGATCGCGCAGGCGTAGCAAGTGTATGCTTGCCTCCGGATGACCTCGGCCATTGCGTCGGCGATGACCGCGGTGTCGCTATCGGACAACTTCAAGAGCTCATGCCGAAGCAATCCCCGCGCCGCGTCGTGGAAGGCGGCCAGCAGGCGGCCGGCGGGCTGGAGCCGCTTCCGGCCGTAGTGCAACTCGCCCAGCGGGGCGAGCTCCGCCCGGCGGATCTCCCGCGACGTGCTGCCGCGCGGATCGTTGGGGAGCCACCAGCCGTAGGCCGTCCAAATGAGGTGGTAGCCGGCGACCATAAGCCCGCCCTCGGCCGCGAAACCGCAAACGAACGGCAATAGGGCGATTGCAGCTTCGCAGCAACGTTGAGTATACCACGTTTGCAAGAGCACGACGAGCCCCGCCTGCCGCTTGTGGTTTCGCGGGGGGCCGGTTGTGCGGGTCGTGCGGATGATTTCGCGCCGCCTTGCATCGGCCGGAATCTGACGAAGAGTTGAAGGAGGCCCCCGCACCTTTGGACGTTGCACTATGCGCGCGGAAGAATGCCCGCCGACCGGCCACCCCCTCTCGCTGGACGACCCGACGGCGCCTGGCGCGGTCGGCCCCCTGCGGAGCGACACGCTGGCCGACAGCGTGTTGTTGCTGATGGCCGCGATGGTGCTCCAGCGGAGCATCGGTTTCGTGCGCGAGGTCTTTTTCTGCCGTCAGCTCACGGCGGAGGAGCTGGGGCAGTGGGACATGGCCTTCAGCTTCCTCATGCTGGCGGCGCCGCTGGCGGTGGTCTCGCTGCCGGGGACCTTCGGCCGCTACGTTGCGCGGTACCGCCAGCGGGGGCAACTCCGCCAGCTCGTGCGGCGGACGGCCGTCTTCTGCGCCATCAGCGCGGTCCTGGCCGCGCTGGCCGTCGCCCTGGCGCGGCGGCAGTTATCGTACCTGGTGTTCGCGACGCCCGAGCGGGCCGGGCTGGTCGCGCTCCTGGCGGCGGGCCTGCCGGTGGTGGTCGCCTTGAACTACTTCGTCTGCCTGGCCACCGCCCTGAAAAACATGCGGTTGGTCTGCGGCATCGAGGTCCTGAGCAGCGCGCTGTTCGCCGTCTTCGCTCTGGCCTTCTTTTGCGGCGGCTCGGCCACCGCCGGCAGCATGGTCGTGGCCTATCTGGCGGCGTACCTGGTGTGCGTGCTCTTGGGGCTGGGATGGCTGGCGCGGGCCTGGCGGGGCTTTCCGCACTGCGGCGACCCCGCACCGCAGCGCGAACTCTGGTCCCGGCTGCTGCCGTTTGCCGCGTGGATCATGACGATCAACCTCCTCTGGAACCTCTTCGACGTGGTGGGCCGATACATGATCGTCCACTGCTGGCGAGGTTCGCCGGCCGAGGCCCTGGCGGAAGTGGGCAACTACCGCACCGCGCGGGTGCTGCCGCTCTTGTTGGCCTCGCTGACGGCGTTCGTGGCCGCGGCCGCGCTGCCGCATTGGAGCCACGATTGGGAGGCCGGCCGCCGGCTGCGGGTCTCGGCCCGGGTCAACTTGCTCCTGAAGGTCTGGGCGATGCTGCTCTCGGCGGGGGCCGCCGCGGTGCTCCTGGCGGCGCCGTTGTTGTTCCAATGGCTGTTGCACGGCAAATTCGCGGGCGGCTTCCGCGTCCTGCCCTGGACCTTGACCTGCGCGATCTGGTTCGGCCTGACGATGATCGCCCAAAACTACCTGTGGTGCGCGGAGCGGGCCGGCCTGGCCAGCCTGTCCGCGCTGCTGGGCGTGGCGGTCAACGTGGGCCTGAGCTTCCTCCTGCTGCCCCGGATGGGCCTGCTCGGCGCGGTGCTGGCCGCGGCTGCGGCCAACGGGACCGCGCTCGGGCTGGTGCTCGCGTGCAGCCGGCGGCTGGGCCTGAAAATCCATCGCGGAACCGTGGCGACTTTGTTCCTGCCCCTGGCGGTGAGCCTCGGGCCGTGGATCGCGCTGGCGACGCTGGCGGCCTTCGCGCTGGAGATCGCCGGCTCCGACCGCCTCTTCTCCCACGAGGAGAAGCAAGAAATCCTGGCCGGTGCGGCGCAGTACCTCCGGCGGCTCAGGTCCTGGCTGCCGCCGCTGGCCGCTGCGCAAAAAACAGGTGCCTGACCGCCATGCCACGCCTGGTTCACATCGCCTCGCTTGCCGAGTTGCGTGCGGCCTCGGCCGCCTGGGACGACCTCTGGCGGCGGAGCGACGCGACGCTGCCGACGGCCCGGGCCGAGACCCTTGCGGCATTCGTCGAGCACTTTGCCCCCCGCCGCAGGTTCTGCGCCCTGGTCGTCGAAGAGGACGGGAAATGGATCGCCGCGCTGCCCTTGGTCGCCGGACGGGTCGCGGCGGTGCTGCCCGCCGGCAAGCTGCCCTCCAACGAGTGGCCCGGCGGCGGCGACCTCCTCTGGGACCTCGCGGCCGCCGACCCGGGGGCCGTCGGCCGAGTGCTGGCGGCGGGGATCCGGGCGCTCCCTTGGCCATTGATCTGGTTGGAGGGCGTGTTGCCGGACCGGGCCTCGTGGCAGACCCTGTTGGCTTGCCTGGCGGAGGCCGGCCTGCCGGCCGACCTTCGCACCCGCTGGCGCTCGGGCCGACTGACGATCAGCCACGATTGGGAGGCTTTCCGCCGAAGCTGGTCGCGCTCGCACCGCCAGCGGATGGCCTCCCGGCTCCGCCAACTGGCCCGGCTCGGGCCGGTCGAATTCCAGCTCCACGGCCGGCTGCCGCCGGAAGAGGTCGTGGGTTGGCTGCGGCGCGGCTTCGAGGTTGAAGACCGGGGATGGAAAGGGGCGGCGGGCGCCTCCGTGCTCCGCACCCCCGGCATGTTCGATTTCTTCCTGCGGCAGAGCCGCCTGCTGGCCGCCTGGGGCCAACTCGAGCTGGCGCTGTTGGAGTGCGGGGGCCGCCCGATCGCCTTCTGCTGCGGGGCGTCGGCCAAGGGGGTCTTCCATTCGTGCAAGATCGGCTACGATCCCGGCTGCGCGGAGCTTTCGCCGGGGCTGTTGCTGCAGTACCACCTGCTGGAGCGACTCGCCAACGACCCGCAACGCAAGGCCGTCGATTATCTCGGCCCGATCACCGAGTACCATTCCCACTGGCGGCCCGACACGTACACCGTCGGTCGCCTGGCGGTTGCCCCGGGCCGGCCGCTGGGGCGGATCGCATTGGCGGCCTACCGCTGGCGGAAGGGCCCGGCGGCTAGTGGCTAGCCGCGGATGGATATCCGCGGTGGCCGCCCGCTCGGCGCAGACCCCTAGCGCAGAAGCTTGCCATCGTCCTGCTGGCCCGGCGGGGG
>Ga0187848_10001236_pt1 | contig 22158 bp, 20 predicted proteins | sample June2016WEW_4_40_FD_132424 | JGI IMG/M metagenome (GOLD analysis project Ga0187848, IMG submission 132424) | Peatland microbial communities from SPRUCE experiment site at the Marcell Experimental Forest, Minnesota, USA - June2016WEW_4_40 | ecosystem: Environmental > Terrestrial > Soil >... | reverse complement strand
ATTCACCCTCTCAGGTAATCACGAATGAAATCGTTTTGAGCTGCTTTCCTTGCAAGTATATGAAAACTAGCTGGTTCTCGAAGCTGAGAAAAATTTAACGGGACAGGTGTGGGTCTGTCCCACTTACGACTGTTCACCTCCGCTGGCGCGAAAAGTTCACTTGCTTCACCGGTCCGACACCGAACACATAAATGGCCGAGCCTGTCAGAGCCACCAGGGACGCCACCACGAAGGCGAGAGAAAAGTGTCCCGTCCGGCCCACCACCCAGCCGGTGAGCCACGGGGCCGTGACGCCGGCCAGGTTGCCAACGCCGTTTTGGACAGCGCACCACTTGCCGGCGGCGTGCGGACCGGCGAGAGTCTGCGTGATCGCCCACACATTGGAGCTCCACATCCCGACGAAGAGGCAGGCTGCCAGCAGGAAGGCCATCGCCGTGGCGTCGCTGCGCACGAACGCGACCGGTACGATGATCGTCGCCAGCCCCAACCCGGTGCCCGCGAAAGCCCGGCGTACCAGCGTCGGCGTACCGCCGCGAGCAATCGCGTAGTCGGACAGCCAGCCGCATGCCACGCAGGCCGCTGCCGCGGTCAGGAACGCCAGCGCCCCCCACACCGCCATTTTCGAGGCGGCAAAATGGCGTTCTTTCTCGAGATACGCCGGCAGCCAGGTCACCAGGAAATACCAGAAATAATTGCCGCAAAACAGGCCGAAGAAGGTGAACCAGGCGGAGCGCTCGCGAAGGATGGCTCCCACGCCAGGCGCGTCGCCATCGCTCTGCCCGGCGGCGACGCTCCGCATACCGGGCATGCAAACCACCCAGCCGATCAGCCACAGCATGCTGCCCAGACCCAAGGCCAGAAAGAAGGCGCGCCAGCCGTAACGCGCCATCAACAGTCCTCCGAGCAGCGTTCCCACGGCCGGCCCGCTCCGGGTGCCGGCGTCGATCGCGGCGTTGGCCAAACCGCGGCGCTGCTCGGGATAGCTCGCCAGAATGCGCGAATACGTGGGGTAGGCGACCGACTCGCCTACACCCAGCAGCAACCTCATCGCGAACAGCACGGCGAACCCGCGGCTGATTCCCGTGCCGGCGGTGGCGGCCGACCAGATGAAGAATCCGGCCGCGTAGATCCAGCCCACGTGGTACCGGTCCACCAGCAGTCCAGCGATGGCGAACAACTGCAATAGAGCATACGTCCAGAAAAACGCCGAGAGCAGCAAGCCCAACTGGTAATCGGAAAGCCCAAGCTCGGTCTGAATCGATGCGGCGCCCACCGAGAGGTTCGCGCGATCGATGTAGTTGATGAAGGCGGATAGAACAAGCAGCGCCAGGACCCAACGTTCCCGTTTGGTGAGCATAACAGGCGCTGTCTATAGCACCACTTTTTGTCCGCTGCGGCAGGCGCGGTAGATGGCGTCCACCACTTCGAGCGCCTGGTAACCCTGCTCACCGGCTACCTTCGGTGGGCGGCGGTTGGCGATGGCGTCGCCGAAATCCAGGAACTGGCGCTCGAATGGTTCGAGCGAAATCGCCATGGGGTCGGAAGCGCCGCTGGCTACTTCCTTGGTGACCGGGGCAGGGTCGCCGCAATCGTCCTCGACGTCCCAGGCGGTGAGCTTGTCGCCGGTCACCACGGCGGTGCCCCTGGCGCCGTGGAATTCGATGCGCTCGGGATAGCCGGGCCAGAAGGCGGTAGCGGCCTGGACCACGCCGGTGGCCCCGCTCGCGTAGCGCACCACGGCGTTCACCACGTCCTCGGATTCGATCTTGTGGCGCGCACCCAATTGCCAGAAGGCGGAAACCTCGGCCACGGGGCCGGCCAGCCAGCGCAGAATATCGATCTGGTGAATGGCTTGGTTGATGAGCGCGCCGCCGCCTTCGGTCTTCCAGCTTCCCTTGATGGGGCGGGAGTAGTATTCGGGCGAGCGATACCACTTCACGTAACAATCGGCCTGAAGCAGCTTGCCCAACCGGCCCGCAGCCAGCGCGCGCGAAAGGAACAGGCTGGCGTCGTCGAACCGGTGCTGGCTCACCACGCCCAATAGGATGTTGCCGGCGCGGGCGGTCTCGATCATGCGGCGGGCGGTATCGAGATTGGTCGCAATCGGCTTCTGCACTTGCACGTGTTTGCCGGTCTGGGCGCAGATCTCGATGGGCTCGAGACGGAAATCGGGAAACGTGCAGACGTCCACGTAGTCCACGGCGGGATGGCGGCAGACCTCTTCGTAGGTGGGCACGAATTGGGCCCCGCACTGCTCGGCGAATTTCCGGCCGGCAGTCTCATAGACGTCCGTACAGACGGCGATCTCAAAGCCTATTTTTTGGTAAACCCGCGCGTGCATGCGCGAAATCGCGCCGGTGCCGATCATTCCGATTTTCATGAAGTCACCATTTTGCTCGGCAAGATGCCGAAGAGAGGGTAGTACTTTTCCGGCATGGTGATGCGTTCCATTTGAGGCGACACGAAAACGTGGCGGGTGGAACCGGTGGCCAGCATGCGGTCGCCGCCGCGGATTTCGTAAGCGAAGACGACGATCCGCTTATTGGCCGATTCCACCCAGGTTTTGACGGTCACCTCGTCGTCGAAGCGGGCGGGGGCGCGATAGCGGCAGGTTGCCTCGGCTACGGCCAGGTAAGCGCTGTCGTCCCGCTCCATGTCGCGGTAGTTGAAACCTAGCGTTTTGCACAGCTCGACGCGGCCTACCTCCATCCATACCAGGTAGTTGGCGTAATAGACGACTCCCATCTGATCGGTTTCGGCGTAGCGCACGCGGAAGCTGGTTTCGGACCATGCGGGCATAAAGAAATCCGATTGTAGCAGCCGCAACGCGGGGCCAAGCGCAAGCGTCTGTTAGACTTGAAGCGCAAACAGGGAGCCGGGATGCAGGTGCGCGTATTGTTTTTCGGGATGTTACGAGATTTTGTGGGCCGGTCGGAAGAACGCGCGGAGATCGCCGAAGGTTCCGATCTGGCCGCGGTGTTCGCCGCCTATGCCGCGCGCTATCCCGCGGTGGGTGCACTGCGGGGCAAAATCGTGATGGCGCGCAACCAGGAGTTCGCCGAACCCTCGGCGCGCGTGGCCGAAGGGGATGAAATCGCCTTCCTGCCGCCGGTCAGCGGCGGATCGGGCGAAGGCGGCTCTGAGGCCACCGAGATCCGGGAAGACGGCCTGTATTGCGCCATTGTGCACAGCACGATCGACACCCGGGCGCTGGCGGCCAGCCTGTTGAACGGCGCCGAAGGCGCGGTGGTGACCTTCGAGGGCACGGTACGCAACAATACCGACGGCCGCGTCACCCGGTGTCTGGATTATGAGGGCTACGCGGCGCTGGCGCTGAAGACCATGGCGCGCATCGGCCGCGAGTTGGCGGCCAAGCACGCCATCGGCCGGGTAGCCATGGTGCATCGGCTGGGGCGGATGCTGATCGGCGAAACCAGCGTTGCGGTCATCGCCACCGCGCCCCACCGGCGGCCGGCCTTCGAGGCGGCGCTGGAGGGGATCGACCGGCTGAAGAAGCTGGTGCCGATCTGGAAGAAGGAATATTTTGCCGACGGCGAAGTATGGGTGGAAGGAGAATGGGACCGCGATGTTCCGGTGGTGGAATAAACCTGTGGGGCAGGTTGGCAACCCGCGGCCGCGCCGATTGACAATCGGCGGCAGGATGCCATCCTGCCCCACATGGGCAGCCCTGTTGTTGCTCGCATCCAATCTGTCCGCTCAGCCCGTCATTCGGGTCGACGTCAGCCTGGTGCACGTACTGGCCACGGCGCGCAACCGCCAGGGACAATTGGTGGGCTCGCTCTCGAAGGACGATTTCGAAATCTTCGACAACGGCGCGCGGCAGGAAATCGCGGTCTTCGAGCGCCGCTCCGAGCAGCCGCTCTCGGTGGCGCTGCTGGTCGACGTCAGCGGCTCCACCGCCAAGGACATCAAGTACGAAACCGACTCCGCCGCCAAGTTCCTGCGCGCCTTGCTGCACGAAGGCAACCCCGAGGATCGCGTGGCGCTCTACAGTTTCGACGACGCGGTGCGCCTGGTGCAAGACTACAGCCACAACTATACGCTGCTCGAAGCTCAATTGAGGAAGATGCACGGTTCGGCCGGAACCTCTCTGTACGACGCCATCTGGCTGGCTGCGACCGAGGGATTGGAGGCGCGGGAAGGCCGCAAGGCGATGGTCGTCGTCAGCGACGGCGGAGAAACCACCAGCGTCAAGAATTCCCACCAGGCGCTGGCGGCGGCGCAACTGGCGGACGCGGTCATGTACCCGGTGATCGACATGCCCATCACCAACGACGCCGGGCGCAACATCGGAGGAGAAAACGCGCTCACGTTTATGGCGCAGGGAACCGGAGGGCGGACCTTCATGCCCTCCACCGCGGCCGAGTTCGACCGCGCCTTTGAGGCCATCATCAACGACCTGCGCACGTCTTATTTCATTGGGTTCTATCCGCACGACGTTCCCTTGACCAAGGATCGTTTTCACAAGCTGGAGCTGCGCACCAAGATTCCCGGTTTGCAGGTATCGGCGCGCAACGGCTATTATGGGGATGCGATTCAGAATACGGGTTCTTCGGAGACTCGCATGTCCGCGGAACCGCTGGTGAAGAAAAAATAGTGGGAGAATTCGGTACGGCACAAAGCGGGAAAAGCAGCAGCCGGGCCCCGGAACAGACGCTTGAAGAAATCAAGTATCTCAAGCGGCTGATCGACAACGCCACCCCGGTGCGGGTGAAATTGAGCGGCGGCAGCGAAGTGGTGGGGGTGATCGAATACTACGACCATTCCTTTATCCGGATCACTCGGGACGGCGAGCCCAACCTGTTCATTTTCAAGCACGATATCAAGTACTTGATGGAGGAGAAATAGTCTCCTCCGCCATGTCCTACCTGGAACCGGCGGTAGAAATCGCGCGCGAAGCGGGCGCTCTGGTTTCGCGCTATTTCGAGCGCCATATCGGCTACCAAACCAAGGGCGAGTTCGACTTGGTGACGGAGGCCGACCGCGCCAGCGAAAAGCTGGTGGTGGAGCGGCTGCGGTCGCATTTCCCTTCTCACAACATCGTGGCCGAGGAAGGCGGCGGACACCAGAGCCCTTCCGAATACCGCTGGTACGTGGATCCGCTCGATGGCACCACTAACTTCGCGCACGGCTTTCCGTATTTCAATGTGACCCTGGGGCTGGAGCGCGCGGGCGAAATCGTGGCGGGGGTGGTGTTCGATCCTACCCGCAACGAGCTGTTCACCGCCGAGCGCGGCGCCGGGGCGTATTTGAATAACCGGCGCATTCACGTTTCGAACGTGAACCAACTTTCCGAGAGCCTGGGAGCGACCGGTTTTCCCAGCCGCAAGCGCCACCACAACGTCAACATCCATTTCTATTACCAGCTTGCGATGGCTTCCCACGGGGTCCGCCGCACCGGTTCGGCGGCGATCGACCTATCCTACGTGGCCTGCGGCCGGCTGGACCTGTATTGGGAATTCGGACTGAAGCCGTGGGACGTAGCAGCCGGCACGCTGCTGGTGGAAGAGGCCGGCGGGCGGGTATCGGATATGCGCGGCTCGAAACACAGCGTCACCGATTCCGAACACGTGCTGGCCGACAACGGCGCGTTGCACGACCAGGTTCTGGCCGCGTTCGGCGACATCTTCAAGGGCAACCTCAGGATGCCGCTGCCGGAGATCTAGCGCCCGTCTACTTTTTACCCGGACCCTGGAGCGGTGCACCATCACGTATCTCATCGGTCGCTCGGCGGACCACCCTGTCGCCCGGCTTCAAGTTTCCGATCACTTCTACGAGGTCTCCGTCGGTCACTCCTTTCTTGACATCGACCCATTCCGACTGGCCGCTCCGGTCGCGGATCACAAAAGTGCGCTCGGTGGTGGTGACCACGCTCGTCTTGGGCACGAACAACTCCGCCTGGGGACTCCGAACGGGCCACTTGACGCTGGGATACATGCCGGGAGCCAGCGCGCCATCGCGATTCATCACGTCCAGTTCAACCGGCATGGTGCGAGTCTTCTGGTCGAGCGCATGGGCGATGCGCGCAATTACGCCCCAGAATGTCCGGCGCGGAAACGCCGGCACGCTGAATTCCACCCTGGCTCCCGCGACGATGCCACCCACATCTTCCTCGGGAACGGGCACCACCACGCGCAAATGCGAAACCTGCTGCACGACGAGCAGCGCGGGATCGGCGCCGCCGGGACCCACTAACGCGCCCGGATGCACCAGCCGGTCGGTAACCACGCCATCGAACGGCGCGGCGATCTTCAGATACGCCAGCATGTCCTCGAGCGCCTTCACTGCCGATTGGGCCGCCGCACGGGCCTTTTCGCGCGAGTTCACCGACGCCTGAGCCGCGTCCACTTGTTTCTGAGCCAAAACCAGATCGTTGCCGGCAACGGCCCCGGGCGTTTGGGCCGCTTCGGCGGTCCGCTCGTAGGTGCTTTGGGCGGCGGAGAGTTGGGCCTGGGCCTGCACCCGGTCCGCCTCGGCGGCCTGCACTTTGGATTCGGCTTCGGCGATCTGCGCCTGCATCTCTGGCGCGCTCAGCTCGATCAGCATCTCGCCTTCCCTGACCACGCTGCCGCGATCCACCAGCACGCGTTCGACGTAGCCCGGCACCCTGGCGTGCAGCGAGACCGTCTGGAAGGGCGAAATCTCGGCCGGCAGCTCGACCGTGAGCGAGGCCTGCTTGGAAACCACCGTGGCGAATTCGGCGGTCTGGGCTTGGCCGAGAATGGCTAGAGCAGGGATGAGGAATACACTACGTCGCATCATAATATCGGCTCGTGGGGTCCATCGGGTTGAGAGATGGAGAGACAGTGGACGCGTTGCCCTGCAGGATTGCGTAGATCGAAGGCAGGATGGTCAAGGTGGCAAAGGTCGAGACGGCCAGACCGCCGATGACGGCGCGGCCGAGCGGGGCGGCTTGTGGACCGCCTTCGCCGAAGCCGATCGCCAGCGGCATCATACCGAAGATCATGGCGGAGGCCGTCATCAGCACCGCGCGCAGGCGGCCGGTGGCTCCGTCGCGCGTGGCTTCCAGCACGGGCCGGCCTTCGCGGCGCGCGCGTTCGGCGAATGTCACCAGCAGGATCGAGTTGGCCACGGCGATGCCGATGGCCATGATGGCGCCCATGAAGGACTGAATGTTGAGCGTGGTGCCGGTCGCGGCCAGCATCAGCAAGACTCCGCAGAGCACTGCCGGCACGATCAGGACGATGGCGAGCGCCAGGCGCATGGATTGAAAATTGGCCGAGAGCAAAAGAAAAATCGCCAGGACCGCCAGCAGCAACCCGACGCGCAAGCCGGAAATGGTGAGATCGAGCGGCGGAATCTGGCCGCGGAATTGGACCGAGATGCCCCGAGCGGGCGCGCCCGCCGCCGCCACCGCGCTCCGGATCAGAGGGGCTGCCTGGCCGAGCGTGATGTCGTGCAGATTGGCGGTGACGCTGATCACATGGCGGCCGTTGTAGCGATCGATTTCACCCGGCATGGTGCCGAGCTTGAGGACGGCGATATCGTCGAGCAAAGGCTTCGGCCGGCCGGCCGGCATCACCGGGACGCGGGCCACGTCCGCAACGCTTTGTAACTGGTTCTGCGGCAATTCCACCTGGATCTGGAAGGCGTTGCCGGAATTCGGATCGCGCCAGTAATTGGGATCGGTGAAGCGCGAGGAAGAAGTGGCCGGCACCACCGAGTGCACCACGTCGGCCATGGTGAGACCGAACTGTCCGGCGCGGTCGCGGTCGATGGCGATATCGAGCGTGGGAAAGTTCATTTCCTGCTGGAACTGCAGATCGCGAAGGGAACTCAGCTTGGCAAGCTCGGTGCGGACCTTCTGCGCGTAGCCGTACACGTCCTGCAGGCTGGCCCCTTGCACATCCACCTCCACCGGAGTGGGCGAACCGAAGCCCATTACCTGAGTAACGATGTCGCCGGCTTCGAAAGAGACCTGGCAATCGGGCAGCTCGCTTCGCAGGTTCTGGCGGAGGCGTTCGCGGAGCGCTTCGCCGCGCGGGGCGTCGGGTCTCAGCGCAACCTGGATGATGGCATCCTGCGGTCCGCTGGTGAACAGGTGGATCAGGTCAACCGGGTAGCTGGAGGGGATGAGGCCTTCGAAATCGCTGGTGATAACAACGTTGTCTTTGCCTGCCGTGCGCTCGATCACGTTGAGCGCGCGCAGCACGATGCGCTCGGTTTCTTCGATGCGCGTGCCCGCGGGAGCGCGCAAGCGGATGCGCAGCAAAGGAGCGTTGGCGTCGGGGAATAATTCCGTACCCATCCGTGGCAGCAGAACGTACAGCAAGCCGAGCGAGGTCGCCAGATACACGAGCGCGAGCGGCCAGCGGAACCGCAGGACTCCATTTAAGTAGCTTCCGTAGAAGGACCGCAGACGCCCGAAGAAACCTTTCCGCTCTTCGCCGCGATGCGCTTCCCTCATCAGCCAGGCGGAAAACACCGGCACCAGGCTGCTCGAAAGCAGGTAGGACGCGACCATGGAGAACCCAACCGCTACCGCAAGCGGAACGAACAACTGGCGGCTCACGCCGACCATGAAGAAAGACGGCACGAACACCGCCAGGATCGAGAACATCGAGAGCAGGCGAGCGATGGCGGTGCGGCTGCATGCTTCCACAACAGCGCGCGCGCGCGACACGCCGGGAAGCATGTGGCTGTGAATATTTTCGATCTCGACGGTGGCCTCATCCACCAACACGCCGACAGCCAGCGCCAAGCCTCCCAGGGTCATGATGTTAATGGTCTGACCAGTAACCCAGAGCAGAACCACGGCGCTAAGTAGCGCGAACGGAATGTTCAGAATCACGATCAGGGCACTGCGCCAGTCGCGCAGGAAGATCAACACCATCAGGCCAGTCAGAGCCGCTCCGAGCAGGCCTTCCACCACCAGGCCGCGCAGGGAGTTGGTGACGTAGGGAGACTGATCGAACTGGAGGCTCACATCCACGTCTTCGGGAACGGCCTTGCGGAACTCGGGAATCGCCGCTTTTACGGCGTCGATCACCGCCAGGGTGGAGGCGTCCGAGCGCTTGGTGACGGGAATATAGACGGTGCGTTTGCCGTCCACGTGGGCGTAGGCGGAAACGATATCCGTGCCGCTCTCGATGGCGCCGATATCGCGCAAATAAACGGCGGCGCCGGAAGCCGGCCGGATGGGCGTACTCAGCAACTCGGGAAGGTTGCCGCCCAAAGCCGCATTGGTGCGGGCGATGCGCTCCACCTTGCCGGTCCACATGTTGCCGGAAGGCACCACCAGGGTGGACTTGCTGACCGCGGCGATGGCTTCTTCCGGCGAGATCTGATACTGGCGCAGCTTCTCGGGATCGAGAGTGATGACTATGGTTCGCTGGTTTCCACCGAACGGCGGCGGAGCAGACACGCCGGGAAGCGTGGCAAACAGCGGACGCACGCGATTGAGGGCATAGTCCTGCAGTTCGCCCTGGGTGTGGCTGGCGCTGCGGAACACCAATAGGCCGACAGCCACGCTGCCAGCATCGAAGCGGGTGATGAAAGGAGGGACGGTGCCCGGAGGCATGAAGGAGCGAGCCCGGTTCACGTAGCCGACGGTCTCCGCCATCGCCTGGCTCATGTTGGTGCCCTCGTGAAACACCAGCTTCATCAGTGCGGCGCCCTGGATGCTCTTACTTTCCACGTGATCGATGCCGGTGATATACAGGAAGTGATACTCGTAGTAGTAAGTCAGGTAACCTTCCATCTGGGCGGGATCCATGCCGCTGTAAGGCTGAGCGACATAGATGGCGGGATCGCCCACTTGGGGGAAGATATCGACCGGCATTCGCTCCACGGCCAGCAGCGCGCAAAAAGCGATGGCGACGAGCGCAACCACCACCGTCACCGGCCGGCTTAGAGCGGCTAAGACAAGTCGCATAGCTCGCGTCTCCGGAAAGTCACTGGCTGGCCTCGGTCAGAAACGGCTGCAGCTCGCCGCGGGCTGCCGCGATTTGTAACAGCGCGCGCCAGACGTTCAGCCGGGCGAGCGCGTCGTCGATTTGCGCCTGCACCAGCAAGCGCTGAGCCTGCGCCACGTCGTCGATAGGGGCAAGGCCGGACTGGTATCGCGCTGTGGCCTGCCCAAGGGCCGTGCGGGCCGAAGAGACTTCGATCGGCGTGTTGGCGGCCACGCGTCGCGCGCCGGTGAGCGTCGCCAGCGCGGCATGGAACTGGGCCCGCAAGTTGGCGGCGATCACCTGGTATTGGGCTTGTCCGGCTCGAATGTTGGCGGACTCGATGGCTTGCTGCTCTCGAATCGCGAACTTATCCATCACCGGAAACGTGACTGTAAGTCCAATCCCGTAGTTTTGGGTTGTAGGCGCTAGACCATTCAATCCGCCGAGTCGCGAACCATCGCTTAGCAGGCCGGTCCCGCGCGCAGCCGCCAAGCCTTGGACGAGGAACTGCGGATAATACGTGCGTTCCAGCGCGTTCAGTTGCGATTGCTGCTGTGCAATCGCGGCATTCTGCTCGATGGCGAGCGGATTGGCGCCGATTTCGAGCGGCGGCTCGGGCCGGTCCGGCGGCGCTTGATCGGCCAGCTTGCCGGGACTCAGATTGAGCTGAGCCGGGTCGAGGCCGACGAACTGGGCCACATTAGAGCGAGCGATTTCAATTGCCTCCTCTCCCTGGGCGAGTTGCGTCTCGGCCGCCGCTAACTCCGCTTGCACCCTCGATTCATCCGCCCCCGGCCGCAGTTGCGCCGCCGTCAAAGCATGAATGCTCTTCAGAAGTATTTGCCAACTGTCGACCGCGGCCCGCGCTGCCTCCGCCGTCTGCTGGGCCGCCACCACCGTCAGGAACGCATCCGCCGTTGCCACCGAAACCTCATAGCGCGTCCGGTTCATGGACGCCTGCGCCTGGTCGCGCGCCGCCGTGGCAACCGCTACGTTGGCGCGGCGCAAACCGAAGTCGAACGGCTGCCAGGCGACCAGAACGCCCAGGGCGCTATCCCAGACGGAGCCGAGATTGTTCGCCGCAACGCCATCCACGCCGGGGATGACGCTTTGCGGAAGCAACAGCCCGTAGAAGGTGTTCCGCGTGGCGCGGTTCACCTGCGCCAGACCGTCAATCCGCGGCAGATAGGCGGTTTGCGCCAGACGGATCCGGGCCGCGGCGGCATTCATTTGTTCCTGCGTAACGCGGATCGACGGATAATTTTTCAGCGCCGCTTCGACTGCCTGGCCGACGGTCAGATCGGTTGAAGGCGCGGGCTGCGCCGCCAAAGTTCCCATGGCGGCGGCGATCGCTCCCAGGTATTTTGCCGCCTTCGAGTGCAGTTCCGTCATCCTCGAATCTCCGCCAAATCAGCCGAGCCGCGACCGTCAGGGAGCGGTTGCCGGCGTCCGTCGCTTACGTTCCTGTTTGGTTCGGTCCCGCCCGGAATCCGTGAGCGAATCTCAGAAACAGCGTGCTGAATCGGCACTTGAACTAGTCACCTTCGATGAGTTCGTGAAAAAGCTCACGCACTTTGTTTTTCGATGCCGCCAGAGCTTTCCGGCCCAGCGGCGTCGCGCGGTACAATCGGCGCAGCGATCTGCCGTTCCGCTGCTCGGCCGATCGCAGATAGCCTTTTTTTTCGAGCCCCTGCAGAAGGGGATACAGACTGCCCGGGCTGATGCGGTATCCGTGACGCGCCAGTTCCTCGATCATGCCCAGGCCAAAGATGGGACCTTCCACGGCATGGTGGAGAACATGGAGCCGGATCAGTCCCGAGTACAAGTCGCGGTCGGCTCCGTTATTTTCGCAGTCTGCTTTCGATTTCGACATCCGTTTACGAACTGTGATGCTATGATGACCACGAACGGCGGCGGTTGTCAAGAGCCGCCGCGGTAGAACGTCGGGAGGAACCAAACTATGCACCCATCTCAAACCACCCGCCGCGACTTCTTCGCGGGCGCCGCGGCTGCATCCGGCCTTTTGCTAGCCGCGTGCGGCCGCCCGGCCGGGCCGGACGCCGGGCGGTCCGATGAGAACACCCTTGGCGGGCCGGCGGATCTGACGCTGCGCATCGGTCCCGTGTTGGCGGACATCGCCAAAGGTCACGTCATCAGTACTCTCGGATACAACGGAAGCGTGCCTGGCCCGCTCATCCGCCTTCGCGAGGGCGTTCCCGTCACTGTCGATCTGTTTAACGAAACGGATACTCCGGAACTGGTCCACTGGCATGGGCAGATTATTCCAGCGTCGGTGGACGGGGCGGAAGAAGAGAAAAGCCTCGCGGTCCCCGCCCATGGCCACATACGGTATCGGCTGACGCCGCAACCGGCGGGCGCCCGTTTCGTGCATACGCATGTCATGTCGATGTCCGATACCAACCGCGGCACCTATACCGGGCAGTTTGCATTTGTCTACATCGAACCCAAGAACAACCCCGGTCAATACGATCGCGAGGTGTTTCTGGCAACCCACGAATTTGAGCCGTTTTTCGGGGCCGAAGAGATGGAAGAAGAAGTGGATGCCGAGACGGCGCGCAAGACCAAAGAATTCCAGCAGAGACAGGCAAAGCCCAACGGGTGGGAAATTGGATATCAGCGATTCACCATCAACGGCAAATGCCTGGGCTATGGCGAGCCCGTTCGCGTAAAGCAAAGGGAGCGCGTCTTGTTCCACATCTTGAATGCCAGCGCCACCGAAAACATTCAGTTCGCCTTGCCAGGCCACCGGTTTCAGGTGATCGCACTGGATGGCAACCCGGTGCCCGAACCGCGGGCCGTTGAGGTGCTGGAACTGGGGACCGCCGAACGGATTTCCGCCATCGTGGAAATGAAAAATCCGGGCGTGTGGATTCTGGGCACACCGCATGACGACGACCGCCAGAACGGCATGGGGATCGTAGTGGAATACGACGGCAAGACCGGTTCACCCCGCTGGGTAAGGCCGCGCCAGGAACCCTGGGATTACACTCTCTTCGGGCAGAACCGCGCCGTCTCGCCACCCGATGAGACCATTCCGCTGGCTTTCGGCAAGATCAACGGCGGCACGGGTGGGTTCAATCGCTGGACCATCAACGGGGCCGGCTTCGACCGGAAAGCCGAGCCGCGAAGGCTTCAAAAGGGCCGCCGCTATCGGCTCGTGTTCGACAACCAGACCGACGACGCGCACCCGGTTCATCTGCACCGGAACAGTTTTGAACTGACGAACGTTCATGGCAAAGCAACGGCGGGGGTCTTGAAAGACGTCGTGCTGGTGAAGGGTTTCCGCAAAATCGAAGTGGATGTGACGCCGGCCTTGGATGGTCTCACGCTTTTCCACTGCCATCAGCAACTCCATATGGACTACGGATTCAAGATGTTGTTTGACGTGGAGTGAGGCGAGCTCCTGGGGCTGCTGTTCGCCGATCCTCAGATCGCTCGTTGCGTGCCAGAGTAGTTAGGACTAAATTATAGGCCATGCGTGCATTGCTGTTCTTTACTTCGCTGGTCCTGCTGAGTTCTGCGGCCGCTGGCCAGTCTCCAAAGGCACTGGCATTCGAAACTGCATCGGTGAAACCCAGCCAACGCCAGATCGGAGCGGACTACAACAACCAGTTTGCGGTTTCGCCCTCCGGGATTACCGCCAGAAATGCCACCTTGAGGCGCCTCGTATCCGAGGCGTATCGGCTCCAGGTGCGCCAAGTGCTCGGACCAAGCTGGCTCGACCAGGACGAATACGACATCGAAGCACGGACGGGCGACCCGGTCGTTAGGGAGGAACTGGACCTGATGCTCGGAACACTCCTCGCCGAGCGGTTCCACCTGAAGCAGCACGGCGAAACCAGGGAAATGCGGGCGTACGAACTGGTGGCCGATAGGGCTGGCCCCAAAATCCACCCAATGAAGAACGGAGAAACGGCCAGGGGTGGAGCGGGGCTTCATTTCCACGGGGATATGCGTCAGTTCGCCGACTTCCTGGCAGTTCAGTTGTCCATTCCGATATTAGACGACCCAGGCCAACCCGGCAGAGCTGGCGGCCCGGCCATTCCGGTATTGGACAAAACCGGCCTTCCGGGCACTTACGACTTCACCGCCGACATCAGACCGGAGTTGGGCGCCGATTCGTTCACCCTATGGCAAAGAGCCCTACGGGAACAATTGGGGCTCAGGATCGAAAGCCGTCGCGGTCCAGTAGAAGTCGTCGTGGTTGACGACGCGGCCAGAATCCCGACTGCAAACTGACGAAGATAACCGCTAGCCGGGTTGCGGATCGTTCCCGAACGATAGCCAGTCAGTTCTTCACTGCCTCGCTGTGCCGGCCGTAGGGCCGCCGGGACCGAAGGCGCCGTAACTGGTGCGGCCCGAGCCCATCTCGGTGGATCTGCCGCGACCCGAGAGGAAGTACCAGATATCCAGGGTGAGGGGAAAGCGGGCGCTGCCTCGGCTTTCCAGGCTTCTATCCTTCGGTGGTCTTGCGAACCCTTTGATTGCGCAGCCCCTAACAGCGAGTATTCAGGCACAATCGCCGCTGGGGATAGTCAGGTTAGTAGTGGATAGCGTACTAGAGTCCCCGCGCGCCGGACTGGAAACGGCCACTAGAATTATCGCGATGTCGCGCCTGCCTCGCATGCCAGTACTCCCGCGGTACAGTACTGGACTTCTTTTCGTGCGCCACTGGCCGGATACTTGCCTATGTCGGCGGCTTCCAACGGGGAAGCCAAAATCACAACCGGCGTCGGGGCATTGTTGTCATCTTAAGGTGCCCCGGCATTGACGCACGGGTCAAGTACGCTAAAGTGCGCCGCAAGGAAAGCAGATATGGAACACTCCGATTCCACGCCTATGGAACACCGGATTGCAAAGCTGGATTCACCCGTTGGTCGGTTACGCAGCCCACGCATGCCAAGGTTCCGCGCCGATTCGCGTCCGGTTTTCCAGTTGCCCGAAAACAAGTCGCAAGGCAGGCGCTGCCGGTGCGGCAATTGCGCTCTCTGCAAAGAGGATGCCCGCTGGGAACGGATCTTTCGGGAGAAGTTTGCCGATCCGGAGTACTATTCTCGCCGGTCGATACGGTACGAGTCACCGCTGAATGAATGGTGACGGGAGAAACGGTTCCGAAAGACGCCTCAAAAGGCGCCTCTAAGCGCCGTCAATTCAACGTAGAATCAGCCGTTTCGAAACACGCGTATAATCGCGGATATGGAAATCACCTGGCTTGGCCATGGCACCGTTCAGTTTCGTCTTCCCTCCGGACAAGTGCTCCTGATGGATCCGTGGACCGAAGGCAACCCCGCTTTCCCCAAAGGCTTTGGCTTCGAGCGCGTGGATACGATCTGCATTTCGCACGGCCACTTCGATCACATTCACGATGCCGTGCCGCTGGCTTCGCGCTTCTCCTCGGAAGTTGTGGCCATCTTCGAGACCTGTCACTGGCTCGAATCGAAGGGGATCAAGAACACTCATCCGATGAACAAGGGCGGGTCGCAAAAAATCGGCGACGTCACTTTCACGATGACGCACGCGGTGCATAGCTGCGGCATTCTCGACGACGGCAAAATCGTCTATGGCGGGGAAGCCGCCGGTTACGTGCTGCGGCTTGCCGACGGCCGCGCCATTTACTTCGCCGGCGACACGAATGTCTTCACGGACATGCAGCTCATCGAGCAGCTCTATCGCCCCGAGCTCGCCTTTTTGCCTATGGGCGATCTCTACACAATGAGCCCAGTGGAAGCCGCCGTCGCGTGCCGTTTTCTGAAAGCCAAGAAAGTGATCCCGATGCACTTCGGCACGTTCCCCGCATTAACCGGCACGCCGGACAAACTGGCCGAGTTGGTCGCCGGCACGGAAACCGAAATCTGGCCCCTGCGCCCAGGCGAACCGGTGGGCTGGTAGGCCGGTCCTACTTTTTCCCAAACCAGTGCGACACCCGGCTTCGAACTCGCTGCGCCAGGCTGGGCCCGGGTGGCGGCGCCATCGGGACCGGCTGATTCAGGTTGGGCTGCGGCGCCGTCTGCCACGAGAAGATGGGCCCCGGCAACTGGCACGGCTCTACTCCCGCCCGCCGCACCACGTTGCCGAGCAACGCGTATTCGTGACGTTCCAGAGCTCCGCCGTCCCCCATCTCACAAACCGAAAAACCTGGATACGTGCCCGCCTTGCCGGAGTTCCTGACGCCCGGAATGTAGCGCACTTCGCGCACCAATACCGGCGAATGCCCTTCCAAATCGTGTTCCACGTGCGCGGTTTCGTAACGATGGTGCCGCAGGCTCCAGACAAACACCCGCAAGCTGTCGAAGTCGATGGTTCGCGGCGCGGAGTCGGAAATCGTGGTCCACACCCAGATGTCCTTGGTGAGATCGCCATCGTGCACTCTGCCGAGGGAGAAAAACGAAACGATGCGGTGCCCTTCGGCGTACTGCTGAACTTCGTCGGGAATCGCCATTTGTAACGGCCGCGTCAGCACCCAGCCCACCTCGCCGCCAGCCGTGCGGACCAGGCTCCAATCCTCGGTCGGCATCGGTTGGCTGGGCTCGGGCGGCTGAGCCAGTTTCGGAACCGGATCGCCATTTTCCGGATCCACGCCCGACAACTCGAGCCAATTCTCCGGCGCCGGCGGCGGCTTCGGCATCGGCGGAGGCGGGTATTTGGGCGGCTTTTTCGGCGCGGTCACCCGCGGCTTTTTCGGCGCCGGCGTGAACAGAGCGGTCCGCGGCGGTACGAACGCGCGCGGAGTCGCCGTATGCGCCAGCACGTCCACTTTTTCACCCGGCTTGATCATGGCAAAGCCGGGCGCCAGACGCGCCGGTTCGATATGCATACGCAGATCGCCCAGCACGGTGGCCTTGGCTTGCGGCGGCAGTTGACTCGAACGCTGCGCCAAGTCGCGCAGCAGCCCCATATCGCCTTCGCTGAGCAACTGCGTCTCGTCGGTCCAGCCTTCCGCTCCGTCCGCGGTGCGGACCTTCAGGAATCGCCGCCTCTGCTGCAGCAACTCCAATCTTTGCCCGTGCGGGACCGTGCCCACCACCGCCGACTGGGTCGAAATCTCCTTGCGAATCTTCAAGGCCTCGGGCCCGGCATAAGCGTACCCAATGGCGGGCGCCCGCTCCGCGCCGGGGTTGCAGCCCGTCAGCACGGCCAAAAAGCAAATCGCTGGAATAATTTTAGTTACGGAACCGGAGAGCACAACGCTCGTCCAATTTTATCAGTCCGCCCGGTCTTCTATCGTGGAGCAGAGTTTTTCGCCTGCAAAAGCCGGCCGAGCCGCCCATTGACGCAGATCCACCTGCCTCCCTCGGCGGCTCGCATTGGACTTTTTCTCCGGCGGCGCTCAGTTGGCCGCCGCCCAGCTTCGCGACGTGGCTTCCTGCCGGGAGCAGGCATTTTGCAGAATTCGGCGCACTTCGGGCTCATAAAACGGCTGGCTGAGCACGTCGTAAGCGCCCAGGTTCAAAGCTTCAGCCCACAATCGGGCGTCCGCATCCTGGTCGGTGACAATCACTTCAACGCCCTCACATTCCCGGGCCAGGTCCAGCGCATCCACCCATTTTCCGTCGGGCAGAAATGCTTCGCTCAAGATCACCGAGTAAGGGCATCGGTGCAGCTCGCGGCGCGCCTGCTGCAGGTTGGCAACATGCACCAAACCGAGGGGAAGCTCTTCGAGCATTTGAGAGAGGCGGTTCGCATCGTCCGGATAACCGGAGATGAATAGAACGGAAGACTTCACAATTACCCCTCGCTTTCCGTTTTCAACATTCATTCTAGATCTGAAGTGGATAAAGCGAGGTTTATTTCTCAAGAAAGTTTGCAGCCAAAGTGGCCTTCTTAACCCTTGTCATGTTTCCATACGGCTACAAAACCGAGATTGCGGTATAACTGGTTGTAATCCAATCCGAAACCCACCACGAACCGGTCCGGAATTTCAAAGCAGCAATAGTCGACAGGCACCTGCACGATGCGCCGCGAATTGCGGTCGAGAAAGGTGCACACCGCCAGCGAGTTCGGCGCGCGCCCTGCCAACGTTTGCAAAAGATACCGCAAGGTGAAGCCCGTGTCGACAATGTCTTCCACCAGCAGCACGTCCTCGCACTCGATGCTTTCGTCCAGGTCTTTGGCAATCCGCACCAGCCCGGGAGCCCCGCTTTTGTTGGAAAAACTGGAGATGCCGAGAAAATCGATCTTCACCGGCGGCTCCAGATAGCGCGCCAGCGCGGTGAGAAAGAAGATGGATCCTTTCAGCACACCCACCAGCTTGATGGTCTTGCCGCGGTAGTCGCTCGAGATTTTCGCCGCCACCGCGCGGATGCGCGCGTCGATTTCCTCTTCGGTGAATAGAACGCGCTCCACGCCGGCGAGCGTCTCGCCGCTCATACTTTCGCCGGCTGCCCGGCCAGTCCGTACTTGAACACAAGGTTCTCGAAGTCTTTCTGATAATACACTTGAATGTTGAGCTGCGGATAGAGTTCGCGCAGCAAACGTACCTTGCGATTCTTACGAGTTACAAGGGATTGTTTCATGGTAGTTAGTTCGACATACAAATCAAATTCCGGAAGGTAGAAGTCCGGGGTAAACGCCTCTGTAACGTTTCCATTTTCGTCGTGCTGCACGGCGAAGCTCCGCGGTTCGTATTCCCAAGCGATGCGATAAAAATCCAGCAGGTTGGCGAAGATCTCCTCGCTTTGGTTGGCGAAGATCTTTTTCCGCAGCGTAATTTTATCGGGCGGAACGATGCCGTGGCGGGCCAGTTTGAGCCGCATTTGAAACTGCAGTTGCGCATCCGCCGCGGCCGAAAGGTAGCCGCGCTCCGCCAGTCCGGTATCTTCCACCCCGCGCACGATCAGCGCGGCCATCTGTTCGCTCGATAGCGCCTCCGCGTTCAGCACCAGGTCGAAGAGCTCCGCCGTGGCCTTGGTCTTGCCGTACCGGGCCTTGCGCTCGGCCCGCGAGGCCGATTCCAGATCGAGCAGCAACCGCCGCGCCGCCGCCCGCTCCAGGCGATGGTCCAGCATCAGGTTGCCGATGCGCACGTTTTCCGGCGCCACCACGTGCACCCGCAGCATCCCCGGAAAATGCCGGGCTTGCACCTCGCCGCCATCCGCGCAAAACACCAGGTGATGCTCGGTCCCCAGGCGCGCCAGTATCGAAGTCGCCAGGCTGGCATACGCTTTGTCGGGCACCGGCGCGTCCTTGCCGAACTCCTCGCCGGCCAGCTCCCGCACCCGCGCTTGCGTCACCAGCTCGAATTTCAGACGCCGCGCCGCGATCCGCGCCACCTCCTCGAAGCGGCAGCCCGGATGCCCGGAAACCGCAATCAGCGCCATGGGCTTCTTCTCATGACTTGCAGGGGCTGCCGCCAAATGGCATTTGGTGTGGGGCAGACCATCGTTTCTTGTGGTCTGCCAGCCAGGCTTTTTTCCCATGCTGTTGGATCTGGTCTAGTGCGAGCTGCATGGCAGACCACAAGAAACGATGGTCTGCCCCACCGCGAGGCTTCCGTCTTCTGGCTTCCGACTTCCTGTTCCGTCCCTCTCCTCATTCCGCCTTCTGCCCCGACACAGCCTGCCCCGTAGCCGATCGCTCCGGCTCCCATAGCGTTTCCGCCACCCCGCTCACGTTGCTCACCCAGCGGCACCATACAAACAGAGCGTCGCTCAGCCGGTTCAGGTAACGGACCGCCTCCGCCGGTATCGCCTCGTCACGCGCCAAACCCACCAGCAGCCGTTCCGCCCGCCGGCACACCGTCCGGCACACGTGCAGCTCGGCGTTCAGCCGGCTGTCGCCCGGCAGCACGAACGAGCGCAACCGCGGCAACGCCTCGTTCATGCCGTCGATCTCCCGCTCCAACCGCTCGATCTCCGCCCCCGTCACCCGCGGCTGCCGCGGATGCTGATCCTCCGGCAGCGTGGCCAAAATCGAGCCCAGGTTAAACAGCTCATGCTGCACCCGCAACAATATCGGCGCGAGCTCTTGAAGCGCAGTGCACCGCGCGGCCGCTTCTCCAAGCGTCGCCCGCGCCAGCCCTACGTAAGCGTTCAACTCGTCCACGGTGCCGTAAGCTTCAATCCGCCGGGCGTCTTTCGGAACCCTTTGCCCGCCCACCAGGCTGGTTTCCCCCGCGTCCCCCCTGCGGGTGTATACCCGGTTGATGGCCAGCCGCGGCGCGTTGAATGCGGAGTCGCTCATACCCTTATTGTCCGAGTTTTTTGCCGGGGAAGTGTACACTAATTTCATGGCCCAAACCGGGAGAATTCAATGGCGTGGTTGGCTGGCCATGGCGCTAGCGATGCCGATCGCCGCCAACGTGGCAGGCGCGCTCGCCGCAGATGACGCCAAGGTCGACAAGAGGAAGTCCCAAGCCGCCTACGAGCGCGGCGTCGACGACGACAAGCGCGGCCAGCGCGCCGACGCCATCGCCGCCTATTCCGAAGCCATCCAGCTCGATCCCTCCAACGCCCCCGCCTATCGCGCCCGCGCCGCCGACTACCGCGCCCAGGGAGAACGCGACAAAGCCTCCTCCGACCTGGACCATGCGGTTCAAGTCGCGCCTGGCGATCCCGCCAGCTACCTGGCCCGCGCCGATTTCTTCGCCGCCATCGGCGCCTCCGCCCGCGCCATCCCCGATTACAACACCGCCATCGGCCTTCACTTCGAAAAGACCGAGGCCTATACCGCGCGCGGCAACGCGTACCTGGCCACCGGCCAGTACCCCAAGGCCATCGACGATTTCACCCAGGCCATCAAGCTTCGCTCGGATAACCCCGAGCCCTACAAAGGCCGCGGCATTGCCCTCGAATACCAGGCCAAATACCGCGAGGCCATCGAGGATTTCACCATCTGCCTGAGCCATCGCCCCGACTACCAGGATGTTTACGTGGAACGCGGGCTCTGCTACGCCGGCCTGGCCGATTTCGAGCGCTCGCGGACCGATCTCGACGCCGCTGTCCGCCTCCGACCCGAGGATCCACGCGCCTTGCGAACCCGCGGCGCCGTTCGCGAACGCCTCGGCGACGATGACGGCGCTATCGCCGATTACACCGCGGCCATGCGCTACGATCCCAAGGACGTCCGCTTGTACCTCGCGCGCGGCGCCGTGTACGCCCGTCACGACAAACAACCCGAAGCCTTCGCCGACCGCAATCAGGCCGTGCTCATGGACGTTCGCAATCCCGATGCTTACGTAGCCCGCGCCGCCACCTATCACGCCATGGGCGACCACGAAAAGGCCTTCGCCGATAACACCATGGCCATCACCCTCGACCCCACCTCGCCGGTTGGCTGGCTGGCCCGCGGCAACGCCTTCTTTCACCTCGGCCGCTACGATGAAGCGCTCGCCGATTTGAAACGCTCCGTCGCCCTCGATCCTTCCAACCAGGAAGCCCAGCAACTGCTCGATCTCGCCCAAACCAAGGTGAAGGATACCGTCGCCCGCGAGCACGCCATCGAGAGCGCTCCCGATACCGGCGCGATCACCTTGCCGGCGCCCAAACCCGAAGCAGCCGCGCCCAAACCAGAGCCAGCGGCGCCTCAAACCGAACCCACGCCGCCGACCCAGCCCGCCGCGCCCGCGGTGGCGCCGCCGGAGCCCAAACCAGAGCCGGTTGCGCCTAAGCCGGAACCGCCGCAGCTCAAACCGGAACCGGTTGCGCCTAAGGTGGAACCGCCGCAGCCCAAACCCTTGCCGCCGGCGCCGGCGCCTCCCGCCCCCGCGCTGCAAAGCCCCCAGGAAGCCGCCATCGTGCACCATGTCCGCGGGCGCAAGCTGTTAGACGCCAACCAGTTTCGCGAGGCCATCGCCGAGTTCGACGAAGCCGTCCGCCTCGACCCCAATTTGTCCCTCGCTTACAACGCCCGCGGCTATGCGTACTTGAGATTGCTCCAATATAAGGAGGCAGTGGCCGATTTCGATCAGGCCATCCGCCTCAACTCCGCCTACGCCAATGCCTACCAGAACCGCAGCATGGCCCGCCGCCTGCTGGGGGACAAAACCGGCGCCGACGCCGATTGGGCCAAGTGGCAGGACTTAACCAAAAAGTGAGAGTGGCGTAGGCCTTTGGCCTGCATCCAAACTGTAGATTGCCAACGCGGAAACCCGGTGGGACAGACGCACAGCTGTCCCGTTAAAAGTCGAACAGATTCAGTTGGTTAGGGTCGAGGCCTGCTTCCATTTGGACGTTAGGCCGTTCAAACACCTGTAAAATAGGCATTT
>Ga0187848_10001234_pt1 | contig 22160 bp, 8 predicted proteins | sample June2016WEW_4_40_FD_132424 | JGI IMG/M metagenome (GOLD analysis project Ga0187848, IMG submission 132424) | Peatland microbial communities from SPRUCE experiment site at the Marcell Experimental Forest, Minnesota, USA - June2016WEW_4_40 | ecosystem: Environmental > Terrestrial > Soil > Wetlands... | reverse complement strand
TCCAGTAGCATTCCTGCCCTGACCCCGGTAGCGCGTCAAGATGCGCACACTTGCGGTTAAAAGGTGGCGATTCCAGGCCGGCGCGACACAAATCCACAGAGGGCGAGCTGCGGGGGAGATTAAGATTAAGATTAGGATTAAGATTAAGAAGGAGGGGGTTGGCCGGCGCCGGGGCGCAGGGAGCGCAGGGCCAGGGCAAAAAGGGCGAAGGCGAACAGGGTGCCGGCCAGGACCAGCAGTCGGGCCGCCACGGAGGCGGCGGGCACAATGGAAGCCTCGAGCCGGAGGTTCAAATCGGCCCACGGTTCCACCGCCACGGCGCGCTGAAAGGTGAGGACGCGGCCTTGATCGGGAATGCTGGCGCGGATGCCGGCGGGGTGGCTGACGGCGGCGTCCTGCTGCTGGATGAGTTTTTCCGCCAGGCGGGTGAAGGCGGCGTTTTCGTCGGCGCTGTTGTTGTCCAGAATGTCTTTGGCGTCCTGCTGGGTGTAATTCAGTTCCGGGCGGCTGCGCAGGTCGCGCAGTTTGCCGCCCAGCGCGCCGGCGTCGCCCGCGGCGGCGGACTGGCGGGCGTTGAGGCCGATGAGGGCCTGCTGCAGCTTGATGTTGTGCAGTTGCACGCGTGCGTCCTCGTTGAAGGCGGCGTCGTGGGTGGAGAGGCCGAAAGCGGCTTCGAAGGCGCGGCGGGCCTGCTGGGGATTGCCTTTGACCAGGGAATTGTTGCCCAGGTCGAAGAATTCGCGGGCCTCCTCGGTGCGGGCGAGGCGGAGGCTGTTTTGCGTCTGGAGATAGATTTGCGGGTCCAGCGCCGTGGCGGGGGACCTGAGTTCCTGGGCTTGCAGTTGGAGGGATCCGCTCCAATGTTTGACCTGCCATTTGTCGCCCAGGGAGACGCGCCAGGTGATGTTTTCCAGGGGCAAATCGAATTTGGGCGCGAGCAGTTCCAAATTAAGCGCGCCCGCTCCCGCCAAACCGGTCCGGCATTCGTAGAAGACTTCCACGCTGACCGGCTTGTCGCCATGCGATTGCTGCTCCAGGGGGATGAGAATGTTGGTCTGTTCGCGCCAGGGCCAGACGCCGTTGTCGTTGACGAAGGCAAACCAGAACCCGGCGTCCTTGGGCAGGGTGAGGCTGAGGAGGCGCTTGTCGCCGGGCAGAATTTCCAGGCGGGCCTGGGTGAGCATGACGCCGTCGTCGGAGATGACGGAGTTGAAAGTAATATTGTTGACGTGGGCGGGGAGGAGCTTGGCGGCCTGATGGCGCTGGAGTTTCAAGGGGAGCTGGAAGGCCGGATCGAGGAGCTGGCAGGTGATGTTGGCGGAAACGGAGGCCAGGTCCTTTTCCAAGTTGCGCGGAATGCTCTGCCATTCGGCGATCTGCAAGGCGGTGGGCAGGTGGTCCGCCGTCACCTGCAGGCGGGGGTCGGATTGCACCGTCACGAATCCGCGCTGAGAGTTGACTTCGGCGGCTTGAACGCCTGCCAGGGTCGCCTCCGCCGCCTGGGCGGGGATGGGCGTTTGATAAGTGGCTTGCAGCAGGTACTGGCCGATGACGCGGCGGTCCAGTTTGACTTCCCATTCTTGCAAGCCATTGGTGATGGCGTTGGTCATCTTGAGGAAATCGGAGACCTGCTCGCCTTGGAAGCGGACGCTTTCGGCGTTGGTGGGAAGGAAGACGCGAAAGGCCCTCAGTCCGGCATTCTTGATCTGGTAGAGGAGATTGGCGGTGATCTTGAGCTGGGCTTCGCGGACGGCGGCGTGTTGCAGGCTGGTGACCTCGATCCACGGGTCCACCTGGTCAATGTCCAGGGTGAGGTTGGAGGGCACCTGCGAAAGGCTGAAGGCGAGCACGCCCTTTTGGCGGATGCCGGATTTCTGCGGGTCGAGTTGGGTGTAGCCTTCGCGGGCGGCGGCCTGCAGGCCCATGCCTTGTTCGGGGACAATCAGCAGCGTGCCGTGTTGCTTGTTGGCTTCGCGCAGGACCACTTGGGGAACCTTCCAGCCCCGGGCGGTTTTCACGCCGGGGCCGGCCAGGGTGATGGCAAAATCCTGGCGGCCCAGGGTTTTGCCGGAAAGGTGCAGGGTGATGACGCGGCCGGCTTCGGTCTTCGCTTCCGTCCATTGGCTCAAGACGGCGCCGCTGATGGAATCCACATCAAAATTTGACGGCATGAGAAAACTCAGGTTGAAAATGCCCGCGCGGGTGATGTCCACCGTGAAACTGTCCGCCAGGGTGGTGTGGTCCTCGCCCAGCGACAAGGTGTCCCTGGTTTCGACGCGCACATCGGGTTGCACTGCCGAGGCGTTGAGGGAGAGGCTGGCCGTGGCATCGGCGTAACGGAAGGCGCGGCGGAGAGTCAGTCCAGGGATTTGACCCCGAAAGGCGGAGGCGGCATCCATGGGGAAATCCTCCAGGTTGATGGGAGACAAGGAGTTGGCGGTGACGGTGTCCAACTGCACTTCATCGGTGGTGGCGATGCCGGCTTCGCCGACGATCTGACCCGCCGCGTTATCCACCGTGACCAAGCCCAGGGATTGGGCGAAGGGCAGCGGCCCGGTGGCGACCTGCGACCGGATGAGCAGGGCAAAAGGCCGCGACAAGGCCGGATTTAAGGCGACGCGCAGCTTGCGCGTGTCCGGATCGAAGCGCCAGGCGGGCGCGGGCGCGGCGGCGCCGTTGGGCGGCTGCGCCGGATCAATCACATCGGTGACGGTGGCGCCGGGCGGGACGTTGAAAGTCAGTTCCGCCAGTTCGCCCTGGGCCGGACGAATGGAAACGGCGTGCGCGCCTTCCACCACCCCGCCGGAAGGGACAAAAAGTTGCGCCATTTCCGCGTAAAACACCGGTTTCTCCCGCTTGACATCGCGGCTGCGCGGCCGCCAACTGATCGTCCCGTCCGCCGGCGACAAGATCAGAGTGGCCACGGTGTTGGTGGTGGCATGGTCGCATTTAATGGAAACGGCCTGGGGCGAGAGCACATCCACATCGAGATTGACGACGGTGAGACTGAGGCGGTTGATCAATCCATAAGGCGCCGGCAGGGCGAAGCCGGCTCCGGCCTGGTCGGGCGAAACCCGAATTTCGTATTTCTCCTCTATGTCAAACACGCCGTTTTCCTGAGCCACAATTTGCTGCGAGCATTTTGAGCCGGCCGGCCCCGGCTCCAGCTTGAGCGAGCGGGCCGGAAACTCGACATGAGTCAGTACCGCTGGCTCGGAGAGAAGCGGGAGGGCCTGGCCCTTGAGAGCCTGCCAGCGAATTTTGGCCGTGGCCAGGGCGAGTTTGTCTTCCACGCGGATGGTCTGGGTGACGGAGTCAGGAATCGCCGGCGCCGGGATGAGGGCGGATTTGGCCGGTGGGGCATCCGCGCCCAGCACCAGGCCGTGGCCGGCACTCATCCAATAAATGCCGGCGGCCAGCAAAGCAAGGGTGGCGGGCGCGGCGCCGCTGGAGGGCGCCATTGGGGCCGCCGCCGGTTTGCGCGGCCAACGGGAGAGTTGGCGCAGAGCGGGGAGCAGGACGCCGCACAGCAGAAACGCCGGCAGAATCCAAAAAAATGCGGGCGCGCCGTTCGGAAATCGGAGCGCGGCCCAGGCGAGCAGGGTCCAGCCGCCAACGGAAGCGGCGAGTTTTTGCAGCGGCGCGCCGGCCATCCATGCGCCGGCCCAGAGCACGAGCGCGGCCAGCGCGGGCCAGCCCCAGCCCAGGACCGCCGCAACCGTCGTTTTGTCGGCGATGTTGGACACGGCGATCTGCAAGGCGCTGCCCGGGCGCTGCACCGGCGCGAGAAAGGTGAGGCCGGCGGGCACCGAACCCCGCACGGTCCCGGCCAGTTGCGCCAGTTGCGCCACACATCCCAGAACAAGGGCAAAGGCGATCAGTCCCAATATGACGATGCAAATATGCGCCTGGCCGTATTTGCAAGCGCCGGCGCGCGCTGCCCAGCGCAAAGCCAGCGCCAGCGCCAGCAATGCCAGCAGGGCACAAAACAGCACCTGCGCGGTCCCCGTTCCGCGCCCCTCCCACAGGCGCGTCAATTGCGCAAAACCCGACACGTCCAGGGCGGCGCGGGCCGGCAGGAGCGAGCCGCGCTGATAGACCAGGCGCCGGCCCGGGTCCGGCGCAAACTGCCATTCCGCGAGCATGACCGGGGCGTCGGCGATGGGGGCTTGGACCGTGACCTTTTCAGGATCACGGGACTGGGAGGCCACTTTCAAATCCAATTCCAGCACGCCATCGGGGTCGCCGCTCTGCGGCAGCGGCACCAAACTGGCCTTGCCGTCGGAGACGGGAACGGCAGGAGCGCCGTTGATGGAAGCGGACCACAACTGCGCGCCATCGGGAACGGTCAGGCGGAAGTTGGGGTTGCCGCGGTTCTTGATGAAGTAGCGCACGTCGGTCAGCGCCTGTCCCTCCTTGGAGACGCGGGTCTGGAAGGAAGCGCGGTCCACGATCTGGCTGACCGAATCGCCCTGGGCCAGCGGCTGGAGGGCGAGTTTCAAATTGAAGGGGCGCGAGGCGTAGCGATAGGCGGCGAGAATCGGCGCGTCAAAAAAGAGGCGGTATTCGGGGGGCACTTCCGCCGGCTCCAGCGGCAGCAAGCCGGGGGAAACCTCGGTGGGGTTGACCTGGAACTGATAGGCGCTGATGACCAGGGTGTAGCCCTGCTCGGATTGGGCGTCGAGGGGACGGGCCCCGGTGAAGAGGAGCGTCTCGCCCTGCCTCTTGAAAGGCCGGTCGTAAGTGGCCAGCAAGGTGTAGGGGCCGGCCACGGGCGTGTGCAATTGCACGACATAACCGCCGTTGGTCCTTTGCCAGTTGCGGATGTCTTTTCCCGTGAACTCGACGTTGTAATACTCGTCGGACAATTCCACTTTGAACGACGCCACCGGCGCGCCGGACACCACATAATTGAGGAGGCTGCTGCCGTAGGCGATGCCTTCGCCGATGGAGAACAGATGGAGGGCGTCGGCTTGGACGGTTTGCGGCAGGCGCTCGACTTGCAGGGTGGCCTGCCAGGCGGAGTCGGTCGCCGAATCGGTCAGGCGGAAGGCGGCCTGAATGCCTTCCAGTTTTCCGGGGAAGAAGGCGGTGGCGATGTCGGTCAGCCCCTGGGTCTGTTCCGGAGTGATGCGAAATCCCGGATCGGCCGACACGCCGATAAATCCGCGCACGGATTTGGCTTTGAGAACCTCGAGGCGGGGCAGCGTCCAATGGGCCTGGCCCAGCCCCTGGTTGCGCTCGAGGCGCAGTTGCACCAGTTGCCGGCCGGAAACCGGCTGGCCATAGACCAGCCGCAGCTCGGCATACGATTCGCCGGGCGGCTCGGTCGGAAAATAATCACTCAAACCCGAAGCGTTGATCCGGGTGAAGGAGTAGCCTTTGGGGACCCTGAGCAGCAGTTCGCGCAACGGGGCCTCGCGGATGTCCAGCTCGAATTCGGCGTCAATCACCAGTTCGTTTTCGCCGTGGTGATAGGCCAGCCGCTCGGAAACGGCCAGTTCCGGCAGGATCTGGTCCGCCCGAATTTTCAGCGAGAAATCCGCGCCGGCAAAGCGATAGACAAAGCGCTGGTTGCCCGCGGCGCGGAAGATGGCCCGGGTGGCATCGCTTTCGGGGAATTGATCTGGGGAGATTTGGGACGCGCCGCTGGCCTGGGCCACCTCCAGCCGCACGGCCCCTTCGTTGACAATGCGGAAGTAACCGCCAAAGCGGGTGGCATTCTCCGGCCGCAATTGCAGCACGTCCGCCGTCTGCGGAAAGGCCCCCAGCGGGGTCTGCGTCTGCACCAGGATGACGCATTGGTCCTTTTGCGGTTGATTAAGCTGGATGACCAGACGGCGGTCGGTGGAATTGGGGACCGGTTCGGGGGGATTCCAGGCCAGCACCTGATCGCCCTGCACGCGGGTGACTTCACCCTCGCCGCGCAGCAGCAGGGTGACGCGGTTGAGTTCGCCTTGCATGACCTTGAAATTGAGCAGGGCGGTCTGGCGCATCAGGCCGGGGAGGACGTTGACTTGCGACCACATCTCGGCGGAAAAGAAAAGTTTGCCTTCGGCTTCCGGCGGAACTTCCTTCCAGGAAAATTTGACCGCGCCGCTGGCGGGCAGGTAGCTGAGGAAGTCGCTGCCGCTGCGGTCGGGCCGGGCCGCGCCGGGAAATTGGAATTGCGTCTCCGCCGCCAGTCCCGCGAGAACCACCGGTTGCAGGACGCTGGGGGCGACATGAAAATCCAGCGCGTTCCAGCCGTCCACCTGCCGCACGGCGGCGCTGAACCGGACCTTGACGGGAAAGACGCCGCGCCGGTCAAAGGCCAGGTAGAAGTGGTTGTGGTCGGCGCGGATGTGTTGGTTGCGATTGGTGTCCATGGCGGTGAGCGCGACCGGGCCGGAGAGCAAATCGAGCGAGCCCCCCCTGGCGTCCTCGACATGCGCGGTGGCCGTGAGGGTGAAGTCGGCCAGGTCGCCGCTGAGATTGCCCACCAGTTTGAAATCCGTCAGCGTGACTGCTGCCAGGGGAGCATCCGCCGGCTTGGAACCGGCGGCTGCAACACAGCCGGCGAGCAAAAAAGCGCAGAGCGCAACGAGGGGAGTTTTCATATATTTGACTGGTTGCTCATGTAGCGGCGGCCTATGACCGCCGCACTTGCCATCTCATTTTCCGAAAAACATTTTTGACAGGATAAACAGGATGGACGGGATGAAGTTGCGAATTCTTCTTTTCCGTATCTGCGTCCATCTGCGTGATCTGCCCGCGCCTCTGGCGCACTTTATCGTGTTGTTCCATTCTGCAATTCCGGATTCGGGTGCGGGTGGCGGCGGTGGGACGCAGAGAGTCTGGAAAGTGTGTTCGGCGAGGGCGCCGAACACCGCACGCGAGGGCGCGCGCGCTCCCCAACCAATTGCAGAATGCGTATTGAAATCTCATGGTCATTTGCCTGAAATGCTCTTGGCCTCGCGGAGCATGGTTTCCAGAAGCTTGGGGCGCTCGTCGGCGCCGTAGATTTCCGGCACGCCGCGCATATAACCCAGCAACTGGTCCAGCGTGACGCCGCCGGCATAGGGACTCGTGGCCAGCCATTCCGAAAACGCGGTGGCGGCCGCCGCCAGGCGCATCGCCGGACTGGCCTGATCCAACGGAACCGCCGCGCCGTCGTAAGGCACGGCCCAGGCGTGTTCGTAGTAGGACTCCGTGCCGGGCGCGCGATACCGCACATACACCGTGGCAACGGGGCCCTCGCCCGCCGGATTTATTTCCACCGTGTAAAGCGCGTTGCCGGATTCCGCCGCGCCGATCTGCGCCGCCTTGACGGTGTTGTCGCGGAATTGTTCCTTCTTGAGCTGGTCCTTGGCGTAACCGATCTGGCGCCAGGAAATCACCCGGGCCGGGTTGAACTCGACCTGCACCTTCACGTCCGAAGCCGCGACACGGAGCGCGCCGGCCAGTTGTCCGGCGAACCCCGTGGCGGCCTCCTCCGGCGTATTGATAAATCCGTAACGGCCTCCGCCGGCGCGGGAAAGCACTTCCAGCAAATTGTCGTTGTAATCTTCCCAGCCGACGCCGAAACAATCCAGCGCGATGCCTTGCGTGCGGCTGGCCTCGACTTTTTTCTTCAGATTCTCCGGGTCCACATCGCCCAGGTTGGCCGCGCCATCGGTGAGGAGGACGACGCGATTTTCGCCGTTGGCCAGGTAATGGCGGAACACGGCTTCGTAGGCGAGCCGCATCGCCTCTTCCAGATTGGTGCCGCCTTCCGGGGTGAGGGCTTCCAGGGCATCGGCCAGTTCGCCGGCCTGGCTGCCGGACACGCCGTCCGCCCACAGCCGGGCGGTGCGCGCGAACACGACGACGCTGAGCTTGTCCTGCGGCTGCAATTGGGTTGCCAGCACGCGCAGGGCCTCGCGGATGATGGCCACCCGGTCGGCTCGTTCCATCGAGCCGGATTTGTCGAGGAGCAAAACCAGGTTCAGCGGGCGTCCCGCCTGGCGTCCCAGCGCGGCGGTCTTTACGGAGAAACGGAGCAGGTCGCGATTGTGGGCGAAGGGCCAGCCGGCGCGTTCCCAGGCAAAGCCGATGGCGGCGCTTGCGGCGGGTTCGGGATCGCGATAATCGAAGGTGTTGATGAACTCTTCGCTCCGCACGGTGGACGCATCCGGCAAAGAGCCATTTTGCAGGCTGGCCGCCGCCAGCTTGAACGAAACATCGCTGACGTTGAGAGAGAAGGTGGAGAAAGCATTGTCGCGGGCCTGGACTTCCGGCTGCGGCGTCGGAGGCGGAACGGCGGGTTTGAGCGGCGCCGCATCGTCAAACTGGACCGCAGCCTTGAGGCGAGTTGTGGGGGGCGGTGTAGCAGAGGCGACAGGGGCGGCGGGGGAGGAATTGCGGATTGCGGATTGCGGATTGCGGATTGAAGCAACCTCGGCGGGGCTGGCGATCAGGGCGGGGGCGGGGGGTGCGGCAGCAGGGGCGGTGGAGGTGGCGGGAGCAACGTCAAATTGCGCCCTGTCTGCGTTCCTGAAAAGGGTACCGAGAACGGGAAGGTCGCCCAGGATCGGGGTCGCGTTGGTCACCATTCCCAAATTCTGGGTCGAACTTAGCGTTCCAGAGAGCTGAGCGTGGGCCGGCGCGGCTGCAATTCCCTGGTCCTGATCCGAGTAAGTTGCCGCGGCTTGGCCCGGAAGATAAACCTGGCTCGCGGCCTTGTCGGCTGTGGTGAGTTGGATTTCCTTGGCGGCGAGAAGCCTTCGAGCGGCATCAGTCGGGGCTGCGGCTTTCACGATTTCCTCGACAAGGCGTTTTTTTTCCTCAGCGCGGGCGGCTTCCGCGTTCGCTACAAGACGGCCCGAAAAGTTGGCGGCGTGACCGGTTAATTCTGTAGGTGCGACGGGGGTCGCTGCGGGAGGTGGCTGGAGGCTCCGGGCGCGTTGGACCGTCTCACGCTCGAAGCTCTGTTCTGCCGCAGCCGGGGCGGCGGCATACGCGTTGTCCTTCGCCTCCTTCTGGACGGCGCTCAGGACATCCTCCGAAGCAACGCGACCCTGCTGGCGTGCTGCCGGCGCCGCCGTGGCAACTGGAGTGTTCGGGGCGCTGGTTATGCCGGAAGAACCAATCGCAAAAGTGAAGTCGCCGCCAAAACTGCCTCCTCCACCGCCTCCTCCTCCAACTCCGCCGCCGCCGCTGCCTCCACCACCGCCCCTGCCGCCCCTGCCGCCGCGACCACGATTGCGGCCAACAGCGCTGCCATCGTTAGACGTCAGGGCATCTCCGCCCGCCCCTAGTGAGAAAGAGGTGACGTCGCCGACAATGGCTGCGGAGTTGGTGACTGCTGAATGAGTGAGACCCCCCTGCTCACCACCGCCAATCCCGCCAGCGCCACCAATGCCACCACCGCCAAAACCACCGCCAAAACCACCGCCTCCAAACCCAACGCCCGCCTCTTCGCCAGGCTCGCCAAGGCCGGTCGTCCCGCTGCCACCGAGGCCAGCGGTGCCGCCGAGGCTGCTGGAAGGGGTCATGCCTTGCGCGCCCGATTGCATCCGCATGAGCAAGGCATTTTGCTGGGTTGACGCGCTGGATGACTTTTCATTTTGCGCGATTTGGTCCTGAAGGGGACCAGCCGTTAATTCCAGCCCGCCGTTGTTAAAGTATATCTGATTCCCATTTGTCGGAACCACACCAACCCCGTTTATGCTATAAACGCCGCCACCGGTCAGACGCCCGTTGAAAGAAGTATCATCATAGAACCCCATCGTTGAAGCACCAGCCGACCATCCATCCGAGGCAGCATTTCCAGCAACCGTCGCCGGTGGTTTGAGTCGATCCAAACCATGGAGGGCTTGAGCGACGGCTTCGTTGTTATTTTCCCGTGTGATGTAGATGACACCGCCTGAAATCGGATCAACGGTGAAGGTGGTCGGCGCGACCCGCCCTTGTTGTGGGGAGGTATCGCTCGCGCCGACGGCGCCACCACCACCGCCGCCACCATCGCCTCCACGACCCCGACCAAATGAGGCGAACGGGTTGTCTGCACCGAGCTTGCTGAAATCCTTGTTCAGCTCGATTGGATTGAGGCTGTGAACCGGAATAACCTCTGTCACCACTTGGGAGTCTCGTGTAATATCCTGAAAAGAATTGGTGATGACGTTGACTGGAGTCCCCACGTTATTTTGGGCATCCGCAAGGCGCATGATGGTCAGAGTGTTGTTGTCTCGAAGGGCCGTTAAGCCGTGATCGGCAAGGACCTTGTTGTAAAGGGGAACGATTTCGTCCTTGTTCAGCGGCTTGTCGCTCACCAAGTCCACCGTTCCACCAACCTGGGTGCTGGCCTGGCGGTTGATGGTCAAGCCCTCTGACTCCGCCAACTGAGCCAGGGCCTTGTCAACGGACACGCCGCGCAAATTCAGGGTCACACCCTGCTCCGCCGCGCCGGTGTCGGCGCTCTCCTCGGTTTTCCCCATGTAGATGGGGGTTGTCGGCGGACTGGCGGGCTGTGAGGAGTTGCGGGTTTCAGTACTGCCAGACAAGACAAGCCCGTTCACTGAGCCTCCTTGTACCTGCTGTTGGGATAGGGCGAAAAGATCAGCAGGGTTCCCGCTGCTCCATCCTTGCAAAGCTACGACGGGTTGTGTCGAATTGGCAGCGGCGTTTGAGCCTGTTCCCATCGCCTTAAGCCGCTCTTGAATCAAGCCGGCTTCCGGTGAACGCTGGGAAATTGACATGTGGGCGACGATCTCCGGGCGTTGTGCGGACGCTCGGCCGCTTGGCTTCTCTTCAATCCCGGCGACCTCAGGCTTGTAGAAGAAGCGGTCCCAGAAGCTTGGTTGACGGCCGGCAGTCAACCCGGCGTATTCCCCTCTGCCAGCGAGCTTTGGGAGGAACACTCCTGCCGCAATGAGCAGGATGACGGCCACTGCCGCCCACTCCACAACCCTTGAAATCATGCGGGGGCGCGGCTTGGCAAATTCCTTGGGCGCAATCGTTTTGAAATGGGCGAGCAGAGCCTCGCGCCGCGCCGGGCTGAGTTTGAGCGGGGCGGGTTGCTTGGAAAGTTCGCCGGCGGAAGTGGCGGCGGTTTCGCGCACCAGGGCCAGCGTCGCCTTGAGCCGCTCGTGCAGTCTCGCCAGCGCGGCGTCCTGGGAAATCATCTGGCGCAAGGCGGCGGCTTCCTCGGCGGTCAGTTCGCCCAGCAGCAAGGCCGTCACTTTGGCCTCCAGCTCGGCGCGGTTATCGGGGGGCAATTCGGGGTTCATGTCAAACCTCCATTCCTAATCGTAATCTGGTTCCTCGATATTATCAGTGGAATGCCAAATGACTTTGGGGCGTTTGCTTTGCTTTTGGCAATCCCAACGGGATTGCATCTTGCAGCCCAGGGTTGCGAGGAACGAGCTACCCTGGGTGAGATCGTAGAAGAATCACAACCCTGCAAGGGTTGAATCTGTTCCCCAAGGCTTTGATATTCAACCCCTTCAGGGTTGTATAACTTGAATGCAGTGACCCAGGGTAGGCCTCTAGGAATCGGCCAACCCTGGGCTGAGTGATTCAATCCCTTCGGGATTGCAGGACGATTATGGGCAGCAATTTGATGAACAAGCCGTTTCGTTTCCACTGAAAACAGCGAGTAACCCTTAACCTTAATCAGGGGCAATTCCGGTTTCATGGCAGCACTCCATTCCTGGCCAGTTCGTCGGCCATGCTTTTCAGCGCGCAATGCAGGATGTAACCCACATTCCCGGTCGTCAGGCCGGTGCGCGCGCTGATTTCCTTGTAAGAGAGGTTTTCGTTGAATTTGAGCCGGACCAGTTCGCGGCTGCGCGCGTCCAGGGTTTCCAGGGTGAGCCGCACCAGGCCGATGCCCTCCATGCGAACCAGTTGCTCGTCGGGGAGCGGCTTGGGATCGGCCGGATCGCACGCTTCGGCCCGGCCGTCCGCGCTGCCGGCGTCCAGCGAAACGATTTTGCCGGCCCGGCGGCGCTGGTTGAGGGCGAGGTTGTGGACCGTCCGGTAAAGCCACCGCCGCGGCTCGCGCACATCGTTAAACTGGGCCTGCAATTTCATAAAGGCTTCCTGCACCAGGTCCTCCGCCGTGCCCATCCCGCCGGCCAGGCGCAAGGCATAGCTCAACAGGGGCGATTCGAGGGCTGCAAACAACTCCTCAATCGTTTCGCATCCGGGCCTCGCTTTGGCCTGGTCTGGTTGCATTAAAGCCATGCTGGCGATTCCCGACAATCGGGTGCGGACCATCGGGCCGGCCCGGCGTCCGCCTGATATTGGGTGGACACCATGTTCACTCCATACGACACCGTGGGCTACTCTTTCTTAGACGGAAAAAAAGGTTTGTTTGTAACCGCTCATTTTTGGGGCAGCCTCCCCTCCTCGTAATCTTAATCCTGATCTTAATCTTAATCTCCTTCGTGCCACCGGTTAAACTTCCGGCTCTTATGGTCGAAGCAGGGATTTATTCGGATTAAGATTAAGATTAGCCTTCACGCAAAATTTTGGCGGGCATTGGGACCATGAACCCGCCGCTGCTCGACGGACCTCCGTGGAACAATTCGGGTCCGTCTGCTGTTCCCTCTCCGCTCCCATCCGATGGGAGGGGAGAGGGTTAGGGTGAGGTGAGGGATCATGGAAAGGATTAAGAATGGGATTGGGAGCCGGAAACTGGCCCCCAAAATGGCTTGCTTATCGCCCCGGCGCGGATTACCCTTGTCAGCGTTCCACAACATTGAAAAAAACCAGTTGTGATTTGACCGGGCAGACGTGTGACGCCCTCGAGCCGGCTTCAACCCTTCCCGGACGCAGTCGTCCAAAGAATGTCTTATGAAAGCGATCGTTCAGCCGCGTAGTATTCAAGTTCTGGTTCTCCTCGGCGCTCTGCTGGCCGCCACCCCCTGTTATGCGCAGCCGCCCTTTTTTATCACCGTACCGACCAACATGACCGCGTTGCCCGGCGACAACATCACCCTGTCAGTCCTGGGCGGCGGCGCCGGCCCGCTGAGTTATCAATGGCTTCTGAACGGGGTGATGATTGCCGGCGCCACCGGCACCAATCTCGCCCTGATCAACGTGCAGCCCTCCAACGGCGGCAGTTACAGTGTCAACCTCCAGTCTCCTTTCGGCGTCACCAACTGCACTCCCGCCGTGGTGGTGGTGGAGAACGCTCCTTTGGAGATGAGCGATGTCCTGAATAACGCCCCCACCTACACCGTCAGCCAAATGGTCGGCCTGGACAACAACTCCAATGCCGTCCCGGAGCCGGGCGAACCAAACCATGACGGCAAAGGCGGCCAGCACCCCCTCTGGATGCTCTGGCAGCCCAAGAGCAGCGGCATCGCCACATTTTATGCCTTGGGCAGCGGCTTTGACACAGTCCTGGCCGTCTATACCAACCCCGTCGCGGGCGCGCTCTATATCTCCAACCTCGTCGCGGTCACCGCCGATGACGACAGCGGCCCCTATCTTACCAGCAGCGTGCAGTTTAACGCCCTGTCCGGCAATAACTATTATGTCGCCGTGGACGGATGCGGCCCGCTGGCGGCGGGAAATATCGTCTTGACATGGTCGCTGGTTTCCGCGGCGGGGCCTCTGCCGGTGATCGTGCAGCAGCCGCCCTGTTTTGTGGCGGCGCTCGGGGGATCGGTCGCGTTCAACGTCCAGGTTAACGGCGGCACCAACGCCCAAGGCCAGCCCTACCCGGTGACCTACCAGTGGTTGGTGGACGGCGTGCCCATCCCCAACGCCAACACTTCGAGCCTGCAGCTTCAGAATGTCCAGCCCGCCAACGCGGGCAATTACGTGGTCAAGGTCAACAACGGGTTCAGCACCGTACAGAGCGTGCCGGCCTTTCTGCAAATCAGCACCGTCGCCCCGGACGGCTCGGCGCAACCGGTTCAAGCCACGTATAAACTGGGCGACCATCTCAGCCTGGGCACGGCCCAGCCGCCGGCAGGCCAACTCCGGCACAATGACGGGTTTGGCAGCGCCCCCGTCACCGGGCTGTCCGGCACCCACTATTTCAGCACCACTTCCACCCCCACCACCGCCGCCTGGTTCAGCATCCTGGCCACCAATAACGGGCCCCTGCTCGTCACCACCGAAGGCAGCGGTTTTTCCAACAGTTTCACTCTTTACAGCGGGCCGGCCAACGCCATTTCCATCAATCAGTTGACCAAATTGATCAGCTCCATCACCAATGGCTACGAACTGACCAGCCGCACTAATATCAACGCCGTCTCCAACGTTACCTATTACGCGGAAGTCTTCGGCAACGGCACGGATTCGGGCAAGGCGACCTTGAGCTGGGCCTTCAACTACAGCAAGGCGATTACGCGGCCGCCCGCCGGCTCGATCCTGACCACGCCGGGCGCGGCCTTGACCAACACCCTCGACCCGCCCGACGCCGCGCTCTGGTCCATCAACCAGACCACCATCCCCGGACCGGCCGGGACGAACGCCACGCAGCCACCGTTGCAGAGCGCCATTTACGGCGTTGTCAATACTATGAATGGCGCCGCCACGCGGGACCTGGTGTACCAGGATGTCTTCAGCGACGGCATGAGCGCCGCCATCAGCGGGGGCAACGTCACCATCACCTATGGTCCCAACAGCGCGGCCCGCACCATCTACATTGAATCATCCACCTCCGCCGCCGGGCCTTGGTCGGTGATCAAAACCCTCTCCTCCGGAGCGGGGGGCGGGACCATCACCGAAGCCATCTCCGGCAGCGGGAAATTCTACCGCTACTCCCTGACCAACCCGTGAAAACCTGGCTGATTTGGCTCCTCGCGCTGGCCGGGGCGGCGCCCCTTTTCGCCGCCGACACCAACGCGCCCAAGCGCGACACGATCTTGTTGACCTTCGCGGGCCAGGTGGACGTGGCGCCGGCCGGGACCACCGCCTTTGCCCCGGGAAAAACCAACCAAACCCTCCAACTGGGCGACCATCTGCGCACGGGGAAAAACAGCCGCGCCACCCTGCGCCTTTCCGACCTGAGCGTGTTGCGGGTTTATGAACTGACCACGCTGGAAATCAAGCCTCCGGCAAAAGCCAAGGCCAACGAGGTGATAGACATCAAATCCGGCGCCACTTATTTTTTCAATCGCGACAAGCCGCAGGAAACGCAGTTTCAGACGCCCTCGGCTTCCGGGGCCATCCGCGGCACGGAGTTTTTGCTGGAGGTGGCGGAAGACGGCACCACCCGGGTGAGCTTGTTCAACGGCGAAGTGGATTTGCAGAATGCCGCGGGCGCCCTCACCCTCAAGAGCGGCGAGGAAGCCGTGGCCGCCCCCGGCCGGCCCCCGGCGCGCACCGCCGCCATTGTCAGCACCGCCTTGATTCAGTGGTGTCTCTATTATCCGGGCGTTTTGCGGTTCGGCGACCTGGATTTGGGCGGGGCCACCAATAATTTGCAGGATTCGTTGCGGGCTTATGGCAGCGGCGATCTGACTGGCGCCCTGGCGGCCTATCCGCCGGACCGGACGCCGGCCACGGACGCGGAGCGGCTTTATCGCGCGGCGCTGTTGTTGAGCGTCGGCAACATCAACGATTCGCGACGGCTGCTGGAAGGCATCCCGGCGGATGCGCCTCCCGCCGGCGGCGGCGCTTCGCCCCGGCGGCTGGCCCTGGCCCTGCAACGGATGATTGCCGCCGTCATCTTCCAAAGCGCCACCAACCCCGCCGTGGCCGGCACGAAGGATTATTGCGCCACCGAATGGCTCGTGGAATCCTACTGCCTGCAATCGCAATACCGGCTGGCGGAGGCGCTGGCGGCGGCGCGGCGCGCGGTGGAGCAAGCGCCGGATTTTGCCTTCGCCTGGGAACGGGTGGCGGAATTGGAATTCAGTTTCGGCCGGGTGGAGCCGGCGCAAAAGGCCTTGGAGGAAAGTTTGCGGCTGGCGCCCCGCAACGCGCAAGCGGTGGCGTTGCGCGGCTTTCTCCTCGCCGCCCGCAACCAAATCCGGCCCGCCGTGGCCGAGTTTGATCGCGCCATCGCCCTGGACGGCAGCCTGGCCAACGGCTGGCTGGGCCGGGGGCTGTGCCGTTTTCGCCTGGGCGACACGGGCGGCGCGCTGGCGGACATGGAGATGGCGGCGGCGGTCGAGCCGCAACGCGCCCTGTTGCGCAGCTATTTGGCCAAAGTGTTTGGCGAAGCCGGCGCCAGCGGATTGGCCCATCACGAAATCGCCCTGGCCCAACAATTGGACCCGGGCGATCCAACCTCCTGGCTTTATGGGGGGCTTCTCCTCTTCCGGGAAAATCAGGACAACGCCGGCATCCGCGACCTGGAAAAATCCCTCGCCCTGAATGAGAACCGGGGATTGTTCCGCTCGCGCCTGCTGCTCGACCAGGACCAGGCGGTGCGCAACGCCAACATTGCCACCGTCTATCAGGCGGCCGGCCTGGCGGATTTCAGCCTCCAGACCGCCGCGCGCGCGGTGGATTCCGATTACGCCAATGCTTCCGCGCACCAGTTCCTCTCGGAAAGCTACGACGCCCTGCGCGACCCGCGCCAGGTCAATCTGCGCTACGAAACACCTTGGTTTAATGAATTGCTCCTGGCCAATCTCCTCGCCCCGCCCGGCGCCGGATCCTTGTCCCAAAACGTTTCCCAGCAGGAGTACTCCCGCCTGCTGCAGCAGGACGGCGTTGGCGGCATGATTGACACGGGGTACCAGAGCACGGGCGATTGGACCCAAAGCGGCTCGGTCTATGGCAATTTTGGCAAGACTGATTTTTCCCTGGATGGAATCTATGACACCTTCAACGGCAACCGCCGTCCCAACGACGATGTGGAAGAGCACACCATCTACGCCAAGCTCCGCCAGCAGATCACCGCGCAGGACACCCTCTTTTTGCAAATGATCCAATACCACAACAACTCCGGCGACACCCGCGATTACTACGATCCCGCCAGCGCCAGCAAGACGCTTCGTTTTAGCGAGAACCAGGAGCCCAACGTCTATCTGGGCTGGCATCGCGAATGGTCGCCCTGGAGCCACACCCTTTTCATGGGGGCGCGTTTGGAAGACAAGACCACGCTGGCGGACTCCTCGGCCTCGCTGCCCGTCCTCTCGCTGGCGGGCGGCGCGCCGGTTTTTGCCGCCGCCGTGCCCTTGTTCAACCAGACTTACCAAAAGGAATTGACCGCCTACTCGACCGAATTGGAACAGTTGCTGGAGTGGGACCGCCATACCCTGGTGGCCGGCGGCCGGGCGCAACTCGGCACGGTGGACGCCACCTCGCGCGAGGCCATCAGTCCCCTGGCCTTCCCTCCCACTTTTTTTGGCACCGCCAATCCCGCCCTTTCTTTTGCGCAGGAGAGCGCCTCCGCCCGCTTGGATCGTTACAGCCTCTTTGCCTACGATTACTGGCAGGTGGTTGACCCGCTCCGCCTGGTGGGCGGCCTCGCCTACGACACCGTCACCTATCCCAACGATGCCGATACTCCCCCCATCGCCACCGGCTCGCGCCACCGCGACGCCCTTTCGCCCAAGGCGGCGCTGATTTGGGACGTGACAAAAACGGAGCAGTTGCGGGCCATCTACGCGCGCTCGCTGGGTGGCAGCTACTACGACACCAGCATCCGGCTGGAGCCGACCGAACTGGCGGGATTCATCCAGACCTATCGCAGCGCCATTCCTGAATCGGTGGAAGGACAGGTGCCCGCCTCCACCTTTGAGACTTGGGGACTGGCTTTGGACAAACGATTTCCAACCACGGGAACCTATTTGCTGGCCAGCGTGGACGGGTTGTCGCAACGGGGCGACCGCCTGACCGGCGTTTTCAACTACTCTCCCCCGGCCGCCGCGGCGCAGTTGGGTGAACGGCTCAATTACCAGGAAACGGCGGCGAGCCTGACGCTCAACCAGTTGGTGGGCGGAGAATGGGCCTTTGCTGTCAAGTATTCCTTCGCCTTCGCCCGCCTGCTCGATTCCTTTCCCGCGCTTCCGCCGTCGCTCCCCAACGACGGCACTTTCCTCCCCCGCCAGGATGTCCACGGCTTGTTGCAGGAACTTGACCTGCAGGGCCTTTACAACCACCCAAGCGGGTTTTTCGCCGGCGCGCAAGGCCGGCTCTTTGCGCAAAACAGCGGAGGTTACACGCCGGGGCTGCCCAGCGACAGCTTGTGGGAACTGGACGCCGGCGCGGGCTGGCGCTTTTTCCAACGCCGCGCCACCCTGCGCCTGGCCGTGCTAAATCTGCTGGACCAGGATTACCGCCTCAATCCGCTCAACCTCTACCCCTATCTGCCCCGCCGCCGCGCCCTCGACCTGAGCCTCCATGTGGAGTTTTAGAACTTGCCTGTTTTTGGGTGGACGGGGAAAGGTAGGGCGGGCAGTCCCCTGCCCGCCGATGGAAAAGGATGAGTTGTCCGTTACTCATTGATGGCCCGACGGCGGGCAGAGGACTGCCCGCCCTACCCACCCAAGATGGAACCGACTCAAAGCCCGCCCGTTTTCAACTGCCGCAGCGCTGGACTTGTTTACATCCGCACATGGATTACTTTGCTGCGACCGGCGCCGCCGGCCTGGCGGGCAGCGGAATGACCCGCGATTGCAGGCCCAACTTCGCACAGACGAAATAAACCACCACGCCGACGAGAAAGGCGGCAACGGGCGCGGCCGGAACATCATAAATTTTCAAGATAGGCAGGATGCCCACCGCGAAGCCCGCCAGCCAGGCCAGCCAGCCCGCCGGATTGAACCCCGCGCGCGGTCCGGGCCAAGTGCCGCCGGAAAGCAGGTAGTCCACCAGCATCGCGCCGCAGATGGGACCGAAGGAGGCGCCAATGATCGTGAAGACATCGCCCGCTTTGCTGGCCAGGCTGGTAACCGCCAGCACAATGCTCACCGCCGTGCCGATGCCGACGGATATGAACGGATTCACCTTGGGCAAAGTGGCCTTGAAACTGTTGGCGGCAATAAACGCGGAGAAGCACGCCGCCGGAAAGGCGGTCAGCGCCAGCAGGAACATCATCACGGGCGCGCTCCGGTGCCTGAGGACCGTGATCAAATCCGGCGTCTGAAGAATCAGGCTCGGCGTCCCAGGCGGAGTGGCCTTGGCCGCTGTCTCGGTCGCCGCCGCCACCGCGGCTTTGCTGAACTCGGGTGAGCCGTAAGTGCCGGCCACCACCAGCATCGAAATTCCCGCCGTGACAATGATGGCCAGCGCCACGCCCACCAAGCCGCCCATCTGCACGTCCTTCGTGTCCCGGCTGTTGGTGCCAAAATCCACTCCGGCCGCCCCTGCAGTCGCAAAGAAGCCGACCACGTAGGTCATCATGCCCGCCAGCACGCCGACGCTGCTCAGCGCCGCCGGGACTTTCGCCGAGAGACCTTGGTGCAAAACAACGAACTTCTGCGCGTCGAAATCACCGATGGTGCCCACCGTCTTCGCCAGCAGGATCAGCAAGATCGCCAAAGGAATCAGCGGCAGATAAGTGGCCACCTTGGCCACATACTGGATGCCTTTCAAACCGACGAAGGCGGCCAGCACCGCAAAGGCCACCATGATTACCTGTGACGGAACGGGGATGACCGCGGCCAGTGCGAGCGAGGAAAAATAGGCGTTGACGCCGAGCCAGCCGAATTGCAGCACTCCCATCAGGAACCCTGGCATGAGAAAACCGCCCTGCGCCCCAAAGGTCGAGGTCCCCACGATATACAGCGGCAGCCCGGTTTTCATGCCCAACAGCCCCGGCACCAGGTAAAAAAGAAAATGACAGACCAACGCGGCCAGCACCAGGCTCACCAGCGCCCAGCACACCCCTTGCGAGAGCAGGCCGCCCGCGCTCGGGGCGTTGACCCCGCCATTGACCGCGCCCTGCCAGAAAACGAACCAGAGAAAGATGCCCGCGTAGGTCGGCGCCGTATTGGCATACCAAGGCGCGCGCTTTTCGGGGGGATTGGGTGTCGCGCTGGTGATGTAAGAGGGGAGTTGGCCAGCCGTTGGGTTTTCTTGATTATTCATAACTCGGTGATGGGTTTAATAACGGAACCAAACGCCAGGGCTGGGACCATCGGCCTGGAGGAAAAGGCGCGGGACCATCCCGCCCGGATGTTGGAGGTTCATTGCCCTGTTCATGGTTCGCCGCGACTGTACAGCGCAAACTCCAACTGTCAAAGATCAAAATTGAGATTGCCGCAGGGCGCTCGGAATGTTGACAAGCGCGCATTGTGAAAAACGGCCGGTCCACCCGGTTATTGCCGGCCGAGCCCTAACTTTGGGTGGCGTTTGTGATGGCGCACAATCATCACCCGCAGCCGGTCGCCACGGAGCTCGTAGAGGACATGATACGGGAATCGAGTGAGGTTGGCACGACGGAAACTGCGGTCAACGGCAGGAAAACGGAAGGGGTATTCTGCGGCCTGAATTATCTTTGCGTTCAACTCGCTGCGAAACTCATCCGCAATCCTGTTGGAAACAGCCTGGTAGTAACGGAGAATCTCCAACACATCCCGGCGGACCAACCGATGGAACTCTATTTCCACGCCAAACGCTCGCGGTCAATGGAAGCCCAAAATTCCTCCGCCGCCAGGGGGCGCGACTGGCCTGTATCCAGTTCCTCCCGACGCCGGACGGCTTCTGCGATGCCCTCGAGGCAGCCATCTTCGCCGTCATGGGGGGGCAGGGTATCAAGCAACCACAAGGCAAAGGCCGCGCGTTCACGCTCGGCCAACTGGCCCGCGGCATTTTGGAGTTCCGCGATTGACATGCCCGTATTTTAATCCAACGAGCTTTTTCGCGCAATATAATCTTTAGCTCAAGGTCACGCTCACGATTTCCGCTTGCCGATTCTCCTGCCGGGGCTTAGGCTGCCTCCTGATTGGCCGGCCTGAATCCGGCCAGCCCATCCGACATGGAAGCGCCACTGCTCATCCTCGCTTCGGCTTCGCCGCGACGCTCGGAGTTGCTGCGACAATTGCGGCCGCGTTTTCAGATCGTTCCCAGCCAGGCGCCGGAAACCCACGGCGAACACTGGAGCGCCGGCGAACTGGCCCAGATCAACGCCTACCGCAAGGCCCGCGCCGTCTCCAAACAATTCCCCGACGCCATCATCCTCGGCGTGGACACCCTGGTCTCCGTGGATTCCGCCATTTTCGGCAAGCCGCGCACGCGGGCGGAAGCCCGCGACATGCTCGCCTTCCTGCAAGGGCGCACGCACCAGGTGACCACGGCCGTCTGCCTGATTTATTTGCGCGGCCACCGCCAAAAAGTTTTTTGCGAGCAGACCGACGTCACCTTCCGCGCGCTGACCCCGGCCCAAATCCGCCGTTATCACCAGAAAGTCAATCCGCTGGACAAAGCCGGCGCCTACGCCATCCAGGAAAGGGGCGGGGAACTGGTGGAATCCATCTCCGGTTCCTTCACCAACGTCGTCGGCCTGCCGCTGGAAAAACTCCGCGCCGAGCTGGACGCTTTCCTGGCGGACCTGGCCGCCCAGCCTCCGCTCCCCGTCCCACGCGCGCCCCTCCCGCCGCCGCCTCCGCCCCCCTCCGCCCACTCCCCTCGCGCCACCTTTTAACCCGAATATTTCCTGCCGCATGGGTGGAATCCCGATGCAATCGGGACCCGTCCCGCCGCGCCACTGGCCCGGCGGAGGATCGCGGACAACCGTCCCGTAAAAAACTGCGTCTGACAGCAGGATGTCCTCTCCCATTCCGGGGGAGCACACGCGCCCTCGCGTGTGGTGGCCGGCGCCCTCGCCGGCCACGTCTTTGCACATCATATACACTTGACAATAAACAGTCGAAACGTGGCTGTTTGGGGAGCGCGGGCGTCTCGCCCGCCGCGTTCGACGTCCCGCCGAACGCTCTTCAGGTGCGGCATTCTCGCTGTAGGCGCGCCATCTCTGTGGGTTGCTCGACGTTTCCAATGTATTCCCGTGGAAGACTGAAAGCATTGGGGAGCGCGACCGTCCCGGTCGCCGTGGGGCGCGTCTCGCGCCCCGCCTCTTCGCCGATTCCTTCAGATGGATTCATTTTCGGATGCGCTGCCTTCACGGACAAGCCAAGCCGGAATGTGTAAGCCGCCGCACCGCTTCGTCCGTATTCATTTGGCCATTTTAATGCACGAACAACCTGTTGTGGAATAATTCTTCCAGGGAAAAATGAACGAATGGACAGCGCCACACTCTAACTTTGTAATGCAAAGTACAATTA
>Ga0187848_10001233_pt1 | contig 22167 bp, 16 predicted proteins | sample June2016WEW_4_40_FD_132424 | JGI IMG/M metagenome (GOLD analysis project Ga0187848, IMG submission 132424) | Peatland microbial communities from SPRUCE experiment site at the Marcell Experimental Forest, Minnesota, USA - June2016WEW_4_40 | ecosystem: Environmental > Terrestrial > Soil >... | reverse complement strand
TTGAGGAAGTCCACGGCAGGCTGGACAAAATCCACAACCTGCTTCACGACTCCGCGAACCCAACTCAACCCCGTCCTGCAAGACGGGCCAATGTTTTCCGCAACTGTCATATTTACCCTTTCATTTCATTGTTTTCCCTGCCTGAACAGCCCTCAAACGAGAGCCACGATCAAACAGAAATCCCTTTCCTTCATCTTCTTCGGGCCATCGCGTCATGCGACCGGCCTCTATAAACCGTTGGGGGGTAAATGAGGACTGCCCTCGAAATGAAAAAACGCCCGTCAATAGGGGCGTTTGTGAGGTTTCTTACCAGGTCAAAACAAGGTCAAAATGGAGGTCAATCTTCCCGATCAGAATCCGAATCATCAATCGCACTTTTGCGGTGGATATGCGCCGCGCGGTGATCAGAAAGCGAATCGGCGATGCGCCCAAAGTGCGAGGAAAACTGTCGCAGTTCAGCCGGTTTGCGGCCCAGCCTGCGTTCAATCTCCCTGAACCGAAGCGAAATCAGGGCTGGCGTGCAGCCACACTGCCGGGCCACTTCATTCCGGGAAAGCCCGTCCTTGCAGTAAAGCTGAAAAACCCGCGTGACCGGCGCCTTGCGGTAGTTCGATTCCAATTCCAGCGCCTCGATCAATGCGAACAATCGCCGGGCCTCGTCATCACTCGCCGGTTCGCTTGTCTGCGGCAAAAACCGCGAAAACAACTCCCCGCCGCTTTTCCGCGATTGAAGCACCCCGCCCGGCAACAGCGCGACATGCGACGCCAAATCGAAAAACTCCGCCCGCGCCCCGTGCAAAAGTCCCAGGCTGCTGACATCCAGGAACCGGCTTGTCGGCCCCAGCAGAATGAACGGCCTGCCAAGTTGCGCCACCACACCCGCCACCGCCTGCCTGAACTCATCCCGGTCATTCTGAATCGTCAGCACCACCGGCACCCCATTCGCAAACTTGGAGCCAATCTGCCGCGTGAGTGGCAGATGCAAATCCGTTTCCCTGTAATCGCAATCAAACGCCTTGCAGATCGCCCGCCCCAGGCGCGGCCAGTTCAATTCCAGCAATGCAGCTTCATCCCGCAACACGGCGAAATCGTCGCAATTCCAGGGATCACAAGTGCAGACCGCGACAAAATTACCATCCGCGCGCTCGACAAGATCATGCTCGCACCCACACTCTTGCGGACACGGATAGGAACTTGCCGGTTCTGCCCGTCTCTCCAGGAAAGCACGCTCAAAAGTGTCGAACTCTCCTCCCAGCCAACTTCGCCAGAGCGCCGGAACACCACCCAACCCGTGAATATTGTCCAGACATCGCCACAAGTATGACACGCGCTATTTCTCTCTTTCCGTTGCCCGCTGCGCCAGGCCAGCCCCTTGAACAACCGCCAGCGGTACAGGCACGGGGAGAACATGCAGCGCAAAGGGTGCCGCGCCTGCATTCTCCGGCGTCACCGTTTCCCGGAAGCATTTTTCCGATAGCCACTTTTGCACCACCGCCGCGTCGCAACGACGGCCCAGCTTGAGAATGTTCGGCGGACGCACCTGCACCTTTCGCGGCTTTTTCATGCCTTCAAAATAGAAATCGAACACCGCCCTTACCAACCTGCCATCACCGGGGAGTGCTTTCTCTCCCCTGGCCCCGGCGGCCGTAAAAATATCGTCCGCCTTCCGAATCAGGACCTCGTTGCGCTTGCCACCCCAGGCAATCTCAAACTCCCGCAAAACGATTCGATCAACATTCCCGTCGCCCGCGCACTTCAATGCGCCCGCCCCATCCACCCGCAGCGGCTCAAGCGTAAAAGACTTCCGCTCCGAGAAGTATTCGCCATCGCCGCGCAGCCGGACGCCAAACTCCCGCCGGTAAAGCTCCCTCTCCCCCTTTGTCGCCGCATGAATCCGAAGCTCCTCATAGCCGGGCGAAAACACAACGACGTCATCCTTGGCCGGGCGAAAATGCAGAAACGTGATCTTCTGCTTTTCGACTTTCGCGGTGCGCAAGAGCGTGTCCCCGTGCCTGATTACAAACCACCACTCGCCCTCAATCTCATGCCGGCTGATCTGGGTCGTTTCATGCCCACGGTTATGCTCGAGAAACCAGCCATCGAGGTCCGCCCGCAAACCCTCCATCGCTTCATCCCCAGGCGCGGCAAGTGACTTCCCCTTGCGCTCAGTCAACTTCGTCCCGAAGTACTCAAACGCCGACAACCGCTGCAACCGCTGCCCATTGTGCGTTGCCGCGAACAACTCCGGTCTCGCAAGCCAAACCTGCATCGCCATATCTCCGTGCGAGGACTCGAGCTCAAATTTCAACTCCACGCTGCTCTGCGCCACAGCATTTTGCAGCCGTTCCTGCCCCGGCTCATTTGCCATTTCATCAATCGCGAACAATGCCTCGCACAATTCCCCTGGCAATCCTTCCGGCGACAACAGCAGCTTGGACAGCCCCCGAAAGTAATCATCGTCAGGCAAATCCCTTTTCGGAAGGTCCACCTTTTGCTCTGCCAGTTCGCCCGTGAACCGATCAAAAAACCGCGCCAACAATTTCCGGCCAACTCCTTTCAAAAAATGCACCTTCGCAAAACGCTTGAATCGCAATGTCGCCATGTATTTCTCCTTTTCTTTTTGCCCAATTTGCCAGTCTCGCCGTAATCCTGGCACACTCGGTTGGACATTGGCTGTCCATGCGAAATGATTTGTGCAAATAAATGGCATTGATAATCAACGACTTACAAAGAAGACCCAAAAAAAACATCAAAATGGGGCAATAATCCACCCGCCAACCCACGACCGCCGATGAGTCGCCGAAAGCAGCTTCCAACGACACATCGGCTGGCTTTGGGGCGTGACTTCGCCAATTCAAGCCGGTTCCACTCCGCGCCATTCCAGCGCCGCCGGGTGAACCTCTCCACCGGCCCGCGCCTCCATTCCGCGCCGTTCCACCGTCTCAAATCGTCGAAGACAGGTCGCCCCGGCGCCGTGAGTGCGTAAGCTTCCGCCAAGTCCCGTCAGCCGGCAGGCCATGCATCAAAGGCCATCCTCAAGCATTCCTCCACGCCCCCAAATGCCAATCCGACCCCTGATGCCGGGGCAGCCGATGGCCTTTACGCCGGTGTCCTTCCGCCACCAGGCGTTGCAAAGCCCAAACGATCATCCTCTCCACACGGTGCCAATTCACAGCATTCCGCGATAAGCGCGTTTCTCCTTGAACTAAAGCGCGCGGCTCCTCACCATCCCCGCATGGCCGAAGTATTATCACCGCCACTCACAGGAATCGCACAAGCGCGTTTCGTCAGCGTTGGGCTGCAGCTTCGCCAGACTGCCAACGGGATTGATGACATTATCCTTCGGCAGATCATTGACCGGGAAACGGCTTGGGCCCAAAGCCCCGCTGGCCGTCGTGATCTCCGAGGCGAAGTCGCTGCGTATCGCGCCTCCGTCCGCGCACTTTTGGATTTGGTGCGGATTGGTTGGAGGGTGGAAGCCGGTCGTGGAACACTCGAACTGCTGCCACCGCCCCGTCTTTGCGCACGGCTTGATCCGGAGCAAGTAAAAGCCCGCAAAGAGGATACCAGGCGCTGTCTTTGGCCGCTCGTCGCCGAGCAACTAAACCAACCAGAATTTCGGAAGTTTGTGCGCCGCCTGGAACAGCCCACGCCGAAGAGCAAGACCAGTTCTGTTCTTCAGCTTATTGCGAACGGTGCCGATCTGGTCCAACGTCTCAAGCGGGCGCGCAAAGCCACTGGTGACAACCGCATATCGCTATTAACAAAGGCGGTCCAACCGTACCTGCACCTGGTGACGGAAGACGCCCGCGACCCTCACACCAATCTGCTGCTTTCAGAAATTTGGCGATACTTCCGCGCCACATGGTCCATCCCAAACCTCTCCGTTCCAGGGCGTTCCATGCTGTACCTAGTTCGTGATGCGGCTCATCCACGCCATGCAATCATGGGACTAATTGCCTTAAACAACGCTCCCATGCGCAAGCGTAGCACCGACGAGTGGGTTGGTTGGACTCCCGGCAGACTGCGTTTCGAGGCCGAGCACCGCCGACAGCAGCCTGATCCTGGCCCCAAACTGCGCGACTTCCTTGACGATTGCCTTGCAACGCTTGAAAACTCTATCAAGGCGATTTGCCTGGATGGCCTAGTTACCTCCAAGGAACTCTCCTATCCGACCGAGAAAACCTCTCGCCGCCTGCTTGCTCTAGGTGATCAGTTTGACAGCCTCCGCACGAAGGCACTCAAGGATGTGGACCTCCAGAACCGGCAAAACGTCGCCCGTCGCGACCGCAAGGCACAAAAGGAAATCGCGGCCCTGGATCTCCCACCTCTTGAAGATGGCCTGCCCGATCTGGAAAAGGCCACCCCAGATCCTGCTTCGCGCTTGGCCCGCCGCCTTCTGATTGCCAAGAAGCGCGCCTATGAGTTAAGCCGCCTGATCCATGCACAGGTTTCTCTGACCGAGAATCGCAAGAAACTCATCCACCCAAAGGCTGCTCAGGAAGCTTGGGGTCACGAGGACATAGCTACCGCCCTCGGAACCGTCTGTTCGGCGATGAAGTCTGCTCGTCTCTCCAGCAATTTGCTCGAAATCACTACCTGCGGCGCTATTCCTCCCTACAATGAGATTCTTGGGGGCAAGCTCGCAGCGTTGCTTTGCTTTAGCCCGGAGCTTGCGGCCGATTACCAGAAACGATATGGCAATCAACCTGCCATCATCCGATCCCATATGGCCAACCGTCCCGTTCCAGCAGACTGCCGTCTGGCGGCGTTGGTCACTACTAGCCTCTATGCGGTCGGTTCCAGCCAATATGAACGCGTCCGCCTGCCAGCCGGAATTATTTCGCCTGACCAGCCCGAACTGCGCATCAGACAGATCGGCATTAGCAGCGGCTTTGGCACAGTCCAATTCTCCACAGAGACGTCGAATGAAATTGATGAGTTCGCTCGATCCCAACGCGACTATGTGGACGTCAACAGTGTCTTTGGGGAAGGCCCGAGCCCCAAGCTCCGCAAACTCCGCGCCGGACTTGACCTCCTCGGCTTTTCCAGCGACGACCTTCTCAAGCATCACCAGATGCGGTTGGTTTATTCACTTGAATTCTGGCCTGGCGCCGCTGAATTCCTCCGCTTCGGCAAGAATGAGGTTCCCGCTTGGGTTGCTGATCCGGAGCGCTTCCGCGATGTTACCCAGCACATCGCCGATTTTTGGCGTCGCCGCTGGTTAGCCGTACGCCTTGAGCACGCCGAGACTTGGAATCGCCTACAAGCCGAAGCCACCCACTGGAAACTTTCAGATCGCTTACCCCTTGCTTCCGCTACGGTCAAAGCGAGCCCACATCCAGCCGAAGAGCCTGTAGCCCCCAATCCCCCACCATCGGGACGCTGCGTTTATGAACGGCTCGCCGAACGCAAGGCGGACCTCTATTCAGAGCGACTTTCACCGGAGGACTTGGAACGTCTTCACGTCGAAACCAACCTCGACCGGTTCGTCGTGGACCAAGTGGAGGCTGCCCATTCCCTGGTCCTTACAGGCAACGCCGGCGACGGCAAAACTCACTTGATCCGGCAACTGCGCCACCACTTTCCAACCGGCGTCGAGATCATTGAAGATGCCACTGCCGAAATGACCAATGGCGAGCCTGGACCGGTTCTCAACCGCATCCAGCTTGCATTGAACACTGGGCGACGATTCATCCTTTGTGCCAATGAACACCAATTGCTCCGTCTTCGCGAGGCTGCCTCCGCCAGCAGTGCCGGACGCCTCGCGGACACTTTCCGAGCGATCGATACCCAATGTCGTCAGCGCCTTGTTTATGGGCCAGTTAATCTGAACCTGGAATCAGCCCAATCTGGGGTTGTCGTCTTGGACCTTTCCTTGCGCAATCCACTTTCACCCGGTTTCGCTAGACTCATCCTCACAAAACTCCTTCGCGATACCGAAGTCCTCGCTCGAGTAGCTACCGACTCTCGTGTCGAGCTCAACCATCGCCGCCTCTCACATCAGCAGGTCCAGGAAAGGCTCCTGGCTCTCCTTGAGCGTCTCGCTCTCCGAGGGCACCGTGCTACGGTCCGACAGCTCTGGATGGTACTCGCGCGCGCGATTTTTCCGCCGGATAATGGTTGCTCGGGCGATGCCCCAGGGTCGTGGTATTCCGAGCAGATTCTCGATTCTCGGGGGCGGCTCGAGATCGACCACCTGCTCGCTCGTCATGCCGACCCTGCCGCCCATAGCCACCCGCGCTGGGACTGGCACATCAGTGAAACCCCGAATTTCCGCGCTGAAGACTGGCCCGTGGATGGGCCGCCCGTTGGCGTCAACTTCACCCGCGATCCGCGCCATTGGTTCGATGCAGTAAAACGCCGCTTTTACTTTGAGCACCGTGCGGGCACCGAGATTTTCGCACTGGAAAGCCGCGCTGACCGTGACTTTCGGTCGCTACTCCGCGACGGGGAGACACCTGACGCCGCCCAACTCGGTCTGTTGCTACGAGGTCTGAACCGCCTTTACTGCCCACCAGGCTTTGCAGGAGACGACGTGGAACTTCACCTTTGGCAAGGGCTTCGTTACCACGAGCAACCATCCCGCGCTTACCTCGCTGCATCATCTGTGGCCCGCGCCCGTTTCCGCTTGGAGCGGCCTCGCCCACCTGCGCGCGTGGCGGTAGCTTTCGGCGGTGATAATCCGCTGTACCTGCCCGACCACCTTCTCCTTGTAGCCGACGGTGCCGAAGGCAGCCAACGCCGGATCCTCAAGCTTGATTACGCGCTTTTCGCTACTCTTCTCAAAGTAGCGGACGGACTGCCAAGACACTTGGTCCCAGAGTCACACATTCACCGCGTGGATGCGTTTATTGAGCGCATTGGCGCAACGGCTCCTCGTCACAGCACAGATTTTATGGTCTTTAACGCCGAGGATGGCACGGTCGCAAAAATGACTGTCAGTTCTAGTCGTCGGCGGCTTGAGAACGCGATCCTACTTTGAGCATAACTTATGCAGCCGCCTTTCAAACTTAAGCGTCCCAAGGTCAAACCCGTCCACCTTGCCAACGGCGTGTTTGTTGCACGGCAGAACGGATTTCTTCAGCTAAAGCGCCTTAACCGGGTCGTCATGCACCAGTTGAAAGTACAAAAGAGTGGGCTGCACAAAGGGCGCGTTCACCCGGATGACCCCTATACTTCCGAAAAGGTGTTTGAGGAGCTGCGACAAGCAGGTGTATTGACGGAACGGCTTACGAGAGAACAGTTCGAGACCGTGCGACGCGCGCTGCATCAATTCGTTGCAAATGACCAAGCTGCTTTCCATTGCTATTTTCCGCACAGACCGTTCGGAAACGATTATAGCGTTTGTGACCGCCGTCTTGTGACGATGGACTCAAGCCACCCAACTGACGGGGGGCTGGGCGCGGTCGTAGTCAATGTATTGTCCAATTCTGTTGCCGGCACATCAGTTCTCACCGCTATTGATTCAGCCCTAAACCAACCGTCCGCCATTGGAGATCTCGCCGCTCCATTTCTAGAAACAGAGGAACTCACGCCGCGCCCGACTGCACCGGCCGAAGTCGAAGACCTTGCAGAATTGATGCGACCGCAGACGGAGGGCTTGGCAAATCTCGTAAGCCACCTCCAAGGCAACTTCACCCCTGAGACCCAAGCGCGGCTTTTAGTCCTCGGCCTCTCACTCTGGGTTCTTGTCGCAACACTCAGATGGAGCGAGCGCGCATGTAATACTCCGTCTCCCCGACTCTTACTGGCTGACTTCTCTCAACGTCCTCGGCGTCCACTCCGCCGCTCAAGTTGGCTCAGTGTCGTGCAAGCGCGACGCCAACTCGGAGATTACAGAACGCTTTGCCTGACATCCAATCCGCCCTTTGGCGACCCTGGGAATTGGGGGGAGATGTTCGACTATCTCGGGAAGCGATGCGGTCTGGTTCAGCCACGTTCTGATACCAGCAGGGGACGCCGATACATTGAGCCCATGCCTGATACCATCCGTGTGCTGGTAATGTCTTGTTTTCGATCTGGCGAAACACTTCTTCCCTTCTTGAAGCTTGCACAACGTTTGCGTCAAACCTGGTCAATCGTCGTGGGAGCCGAGCCGGACGACACCGAACGCATTCGCGAGGCAGGATTTGGAAACCTTCAAGAAGACGAAGACCTTGCGGCAAATGTTTCCGCATTCCGCGAGCGACTCGAAGATCTGCAATTGGCCATCCGACTTTCGGATGGGGAGCACCGTTGCGCAGCCCTCCCGGAGGATTTACCTTGAGCCTCACCAATGAACAAGCCGCATCGGAGGCACTTGCCCGTTGGCTTGGCAACACCGCCAGCCCAGGGCGCCACTGTCTTCGTTTGAATCTGCCTGCGCTCGACTTTCCCAGGTTTTTCGAGACGCTCGCTAGACAGCTAGAGCATGACGCAGCCCAATTCTCCTTCTGCGCGGCAGGCTTTGCGCTGGACGAGCCTGCTTTGCAAGCGATGACCGACCGCGCAGGACTCCACTTTCGTGCCGTGGCGACACATCTTCAGCGTGCTGCTTCGTGGCGCAACACCGAGGACACCACTATCCTCGCCCTGGCCCGTGGCGAGCCGGAGGGTGGTAACACTCTTCAGGAATTCGCCAAGGCGTCATCGTCCGAACTCGCGAAGGTACTGCTCGACTGGCTGGCAGATCCCGAACACGAATTAAGCGACGCCCGTAATGCCCCCGAACTGCACGGGCGTCTTCTAAAACTGCTGGCAGACGCGCCACCTCCCGGTCTAGTTCTTTCGCTCGATGCAGTCTGCCGCTTCGCGGCCACTTGGTCTGCCGCGAGAGACAGTACGGACCCGCAGACCAAAAACGATGCTCCACTCGCGGCGCTGCCCGAATTGGGTCTGGCTTGGGACGGCGACCTGCTACAGACTCGTGGCGATTCAGACGAACGTCGTCGAGAGAGTCTCCGCGAAAATCTTATCCGCGCTATGCAGAGCACCCAAGAAGTGCTCTCTTTGGGAGAACGCGAACTCGAAAAGCTGGATCAAAAAGTCGTTCACTCAGAAACTGCTGACCGTCCAGCTTTCGAATCGTTGCTAGTTGCCATCCGAGAGGCTCAACGAGGTCCCACAGCCGCACGCTTGCGGCGAATCCGCCTTGACCATTTCCGTAAGCTTGGCAGGACCCGCAAGGGACGCACCGAAACAGTGCCTGAACATGCCTTAGATTGGTCCGATGTTGAACGGGCCGTCATCACGCACCTGTTGACTCGCGACGCGATTCACTGCGAACAGCTATTTGCCGCCATCGCCGCCACCGAATCCGAACAAGGCAGGCGAGAGCTATTTTGGGATTTTGGCGAAGGCCAGGAGACGCTGAGTCTCTCCACGTTGCGACCAGAAGCTGAGGCGTTGCTCGCATTGACGGACACAGAGACTTGGGGAGGCGTTGCTCATTTCCTCCGCGATCAGCCCACTCCGGCTCTCCTACGACAACTCTCCGCCGCCAGTCGGCTTTCTCGTCTGCGCATTGTGGATCCTGTTTTACAGGACGACCAGACAGGAGAAACTTACACCCTCCCACAATTGCTGGCTGCATGGGACAGTTTCGCTCTTCCAGGACTTGCCGGGGCTGAATCCCTCGTAGCTCTTTGGAACCGCTGGACCGTAGCGCGCGGTGCCCTTCTCTCGTCACAAGAATGGTTGTTTCTTTCGCCCCTTACATTTCTGGCTGGCGAGCCGCAATCCCGTCAGCAGGCAAAAGAATTGCTCGACTCCGCCGCCGCACTTTTTGTCCGAGTCGCCCAGGCTCGCGAACGCATGCTTGAGTCTTGGCGACCCGGCGCGGAGGCGCTTTTTGAAGCACTTCTCGCCCTCGACACGGTTCAGGTGCGAATTATGACTGGTCGGCCGTCGACCACAGCCAACCGGCTGATTCTCTTGCCCACCCACCCGATGCAGCTTTGGCGTAGCTACACTTTTGCTACACGGTGCGTTGAAGCACCAGAGAATGTGGACGAGAAGACGCGCGAGGCCATCATTGCCTCTCTAAACAGAACGGATCTCTATCTGCCAGCGTGGTTCGCCCCTCGCTTTCCGGAGAACGACGGTGCTAACAAGCTCCTGCCCTTTGCTGGCATCCTGGGCGGCTTGGCCGTGTTCCAGAATCTTGAAAATGCCGTGGCTTCCATTGATGGAGCGGAAGACATTTCCGCCGCCTTGGTCCGCTTCGCTGCGATTCATCCGGAATTCTGTCGCCCTTTACGTGTCACAGTTGTGAATCCACCCGACCCGGAGCGGCTTCTGCCAGCACTTGCCGCATGCCTGGAAGCGCCAAAAGGCCCCGACCGGCTGGAACTCCGATTTGTCGCTACGACTCGCTTGCGTGCGCGGTTGGCCGAGGCTCAACGACTTTATCTCGCGACCGGGGGCGAACTTGGCGACGCCATTGACAGCGGACAGCTTTCCCTGGAACTAGGCACCCTTAACGGGGAAGGTCAGAGACTTGATGACCTTGCTCGTGATCTCGCGCAAACGCCATGCCACATTCTCGTAATCTTTGATGAAGCCGAGCTCGAACTCCAAAGGCGAGGGTTGGTTCGCACTTTCCCCATGAGCCCTTTTACCGTCACCCGGGAACTGCGGAAATCGGGACCCCCAGCCTCGCCCCGGCTTGAGTTAGAGCCTACTTTCACTGAACCGCTTTTCACCGGCACTCAGCGCCTTATCATTGCGGTTGATGGCAGTCAAGGTGAATCTCTGTCGGCGAGCGTTAGCGCTGTTAGCTACGTCGCCGCAATCCATACGGCTCTTCATGCCGAGGCACCATCCGCCCTCTGGGCAATCGTTGCAGATCGGACACTGCCAGGCCAAGCGTTGCTTCAAAGCCAGCCGCTATTCCATGTGCGCCGCCAAATCCGCGAAGTTGGTGTTTACTCACGCGATCTAAGTTGGCTTGCCCGCCGGGTCCGCGCCGCGTTCCGAGAGTGCAACCTCGACCTTCACGAAACAGATCTGGAAAGTCTCCTTCGCGATGGAGCATCGCTCCTCTCAGGGGGTTTGCTCGATTTGGTGCAAGTCCGCGACGGCAGGCCCAATCAATCCTTCGTCCAAGGCTTGGCCGGAACACTTTTTGTCGCACGAGATTGGAAACAGCAGCATCCAGAGGGCCTGCTCCTTTCTGTGGACAGCCCCGTCGCGCGATCCTGGCTCGGTTTGGGTGAAACATCCTTACGCAGCGATTTGGTTGGCCTCTGGGAGCATGACGCCAAACTGGAAATTGAGATCATGGAGGTTAAAACCTCCCATGATCCGGTTGACGCTGCCACGGTTGAAGAAGCGGTCAAACAGGTTGTCACAACACTGAATGCCACCACACACGCTTTGAATGGAACAGATGTTCTGGCGGTTCCGCGTCGAGAAATGCTCAAGGAGGTACTCAAACAGGCGGTTGACGCCGCCCCTTTCGAGCGCGATCCAGCCACACGGCAGCGCCATCAGCGCAAATGGATAGATTGGCTTCTCAAGCTTTTTGGAGACCTCTCTCAACGCCCTCAAATTCAACTTGGCGGTCGCGTCATTTGCGTGCATCTCCGGGACCCTAACCCACCCCCAGCGACGCAACGAACCCAAGAACCCTGGACTGTTCGGATTGAGTGCATCGGCGAAGAGCGATGTCTTGCCCTTGGACTTGGGCTTACAACCGTCGGCCGCCGCCCCTCTGACCCACCCAATGGCGGCGCCTCAGTCCCCGCTCTGCCGAACCCGCAGCCACGGCCGCCAGCGTCCCCATCAGAACCAGTTGCCACACTTGCTCGTCCCTCGCCCCCGCCTGTGCCTTTGCTGACGCCTCATTCCGCTTCGACCGAAACGTCCGCAGGAGTTCAGCCCTCGATTTTTCTGGGCGACAAGGCAGGCGGCGGTGCTGTTGTTTGGCAGCCCTTCCGTGACGGACAACCAATCTATAATCCCCACACAGTTATAGTCGGCGGTTCTGGCAGCGGTAAGACCGAAACCTTGAAAGTCTTCCTCTATGAACTGCATCGCGCCGGGATCGCTTGTCTGGTCTTCGATTTTAAGGATGATTACGTTCAACCAGCCTTTACTGAACGCTTGGCCGCTACCGTGCATTACGCTGAGGACGGACTGCCCCTCAATCCCATGGTGCCCGGTGTTGACCCTTTAACTGGCCGCAGCGACGTTACCAGCCATGTCTTCAATGTCGAAGGAACACTGACGAAGGTTTACGGTTTGGGGGACCAGCAAGCAGCAGCACTCCGCTCTGCATTATTCTCGCTTTACGAACGCGCAGGATTTTCTCGAACCCCGGCAGTCCTCGACAGTAACCTTCGCGTCCCCAACTTTCGTGATATACGAGCAGAGTTAGAACACATTGAAGCAGGGTCATTGCTGAACCGTCTCTCGCCAATCTTTGACCTCAACCTTTTTCCCGAAGGCCGCGGCGCGGTGCGATCTTTATTTAGCGGCATTCACGTCGTTCGATTCACCCGTTTACCGAACGAGGAAGTTAAAAAAGCTTGCGCAGAAATTCTCCTGCTCGGCTGCCACAATGAGATTCTGCGCCTCGGCCACCTTGCGGGTTTGCGGCTTGCACTCGTCATTGATGAGGCCCACCGCATCGCCAATCTCGCCGCCGTCAAACTCCTTTTGCGAGAAGCCCGGGCTTACGGCGTGGCCGTTTTTCTCTCATCACAGCAAGCACGGGACTTCGGCGACGAAATCTACGCGAACGCTGATACCCTTTTGGGCCTCAAACTCAACGAGACCCGCGATGCAGAACGTCTCGGGGCCCTCCTTGCCGGCTCACAACAGGCCAGAGAGTTAGCGGACCATATTCGCCGCCTCCGGGCCGGGCAAGCCTACATCAAAAACAATCAGTTCCAGCCTTACGTTAAGCTGCAAATCACCCCCCTCAATCTTCGCCACTAACACCATAAGTGCGCTCAAGTGCGATGACCCCAATCCACCACATTTTCCCCTGCTCCCGGCACATCAACCAGGTCATCATGCCGGGCCAAGCCGCATGAAAGTCCTTCTTTCATTCACCGGATTCCGTGACCCGTACGTGCCCGGCTCACTACAATTCGGCCCCATTCTCTCCTTGCTCAACCTTTGCCCGTTCGACCTAGTTGTCCTCTTCGGAACTCCACAAACGAAGTGCAACCTTGAGCAGACCGCCCGCGAAATCCGCTCGACGTGGCCCAAACTCGATATTCAGCAGGTCGAAACTCCGCTCGGCGACCCCAACGACTACACAGCAATTCTAGCAACGCTCCGCACTAACTGCCTACAGTTGAAAGCCCGTTTTCCGTCCGCACAGTATTTTGTATCCGTGAAATCCGGAACCGCCCAGATGCATGCTTGCTGGTTCTGGCTGGTAGCAAGCGGCGAAATTGCGGCAACCCTTCTAAACGTCCATTTGGCAAACGAGGAGCGCACCGAAGCGAAAGTTGAGCGAGTTGACCTGAGTAGCCCCGACCTTCCGGTAATCCGGTTCCAACCAAGACCCAAGCTCTCGAAACCTCCACACGCGGTCGCTGACCCGAAAGTCGCGGCGGAAAGTCTCGGAATCATTGGCAACTCGCCAGAACTCCAAGCCGCTCTCAAAAGGGCCTGTAATGTCGCGCCGACCAACCTCTCGGTCCTGCTTGTTGGCGAAACGGGCACCGGGAAGGAACAAGTAGCACGGCTCATCCACCTGCTGAGCCCACGCGAACCTCGGCCTTTTCTAGTCGTAAACTGCGCGGAGATTCCCGACAACCTCGCCGAAAGCGTTCTTTTTGGCCATGCCCGAGGAGCCTTCACTGGTGCCGTTCGCTCCGTTCCCGGCAAATTCGCCGAAGCGGACGGAGGCACCCTGTTCCTCGACGAACTTGGCGAACTCTCCCGGCAGATTCAGTCGAAGCTCCTACGTGTTTGTGAAGACGGCCGTGTCCCAACCCTCGGAGGGCAGCCCCGCCCAGTCGATGTTCGCCTCATCGCTGCTACCAGCATGGATCTACTCCAAGCCATTCACGAGAAAAGCTTCAAACTGGACTTATACTTTAGGCTGGCAGCCACAGAAATTCGCCTCCCCTCCCTGCGAAACCGTCAAGCTGACATCCCCGCACTGGCAGCCGCTTTCCTAGATCGCCTCAACGAAGAGTACCGCGACCTGATCCCTCCGAGAAGGTTCTCGCACGACGCCATGACCCGTCTAGTGAAGCATCAATGGCCCGGTAATATCAGAGAATTGCTCAACGTGGTAAAAGGCTCGTTTTTCAACGTCGCTACCACTGTCATCGAAGAAGCAGATCTGCTCTTTTCAGAGTTTTCTATGGAAACCGCTGCATCTATACTAGTACCGGAACCCTGCGGCGGGTTCAACATGCAAGTCTACCTCACTGAAGTTCGATCAAAACTGATCCGAAGCGCCCTGCAGAAAGCGGGCGGACGGCCAGGCGCTGCGGCCAAGCTCCTAGGTTGTAGTACAGAAAACATCAGCCGCTTTCAACGAGAACAACTTCGATAGCGGACCACAATGATGGTGATTCTCAACCTGACTGGCTTTCATGCGTCGGGGATTCCGCTGTGCTCCCCTGGCTCCACTCATTCAACCACGCTCCCCTCAATCTCCACGACAGCCGAATCCCACATTTCACCTGCCTGCTTCCTGCTCGCTTCCAGAATCTAGCTCCTCCTCTATCCGCTGGATAGTGTTAGGTGTCAACCAATCGCTATCAGGCCTGGCGATAAGTCGCGCGTTATTGTAAGCCCAGTCCAGTTCCAGGATGGTACGTCCCACATAGGCGCCACCATCGCGCTCTACGGCAATCGCCAAGTCAACGCGCCTGGGATCTTCGATGCACAGTGGCAATAGAAGTTGCATCCTGTGCTGGCTGAAGAAGTACTGAGGGACTGCCGTTTTGTAATTCCATTTAATTCTCTCCAACGCCCTTTCAATTGCCATGCGCAGATAGTCCGCGAGAAAGGACTGGACGTCACCCGGATTTGTCATGTCCTCCGGAACTCGCTCTCTCAGCTTCCTTGGTAGCCGTGAGCACCGGTCCCCCACGATATGATCTGTGACAGCGTCAAGTCGCAACGTTGTGTCGTACACAACGTCGCGTGGATCAGTGAAATATTCCGCCCTTTCTGGCAAGTCTGGGAAAATAGACATATAGCTCCGCCCGCGCACGATTTCTCCACGTGCAACGAAACATTCGAATGTCCATAGCGGCTCACCGGGCACCCGAATCGTATTCCTTGAAAAACCGGCAAAGATTGGGCGGTACGTATGATCCACCAACCCTGTATTGAAGGCTGCCTTCTCAATCCCTTCCCGTGTGGATGCAATTTTAATCTTACGCTTCTCCGGAGGCTTACCAGCGTCCTCTTCCTCGAGCCTTTGAAACGTGTAGAATAAATAGCTCTCTAGAATCGGGAAGCGGCTATAGGTATGCGAATCGCGATATTCCCAATTCTCACCTGGCAAGACTTTTCCTGCTAAGTCCTCCAACATGCGCGTCTCGTCCCTAATGCGTGCGAAGCGCCGCAATGGCAACTCCTTCTGTACGCAACTCGCGAATGGGGTAGATGTGGTGTCGGAAACAATCAAAGAAACCGACCAGCCCACATCCATAATTGCATCTCTAGAGCAAATATCGCGCCATGTGACAGGAACAGTTATCTCCGAACCCTCCAAACGAATCGTCCCTTCACCCTTAATCCGATTCCATTTCTCCACAACTCCAACTGAAGGCGTGATCCTATTAACATTGCTCGCCCCCAAACCCCTGGGACCTTTTGTAATCTGAGAGAACACGACGTAGTTCCCTGGAAACGGGTCGCACGGGAATAAGTTCGTGTCGCCCAGTTCATCCCTGTGGAAAAAGAGATCCTCATTCTGATCGGAAGACTTAATGAATCCAAATCCGCGATCAGCGACGAACCTCACGACAATCCCGTAGTGCCACGAAAGCTTAACTTGCGATGCGACAATCCCCTTTTCGCCAGCGCGGCTCGTGTACGAAACCACGTCTCCAGGGATTGGCAAGCCCAAACTCGAATTCTCAACCGCACTGAAGTGAAAAAACGCCTCCTCCCCGGTTGTTTCGTTCTTAATGAAACCGAAATTCTTCTCATTCACCAATCTGGCAACAACGCCGCGCTGAACGCAGTCGGTACCTCCCGTTGGTTCAGTTGGCGTACCCGAAACGGCAGACTTTGAATTTCCGCTGCACGGGGAGTTCTCACTTGGTTCCGCAAGCAGGGCAGAACGTTCGCCTACTAGGCATTTCAACTCAATCGATCCCTCGGCTGGGTCGAGCCGAGACTTTGCAAACACATTTCCCCTCTCGTCGCGTCGAGTCTCCACGGAACCGCACGCCCCTAAGAGGTCTGAAAGCCGCTGGAAACCAAGGCGAAGAGGATCGAAATCGCGCTCGAGTCGTTTCATCGTTGCTCCCAGAGAAGCAAGGGACACCCACCCCTGTTCATCCTTTCTGCTGGCAACTAAGGCTCGTTGGATGAGGTCCCTCGTTTCAGGCGTGACACTAGGTGGAGGCCCGGGCCGCGCATCCGAACTCCCGCGAGCCGCCTCCTCTCGGGATCCCTGTGGAGGTTCATAATTGTTCATATGTTTTCGTCAATTAATCAGGCAAGAATCGTACCAACCATGTGAGAGAATTACAAGTCAATTCGCAAATGCCGCAAGCAATGCTGTTCCGCCAGCGCAAGCGCGGCCAGAACCCGCTTCAATATGCAACCAGTTAACCCGCTGTTTGACGAGCCTCCACATCAACTTAAGTTGATTAAATCTCAACCCTGATTGGTAAATAGCCGCCCTTGCCGCGGGATTAACCGCTTGCGACCGGCGACGGATGCGGTCGCCGTATCTCAGCCCTCCCCCGTTATCGCCCCCTTCCTTCACAGCCCGGACCTCCCAATTGTCGCCGCCAAAGGACTGGCACGATTATTGCGGATGCACTCCCAAAACCCAGAAAACCAAATCAAAACTCATGAAACCAAAAACACTCACCGTCGAAACAACCAAAGGGATAAAGACCTACTGCCTCTCCCCCGCAAGTCAGGGCTTCGAGGTTCATCGCGTCGAGTCCGGCTTCTTCAGCTCCGCCAGGAAATACGTCGGCCACGGCAGCAGCGCCGAAAACGCCATTCTGATTGCACGGCTCGACGCCGGCGACTCCACCGTCAAATCAACCAGGCTGCGCGACTGAGACCCGTTCAAGCATCACCAGCCCAAAGCAACGCTCCACAAGATGAACACCACCCCGACCAACAACCACAACCCCCTCAGTGCCCTTGCGGCCCAGGCTAATGGAGCGATTGCTCCGCAACCACGCTACAACACCACCCCTACCACCCGCAACGGGGACGGCTTTTATCGTGGGCACGGCAAGCCAACGGACGGCCAGAGCCAGTGGCAACTTGTTCCCGGTGCCAAACTGCCGCCCCGCGCGTTCGAGGTGCATCAGAAGGAACGAGATCGTTACCACCTGCTGGCCCGCACGTTACCCATGGACAATGACCCCGTCCGGGCGGTGGAGACCGCAGGGCGAAATATCTTTGATGCAACATTCGGCGCAGAGCAGCGCAAGTTCGAAAGCGAGATCGCTGCCGGCCAACTCGAAGTGGCGCGCCTTGCCGCCGATAACGCCAAACTGAAAACCGATCTGGAACACGTCCCCGCCACGGTCATCCAAGAACCACCTTCACCGGAACTGCCACCGTACTTAAGCTTAAAGTGGTGCGCCTGGGCCTCCTGCATACTCTGCTTCGGTCTAAGTGCCGCCGGGGCCGTCTCCAACATCGTTTATCGCCTGCTCCCCGACACCCAAGCCCTCTTACCCGCCGTCATAGTCTCCGTGGTCTGGGTGCTGTTGAGTGTGGCGTCGAAGATTGGTATTCGCGCCGTGCGCAGCCCAAGCCGCGAGGTTCTGCACTGGACCATCGCTGGCGTTGGACTTCTCGGCGCCGTACTTTGGCTTGCGGGTTTGGTGGTCAGTTACGCCTCCGAAATCAACCTCAACGAAATTGCTGCCACTGGCGTCCTGTCGCGCAGCAAGTCCATGCCCTTCGTTGGCCAGCTTTTAGCCGAGTACGCCGTCGGCTTCGCATGCTTGAGTGGCATGCTCTCCCTCGTCAACCACCCGCGGCAGGTTATTCCCAACCCGGACCGCAAGCTGCTGTCTGATCACCTAGCTGAACTGAATGTCGCCACAGACAACATTCTCCGCGAGCTTGCCAATCCGCAGGGCAACTTGAACGAATTGAACGCTTCTCGAGCCGCCTTCCTGGCCGAAGGTACAGCCATTGTCTCCCTGCGCTCCGCCGACGCTGCGTTGTTGGCGGAACTCCAGCGCCAGCGCGACGAAAATCAGCGCCTGTTGGGACATTTCTCAGCACCAAACGAAAACTGAGACCGGAACCACAAACATGAAAACTAACATCCTTGCCACTACTCTCGCGCTTGTCGCACTGCTCGCGAACGCCGGCACCCCAGCGCCGCAAGAAATCATCATCGGCCTGTCGCCCCACACGTCGGCGGCTGAATGTCCCAAGCAACAAGCGTTCCTGCAAACATTCCTTCTCGCCGGCACTCCGAACGCGAGCCGGGTCGTTGTGTGGGACGCCTGGGATCTTCGCATCATCATTGACGTGCAACTCCCCAATCTCGCCTACGACTCACCTACCGCACGTGCCCGCCGCGTTGCGCCTGCCTTTGCCGCGCTGAAGCAATGGTTCGACGGCCTAGACGGCAAGTCCACGCGGATGGACCTAAAAAGTAGCGGTGTTATTAAATTCCCCGAGTGGGTGCAGATGGCGGCTGCACAGCCGCCGCCCGGACGACGCGCAATAGTCGTCCTCGCTAGTCCATTTTACATTTCGGCGGAGCCATCATTCTCGATGGCTGAGGCTCGATATCCGGCAGACGGACATCTGAATCGGACCGCTGTGGACACGCCATACGCCGCGCGGCCTAGCCTCCTTGCCGCTACCGAAGTGAATTGGGCTTACGGCAACGAGAACATCTGGGCCTCCGAGAATCACCGCTACCTTGTTACACGGTGGTGGGGTCTTTGGATCGGGGCTGCAGGCGGACACCTCGTCAATTTCAGCAGCGATGTGCCACAAGTGTTGCTCGCTGCCAGCCGTACGAACCAGCGTTCCGTCGGCGACTACACCTTGAACACCGACGACAACGCCCTGGTCATGCACACAGCGGCCAATCGCGTAGTCCCGGTGACGGTTCAGCAGGCACCCCCCGTGCTGCTGCTGACACCACGTTCCCAGGCAATCGCAAAGTCTGCGCCGACGCCCGAACTTGCGCCGACGGCAATCGTCGCATCGCCTCCACCAGTGCCCCAGGCCGCACCGCAACCCGCTCCAGTAGCAGCGCCTACTGCTCACCAAGAGTCTCCCATTCGGGCAGCTTCGCAGGCGCACAGCCCAACACTGGGATCTCTGGCAATTCCAACCCCCGCGCCTGGCAACATCGGGATCGCCGCCGTATGGAGCGCAAACCCAGACACGGACATTGACCTCTGGGTTGCTGCAAGACCGGACCTCCCCGAAGCGTACTGGCACAGACCGCAAGTCGAGCGTGTGCGCTACTTCAGAGACATCCGCACTTCCCAAACGGACAGGGCAACTACGGAATGGCGCCAAGCTTGGGAGTACGTAGAAGTCGAGAAGGCGCAGATAAGTGAGCCGACGGTATGGCTCAACGTTTACGCGGCCAGCGGCCCGGTTAGCGGAATTGTGCGTGTGCAGTTCGCCGGACGCATCGTGGATCGCCCGTTCACATTCGATGTGCGACGCGGCAACAAGGGTCTGGATTCCGACCTTTCGGCTCGCTCCCGCAGCCCCTACTGGCAGCAAATGAAACTGGCGGATTTCTTTCCGGTTGGCCTGCCCCAAGCCAACCGCAAAAATCAATAGATACAAATGCAACACCTCTATTCATTAGCATCGTTCCCATTTTCTTTGCGCAAATCGCACTCCGCCTTTTCAGGCGGCGTCCGACAGCAAATGAAAAGACCTCGCTTCCAATTGCTACATGAAATCCCTGAGGCTCCTTTTCCCAATTCTGGCTCTGGCCATGCCGCTTAACTACTCTGCGGCATAAACCGCGCCCCGTCCCCAAGACTTGCCGGCTTTGGCTTCCCCTTGAAAGACTACGCCGCCAAACCGGCAAGACTTGGCTCCCCCGTTGAGGCTCCCTTGATGAATTTCTAAATCCGCCGCTCCACTCCGCTTTTTGTTCTGTCCGCTCCCCGGCCATTTCCCCTACGCGGGCGGCCAGCCCAAACGCTCCATTTCGCTCACGGCTTTCGAAATTCACAACGGAGCCAGGGAATCCAGATAACGCGCGTCCGTCATGCTTCATGCCCACCCGTCAACCTTGCATGAACCCCGCCAGACCCGCCGCTCCGCGATAGTGATGGGATGATCCCACGGCTTCATGGACTCCCAGGGGCGTGAAGGCATGACGCGCGCCTGTCATGTTTCATGCCCGCCCGCCAACCTGGCACTGAAACCCGCCAACCGCGCCGCTCCGCGCAGAGTGTGAGGCAATTACCCGCCTGCCCGCCTCATGGTTGTTGTCAAGTGTTTTTTGCCGTGCGTTCCCAGCCTGTCGCCCTCCACTAGCCTGCTTTCCACAGGGGGCCGGACGCGGTGCCCTCTAAAGACTACTCCCGCTGGCCGCCCTGTGCCGCAGGCTTTTTCGTGAAGGGCGACAGTCCGAGAACGCACGCGCAGTTGGAAAAAAAACACTATGAAAACAAACACAAATTCAGTTTCAAATTCAGATTCGGATTCGGGGCTCTTGAACCGGACCGCACAGCGCATTGAAAACCAACCGCATCGGATTGATTTCAAACTCCGATTCCAGAATCGGGGACTCTCCACCGAAAAACTCTTGGACATGCTTTATCACGAGACACCCCGCTTTTGGGAATTGGCTCAGGTAGTGGGTAAGTGGGTTTGGATTCAGTTTGACGACCGCCAGCCCCCGGAGATTACCGCCGCCCTCTCTCAGTTTGGTTTCCATTGGAATCGGAAACGCCAGACTTGGCAGCACCCTTGCGGCCAGTTTCGCACCGGCAGCCCCCGCGACCCCCGCGACAAATATCAGACCTACTTCCCGGCAGACGCGAAAGCCGCTTGAAAGGCGAACCCACCATGAAACGAAACAGACGCCGCTTGCCCATTCCGCAACACGAGTTTGGTTTTGTACCAGACACGTTCACCTTGATTCCCGAATTCGGGCAGGACGGAGACCGTCTGGCCCGCGAACGGGACGAGGCAGACCGTGCCCGCCGTGCCGCAGAGTCCGCGCAAGCGCGTTTGTTTGTTTCTCAAAAATCCAAATGAAAACCTTCTTTCCATTCCGTCTCCGTGCTGGCGATGTCATCCGACTGGACGGCAAGCCGTGTCGCGTTGTCCGTATCAGCGATTGTTCCGCCGTTGTCGCCGTCACCAAGCAGCCCCGCGAATTCACCACGCTTTTTGGCGTGCGTGTCCGCATTCAACCCAAACCCGGTTTGGTTCGTATCTCTCCACAATCCGAAGTCCCCATTCTTAACCGCTAAAACACCATGAACACAGACAACGAAAACTCGCCCTTTGGCGATGTCATCTTTTCTTACACCCGATCTCAGGCCGTTGCCGACGGCGTACAGGTTGAAGTTACCAAAACCGCGCAGGAAGCCGGAATCCGTTTCCCGGTTTTCCTCACCCGCGCCGTTTATGATGCTTACGTGACCGTGCCGCTCGGCGTGACCGCCCAGGACGAAGCTGGCCGGCTTTGGGACCTAATGACGATGGCCCGGTTTGCCATTCTTCGCAGCCGCCCCGGTTGCGACCGCTTGCCGGTTGCGTTGTACGTCCGCAACGACAACCGCGCCCCTCGACTTGTCAGGTTGACCGCCGTTTGCGGCCCGCTCGACATTGACGACCCGCAACCCGCCATTACTGTCATGCTCTTGGACGAGGATTGACTGCCCGAAGATACTCACGCGGCTGGACTGGCAACGGTTCAGCCGCTTTTCTGTCGTTGGGGACTTGCGCCGTCCCCAAACCCCGGCGCCGGGCCTCACGCCGGCCCAGACCCGCGCCAGAGGGCAAGCCCTCATGGACTCCAATTCCGCTCGCGCTGGCCTTTCT
>Ga0187848_10001231_pt1 | contig 22229 bp, 16 predicted proteins | sample June2016WEW_4_40_FD_132424 | JGI IMG/M metagenome (GOLD analysis project Ga0187848, IMG submission 132424) | Peatland microbial communities from SPRUCE experiment site at the Marcell Experimental Forest, Minnesota, USA - June2016WEW_4_40 | ecosystem: Environmental > Terrestrial > Soil >... | reverse complement strand
CCGACCTTGATTCACCCTCTCAGGTAATCACGAATGAAATCGTTTTGAGCTGCTTTCCTTGCAAGTATATGAAAACTAGCTGGTTCTCGAAGCTGAGAAAAATTTAACGGGACAGGTGTGCGGACAGACCATCGTCTTTGGTGGTCTGTCAGGTGCCTGCCGGTGACAGCGCTTGACAGACGACAAAAAACGATCGTCTGTCCCGCCGGTTTCCGGGAGTTAGCGGGGAGACAGGCGCTCGCGCAGGCGCTTCTCGATCGCGAGAGCCAACGCTTGTTGCGCCGCGGTAAGATTCTCCGCCTTCACGGTCAAAGGCTCCGCGCGGTCATCCGGAAAGGAGTACGACGGATCCGTGTTCTCTTTCTGCTCCACCAGAATCTTGTACACGTCCCAGGTGTAGAAGTTCTGAACCCAAGTGTTGTAGTCGTCGATATCGACGCAGTTCGGTGGAGGTGTGTCGATAACAACTGGCGTGCCGGTGATCAGGGTGTGCTGCGAGCCGAAGAATACGGGGCGAAGGCCTGCAAGTTTCCCCTCTTCCGCCAGGTGGCTGAAGTTCACGTCGGTGGTCATGTCGTTGAACGTGGGCGAGTGGTATGGGTTAGACCGGTCGCGGTCGCTGCCGGGTCCGAAGCTGCGAAAGTGATTGAACTCGAGCGGCGGGACCGTGTCCCAATTCGATCCGTAATCGATGGTGACCACGTAGCCGGATTTCAGTATCCGCCCGGCGCCCTGAATGAAACTCCCTTCGCCCAGATTGATGTATGCGGCGAAGCCTTTGTTGCTTCGGGCGAGCTCGTAGGCGTATTCGCGACTATACTTGCGCACATGATCGGCCAGCTCGGGTATGGTGTCGATGGGTACGTAGATTTCATGAAACTCGACGGCGTCCAGCTTCTCGGCGTAATCGCTGGCGGAAGCGATGGTCTCGAGCAATGCCACGAATCCACTCTTGCTCAGATAGACGGCGGCATCGCGCTTCGCTCCGAACACTCGGGTTTGAATCGAAAGATTCTCGCTCTGGAGACGCTTCTGCAGTGGTTCGGGCATAGCGGTCTTCAGCGCGTTCCAGCCACGCACGGAAAGCGCCGGCGCGACGAAGCCTACTTCGGCCGAACCGTTCGGAGAGAAGACTACCTTGTGAACGCTGAATGCATCGGGCAACTCGTTGGAAAGCACGACTCCCTTGAGGCTGCCCGCCGGGATGGTGGCGGTGGGGTCGGTGGCGTCGCCTTCGCGGGCCTCGAAGCGGGCTCCGAACCGCTTGTTGCGTTTGGCTTGCATCGCGCTCAAGGCAACAGAGCGGTCGTAGCAGGCGTACGTGGTCTGGCGCGCGAACTCACGCCAGCGGTCGCCGGATTCGCCGGCGGCGCGGCGGTCGATGTAGTCGAGGATGGATTCGGCCAGAGCGCCATCGCCGGCCCCGAATTCGGCAATCGTGAAGCGCTCGTTTTCAGCGAGCGTTCCGGCTTTCCGCATGCCGTCCCACATCTGGAAAAGATGCTCGGCGATCATGTGGCCGAAGTAGGGCGAAAGCGCGTCGGGAAAGGTGCGGTAGTCCTCGCTGAAATTTACCCGCCCGCTCGAATAATAGCCAAACACGGGGTGGAACATCACCACGTCCTGGTAGTCCAGAAACGTGGGAAAGAAGTCTTTGACTGCCCGCGCTGCGGCGGCGTCCACGCGGATTTCATTATGAATCTCCCACGGGTTGAGGAGCTCGTCCCGCTCATCGGCCGCTAAGGCCGGGATCGCCAGCAGAAGCGCGAGAATGGGCGCGGACACTCGGGCCCATAGTTGCAACACACGTATTTTCAAAGGAAACCTAGCGGGGATATCCATCTCGCCTCACCGAATAGCCAGAGTATACACCGAAGCTAGCCGGCCCGTATGGTTCGTGGGTCGGCGCGGCACGGCCCGGAAAATCGCCTATAGTACGTTTATGGCAATTATTGCCGTAGCCGGACGGAAAGGCGGGGTGGGAAAATCCACCGTAGCCGGCAATTTGGCGGCCGAATTCGCCGCCCGGGGGCGCAGTGTATTGGTTCTGGACGCCGATCCGCAACACAGCATGGTGGCATGGGCCGACCAAGGCGATGGGCTGCTCTCGCGCACGGTGGAAAAGGTCGCGCCCACCGACAATTTACGCGCGCGAGCGAAACAGGCGGACAAAGAAACCGACGTGGTGCTGATCGACACGCCGCCCGGCCAACCCGACATCGCGTATCAGGCGGCACTGGCGGCCGACCTGGTGCTGCTGCCCTGCGGGCCGTCTCCCCTCGATTTGTTTGCCTTGAAGGAAGCTCTGGGGCTGGCGCTGAAGGCGCGGGCGGAACGGCGATCGAAGAAGCCGCGCGTGCGATTCGTGCCTTCGAGAGTGGTCATGAGCACGAATTTGGGTAGAGGGCTGGCGTCGTCGTTGAGGGATATGGGCAAGAAAGTTCTGCCGCCGATCTGCCAGCGGGTGGTGATTGCGGAAGCGGTGGCGCACGGGCTGACGGTGGCGGAGTACGCGCCGGATTCGCCGGCTCACGAGGAATTCCGGGCACTGGCCAAGGCGGTGGAGAAGATTCTGGAACGATAAAGCAAAAGACTATTAGCCACGGATGAACACAGATGAACACGGATAAAAGTAATTTCCCGGTTTTCATCCGTGTTCATCTGTGTTCATCCGTGGCTAATAATTTCCCCGTAACGCCTCAAAAGCCCGCTCCCTTTGATCGCGGCTCGGTCGCGCCGGTGCGCGTGTTACCGTAAAAAGTTGATGTCGATTTCGAGCCTTCCGCAGACATCCGAATGGACGCCGCACTCGTGGCGCACGCGTCGAGCGCTGCATCAGCCGGATTACGCGGACCCGGCAGCGGCGGAGCGCGTGCTGGAAGAGTTGCGCCAACTTCCACCGCTGGTAACCAGTTGGGAGATCCTGCTGCTCAAGGATGAACTGGCCGAGGCCTCGCGCGGGGAACGTTTCATCCTGCACGGCGGGGATTGCGCCGAGCGTTTCGCGGATTGCCATTCGCCGCGCATCACGAACCTGCTCAAGGTTCTGCTGCAGATGAGCCTGGTGCTGGTAGTGGGCGCGAAGCGGCCGGTCACGCGGATCGGGCGCTTTGCCGGGCAGTATGCCAAGCCGCGCTCCTCGAACCACGAGACGCGCGACGGGGTGACGCTGGCGGCCTACCGCGGGGACCTGATCAACCGGTCCGAGTTCACGGCCGAAGCCAGGACGCCGGACCCGCAATTGCTGCTGCGCGGCTACGAACGGGCTGCGCTCACGCTGAATTTCATCCGTGCGCTGATTAAGGGCGGGTTTGCCGACCTGCACCATCCGGAATACTTCGACCTGGATTGGGCGGCGCAATCGCCGCTGGCGGCGGAGTATCGTCGCACGGTGGAAACCATCAGCGAATCGCTGCGCTTCATGGAGCACGTGCTGGGAGTGCGGGCGGGCGAAACCGACCGCATCAACTTCTACACCTCCCACGAAGCGCTGCACCTGGCTTACGAAGAAGCGCAGACCCGGCAGGTGCCGCGGCGCGCGGGCTGGTTCAACCTGACGACGCATTTCCCCTGGGTCGGCTTGCGCACCAACGATCCGGCCGGCGCCCACATCGAGTATCTGCGCGGAATCGAGAATCCCATCGGCATCAAGGTGGGCGCCGGGACCACGCGCGAGCGGGTGGCACGCTGGTTCGATGCGCTCGACCGCGAACGAGTTCCGGGGAGGCTCACGTTGATTCACCGCTTCGGCGCGGAAAAGATCGCCGACGGGCTGCCGGCCTTGATCGAAGCGGCGCGGGCGGAAGGCGGCCGCGTGGCATGGATTTGCGACGCGGTGCACGGCAACACGCAGACTACCGCCAGTGGAGTCAAGACCCGGCGCTTCGAGGATATCTACCACGAACTGGAGCAGGCTTTCGAAATTCACCGCTCGTTCGGCCAGCGGCTGGGCGGTGTGCATATCGAGCTGACGGGCGAAAACGTGACCGAGTGCATCGGCGGGTCCAGCGTTCCCACCGAGAGCCACCTGTCGCGAGCCTATGAGAGCGAAGTCGACCCGCGCCTGAACTACGAGCAAGCGCTGGAGCTGGCGTTTCTGATTGCCAGGAAAATGAAGAACGACGGGGCGTGAGAGGCCATCGGCATGATCGCGCTGGCTTGTGGGGCATGTTGGTAACCTGCAGCGGATTGGTAACTCGCTGTCGGACCCTTGTGTGAAGCCCGAACAGCGCCATTGACAATCGACGGCAGCATGTCATCCTGCCCCACAATAGCCGGTAGCTGACTTTCGATAACTTCTCCTGGAGCTTCTCGGTCGGGCAACATAGAATCAGGTATCTGCCATGACATGCCCGAACTGCGGCGCGCCGCTCAAGCTTCGCGATGGCGACGACTTTCTTACGTGCGAATACTGCAACGGCACGGTTTATCCGGAGAAAACCGAGGAAGGCGTGCGGGTGCTGGGCGGGACGAGCGATTTTGCCTGCCCGGTCTGCAACCTTCCGCTGGCACATGCGGCGCTCGATGGGCACCGCATTTATTATTGCGAGCACTGCCGCGGCATGCTGATTTCCATGGACGTGTTCGTGCCGCTGTTGGAAGACCTGCGCGCGCGCCGCGACGTGTCCGCGACAGCCTGTCGCCGCCCGGACGAGAATGAGCTGCGGCGGCGGGTCAGTTGCCCGCGGTGCCACGGCCGCATGGAGACGCACTATTACGCCGGCCCGGGCAACGTGGTGATCGACGATTGCGAACGCTGCCACTGGAACTGGCTCGACCCGGGCGAACTGACGCGCATCGTCCGCGCGCCGGAGCATGTTTACCAGGCGGAGGAAAGCCCCTGGTAGCGGCAGGCTTCCGGTCAGACCCACGAGTTACTTCGTCAGGTTATAAATCAAGCCGAACGGGTCCTGGACATAGCATCGCGGAAAGTCCGGCTCGTCTTTGACTATCGAACAACCATTCTTCACCAGCCTGAGCTTAGCTTCCTCTACATTGTCGACAGTGACTTCCAGCACCGGCCCGAGCGCCGGGCCCCGCTCGATGAATAAGTTGATGTGCTCGCCATGCAGGCTGATCATGTTCGGCGCTTCGCCTGTAATTGCGAATCCGAGCTGGCTGACGTAGAACGATGCCGCAGTCTCCGGATCTTGCGCTTGGATCAGAATGTCGGCGCCAAAGCTGTTTGCCATGTTTTGTGGGTCCTCGCTTTCCTCTCGGGTTTTATACCACGGCTTCCGAGGCGAGCGGCACTCTTACCGACAAGTTGGATTCACATTCCGGCCCAAGCGTCCCCAAGAGTGGGGCACGCGGCACGCTGAGAGCGCGCGCCACGGGAGCGCTCAGGCTGTTTTGCGGAAGCGCAAGGCGGCATAGACGATGGCGCCGGTGAGGATGATGATCAGTCCGGGCCAGGTGGTGGCCGGGCGGTAGGCGAAGAGCATGACCAGCACGACCGAGCCAAGGACGATATAGATGGCGGGGGTTAGCGGGTATCCCCAGGTTTTATAGGGGCGGGCGGCGCCGGGGCGGGTGAAGCGGAGGCGGACCACGGCTACGATGGTGAGGATGTAGAAGATCAACGCCGCGGAGATGACGTAATCGAGTAAGTTGCTGTACAAGTTGCCATAAGTGTGGGTTGCCGGATCGTAAGTGCGGGGCAGGACCAGCAGCGAGGCCCATATGCCCTGAACAGCCAGCGACCAGGCGGGGACGTGGGCCCGGTTCAGCTCGCCGGCGCGGCGGAAGAACAGGCCGTCGCGAGCCATGGCGCAGTAGGCCCGCGGGCCGGACAGGATCAGGCTATTGGCGCACCCGAAAGTAGAAATCATGATGGCCACGGCCATGAGCACGGGGCCGTAGCCGGGGAAGATGTGTTCCAGCATGGCGGTGGCCACGCGGTCGGCGGGGGCATGCTGGATGGCGGGCAGAGGCAGCACGGCCAAGTAAGCGATGTTGGCCAGCAGATAGAGCGCGATCACGGCGGAGCAGCCGAGGGCGAGGGCGAGGGGGACGTTGCGCTTGGGATCGCGCACTTCGCCGGCGATCAGGGTGATGTCGTGCCAGGAATCGGCGGAAAAAAGCGACCCGGATTGGGCCACCGAGATCGCCACCATCAGGCCGAACAAGCTGCCGGCGGCCACGCCCAGGGATGGATCGAACGCGCCCAGGCGGAACATGTCGTGGAAGTTGGTTTGGACGGCCGCGGCATTCCAGCCAAGCAGGAGACCGGCCAGAATCAGTCCGATCAAAGCCACGGTTTTGGCGGAGGTGAAAAGGTTCTGCACGATTTTGCCGTACTGGAGGCCGCGCGAGTTGGTCCAGGTGAGGAGCACGATCACGAGAATCGCGACCAGTTGGGCGGTGGAAAGCGAGATGGCGTAGCCGGAGGAAAGATGAATGGGCGTGACCCAATAGTGGCTCTCCGAAACCCAAGGGCAGAGGATGGAGAAGAAGCGGGCGAAGGCAACCGATACGGCGGCGATGGTGCCAGCCTGGACAATCGTGAACAGGGTCCAGCCGTACAAGAAGCCCCAGAGTGGCGAATAGGCCTCGCGCAGATAAAGATACATGCCGCCGGCGTGGGGCATCATGGCGGCAAGCTCGCCGTAGGAAAGGGCGGCGGTGATGGTGAGTACGCCAGTGAGCACCCAAGCCATAAGCATCCAACCCGGGCTTCCGATCATACGGGACATGTCCGCGGAAACGATAAAAATGCCCGAACCGATCATGACCCCGATGACGATCATGGTGGAGTCGAACAGGTTCAGGCCACGGACGAACCCGGCGTCGGACACGGGGGTGGCGGAGGTTGATTTGGCAGGCGTGCTCATGGGAATCGTTTTGGAGACAGCTTGCGGGAAGCTTAGCGCAGCGGGATAGGAAGCGTCAACCGGCAGGCAGGCCGGGCAAGAGCCAATGTGGGGGATATGCCCCAACCGAAGTGTGGTATTCGGCTACGCCCGGCAACTTCGCCCTCCCATGAATTGCGAATTGCCCACCCTAAATCCTTGTTATCCGTTGGAAATCCTTTTGGGACCCTACGTGCAGATCGCGTCAGGTAGTTTGGGTGCGCCGGCTCGGGCTGCGGGCCCAGTGCGGGAGGTGAGATTCCGTGGCTTTATCCATCCCGGCCGGATTCCTCAAGAGGTTTGCGACGGCGCACTATGCCCTCGCCGCCTTGGCCGTGGCCGCCGCGGTTGGCCTAAGGCTGGCCTTCGATCCGGTGCTCGGCGCCCAGTCGCCCTACCTGCCTTTCCTGGCTGCTGTCCTGGTGGCGGGACGGTTGGGCGGCCGTGGGCCAGCCTTGGCCTCCACTGTCTTGAGTTGCTTCAGCGTCCGGTATTTCTTCCTGGAACCGCGTCACTCGTTCGCCCTGCCGCAACCTGCCGCCGCCACCGGCCTCGGTCTGTTCGCGATGGTTGCCATCGCCATCAGCCTCCTGGACAGGCCCGGCGGCTTGCTCCCCAGGAAGGCGGCTGGGGAACGGTGGCCGGAAGCGGATCCGGACCCGGTTGGCCCACCCATGCTGCGGCGGGTGGCCATGTTCACCGCCGCCGCGCTGGCGATCGGCATCCTGGCCTCCTGGCTTTGGAGGGGCTTTGAACACTCCACGGTGGCGGAACGCGGGGTGGAGCACAGCTACCAGGTGCTCAACGCGGCGGCCTCGGCGCGGTCGTCCTTGGAGCGCGCCCAAACGTCCCAGCGCGGATACCTGCTTACCGGGGACGACCAGTACATCGAGGCCTATCGGTCCGCGGTCGCATCGGAACGGCAGGCGCGCGCCGCGCTGCGCCGCCTGACCGCCGATGACCACGCCCAACAGGCGCGGCTGGATGAATACGACCGGTTGATGCAAACCAGGCTGGATATGCTGGCCAACTCCATCGAGGTCCGCAAGCAGCAGGGAATGGCGGCCGTCGCCGGCCTGATCCGCACCAATCGGGGTGGGAAACTGATGGATCGGCTGCGGGCCGTCCTGGACGCCGTGGATGACGAAGAGCACCGGCTCTTACACAGCCGCACCGTGGCCGCCAGCCAGGCCGATTCGCGCACACGCTGGATTCTGGGCCTGGGCGGCGGATCGCTCGTGCTTCTGCTGGTCCTGGCGGGCGCCAGGATTGAGCGCCATATCTACGAGCGCGCCCAAGTGGAAAGGGTGCTGGCCCGCCAAGCCCGGCTGATCGATCTTTCCCAAGACGCCATCGTCACGGCCGGCGGTAACCGCGTCATCACCGGATGGAACTCCGGCGCTCAGCAGATGTACGGCTGGACCGAAGAGCAAGCGATCGGCCGGAATATAGACGAGCTGCTGCACACCAGCTCCGCCATACCGATCGCGGAACTGGACCGCATTCTGGCGCGGGAGGGCCGCTGGAACGGAGAACTCGGCCACACCCGGCCGGATGGGCGGCAAATCGTCGCCGAAAGCTGGCAAGTTCTGCAGCGCGACGCCGCCGGCCGGCCGGCCGGATACCTGGAGATCGATCGGGACATTACCGAGCGCAAGCGAACGGAGGAAGCGCTGCGCCTTTCGGAAGAGAAGTTCGCCAAGGCGTTCGCCACCAACCCGGCGGCTGTGGCGATTACCCGTCTCGCAGACGGACTGTTCCTGGACGTGAACGAGAGCTGGGAGGCGATGACCGGGCATACCCGCGGCGAGGCAATCGGGCGTTCCGCGACGGACCTCTCCATCTGGCCCACGCCGGAGGAGCGAGATCGCTTCGCTAGGGAATTGAAGCAGAAGGGCTTCTTGCACGGGTGGGAGCAGACGTTTGCAAGGAGATCGGGGGAGAGCTTCGCGACGCTATTGTCGGCCGCGATTTTGACGGTTGCGGGGGAGGAAGTGGTTCTCTCGACGTTGGTGGACATCAGCGACCGCAAGAAAGCCGAGGAACAGATTCGGCGGTTGAACGCCGAGCTGGAACAGCGCGTTCACGAGCGAACCTCTCAGCTCGAAGCGTCCAACAAGGAGCTGGAGGCGTTTGCGTACTCCGTATCTCACGACCTGCGGGCGCCGCTGCGCGGCATCGACGGCTGGAGCCTGGCTTTGATCGAGGACTACGGCCCCGCTTTGGAACCGCGCGCGCGGGAATACCTTGGCCGCGTCCGCTCCGAGACCCAGCGCATGGGGCGACTGATCGACGATCTGCTGCAGCTTTCGCGCTTCGCTCGCGCCCAGATGCATCACGACACCGTGAACCTGAGCCTGATCGCCGAATCCATCGCCGCCGGGCTCCGCGAAACCCATCCGCAACGGTCTCTGGAATTCGCGATCCGGCCGGGATTGACCGCTTTCGGGGACGCCCGCCTGCTCGAGGTCGCGTTGACGAATCTGCTGGAGAACGCGGTGAAGTTCACCGCTTCGCGCGCGCACGCGCGTATTGAATTCGAAACCGCCGGGGCCGGCGGAAACACGGCGTTCGTGGTGCGCGACAACGGCGTGGGTTTCGATATGGCGTATGCGGGTATGCTTTTCGGCGCTTTTCAGCGCCTGCATAGCGAGGCCGAATTCCCCGGAACCGGCATCGGTCTGGCCACCGTGCAACGCGTGATTCACCGGCACGGAGGCCGTATCTGGGCGGAAGCCGAGCCAGACCGCGGCGCTGCCTTTTATTTCACGCTTGGAGACGGGAAGTGAACGAGCGGCGAACCATCCTGCTCATCGAGGATAAAGCCAGCGACGTCGACCTCACCAGAAGGGCGCTCAAAAAGGGCGGCATTGCCAACCCAGTGGCGGTCGCGCGGGACGGCAAGGAGAGCTCGGCAGGTGGCGAATTACGCCATCGCGCCGAATTCCGCTTCGGCGTCCAACGCGTCGCCCAAAAGGCCACCCGGTCCCAGCGCTTGCCAGAAACTGGCGAGGGCAATCGCCAGCAGCAGGAGCAGCGACGCCAAGCCGTAGGGCACGTACCAGGCTTGCCAATTGCCGCCCAGCAGAATGGCATTCGAGCCGTTGATAAAAACTACTGCGGCCATGGTCGCCACCAGGCCGTAGCGGAGCAGCAGGAAGAAGATGCTGGCGTAGATCACAAAGTAGATCAGGGCCTGGATCTGCCAGTGCGGAGAGCTCGCCACATTGCCTTCGGAAAAGATGAACAGCAGCGAGGCGGCGATGGCAGCCAGCACGTCCAGGCGCAGCAGGAAACGAAACGCAAAGACGGCAAAGAACAAGGCAATGCTGACGAAGAGCGCATTGCTGAAGACATGCGCGCAGCCGGCGATCCAGTGGAGCGAGCCCATGGTGAAATACAAGTCGCCGCCGGCGCCCAAATCGCCTTTGGCGCTGCGCCAGAAATCCACCAGGGATGCGGCCAGCCAGATGGAGGAGCCCATGGCGGCGCCGATGAGGACGTGGGCGGCCACCTGGGAGTCGCGCCAGCGGCCGGCCAGGACGCGGTTCCAGGTGACGATAGAATGCGGCCAGCGCGCCCGGATGGCGGGCTCGATCGCGAGGTACATCAACCAGAGCACGGCGGCGCCGATGAGCCAATTGCCGGCGGCGCGGTAGAAGAAGGTGAGCATGTCGGCGGTGGGAACGGCATGCACGTCGCCAAACCAGCCGATCATGTCCAGCAGAAAACTGGCGGCGGCGATGCGCAGGGCGCCCTTGCGATCAACCCTGGCCCGCTTCCAGTTGCGGCGCGCGAAGGGCGCCATGGCCAACATGCCGGCGGCGCTCAGCAGGAGCGTATAGATTTCGCGGGAGGAGAGCGAGGAAGGGTTCGAGACGGCTGTAGCCCAGGGAAAGGCGACAGTGGCGAAGGTAACGCGGCCTTTCCAGGTGGCGACTTCAACGCGCAGCTCGGTCGCGGGAATCTTCGGATGCGGCCCTTTCCAGGCGCGGATCTGGTCGGCGGGCGCGGGCGGAAGGCGGTCGGGCGAAGTTTCGGTGAATTTGGCGAAATCGAGCCCGGCCACGCGGAAGACGGCTTCGGCGGCGGCCGGATTCTCGGGCGCGCCGGCCAAATCGTAAGGAATGGCCGAAAACTCGCGCAACTGGCCGAGGCTATCGAGCGAAACCTCAATCATCCCGGGGGCGGTGGGGGGCGGGTTATGGCCGTCGACCTCGCCGTCGGGTTCGGCAATCAGCGGGGAAAGGCTCTCGCGATAATGCGCCATCACGGGGGCTTCGGCGGCGAGCCATTCGTCCCAGCGGTGCGGTTGGGGCAGTTTCTTCAGATACGTGATGAGGCTCGATCGGGATGAGAGCCATAGAGTGGAATCGCCGGGCGGGCGCGGGAAGCCGAAGGACTGGGCAAAGCCTCGGGCTTTGACGGCGAGGGCATCCGGCGGCAAGGCGAGCGGCGTGTGAAGGATGGCGTCGCTGGCCTGGTGGATCGCCAGGGTGGCGCCGAGGCAGACCAGAATCGCCAATAAGCAAGGGATGGCGAGACGGCGCGGCAGGGCCTCGTTCTTGCCCGCGGCGGCGACCAATTCCGGCGAGGGCATCTCACCGGCAGCCAAGGCAACCACCAACGGATCGCCACCGGGCAGGGCCGCGGCCACCGCCAAAGCCGATGCGGGGCGCCTGGCCGGTTCCGGATCGAGGCAACGGCGAATGGCGCGCTCCACCGCGGGATCGATTTCCGCCGCGATGGACGTCATGCTGGTGAGATGGCCGGATTCCTGCTGATCGAGAAGCTGGCGAACGGTCTTGGCGTCGAACGGACGCTTGCCGGTGAATAGCTCGTAGAGCACCAAACCAAGGGAGTAGATATCGCTCTTTTGGGTGATGTCGGCTCCCTTCAACTGCTCCGGGGCCATATAGGCGGGGGTGCCGTCGCGCGATTCCCGGCCGGTGAGCTGGCTGCCAAGCGCGGCCAGGCCGAAGTCCATGATGACCACTTCCCCGCGCTTGTCGATCATGATGTTCTGCGGTTTCAGATCGCGGTGAACGATGCCGCGGGCGTGGGCGGCGGCCAGCCCGGCACAGACCTTGCGGGCGACGTCGACGGCCTTGTCGACGGGCAGGCGGCCGATGCGGGTGAGCAGCGACGCCAGGTCCTCGCCGTCGATATACTCCATGGAGATGAAGGGCATTCCGTCGGCCTGGCCGATGTCATAGACCCGGCAGACGTTAGGGTGGGAAACCTGGCGCGCGAGGCGGACTTCGCCGTGGAAGCGTTCGAGCAGGCGGAGATCGTTGGCGGCCTGTTCGGGCAGGAATTTGAGAGCGATGGACTGGCCGAGGGTGAGGTCGGTGGCGCGGTACACTTCGCCCATACCGCCGCGGCCGAGCAGGGCAATAATGCGGTACCGGCCGGCAATCAGCGCGCCGGGAACGAACCGGCCCTCTTCGGCGGCAGAGCTGTGGGCGGTCGAAGTATCGCCGGCACGCGGCCCTGCGAGCACCGTCTCAATTAACGAGGGCTGAGGAGGCCGCTCCATTAGACTCCGATTGTACAGCGTCCGGCGGGCGCCGGGCGATGGGCGCGATTGCGGGGGGGGCGGAAGTTTCCTTTAGCTATCTTGAGATGCTACAGCTCGATATGGCCACGCCGGTTATCGTAGTGATACTTGTCTAGCCAAACGCGGGCGGCTTACCCTAAACCATATAGACGATGGTGCGAGATTTGTCGCATTTATGACCGAAACGATTCTCGTGGTCGACAGCAACCCGATTGGGTCGAAACTCACGGCGGCGCTCCTGCGCGCCGAAGGGTACGAGCCGAGAGTGGCCTCGAGCGGCGAAGGCGCGCTAGCCATGCTGGTCACGCTGCGGCCCGGCGCGATCCTGGTGGACCTTCAGCTTATCGGGATGGAGGCGGCGGAATTGGCCCGGCGGATCCGCCAGGACCCGCTGATCGCCAACACGCCGATTGTGGCTCTAGCGCCCGCGGCCTCGTCCGAACGCCCCAGCGACACCAATGCGGCCGGCTTTCGGGGACTCATTGCCAAACCCCTGGATGGCAAGAAGCTAAGCCTGCAGCTTGAAAAAGTTCTGGCGGAGGGAGTCAATAACGCCCCCATCGATTACGCGGCGCCTTGGCGCGAGGCGCCCGTGGAGAGGCCGGCGCCACGCAAGACGGCCGGTGGCGAAACGGAGGTAGCGGACCTGGCGCGCGAGTTCCTGGAACAGGGATACGAGCAAGCGCGAACGCTGGCCGAGGCGGCCGACATTGCGTTTCCGTTGCGCCAAGCCAAATTCCAGGTGCAGCACTGGATTGGAACGGCCGAATCTTTGGGGTACCGGGAGATTGCCGATACGGCGCGGGAGCTCGAGGGGGTGCTGGAGGCTCCGCTGTGGGACCGGGCGCGCACGGTTCTGCTCCTGGCCAATCTTGCGCACGGGTTTCGCGATCCGATTCATATGGCCAGCCCGGAAGAGGTTGACGCGCTGGCGCAGGGGCTGAGCGGTGAAAGAATCGCTTTGGTAGGGCTGGGACAGCGCGAAGCCGAACGTGCGTGCGTGGGGCTGCGGCGCGCCGGGGTCCGTCCGTATCTGTTCGACGAGAACGAGCCGCCCACCTCGGAAGCGATTCAGAACTGCTCCGGGGTGATCGTCGAGGTGCGGCCGGAGACGGCGCAGTCGCCCTGGTTACGGCCCAAACTGGTAATGCGCGAGCCGAAGGCGCTGGTGCTGATGGGCGCGCGGGGGGACATTTTGGCCCTGGACGCAGCGGTGCAGGCCCGCGCGCACGATTTTCTGATCGACGATTGGGCGCCGGAGGAAGCGGTGTTTCGGTTGGGGTTTGCGCGCGCCCGTGTGGCGCGAAAAGCGGCGGAACGGACCGGACCCGAAACCGAGACGACCGTCCAACCCGAGGAGGAGCTGCCGCGAAGCGTGGTGCTCGCGCTCGACGACCCGGCCCTCATCAAGACCCTGGGACGCGCCTTGGCGGATGCGGCGTTCGAGTGCACCATCGCCGAAGATGGACAGGAGGCCTTGGAAATGGCGCGGCAGCGGCGCCCCGGCGTAGTGGTTCTGGACGTGGATCTTCCCGGCAAAGACGCTTTCGCGCTGCTCGCCAAAATCCGCTCCGAGAAATTACCGGTCAAAGTGCTGTTACTGGCCGCGGAGGCGAACTGCGCGGAGATGGTGAAAGGGTTCAAACTGGGCGCCGACGAGTGCATGGTGCGGCCCATCAATCCGCGGGAATTCGCGGTCAGGGTGGTCCGGTTGCTGAACCTCGAGACCAAGGCGTGAGCCAGCCTTGGCGTGAAGAATTATAGCCACCGCTGAACGCCGACGAACACCGATAAAGAAATCGAGCGGTTTATCCGTGTTCATCCGTGGCTATTTTAAGTCTTTCACAGCTTCTGACGGTCGCTGAATATAGCTACGGCCCGGGGTTCACCGCATTTCATTCGGTCGATGGCCAAAGGAGTATGACCTTCGGCTAATTGGAAAAATTAGAACCATTCCGCCGGAGAGCCGATGAGTACTCTGATGACGGCGCATTCGGTAACATCCGCTGATCCTGGGGCGCCGGCCGCCAGTTCCAGCCACGAGAATCCCTCCGCCAAACACCTGGACGTCTACATCAGTTTGTCGCGCCTGGCGCCGTTCCACGCCAGCGCGCTCAAGCTCATGAACATATCGGTGGAAGGCGACTCGGCGTTTGCCGATTTCGAAGAAGCATTTAAGGGCGACCCGGCCTTGACCGCCGATCTGTTGCTGGTGGCGAATTCGGTCGAGTTCGGTCTGCGTGCCCGCATTGAAACCATCCGCCACGCGCTCACGTTTCTGGGCCTGGAGCGCGTACGCTCGCTCGGCTGCACCATCGCCTTCAGCTTTTACGTGCGCAACGTGCCGCGTACGCCCTACATGGCGTCGGTATGGGAGCACAGCCTGGCTACCGCCGTTCTGGCGGAATTCATGGGAAAGCTTTGCCGGCAGCAGTCGGTCTACACTTCCGGCCTGACGCACGATCTGGGCCGGCTGGCATTGTTCCTCAGCCTCGGCCCCGAGTACGCGGCGCATATGGCCAAGCCGTTCGAGAGCGAAGAGGAAGCCGAGGTGGTGGAACTGGCCGAATTTGGGATCGATCACTGCGAGGCCGGTGCCAAAGTGGCCGTGCAATGGGGTTTCCCCGAGACCCTGCGGACCATGATGCTGGAACACCACAACGAGATCAAGGGAAATCCCCGCGATCCGTTGAACCTGGTCCGCGCGGCATGCCGCATGGCTTCGAGCCTTGGTTTTCGGGAAGTGGAAGCGCCCGCGCTACCCTACGACGACGTGTTGCCCGAGATCTTCCGCCGCAACGCCGATTTCGAACCCGAAGCCCTGCGCGAGCAGGTCAAGCAGCGGATCGCGGCGTTGAAACTGGCGAAATAAGCGTGGAGCAGGCCTTTTGGCCAGCATTTTCACAGACTGAAGTCCGTGCCACCTGTGTTATTTCATGCTGTCCAGCGCGGCTAGAACTTCTTCGCTGTGATGCGAAGGGTTGACGCCTGTCCAGACCTTCACGATCTTGCCCGAGGGATCGATCAGAAAGGTGTTACGCGAGGCCATGCCGCGGGCGTTGAGCGACCCGTACATATCCACGACCTTCTTATCGGTGTCGGACAGCAGGCGAAATGTCAGACTTTCTTTGGTACAGAACTGTTGATGGCTGTCGGTTGAATCCACGCTTACGCCCAGGATCACGGCGTTGCGCTGATCGAACTTAGGTAAGTCCTGCTGGAAATTGTGGGCTTCGATGGTGCAGCCCTGGGTCATATCTTTCGGGTAGAAGTACAGCACCACCCACTTGCCCTGAAACTGGTGTAAATCGATGGAAGTTCCATCCTGCGACGGCAGGACGAAGGTTGGGGCAGTCTGGCCCGCTTGCGGCACTCCCGCCGCACTCAAACAAAAGCCGGCCAAACACACCAGCAGAATCGTAATTGTAACGTTGCGCATGAATTCCCTCCTGATGAGGCCAGCATAGCACGAGCGGAAAGCTACCCGCGCACGAACCTGCCGCAAGGCGCGATGCCTGTTGCGGACGCATAGATCCAGCGGACTTATGGCTGCGAGGCTTCGCGGCGCATCCCGTCGATGACCCACATCCGGACCAGGGTCGAGACCTCAAGTGTCTTGCGTTTTGCCAGGTGCTCGATCATGCTCTTCGCGGCGGGAGGAATTCGGATATTGAGTTGCCTGGTGTTCGGCTGATTCCAGTACTCCTTCAGCATCCGCTCGAGATCTTGATGGTCGGGATCGGCTTCGACAATCCCGCGATCCAGCAGGTCGAATCCCTCGTGGCGATCGAAAAAATCGGACAGTTCGGCGTCGCCGGCATCCTTTCGAGGCAGGCGGATCTTAGCGCCGCGTCCTCTTTTTCCCGCTTTCACAGCCGTTTGGATTGGACCGAAGCCGTGGCGCGGCGACGGTCTCCATGTCAGGTGTTCTCCTGGGCCTATTTAGGGGAATTTCCCCGAGTGTGGTGACGGGTGAGCGGCGCCATCGGGCTAGAATAATGTACTCATGCGCCTCGCCGTTTCCCTCCTCTTCGCGGTTGCGCTTTGGCCGCAGCCGCAGCCTTTCTCCGGCGCGCCGGATCTGGAACACTCGCTGCGCGGCCTGAATGAACTGGGCAGTATGATGATGATCGCCGCGCACCCGGACGACGAGCGCACCGGCGTGCTGGCGTATTTCGCCCGCGGCCGCAACATGCGCACGGCATATCTTTCTTTAACGCGCGGCGAAGGCGGGCAGAACCTGATCGGTTCCGAGCAGGGCGCGGCGCTGGGCGTCATCCGCACCCAGGAGCTATTGGCGGCGCGGAAGATCGACGGCGCCGAGCAGTTCTTCACCCGCGCCATCGATTTCGGTTTCAGCCGAACGGCCGCGGAAACGTTCGAAAAATGGGGGCACGAGCGAATCCTGGGCGACGTGGTGTGGAACATCCGCCGCTATCGTCCGGACGTGCTGGTGCTGGTCTTCAGCGGAACTCCGCGCGACGGCCACGGCCAGCACCAGGTCTCCGCCATGGTGGGCAAGGAAGCGTTTGCGGCCGCGGCCGACCGGAAGCGTTTCCCTGAGCAGCTCCAATGGGTCCAGCCGTGGCAGGCCAAGCGGATCGTGCGGGCGGAGTTCCCCACCAATTTCGTGTTTCCGCCGGGCGCATTTCCGCCAGCCGCCGCGGCGGGACGCGGAGGCCGCGGTGCACAGCCGGCCGCGCCGTTCTTCCCGCCGCTGCCCATAGCCGGTTCGGTGGAAACCGGCGATTTCAACCCGGTACTGGGCTATTCCTACGAGGAGCTGGCCGTCTTGAGCCGTTCCATGCACCACAGCCAGGGAACCGGCGCCATGCGGCGTCCCGGTCCGGTGCGCACGGATTTCGGCCTGGTGGGCGGCGCGCCGGCCTCGGGCGACCCCTTCGACGGCATCGACACTTCCTGGAATCGCATTCCAGGCGGAGCGGCGATCGGTGCGATTCTGACCGAAGCTATCCACACGTTCGAGGTGACGCACCCCGCCAAGACAATTCCGCTTCTGGCCAAGGCGCGGCCTCTGATCGCAGCCCTCTCCGATCCTCTCGCCAAACTGAAGCTCGCCGAGCTCGACGAAACCATCGGCCAATGCGCCGGCCTTTTTCTGGAAGCTCAGGCCGGCAGCCCCGATGTAGTTCCGGGCGGTCCCTTCTCGCTCACCGCCACGGTGCTGAACCGCTCCACCGAGCCGGTCCGCGTGATATCGGCCAACATCGAAGGCACCTGGAACCAGCCCCTCAATGGGAAGCCCGCCACGTTGGGCTATAACCAGGAATCCCAGATTCAGTTCAAGAGCACGGTGCCGCCGGGCCAGGAATACTCCCAGCCCTACTGGCTGCGCGACCCGGCCGAGCACGACCTTTATCGGGTCAAGGACCAACGCCTGGTCGGGCTGGCCGATACGCCGCCGGTCGCGAGCGTGCGATGGCGCCTGGAGGTCGCCGGTGTCGAAATCGAACTGGTGCGTCCGGTGCATTATCGCTATGCGGAGCGCTCCGAAGGGGAGCGTGTCCGTCCGCTGGCGGTTGTGCCCACGGTCGCGGTGAATCTCACCGAAAGCGTGGCCGTTTTCCCGGATTCCGCGCCGCGGGCCGTACACGTCGTGCTCCAAGCCAATGCCGCCAAAACCGCCGGCACGGTTCGCATGCTTGCGCCCGCAGGCTGGAAAGTTACCCCGCCGGACGTGCCCGTTCAACTCGACGACACCGGAGAAGAGCGCGAAGCCGTGTTTCAGGTTACGCCTCCGGCGGGCGAAAGCGTTGCCGATTTACAAGCAGTGGCGAACGTCAACGGCCGTGACATTCCGGACGGCATGCAGGTGATCTCTTATCCCCATATCCCGGTCGAGACGTTGTTCCCGCCGGCGCGGATCAAGCTGGTGCGCGCCAGCATCGAGGTTTCGGTCCACCGGGTCGGATACATCATGGGCGCCGGCGATGAAATGCCGGGCGCGCTGCGCCAAATGGGGTTGGAAGTCACTCTGCTCTCGCCGGTGGATTTGGCGCAAGGCGATTTGAGCCGTTTCGAAGCCATCGTGGCCGGCGTGCGAGCTTACAACGTGCGCGCCGACGTGCGCGCCAACCAGGCCCGCCTGCTGGAATACGTGAAGAACGGCGGCACGTACATCGTCCAATACAATACCGGCGATGTCACCTTGCAGGCCGGCCCGTACCCGTTCACTACCCCGCCCGGCAATAACTACCGGGTCACCGTGGAAGACGCCCCGGTTCAGTTGCCGCACCCGGATAGTCCGTTGTTGCAAACGCCCAACCGCATCGGGCCGCGGGACTTCGACGGCTGGGTACAAGAGCGCGGCCTGTATTTTGCCACCGAATGGGATAAGCGCTACGAAACCGTGCTTTCGAGCCACGACCCGGACGAGCCGCCGCTCGCGGGCGGAGAGCTCTGGACCCACTACGGCAAAGGCGTTTACATCTTCACCGCGTATGCCTGGTTTCGCCAGTTGCCGGCCGGTGTGCCAGGCGCGTATCGGCTGTTCGCGAATATGCTGAGCGCGAAGTAAGACGGTGCCAGTCCTCAGGCTCGACCTGGCCGAACTCTTCCTCGATAATCCGGTTGATCTCGGCCGTTTCTTTATGCAGGCTGCGTAGCTTACCAAATCCATTCATCCACGGCTTGTCCTGATTTGCCCGGACCTGCAGTTTCTCGGCAAGCGCCTCCGATACCAGCTCCCGCAGTGGAATCCCTTGTTCGGCCGCCACCGATTTGGCACGCCTGAAGAGCGCGTCCGGAATTTCGAGGGTCGTCTTCATCCAATTGCCATTCTCCCATATTTATGGGAATGCGCGGCGCAGATCGTACCGATGTGTGCTCCGATCAGTGGTGCGTCGGAGCACACGGAGGATTCTTCGACATGCTGAAAGAGGAATTTTGCGAAAATCCGATGGGGCGGCCATGAAGGCAAAAACGCCTGCTCCACCAGAACTTCTACGGCAATTCCTCAAGCAGCCGGTCAATCTCCTCCGGCCGGATATAAAAATGGGGCGACGTTCGCACCCAGCCCGCGCGCGGGGCGGCCGCGATTCCGGCGGCCATGAGTTTTCGCACAATGTTGCGCGCTTCGATGCCGCTCTTACGAAAGCTCACGATTCCCGCTCCGGTTTCGCGCGTGCGCGTCCCGAGAACTTCGTAGCCCTTCGCCTGGACACCGGCGGCGATCCGGTCTCCAAGCGCCTGCACCACCGGCCCAATCTGTTCGATGCCAACTTCAAGCAAAAACTCAATTGCCGCCCTTAATCCGAAACATCCTACGGTATTTAGCGTGCCGCACTCATACCGGCCGGCATCTGATCGCAGGGTCATGTCGCGGGAACCGTAATCGGCGTAGCCGGCTACGTTGGTCCAGCCGAATTCCACCGGCTCGACCCGGTCCTGCAGTTCGCGCCGTATATACAGAATGCCGCAGCCTTCGGGTCCGAGCAGCCATTTATGACCGTCGGCCGCCAGCGCATCGATGTGACAGGCCTGGACATCGAGCGGGAAAGCGCCCAGCCCTTGGATCGCATCTACCAAATAAATGCATGAGTTACGATGGCAGATCTCGCCGATTTCCTGAATTGGCGCCCGATAACCGCTGAGAAACTGCACAAAGCTGATGGCGAGCAACCGGGCGCCGCGCACGGCCTTCTCGATCGCCTCCAACGGCGAGTCCACATGGAGCCAGGTGACAGCCACGCCGCGATCTTCCAACCGCTTCCATGGATAATAGTTAGCGGGAAATTCTTCAACGAACGCTACAATTCGGTCACCCGGTTTCCAATCGATCCCCATGGCAACCGTGGCGATGCCCTCCGAGGTGTTTTTGACCAGAGCAATCTCGGAGCGGTTGGCGTGAATCAAACGGGCTGCGGCCACGCGCAGCCCTTCGTAGGCGGCCAGCCAGCGGTCATAATGCAAGCTGCCGTAGGCGAGGCAGTCGTCTGCCAGCCACTTCATGGCCTGGGCGGCCGGCAGCACCAGCGGCGCCACAGCCGCGTGATTCAGGTAAATTAATTTCTCCCGGATTGGGAAATTGGTCTGGTATCTCTCCCAAAGCGGTACGGAGTTTAGAAAACTTAATCGAGATTCTGTCGTCACTTCCTCTACAATACGAAAAGGACCCCCAGAGGGGAAGATGCATCGCTTGGTCCAATTCGTTTGCCGTACCGGTTTGAGCGTGACGCTGACCGCTATGCTCGTCTGCGCCGGCGATTCGAAAAAGGACGATCCCAGCCAAATCGGCAATCGCGACGTATCTAAAGGCGTTAACTTCTACTCCCTCGAAAAGGAGCGGGCGCTGGGCCGTCAGCTCGCGCAGGAAGTGGAGCGCCAGGCCAAGATCGTAGACGACCCCCTGATTTCCGAGTACATCAACCGCGTGGGGCAAAACCTGGTGCGCAATTCGGATGCGAAGGGGCCGTTCACGTTCAAGGTGATCGAATCGTCCGAGGTGAATGCCTTTGCCCTGCCCGGCGGCTACGTCTTCATTTATAGCGGTCTGGTCCGCATCGCGGATGAAGAAGACGAGTTGGCCGCGGCGATGGCGCACGAAATCGCGCACGTGGCCGCCCGCCACATGACCCGGCAAGCCACCAAGGACCAGCTTGTGACCATGGCGGCGTCCGGCATCGGCTTGCGCGGTTGGACTGGGTACGCCACTCGTCAGGCCGCCAGTCTGGCAATTCCCATGACCTTTTTGAGCTTCGCCCGCAAGGACGAATCCGAAGCCGATTACCTGGGCGTGCAATACCTGTACGCCGCCGGCTACGATCCTACCGGCGCGCTCAGTATTTTCGAAAAAATGGAAGCGCTGGAGCGCCGCCAGCCCGGCACGATTTCGCGCGCGTTTTCGACCCATCCCATGGATGCCGACCGAATGGCGCGCACGGAAAACGAGATTCAAGCCATTCTGCCGCCGCGCAACCAGTACCTCGTCAACACCTCCGATTACACCGCCATCCGCCAGCGCCTGATGGCGAGGGAAACCGCGCAGCCAAAGTCCTCCCCCGAGCAGCCAACGCTCAAGACCGGCCAAGGGGCCGGAGTCCCCGGCGGAATTTTGGGACCAGGCCGGCGGTAAGCAGCCGTGGCGCAGGCCGTCGGCCGGCCGTCGGCCTGCTGCGTCGGCTGTCAAGCCCACGTTCTTTCCGGTACTGATCAGGATGGCCTCCGTGCCGCTCGCGCCAGCCGGCCCTTTAGCCCGGAAATCTCACAGAGAGGGTGGCGGAAAGCCGGATCCTGTGGCATAAACATATTTACCACAACATGTTTGGGCCAGAAGGGAGAACGGCTTCCGCTATGAGAGTGTAACCAATCCACATTCGAGTTTGCAGCCCATTTTTCGCGCCAGGTGATGGCCCGATTTGATGGGGGAACCATTGTTTCCTGGACGGGCGCAATCCGGTCTTCGTGGACCATTCCGTACAGGAGTTGGTGTCCCAGCGGATCTACGGATTGGCGTTGGGATACGAGGATTTGAACGACCACGAGCAACTGCGCCAAGACCCGCTGTTGCGAGTGCTGGCGGGCAAAGCAGATGTGGAGGACAGTCCCCTGGCAGGCAAGAGCACGCTCAACCGCCTGGAAATGGGCGCCGGCATCGTCGGACCGGTACAGTCCGCCCGCATCGCGCCCGGCTTCCACCAGCGCGTACATGCGGTTCCCGTTCGAAGGCGCGATGCCGATGCCGATTCGGCCCAGGCCCTGGTCGAAACCGGGCAAACCGCCGGTAAGCTGCTTCCACGTGTTGCCGCCGTCCGTAGAGCGGAACAATCCGCTGCCCGGCCCGGAGAACTCCCCGTTCT
>Ga0187848_10001230_pt1 | contig 22233 bp, 18 predicted proteins | sample June2016WEW_4_40_FD_132424 | JGI IMG/M metagenome (GOLD analysis project Ga0187848, IMG submission 132424) | Peatland microbial communities from SPRUCE experiment site at the Marcell Experimental Forest, Minnesota, USA - June2016WEW_4_40 | ecosystem: Environmental > Terrestrial > Soil >... | reverse complement strand
GGCGCCATCGGCCAGGTCACCGAGACGCACAGTTGGACCGACCGCGCCAACGGCGGCGTGGGGCCGCGTCCGCCCTACCTGCCTGTGCCCGCCGGCCTGGATTGGGAGAACTGGATTGGGCCGGCGCCCTACCGCGACTACCACACCGACCTGCATCCGCACGAGTGGCATGGCTGGTACGATTTCGGCAATGGCTCCATCGGCAACATGGCCTGCCATGTGTTGGACGGCGTTTTCTGGGCACTCAAAATCGGGCACCCCGCCAGCATCGAAGTGGAATTCAACCGGGGCGGCAGCGACGAACGCTATCCGTTGGGCAGCCGCATTCGCTGGGACGTGCCGGCGCGCGAGGGCATGGCGCCGTTGAAGGTTTATTGGTACGAGGGCCTCAACGCCACGACCACGGCCAGTCCATCCGGACAACTTCATGCCGTCAGCGGCGACGCCCGCAACCTCCCGCCGCTCCTGCTCGACCTGCTGAAAAAGTATCCGCAGGAAAAGCTGGACAATGGCGACAGCGGCACCCTTTACGTCGGAGAAAAAGGCGTCATTTACACGGACACCTACGGCGCCAATATGCACATTGTGCCTCACGGAGAAATGCCATCTTCCAAGCCTCCTGAAACCTTGCCGCGTTTTCGCGGCGGCGCGTCCGCCGTCTTCGCGAACTTTGTGGAAGCCTGCCGCGCGGGCAGGACCGACACCGCCGTGCCTTTTGAATACGGCGCGCGGGTGACGGAGTTTGGCATTCTGGGCAATCTGGCCCAGCACGTTGGCGAAGGGAAAAAGGTGGAATGGGACGGCCCGAACATGAAAGTCACCAACCTCCCCGAACTCAATCAGTGGGTCAAACGCCCCTATCGCAAAGGCTGGGAGATTTGACCGGGGCAGAAACGGGCGCCTTCTTGTCTCCGCGCCACCCAGCCGCCCCGGCGAAGCCAAGAAAGAGCGCATTGGGGTCACATCTAAACATTCTACATTCTCTCAATCCAAATGTCGAATGTTTAGATGTGACCCCAATTACTACAGAGAGAATGTAGAATGTTTAGATGTGACCCCAATTAGGACCCCCGGTTGAGAAAGAGGGCACGGCGAAGAAGGGAACTTGATTATTCGCCGGAAAGCGTTACATTGCGCCCCGAATGAAGCTGTTATTTTTAATGTTTGTCTGGTTGGTGATGGCCCTTCTGTTGGTCGCCGGCGTGGTCCTGGCGGTCAAGGGAAGCTTCTGGCTGCTGGCCCTGGGCCTGGTTGGTTTTGTGCTGGCCGTGGCGAAAATCGGCTGCCTTTCGCACTGAGTTCTGCTTGACAATTCTCGCGGCGGTCGTGGACCGCCGCTGCAATCACTGGTCATCAACGCATCAGGGTAAGTTCCATTTTTGGCCCGAGGGAATCGGGAACGGCGCGCAGTGCCAGGTCGAATTCCGCGCGGGCCTGCTCCTTTTCGCCAAGGCCGAGGTGGCCGAGGCCCGCGGCGTAATGGGCCGAGGCCGCCCGGCCCGGCGTGCTTTCGAGATCGCCGTTGGCCGCGTCCAGCAAGGTGTGCAAGGCGCGGTCGGCTTCGGCCGTCTGGCCGAGGGCGCGCCTGGCGAGGGCTTGATAATATGAGCCGGCCTGGCGGTCCGGGGAACCGCCTCGTCCGCCTCGTCCGCCGCGGCGTCCACCGCCGCCGCCGCCGCCGAAGGAGGTCGCCGCCTGGGCGTCTTTCCAGGACTGGGTTGCCTTGTCTTTGTCGCCCAAGCCATCATAAGCGTTGCCAGTCCAATAATTCAGTTCGGCCTCGTGGCCGCCGCTGCCGCGGCCATCGTTGGGGAGATTATCGGGGATGTTTTTGGCGGCCTGGAAATCGGCCAGCGCGGCCGGGAATTGGCGCGCCGCAAGCTCCTGGCGTCCGCGCCCAAGATGGGCGGTGACCCAATGACTGGCGACGTCGAGCGAGCCGCCTTCCCAGACGGAGAAGGTGCGGCCGGTCATGAGTTGGATGGCCTCGTCATATTTGCCGGCGAAAACTTTCAGGCCGATTTCGCGCGAGAGGGCGTCGTCGCGTTTCAGGACGGTGGCGTGGTTTTGTTCGAGCAAGGCGAGGCGTTTTTCCGGGGAAGCGCCGGTGGCGGCGTAAAGCTCGTCCAGTTCGGTGAAGTGCATGGCGTACTTGACAGGGCAGGCGACGGCCTGCTCCAGCTCGGCGATGGCGCGGTTGGTGTCGCCGGCCGGCTTCTGGTGGATCAAGGCGGTGGCGATGTTGCGATGGACGATGGCGAAGGAGGGGTCGAGTTTGGCGGATTGCTCCCACAACTTGAGCGCCTCCTCCGGCTGCCAGTCAAACAAAAGATTGCCCAGGTAGTAGGAGGCGCGGGCGTCTTGCGGCCTCCCTGGATTCGCCATGCGTAAAACCGGGATCATTTCCCATTGGAAAGCGAAGAGAGTGTCAGGTGGCAATTCGGCCGCCCTATTCTCAAGCAAGACGCTCCCCAGTCCATCGCGATGCACATCGCCGCACCAATAACAGGCCAATGGGGAAGCGCCTTTCCCTTCACCGGCGTTGCCGGTCGCCAGCGTTAGCATTTGCAGCGCATCCTCACGGAGACCGGCGTCCGCAAATTCGGAGGCGGTCTCCAAAGCCGTTGCCGGAAAGTCCTGCAGCGTTCGCACGAAATTGTTCTCGGACTGTTTGTCGCCGGCGAGCCAGCGTTCGGTCATCAGGCGCACATCCAGCGGATCGGTCTTTTGCGCGGCGAGATTAAGCACCGCCAGGGCTTCGTTCGTCCGTCCGGTGTGACGGAGAACGGCGGCTTTGAGAGTCAGGGCGCGGATGTTCAGGGCATTGGCCTCAAGGGAGCGGTCGAGGTTGTCGAGGGCGGCGGTGAGGTCGCCACGAGCTGTGGCGATTTCGGCGAGTGAAAGGTAGGCCGGGCCACGCCAGGCTTCGCTCCAGGTGGCCTTGGCAAAGGCGTCCTCGGCAGCCTTGACGTGGTTTCCTGTTTGAAAAGTAACAGAAAGCGGTGGACCCAGGTTGGTAACGGCGATGAGGTCCTCGCCATAGTTTATTTGCGCCTGCGCTTTAAGGGCGACGCCGAGATAATAATACGGTTCGCCATCCTTGGGAGAAGTGTAATTGGCGGACAAGCGTTCGATTGCTTTGCGGAAATGCTGCTCCGCCTCTGGAAAACGGGCTTCCTTGAGTTGCCGGATGCCAAGGGCGGTGTTGACGCGGGCATCGCCGGGATCGCGGCGCAAAGCTTCCTCCCAATACGGCTCTGGCGATGCCGCGCCGGGCGCGTGGAATTGTTCAATGCGCTGTCCGGCCAGATAAAGCTCCTCCACAGTCTTGATTTCCGCGGGCGGGGGCGGCGGAACGACCGCTTCGGGCATCTCCATCGGTGTCAAGCGCACGGGAGAATAGCTGACCAATTCGCGGCCATCCGCGAAAAGATAAGCATAGATCTCATGTAGGTCCATGCCAGCCGGGATTGAAATTTGTTTCGTATAGGGTTTGCCGGGGCTGATCGAAATGTCCTCCTGGAGGAAGATTGGGCCTAAGGGACCGCTGAGTTTCTTGACGTCCACGGCCGGATCCATGCCCGCCTGAGTGAGTCTTCGGGTCATGGAAATTCGAGACACCAAAACCGTCGCCTTATCGTGCGCGGAGGTGACGCAGAAGCCGACTTTGGCGACGTTTTTGTTGGTGTCTATGTCCAAGTTCACGGCGGCGTCCAAGTTGGCATTCTTGACTCCGTCAATGTCCCGGAAGGGGTACCAATACATCTGGAAGGATTTCGTTTCGTAGGGTTGCAGCCAACTGTAATCGGGCTGGTTGTCGGAGTAGGCCCCGGCCATCAGTTCGATGTAGGGACCGTCGTCGTCGGTCAGGATTTTGTCCCACATGCGGCCGCGCGGGCCGTTGCCCCAGGTCCAAAACTTTTTGCCGGGAATAAAGTGGTGGTCGGCGATGCTGAGGATGCCGGCTTGTTTGCCGTGGTCGTAGCCGGCGAAGAAATCGTCCTGGTAATTCCAGGCGAACATGGAGTTGGCGGAGACGTGGTTGGAATACCAACTGACATCGGTGCCGTTGCCGAAGTTGGCGCCGCTGTAATAGCCCGTGGCGATGGGCCAGGAGGCGAACTGGTTTTTGCCGTGATAGGTGACGTATTGGGTGGAAGGCGGGTAGATGACCTGATAATTGTCGTTGGCGCTGACGGCGACGTTGGCGAAGCAAAGCATGGTGTTGGGGAAGGGGGTGCGGTTGAGAATGCGCACGGAGCATTCCAGATAGGATTTGCCGGGGTGAAGCGTATAGCCCACGGCCCAGCGCATCCGCTGGCGCAATTCCAATTCGCCCACCCAGACGGTGCGGCCGCCGTCGGCGTTGGTTTCGATGCTGTGCTGCACGGGGAGGAAAGTGCTGGCGCGGTGGTGATGGGGGATGTTCCATTCGATGCCGCCGGAAATCCAGGCGCCGATGAGCCCGATCAGGGCCGGTTTGATGACGTGCTGGCGATAGATGAAGTTGTAGCCGTTGCTCTTGTCCACCGCCTCGAAGAGGCGACCGCCGATTTCGGGCAGGATGCCGATGCGCAGGTATTCGTTTTCCAGCCAGACGATGCGGTAGGTTTTATTCGTCTTGGCGTGGGTGAGGGAGTCGTAGAGGGGATAGGGATAGACGCGGCCCTCGGCGCCCTGGGAGTTGCGGCCGAAGTAGAACATCGGATTCGGCTCCGGGTCGCCGGCCAGGTAGGTGGGGATGACGAGGTCCTGCTCGGCGGCGGTGACGGAGGAATCGGCGCGGCAAATGCAAAATGCAGAATGCAGAATGCAAAATGGCAGAATAGCGCGGACCAGTGGAACAGGCGGGAATTTGGGGATTTTCATGGGGTGGCTCCTGGGTTTAGTTGACTGGCGGCATGAAGGATCGGACCGATTGGACAGATCGGTCGGATCGGTCGGATCGGACCGATGCGGAGGAATGAAGTTGTGAGACTTGGGTTCATTTTACGAGGGCGCGGCGGGTGACGGGCGGCTCCTTGCCGGAATGGACGGCGAGGAGGCGTTGGCGGGTTGTTTTCATGGCTTCAACCAATTCGGCGTAGGGGCGGTCGGTCACATCCACCATGCCGATGTTGTAGTTTTCGCCGTCATTGCGGCCGGTGTTCGGCTCGTCGGTCCATTCGAACCAATGCACGCCGATGAGGGCGGGAATGGCCGCGGCGTTTTCGACGTAGTAACGGTAGGCCACGCCGCGTTCCTCCTGGTCCCTGGTCTGCAACAGGCCGGCGGCCAGGCCGCGGCCCGGCGTGCCAAAATGAAATTCCCCGATGAGGACGGGCTTTTGGGTGATGCGCCAGGCCGCCTCCAAATTCCGGGCGTTCACCTCGTAGCCGTAGCTGTTCATGCTGAAAACATCGAAGCCGTGGGAGGCGCGCAGCATGGCCTCGGTCGGCGTCGAGCCGAAACGAATGCCCAGGTTCAAATGATTGGGATCCTGCCGGCGGATGGCGGCGTTGACGGTGTCAAGAAATTTTTCTATGGCGCGATTGACGAATTCGCGGCGGCGTTGCGGGGTGTCGCCATCGGCGAGGAACGACCTGGCTTCCGTCTGGATGGGGCTGGCGGGGGCTTCGAGGATGGCGCTGACGATTTCGGTTTCGCGCCCGGGCCAGGGCGGTTCGTTGGCAATGAAATAGCCGAGCAACCAGGGATCGTCCTTGTGGGGCGCGCATTGTTCGGCGGCGGCGGTGTTGACCTTCTGCGCAAAATCGGGGGCGAAGACGTCGGGCAGGCCGAGGAAGCCGGTTTCAATGCCCCAACCGCGCAGGGTGGCCACATAGGGTTTGCGTTTGGCGGCGGCCAGGCGCGGGTCGGACCAGTTGGCGATGGTGTTGAGGCCCCAGGCGTCCATGCGGCGCAAGGTCAGGTCCACCCATGGCTGCGCCCAATCGGCGCCGAAACGGCGCTGCAAGTTCCAAGTGTAGAAGGAGATCATGCCGGACTGGTTGGCGCGAAAACTGGGCGGGCGCAAATCCGGCGGCGGCAGGGCGGTGAAAACGCCGTCGCGGCCCTCGGTGCGGGTGCCCATCCAGGGACCCATCGCGTCCGCGCCGGTGGAGAAAAACCAGTGGCCTTCGGGGTCCACAAACCACCAGTGGCCGTCAATTTGTTCGACGCGGAAAAAGCCGGTGGCCTTGGCCTGGGTGCTTTTGAAACCGCCATATTGGTCGGCATCGAAATCGCCGGGATGCAACGCCTTTTCCTCCGCGCCCCAGGCGGACTTGAGGTCGTCGAGGGATTTGGCCTTGCCCGGCCAGTTTTGGGAAATCCATTGGCCGAATTCGTCCACCAGGGGCTTGGATTCGAGCACGGCGTCGCCGGGCGATTGTTTGTCCAGGCTCACAGAGCGGATTTCAATGACGGGCGAGCCGATGGGGTTTTGCATGGCCAGGCCGATGGCCTGGACGGCGTCGAGCGGGCCGTAGGAACCCATGAGGTTGATCCAGTAGGAGGCGCGGGATTTGTTGCCAAGCGAGGCGAGATCGAAACCCTGGCGGTCGGGCTGGCGGAAGTAGGCCAGCGGGACGGCGGCGCGAATCCAGGCGCCCTGGAATGGCTGCAAGCGGACGTGGCGCAGGCCGTTGGTGGTGAGGATGCGCAGTTCGAAGCGTTGCGCGGTGGAGGAGCGCAGTTCCAGGGTGAGGAATTCGTAGCCGGACCAATCGGAGGGAAGATCGGGATTGAGTTCCGGGAGCGTCCACTTGAATTCGGTCGCGGCGCCTTCAAAGGTGGCTTTCACCGGGGAGGCGGCGCAAATGCAAAATGCAAAATGCAGAATGCAGAATGGAAGGCAGGCGCGAAGCGGTGCTGATTTGAGAATTCTCATGGGAAATGTTGTTGGGGCTACGGATTGCCGGGGGTGGGGAGCGGTTCGAGAGTCATTTTGCGGATTTCCATGTCGCCGCCTTCGCTCTGGATGCCGATGAATCCGCTCGTGATGGTGCATTGGGTGGTTTCGTTAATTAATTTGCCGTTGACGTAAGCCGTGACGGTGTCGCCGGAGCAAAGGCTCAGAACGGTGTCCCATTGGCCAACAGGCTTTTCATTGGCGGGACCGCGCTTGGGCAGGGGAGTGTTGGCGTCCAGGCCGCGATGTTCCTTGGATTCCGCGCCCATCATCAAAAACAGGTCGCCCTGGTTGTCGTGCTTGCCCTGCACCTGGATGCAGCGAGGCCAGACGTTGTCGGGCTTTTGGATATGGAGCAGGACGCCGGTGTTGTCCAATTTGGGGGCCACTTTGAGGAAGCGCCATTCGACGGAGAGGGCATAGTCGCGGTATTGTTTTTCGGTGCGGATGTAACCGGTGGGCTGGCCGGTGCAATGGATGACGCCGTTGGTCACGCTCCAGGTTTTCATGGGATCGGCGTTTTTGCTCATGCAGAAATTCCAGCCGGTGAAGTCCTTGCCGTTAAAAAGCTCAGTGCGCTGGAGCGGAGTAATGACGGAGTTGGTCTGCGCCAGGAGGCCCAGCGCGAGGAAAGGTAACAGGAGTGCAAGCAGGAAGGGTGGGGGAGGGCGCATGTTCTTTGTGGGGTGTTTAGGCGGCTTGGCGGACGACGAAGTAGGGCTGGCCTTGCCAGCCGGGGCGGAGGCCGGGATGAAGCTCGGTCGCGCCGGCCAGCGGCTCGATCACAAAATGGTATTGGAGCGGGTATGGCGAATCGGCGTAAGCCGCTGGGATTTCGGCGCGATAATTGCCGCTGGAGCCAGTCATTTCGACGGACTGCCAGGTTTCCGCCTGGTTGACGCGGCGGTAACGGAGGCGGACGCTCGCGATTTTGGGAGCTGCCTTCACGCGGGCCACGGTGGCAGTGACGGCGACGGCTTGGCCGCGGATAAAGGATTTGGGCGGGGTGTGAAATCCTGCCAGCCGGGCGGCGTCAGCGCGCGGCGGTGGCGACAAAATATCGCGGATGGCTTTTTCTGTTATCTTTGGGTCTGGAGAAACCATCGAGGGCTGGGTATCCAGGAGCTTTTCCATGTCGGCGATGTCCTGCTCCAGGGCGGGGAGACGATCCAGCCAATGGCCGCGGACGTTTTTGTCGTAACCGAAAGTGAGGTCGGAGCGGTAAATGTCTTTGGCCTGTTCGGCCAGTTCGGCCCAGGTGTCGCGCGAGGCGCGGTTGGCTTTGATGGCTTGCTCGAGAGCGGGGCGATGACCGGTGGCGACGTAGAGGGCCAGCAGCAGGCCGGAACGGAATTTGGCGGCAAAGAAACGGCCCAGCCCGGCCTGCACGGTTATGTCGGCGGCCAGGCGCCGGAAATCCGCGGCGCGCGGGTCGGGGACTTTTGATTTGGCTTCGCGGAGGTTGGCGGTGGCACTGGCGGCGAATTCATCGAGTTGCTGCGCGACCCAGGCGGGGGAGTATTTTCCAGAGCGGCGGGCGGCAGGCCCGCCTTCGCCGGCCTTCGGCACGGAAAGCGAGGCGAGGAGTTCTTTGGCGAATTCGTCTATGCCGAGGAAAAACTCCGGGTCGAGCGGGCTGACGGTGCCAAGCCGGCGCGGGGAGGGGGTGTCGGTGTAAGGATGCGGGCGGTTTTCGTTGACCAGCGGCATGTGGGTGTAAATCTCCGGCCAATAGGTGTTGTTGGCCGCGGAGGGACAGTGCGCGGTCGTGACCAACGGGAGAATGCGGCTGGCGCAGGCGAGAGCTTGCTCGACCTTTTCCGCGCCGCGGCCGAATTGATGGCTGAGCAAACGGCGCCAGGCGTCGGGGTCGCCGTCCGGGTTGTAGAGGGAGCGGCCCCAAAGGCGGTAGGTGTAACGGTATTTTTCAAAATCGCCGCCAGCGGCGCGCAGAGAGAGGTCCGCGTAGCCGTCGCGTCCGCCGGGGAGGCCGGACCCTTTGCGACCTTTGAAGAAGAGCGGCTCGAAAATCTCGAGGCCGCTGCTGCCGCAGAAGCCGGCGACGCGGCCGTAAGCGGCGGCGGTTTGGGGATCGCCCCAGAGGAGCAGCCTTTGCGCGCCCGGCCAGATGCGGTGCAGGACGCCGTAACGGCGGTCTTCAGTCAACAAATCGCCGTAGCCGTAGCGGAGAAACTGGCGCGCGCCGGAACTGAGCTTGAAGACGCCGGTGGCGCGGGCGTTGCGCGGGGGCATTTCCTGCGGGCGGATGGCGCCCTGCATGTAGGGCAGGCCCATGTGCTCGGCCCAGAATTTGGGGGAAATGTTGACGGGCAGGCCGGTGCCCAGGGCGGTGTCAATCATGCCCTGGTCCATGCCTTTGGCGTGCATGTCAATCTCCACGCGCCTCCCGCACTGCGCCGCGCCGTCAAAGATTGTTTTCCAAAGCTCGTAATTTCCCTCCGGCACCCCGCTTTCGCCATGGATGCGGAAGGTCACGCCGCTGATGGCGGGACAGGCGGTGAGCAGCGCGCGCAGGGCGTCCCGGCAATAGAGGGCGTGCGTGGCGGGGGTGAGTCCTTCGATGATGTAGTTGGCGTTCGGGCTTTGGGTCCATTGATACGCGTGGGTCCAGAGGCCCAGTTGGAAATGGAGGCCGCGCCGCGCGGTTTCGTCGCTAATGAAGCGGAGCATTTGCAGATTGCCGTCGCGCTCGGCCTCGGGGAGCGGGTTGGCGCGGACGTCGTAGCCCGGCACGGCGAGGAGAAAGGGATAGGCGAAATGGAAATAGCAATCGCGGATGCCGGTGGTGAAATCGTAACCGATCCCCAGGGCGAGGTTGAAGCGGTTGAAACGATGGGCGGCCAGCAGGGTGAGGTAGGCCGGCCAAAAATCGCGGTTCTGAAACCACGGTTTGTCCTCCACATCGCTGACGAAGGAGCGGGAGATGCTGCGAATCCGGTTGGCGGGCCGCTCGCTGACCGGCGGCAGGATTTGCAGCATTTGCAGCGGGTTCTCGGCAAAGTTGACGCGGTCGGCCAATTCGAGGAGGGCATAGACCAGGCCGCGCTCATCGGAGCCTGCGGCCAAAATGACGGAATGGTTTTGGGCCTGGCCGCGCGCCAGGGCCAGGCATTCGGGAGCGTCGGGCAAGGAAATGCGGGCGGCGTCGAGCACCTGGCGGGCGGCAAGGGAGGTTCGGCCGGCGACGAGAATGGCGGTTTGGCCGGTGGCAACGGCGTCCGGGGACGAATAGGACTGGACGGGGAAACCGCGGGCAGCGAGGGCATCGCGCAATTGTCCGGCGGCCCATTGCGCCGGGGCGGTCTTGGTCAGCGGATCGGCGGCGTCGAGGACGAGGGCGATGGACGGTTCGCTTTGATGACCTTGTGCCGAAAAGGGAAGCTGGAACATGCCCGCGCCGGCGACTGCCAGCGTGCCGGCCCCGGTCTTTTTGAGGAACTGCCGCCGGGTTTGGCCGGGGCGGGCGGAGCCGGAGTTTTCACGGGGCATGGTTGGATTCAAGGTCTTTTTGCCGCGGCTGGCGAGTAAAAAAACTCAGCGGCGTGCCTGGAAGGAGATTGGGATTAGCCTCCACGCCAAAATTTTGGCGGGCACTGGGACCATGAACGCGTCGCTGCTCGACAGACCTCCGTGGAAGAATTCGTGTCCGTCTGCTGTTCCCTCTCCGCTCCCATCCGATGGGAGGGGAGAGGGTTAGGGTGAGGTGAGGGTTCATGGAAAGGAGCAAGCGGGAGAACCCAGGAAAGTGAACGGCCCGGATGAATGTTTTGATTGTGCCGGGAGAGCTGTCCGCCTAGTCTGCCGGGGTGAAACTCTCGGTCCGAAGCGATTATGCCGTGCGCGCGGTGCTCTGGCTGGCGCACCATTACCCGGACGGCAAGGCGCGCACGGTGGAGGAGATGGCTTCCTCGCAGGGGATTCCCCCCAATTACCTGGTGCAGATTCTCATGGAATTGAAGTCGGCCCAGATCGTCAAAAGCCAGCGCGGCCAGGCGGGCGGTTATTTGCTGGCGCGCCCGCCGGCCAAGATCAGCTTTGGCGATGTGTTGCGCTGCATCCATGGGGAAGTTTTCGATTCACCGGCTTTGAACAATCCACAGAATCCGCCGGAATTGCGCGAAGCCTGGGGCCGCTTGCGCCAGGCGGTCAACCAAACCGCCGATGCCATCACTTTTCAGGAGTTGCTGGAAGATAGCGCGGAAAAAGGGAAGATGTACTACATCTGAGCGAGGGCGGGGAGCGGAGTAATGGAGTAGTGGAGTGGTGGAGTCATGGCAACGCGCATTTCCTCCAGCACTCCAACACTCCATCCCTCCATCCCTCCGTCACTCCATTCCGCGGAAGGACAGAAACAATTTGCGCGCAGGCGGCAAGAGATTATGTTAGGGGCATGGATTGGCAGACAATCGCGGCGCTGGCAGTGGTGGCAGGCACAGCGGGAGTGTTTTTGGCCCGGGCCTGGCCGCGCCGCCGCAAGTTCAGCTTCGAGCGCGAAACCCATTGCGGTTGCGGCAGCGCCGGGCAGGCTGGCGGGAAGAATTCCGTGGTGTTTCACGCCCGCAAGGGTGAACGCGCCCGGGTGATTGTGAAGATGAAATGAGAGCGGCGCGCCAGTTTGGCCCCGCGCAACGGCGCAAAGTCACTTGCGCGGGCGGCAGGAATGAGATAAGATAGTGGAATAGACATGCAAAAGACAAGTTCCGAGCTTCATTTTTCCAAACGGCGTCAGCCCATGGCCCGTGAACCCGAAACCCATTGGGTGCCCAACACCGATGTCTATGTCTGCGATTCCGGCGTGGTGATCAAGGTGGAGCTGGCCGGGATGCAACGGGAAAATCTGGAGTTGGTCATCGAGGGCCACCACCTCAAGATCAGCGGACAGCGGGGTGACGGCTGCCGCACCGGCCATTGCAAGTTCCTCGTGATGGAGATCAATTACGGGGCCTTCGAAAGCCTGATCGAGTTGCCTCCCGGTTACGATTTGAACCAGGCCAAAGCCGCTTATCAAAACGGCTTCCTGCGCATTGATGTTCCCTGCGACGGTTCCGTAAGCCCGGCCGACGCCTGATTGCTGTTGACGCCGCCCGCACCGCGTCCATTACTCTCATGGCATGACGACACCGGAAACCGAGTTTATCAACATCCTGGGGACAGGGGCTGAGGGCGCGGGCGACACTTCGGGAACGAAAATTTGGTCCAAAGCCCTCCCGGAAGTCCTGCCCATTCTCGGTCTGTCCGACATCGTCATCTTCCCGGGCACGCTCACCCCGCTGCTGGTGGAAACCCCCCAGAGCATCCGGCTCATTGATGATGTGGTGGCGGGGGACCGGTTCCTGGGACTGGTGCTGCAACGCAACCCCGAAGTGGAAACCCCCAAGCCGGCCGATTTGTGGCTGCACGGCTGCGCCGGGCGCGTGCGGAAAATGCTCAAATTTCCCGACGGCATGGTGCGGATTCTGGTCGAGGGTTTGCGCCGCTTTCGCATCCAGGAATTTGTTTCCGAGTCCCCCTTCCTGGTGGCGCGGATCGAGAAACTCAAGGATGTGGTGGACACCACCCTGGAACTGGCCGCGCTGACGCGCAATGCGGCGCGCGAATTCCAGGAAATTGTCAAACTTTCCCCAACCCTGGCCGAGGAAGTCAAGGTGGCCGCCCTCAACGAGCAGGACCCGGCCCAACTGGCCGACCTGATCGCGGCCAATTTGAATTTGAGTTTGCAGGAGCGGCAGCATCTCCTGGAATTGCCGGAGGCCAAGGTGCGGCTCTCCCGCCTCCTGCCCCTGTTGAGCCGCGAGCTGGAAGTCCTCCGCCTCGGCTCCAAAATCCAGAACGAGGTCGTCACCTCCATGTCCAAAAACCAGCGCGACTTCTTCCTCCGCGAGCAAATCCGCGCCATCCAGCGCGAATTGGGCGAGGTGGACAGCGGGGTGGCCGAGGTCAAGGAATTGCGCGACCAGGTGGAGCAGAATCATCTGCCCGAAGAACCAAAAAAAATCGCCCTCAAGGAGCTGGACCGCCTGCAGCAGATGCCGGCGGCGGTGGCCGAATACACCATGACGCGCAATTACCTGGACTGGCTGATTAATTTGCCCTGGTCGAAGTTCACGGTGGACAAGCTGGATTTGGAGGACGCGGCGGCCCTGCTGGAACAGCAACATTTCGGCTTGCGCAAGGTCAAGGACCGCTTGCTGGAGTTTTTGGCCGTGATCAAACTCAAGCAGCAGCTCAAAGGCCCGATTTTGTGCCTGGTCGGCCCGCCCGGCGTGGGCAAAACCTCCCTGGGCAAGAGCGTGGCCGAGGCCTTGGGGCGCAAATTTGCCCGCATTTCCCTGGGCGGCATGAGGGATGAAGCGGAAATTCGCGGCCATCGCCGCACTTACGTCGGCGCCTTGCCGGGGCGCATCATTCAATCGCTGCGCCGGGCCGAATCCAGCAATCCGGTCATTTTGCTGGATGAACTGGACAAGGTCGGCTCGGATTTTCGGGGCGATCCCGCCTCCGCGCTCCTGGAGGTCTTGGATCCGGGGCAGAACAGCACTTTTAGCGACCATTACCTGGATGTTCCCTATGATTTGTCGCGCGTTCTTTTTATCACCACCGCCAACTGGCTGGACCCGGTTCATCCCGCCTTGCGCGACCGGCTGGAGGTGATCGAACTGCCCAGCTACACGGCCTGGGAGAAGCTGCAGATCGCCAAGCGCCATCTCGTGCCCCGCCAGTTGGAAGAACACGGCCTGAAGAAAAAATTGGTGCGCTTTCCCGACGCCACCCTCCGCCAGGTCATCCAGGATTACACCCGCGAAGCGGGGGTGCGGCAGTTGGAACGGGAGATCGCGGCCCTGACCCGCAAGGCGGCGCGGAAAATTGTGGCGGGCAAAAGCACGGGCGAGCCGCTCACCATCGCCCCCAAGGCGCTGGCGGAACTGCTCGGGCCGCCCTCCTTCACCTCGGAGCTGGCCGAACGCATCGCCCAGAACGGCATCGCCATCGGGCTGGCCTGGACCCCGGTGGGAGGCGAGATTCTCTTTATTGAAGCCACCCGCATGCCCGGCAAGGGCCAGTTGATCCTGACCGGCTCGCTGGGGGATGTGATGAAGGAAAGCGCGCAAACGGCCCTGAGCTTTCTGCGCAACCGGGCCGCGGAACTGCACATTGATCTGAGCGATTTTGACAAGCGCGACATCCACATCCACGTCCCGGCCGGGGCCACCCCCAAGGACGGCCCCAGCGCGGGCCTGACCATTGTGGCGGCGCTGGCCTCGCTTTTCACCCAGCGGCGGGTCCGTTCCGACCTGGCCATGACGGGGGAAATCAGCTTGCGCGGCCGCGTCCTGCGCGTCGGCGGCATCAAGGAGAAAGTTTTGGCGGCGGCGCGGTCGGGATTAAAAGAGGTCATCCTGCCCGAGCAAAACCGCAACGACTGGCTGGAAGTGCCGGAGGAAGTGCGGCAGAAAGTGAAAGCCCATTTCGTCAACGACATCTCCCAACTCTTCGCCGTCGCCCTCCGCCCGAAATAACGTGGCGAATTGCTTTTTGCCGTTTCCAAGCCGGGAGCACACGCGCCCTCGCGTGTCCCAGCCGGCGCCCTCGCCGGCCGGATTCCATCCTTGTCCATTTCCGTCCCGTTCCTGCCAGCCCTGCCGCGATCTGCAAGTCCGCGTGCCCCCACGCGGCGCACCAGCGCCGCAGGGCGCGAAATCTCCATAGAACCCCGGAGCCAAGAACATCAAGCTCCGTAGGAGCGTCATATTCGGTGTGTCCGCATGGTCCCCGCTCCCCCTGTAGCCTTGTGCCCGCGGCGCGCCGGCGGCTCTTTCTTGAAGAAGAAAACAAAGATTCCCATCCATCGTCTTAACGCCAGGACGCAAGGGCGCAAAGTCACAAGGGCCGGACAATCGCATCTGAAGTTTTTGGGCCAAATCTTCGCCTTTGCAGTGCTATCCACAAGAATTGCGCATTTTTGGCAAAATCTTCAGAACCATCCTTCCGAATGACAAATGAGAAATTCTCAATGACAAATTTTCAATTCGGGCTCAACGCTTTGGTTGCGGCGCCAGCCGCGCTGCGCCTTTGAGTCTTTGCGCCTGATACGGTTTCCAGAGTTATTCAACCGGCGACGAGGAGATCCCGTGGAAGCTCCCCGCAGCCGACGGTGAATAACTCTGCCGCGACAAAAGATTTGCGACCGGGTAAAAAGGTTGCTGGCCGCATCGCTCTGAGGGGATCACGGTCGTTTGCGCCTGGACTTACGAAGACTTCGCAAAGTTTACCGGCCCCCTCAGCAGCGGCTGTCACAATGTCTGAGAGAACAAGAGCCTGCGAGGCTCCCGGTATCAGGATGACTTTCGACAGCGCCGCGGTGCGAGCCACCAAAGGCAAGATCATGAAACCGTTTAATGAAATCACCCACGACGCCGGCTTCGACTGGGCGCGCGACCACCAGGATGTCGTCATCGTGGATCGCCATCCGCCAGCCCAACCGCCGCGAACCGGGCCGCCCGCCACGCGAGATTGTCAATCGCGTTTATTCTGATACAGTCACGGGTGAAACGATGCTCTTGCGCGCCGTCATCAAGGAAACGGAATCAGAAATTGCCGTCATCACGCTCTACAAAACATCGAAATTGAAAAAATATCTGCCGAAGGAAACGCCATGAAAGTTGAATACGACGCGCAAACCGACACGCTCACCATCACCCTCCGCGAAGCGCGCATCCGGGAGAGTGACGAGGGTCGCCCCGGCGTCATCGCCGATTTCGGATACGACGGCGGGGTGGTGCGTTTCGAGGTGCTCGACGCTTCCAAAGTGGTGGACCGCACCCGCGAGATGCAATTTGCGCTCGCCGGAGAAGGCTGACCGCGCCATGAAAAGCAACCACGATCCGGAAATTGACGCCCTAGTGTATGAACTTTACGGGCTCAACGAAGAGGGAATCAAGATCGTGGAAGGCTCAGGAAGATGAAATTGCCCAACGGCCAGCACTGCGATCTCGGCACGAAGTTGGAGGATTATTCTCTGAATCCTCTGCATCGGGAGGGGCGGCACAAAGCGCGGGTTTTTGATTCCGTCCTGGGCATCACCCTGGCCAATGCGGAAATGCTGCGTGCCGCCATCCGGTCGGCTGCGGCTTCGTCGGATGAAGCCGAAGCGCGCGGAGACAACGGTTTTGGGGAGGTATTCAACCTGCAAGTTGTCGTGACTTCCAGTCGTGGCAGCGCGACGGTCATGACGGCCTGGATCGTGCTTCGCAACGAGGACTTTCCAAGATTGACCACCTGTTATATAGTTTGAAGCATGAATGCAGCCATCCAGATGAATGATGTAGTCGCCCTGCTTGACGACGTGCCCGCCCGGCATTTTACCACCGGCCAGCCGCTGCTCCTGCGGCGCGGGCAAATCGGCACGGTGGTGATGACCTATGATGGAACGGCGTTTGAGGTGGAGTTCGCCGGCCGCGACGGGCGGGCGTATGCGTTACTATCCGTGCCCGCTGGAAAACTGATTGTGTTGCACGAATCGCCCGTCGTCGCCGCCGCCTGAGGGGGAAACCCGATTGGTGACCCTCGGGGGAAATTATGAAGGATGAAGGATGAAGGATGAAGGATGAAGGATGAAGGATGAAGGGGCAGGGGAATGATAAATTATAAAGGTCTGCACCCGGCTGGTTTTGGGGTCGCGACAAAGTATGCGCCTTTTGCGCCTTTTTGCGGCTAATGTTCTGCCCGGCGGTTTTGGGATTGAGGGAAAGCGGGGAAATTATGAAGGATGAAGGATGAATTATAAAGTTCTGCCCGCCCCCTGTTTTGAACTCCAGGGAAAGCCGATGTTTCTGACCCCATTTTTCTGACAGGATTCTGCCCGGCGGTTCTGTGGGGAAAGCAATTGTGAATTGTGAATTTTGAATTGATTGTGCCCTCCGGTTTGGGAATCACGGCAAAGCCGTTTCATCCTTCATCCTTCATCCTTCATCCTTCATCCTTCCGCCCCCCCCCGGTTGGAGATTTGGATAAGATGCTAAGGTGATGTAAGAGGGGTGGGCATGCGGCAATTTCACGCATTTTGCGTGAGAATGGCGAGAAAAAAGGGGTCGGGCGCGAAAAGGGCGCAGTGGAAATTCCGGCGGAGGGGGGTATTTGCCTTGCGGGCCGCAGGCCACCGGTGGCATGTCTTTAGCTTGATTAAAATATATCTTTATCAAAACATTTGACCGCCGGGGCGATTTACGGTAATCAGCACGGACTTTTTCATGTTGTGTTGAGACGGGGAGCGTGGCATTTGTAAAAAGCCGGAGGCGGCAGGAACAGGATCCATGTTAAATACGAAATCATTTTTGGCGATTGACTTCGGAGCGGGCAGCCTGAAGCTGGCCGAGTTTGAACAAAACGAGGCCGGAGGATTGCGGTTGAAGCAGTACGGCATCAAGCCGCTGGGCCTGGAAGGCTCGCAGGAGGCCGGCCGGGAGGCGGCCATGCTCAAGGCCTTGCAGGAGTTGCTGGGGGAGAAGAACTTCAGCTCGCGCCAGAGCAATGTTTGCGCGCCCGGCTTTCATGTTTTTTCCAAATTCGTCAAGCTGCCGCCGGTGGACACGTCGAAGGTGACGCAGATCATCCGCTACGAGGCGCAGCAAAATGTGCCCTTTCCGCTGGACGAGGTGGTGTGGGATTATCAAATTCTGGGCACGTCCGCCAACAACGAGCTGGAGGTGTTGCTGGTGGCGGTGAAATCGGAAATCATCGAGGGGCTGTTCCGGGTGGGGGAGGCGGCGGGATTGCGGCTGAAACTGGTGGATGTGTCGTCGGCGGCGCTGTGCAATGCGTTTCGCTACAATTACGGGGAGGTGGAAGGGTGCAGCATGTTGCTGGACATCGGGGCCAAGACGAGCAATCTGCTGTTTTTTGAGAAGGGGAAGGTGTATGCGCGGAGCATCACCATCGGGGCCAATTCCATCACGCAGGATTTCGGGCATGAGGCCAAGATGCGGTTCCCGGAGGCGGAAGCGACGAAGATAGAGAAGGGGTCGGTGAGCCTGGGCGGGGCGTATGAGGAGCCGGAGGACCCGCAGGCGGCGGCGATTGCGAAGATCGCGCGGCAGGTGATGACGCGGCTGCATATACAAGTCAACCAGACGATCCAGTTTTACCGGGGCCAGCAGGGAGGCTCGGCGCCGGAGCGGCTGTATCTTTCGGGCGGGGCTTCGATCATGCCTTACACGGCGCAGTTTTTTGCGGAGAAGCTGAACCTGCCGGTGGATTATTTTAATCCGTTTCGGAACATCGAAATCGGGCCGGCGCTGGATTTGGAGGAATTGAGCAAATACGCGCATTCGTTTGGGGAGGTGGTGGGGTTGGGCTTGAGGGATCTGGCGCATTGCCCGGTGGAGCTGAATTTGATGCCGAAAAGCTCGATCAAGCGGCAGGAGTTTGCGCAGAAGAAGCCGTATCTGATTGCGGCGATTTTCAGCATGGCGCTGGCGGTGTTCCTGCTGGATCAGGCGGAGGCGAAGATCTACGGGATCCGGCAGGGGAAACTGGCCGATTTGAAGACGCAGTTGGGGGAATTGACCAAGAAGTCGCAGGATTTGAAAAAGGCCATGGGCGAGCGCGACGCGGCGCTGGAGGAGGCCAAAGGGATGACGGCGCTTTCCGAGAACCATTTTTATTGGATGAGATTGCTGGGGGAACTGCGCGCCATCCTGCTGAAGGTGGAAGCCGGTTCGCAAGCCGCGCTCAAAGCCAAGAGCGGCCAGGACATTGACGCCGGAGTGTGGGTGGAGGTGTTTGACCCGGAATTGCCCTTTAACAGCCCGTATGGCGGGGGAACGGGCGGCGGGGGAGAGGCGCTGATTGTGCGGAGAGCTGATCCGCGGGAGCGGCAGCGTCGCGGGGGTACATCGCCCAACGCGCCGCTGGGGCCGGGGGGGAGAACGCCGTCGCGCCCGACCGGGCCGGCCAACACTTCGCCGGACACCGTCAGCCGCATAAATCTGACTTTGCGGCTGGTGAACCGCAGGCCCATCATGGTGTCGGCCAACGAGGATCTGGCGTTCGCCGTGCAGGCGGGCCTGAACGCGTCGTCCTACTTCACCAACGCCACGCTGGGGGACCTGGGCATCGAGGCGGACCAGGCGGACACCAACACGTTCACCTTTACAATCAACGTCGGGCTCAAGCATCCGTTCAAGCTCTAAGTATGGCCTGGCTCAAACGAAATCTGTTCTTTGTGCTTGGCATGGCGGCGGGCATGATTTTGACGGGGTATTGCGCCTATGTGTTTTTTTTCGTGGATTTGAGCAAGAATGTGGATTTGGACAAGGATTACGCGGACAATGCCAGCCAGTATGATGCGTTGCGGACCAACACGCGGGTGCCTTACCCGTCGGAGGAGAACATCCAGCATGCGCGGGAAGACCAGACGCAGGTGAAGGCGGTGGTGGATGAGCTGCACAAAACGTTCGTCCCCTTCCCCGCACCGCCGCCGTTGGATGCGAAGGGATTCTCCGAATATCTGGAGAACACGATCTTTGATTTGAGAACCAAGGCGACGAACGCGGAGGTGGGAGTGCCCGACGATTTTGCCTATGGCTTCACCGATCTGCGGGGCAAACTTAATCCTCCCCTGGAAAACATCCCGTTGTGGATGCAGCAATTGGCGGAAATCAAGACTCTGTGCGACATTCTCTATCACGCCAAAATCAATTCCCTGATCAGTTTGCGGCGCGTGCCCGTGTCCACCTCCAATGATAGCATCGTGACGGTGAACGATTTGCTGTCCGCCCGGATTGCGCCCACGCCCTTTGGCACGGCCACTCCCTACAAAATGGAGTTCAAGTGTTTCAGCCGGGAGCTGGCCGCCGTCCTGGACGGCCTGGCCCGGTCGAGCAATTTTATCAGTGTCAAGAATATCGTGGTCAAGCCGGCGGGTCCAAGAACGATAGATCAGCCCGGGTCGGTGGCGGCGGTGCTGGCCGGGGACCAGCCGGTGCCGCCGGGCGACGCACCCGTGCGGAGGCCGCGCGAAACCCCCGCCCAATACGAGGCGGAAATGAGACAATATAATATGAAGGCCATGAACTATCAGAGAGCCATGGAAGCGTGGGCGGCCAAGGTGGCGTCGGGCCGGGCGGGGTTGGGCCTGCCGGTGACGGTGGAGCGGGAGCAGTTGCTTTACATAACGCTTTCGGTGGAGGTGGTTAAATTCAAGTGATGCAATTTTTAAGGAGACATTTCGAGAAGATCATATTGAGCGCCGTTTTGGCGGGGCTTGGGGCGGCGGCGTTTTGGCTGTTCGAGGCGGTGACGGAGGCCAAACGCCAGCCGGGCAGCCCGATGGGGAGCGCTCCGCATGCCAAGCCGTGGGCGCCGGTGGATTTGGCGCCGTTGCGCGGCGCGCTCCAGGGCCTGACGGAGGCGCCCGCGTTGAGCCTGAGCGACGACCATAATCTGTTTAATTCGGTGACCTGGAAAATGAGGCGTGACGGCTGGCTGTTCAAACAGACCAAGGAAGGCCCCAACGCCCTGACGGTGACGGACATCCGGCCGCTGTATTATACCATCCGGCTGGACAAAGTGGCGGGGGAGAGCTTTTTTCTGATCGCCAAACATGCGTTTGGGCCGGAGAAGAAATGGGTTGCCACGATCAACGACAAGGGGACGAAAACGGCGCCATTACCATGTCTTATTGTTGGCACCAATGATGCTCTGGAAAACCCGGCCAAGCTCCAAGTGCTGATACCCGAAACCAAGGAAACCAATGTGATCACGGCCAAGGAGCCGTACAAGCGAGTGGAAGGATATGAAGTGGATCTGAAATACAACGCGTCGGACACCAACAACGTGTTCCTGAAGAAGCATGTGGACGACACGCTGCCGCTTTCGGGGGATACGTATAAAATCATTGCCATTACCAAAAATGCCGTTAGAGTGCAGAACGTCGGCACGTCCAAAATGGACGAAAGAGAATGGAACGGCGGGCAGTAGCCCTGAGAGATAATCCCAAAGAGACAACACACCATGAGACCAGCAGCCCAAATCACCATCAGCCTCCTTTTCTTTCTGGCCTTCTCCGCGCAGGCCCAGACCAACACTCCAGACGCCATTCAACTGGCGCAGGAGGAAGCGGTGCGCCGCCAGGCGGCCACCGTGGACATGGAAGCCTCGCTGCGGGCGGCCGCCGCGGCGCGGAAGCGCAACGAGATTGCCAGCGCCGCCAAGCTTTTCCAGGATGCCGTGACCAACTTTGATTTCGTGGAGGTGGACAATGCCAAAGTGGACGCGGAGAAGAAGGAGGCCCTGGCCGGCCTGGATGAGGCGCGGGAAATCCTGGCCCGGCAATACCTGAAGATGGGGGAGACGGCCGCGGCCAGCGATCAGGTCAACGCCGCCTTGAGGTATGATCCGAACAACGAAAAGCTCCGCCTCCTCAAGCAGGAAATTGACTTGACTGCGGCCGGGCAGTTGGGCCGCATTCCCAGCCCGGACGTGCTCAGGATGGCGGGCGAGATAGACCGGACCAACAAGCATGTGGCCACGCTGGTCCAGAATGGCCGGCTGCTTTACGAGATGGGCCGGCTGGACGAGGCGGAGAAAGTGCTGTTGCAGGCGCTGGCCATTGATCCGGCCAACGCGGCGGCGCCCTACTATTTGGATTTGCTCAAGGAGGCGCGTTACGTCAATGACGCGCGCAACCGGGAGCGGGACACCAAAAGTGAACTGGAACTGGTGGAGCGGACCTGGCTGCTTTCGACCAAAGCGGAGAGCCTGCCGCACCCTGGGAACGCTTACGCGACCAACCGCGAGATTTTCACCAGTCCGGGCCGCCAGGTCATCATGCGCAAATTGCAGCAGATCAAACTGCCCGACTTGCCGGACAGTTTGGAACAAGGACTGCCGTTGACGGAGGTGATGCGGGAATTGAAGAGGCGTTCCATCTCCAACGACCTGGAGAACGTCGGCATCAATTTCATGTTCAAGCCGCGCCCCAGCGGCAGTTCGGCGGCGGGAGCGCTGCCGGTGGATCTGACCGCGCCGCCGGCGGCGCTGGCCGATCCGTCCGCCATCAATATCAAGATCAATCCGCCGCTCAACAACGTGACCTTGTTGGAGGCGTTGGATGCGATTTGTCAAGTGGCTGACAATCCCACGGGCCTGAGCTATTCGGTGGAGGATTACGCGGTGTGGTTCTTTGTGAAGCCTCCCGAAAACGCTTCGCTGGAAACCCGGTTGTTCCATGTGGACCCCAATACGTTTATCCAGGGATTGAACGGGGTGAGTTTGGCAAGTATTTCCGGGCAGGCCAACACCACGGGCGGCGGCGGCGGGGG
>Ga0187848_10001227_pt1 | contig 22257 bp, 17 predicted proteins | sample June2016WEW_4_40_FD_132424 | JGI IMG/M metagenome (GOLD analysis project Ga0187848, IMG submission 132424) | Peatland microbial communities from SPRUCE experiment site at the Marcell Experimental Forest, Minnesota, USA - June2016WEW_4_40 | ecosystem: Environmental > Terrestrial > Soil >... | reverse complement strand
TTCGAAAAAATGCCTATTTTACAGGTGTTTGAACGGCCTAACGTCCAAATGGAAGCAGGCCTCGACCCTAACCAACTGAATCTGTTCGACTTTTAACGGGACAGCTGTGCGTCTGTCCCACCTCTGGATCACCCGGACCCGGCCCATCGGCTACCATAGAATGCGATATGGACCTTGCCCGCCTGCAACAGGAACTACGCGGCCAGCAGCTCGATGGCTGGCTGTTCTTCGACCACCATTTTCGCGATCCCCTGGCGTATCGCGTGCTCCACCTGAGCGTGCCGCGCACCCCCACGCGACGTTGGTATTACCTGGTGCCCGCCGAGGGCGAGCCGCGCGGCCTGGTGCATCGCATCGAATCGACTATGCTCGACCCCTTGCCGGGCGAGAAGACCTTATATTCGAGCTGGGAGGAGCAGGTGGCCGGACTGGCCAAGATCGCGCGCGGGCTCAAACGCGTGGCCATGCAGTATTCGCCCAAATGCGCGATTCCTTACGTGGCGATGGTGGACGCGGGAACCGTGGAGCTGGTTCGGGGCGTGGGCCTGGAAGTGGCGACCTCGGCCGAGTTGATCCAGGCCTTTGAAGCGCGCTGGACGCCCGCGCAGCTCGAAAGCCACCTGGAAGCCGGACGGCGCGTCGATCGCGTGCGCGCGGCGGCTTTCGCCCTGGTTCGCGAGCGCACCGCCAATGGCGCCCCCGTGGAGGAGGTCGAAGTCAAGAAATTCATCCGCGACGGGTTCCAAGCCGCCGGCCTGGTTACCGACCACGGCCCCATTGTGGGGGTGAATGCCAACGCTTCCAACCCGCACTACGAACCGACCGACGAGCTGAGCCAGCCCATTCGCCGCGGCGACCTTTTGCTTATCGATATGTGGGCCAAGCTGGACCGGCCGGAAGCCGTATACTACGACATCACCTGGACGCACTTTCTGGGCGACAATCCGCCCGATGAAATCCGCAACGTTTTCCAGGTGGTCACCGGTGCGCGGGACGCCGCCATCGAATGCGTGAAGACCGCTGTCGCCGCCCGCCAGCCTCTCGCAGGCTACCAGGTGGACGATGCGGCCCGCGGGGTGATTCGCCAGGCCGGCTTGGGCGAGTATTTCACCCATCGCACCGGCCATTCCATTGGCACCGAAGTGCACGGCAACGGCGCCAATATGGATAACCTGGAAAACCACGACGACCGCCGCGTGATTCCCTGGACGTGCTTTTCCATCGAGCCCGGCGTCTATTTACCCAAGTTCGGCATCCGCAGCGAAGTAAATATGTTCGTGGGCGAAACCGAAGCTCAAGTTACCGGCGCCATCCAGCGAGAACTTACGCTGGCGTAAGAAGTCAGTTAGCCACAGATGGACACAGATAAACATAGATAAGAACCAACCCATCGGTGTTATCCGTGTGCATCCGTGTCCATCCGTGGCTAATTACCCCTTCACGCCAGGAAATCGTAGCCCGCGCTGCGATAAATCTCGCGCATCAGCTTCATATCTCGCAGACCTTCTTCTCCGGGCGCTTTCGGCTCGCGGTTGTTCAGAATGCACTCGGAAAAATGGTCGGCCTGGGTCACGAAGTGCGAGGGGTCGCGCGCGGGGTTGGGCTCGTCGATCGCCGGCTGGCCCTGGATGTGCGCGGTGAGGTGCTGGCCCTGGTAGCCGAAAGCTTCGTCCACCTGCAGCCATCCCCGCGAACCGTGCACGCGATAGATGCCGGGCATGCTGCTCCCGTACGTGGTATTGCAACTGGCCACCACGCCCGAGGGGAAGCGCATCGACCACGAGAGGTTCTCTTCCACCTCCTGGAATCTTCCGTCGTGGTCCACCACTGAGGCATAGCCGCGCAATTCGGCCGGCTCTTCCGCGGTGAGATAGCGGCAGGCGTTGAGCGAATAAATGCCCACGTCCATCAGCGGGCCGCCGCCGCCCAGCGCACGAGTCGAGCGCCACTCGCCAGGCCGGATATTGAAGCCATTGGCGCTCTCGATGGCCTGAAGCTTGCCCAGCTTGCCGTCGCGAATCAGCTCGATGGCGCGCAGGTTGGTGGGTTCCAGTTGACAGCGATACGCAATCATGAGTTTGCGCCCGGCCTTGCGGCAGGCCTCAATCATGGCCTCGGCATCGCGCACGCTGGTGGTCATCGGCTTCTCGCACAGCACGTGTTTGCCGGCTCGCGCCGCCCGAATGGTGTACTCGGCGTGCATGCTGTTGGGCAAAGCGATGTATACCGCGTCGATATCTTTGTTGTCCGCGATGGCGTCGTAGTTCTCGTAGCTGTAGATGGAGCGCTCGGGAACCCCGTACTGGGCCGCCATTTTTGCCGCCTTGTCGCGGTGCCCGCTCACGAGCGCCGTGACGCGCGATAGTTTGCAGGTCTTGGTGGCGGGCATGAAATGCTGCATCGAGATCCGTCCCAATCCAACCATGCAATAGCCGATCGGGCGCTGTTCGGCCTGCGGCGCGGCAACCAATCGAGAAGCCGCCGATACGGCGGCCATGCGGGCAAAATCCCGGCGGGAAACGATCATGGTTTGGACCCCTCCTCCACGATCTTACTGCAGGGAGCGATCATGGCGCGGGCACGCGAGCTCACGTCTTGTAGCGCCGCCCTTCGGGCGCCGAGAAGATTGAATGGCGGACGACCGGCCCTCGCAAACGCACCACCGCAAGTACCAGTCCGCCTTGAAGGATAACGAAACCTCCAAAGATCATCCTCGTACGCGTCAGATGCTCCGGTTGATTCAACTCCCCATTCTCGTCCGAGTAGTACACATCTCGTGGAGGTTCAAGTACGTCCCAAAACAGTGGGCCGTCTACGATGAGGCAAATCGCTAATAAGAACCAGATGCACCGTCGAGTTATCGTCCGCCACGATACCGACACACTGCATGGATGCTAGCACGGCCAGCTCCACCAGGCAAACGGGGTTATCCGAACACACGGGGTTTAGGCTCCAGAACTCGGCAACCGCTCCCTGTGGTCGCGGCCCGTCTTGCGCCTTTTCCGAGCGGCAGGTCTGATGGAGCGGCTGGCCGCGAATACGTCTCAGCCAACTTCCGAAACAGCGTGCCGGACACACAGGGCACTCGACATGGCAGGCACTCTGTACCCTCCTACACCAGCAGCCGCGTCATCGCCCATCCGCCACAAACCAGACCGGCGAAGATCACGGTAGCGAGCAGCAGCGGCCGCGTTCCGGCTTTTCGCATTTGGCGCCAACTGGTGGCCACGCCTAACGCAAACATGGCGCTCGAGAGCAGCACGGTGTCGAGATCGATCAGATGAGCGCGAGCAGCCGCCGGTATTTTTACCAACGATTGCGCCAGTATCACCGCGCCGAACCAGGCCACGAACCATGGAAAATCGATTCGCCGCGCCGCTCCGGCTGTTCCCCGGCGGCGCAACCGGCTGACGATCACCAGCACCGGAGCGAGCAGCAGCACGCGCAACATTTTGGTGATGACGGCCGTGTCGCTGGCCGCCTGGCTCACCGCGCGCCCGGCCGCGAGGGCCTGGGCTACTTCGTGCACGGTGGCGCCGGTGTAGATGCCGAACTGGCGCTGGGTGAAGCCCGTCAGCGGATATAGCACGGGATAGAGGAACATAGCGATGGTTCCGAACACCACTACAGTGCCCACGGCCACGCTGACTTTGTGGGATTCGGTTTCGATCACGCGCTCGGTCGCGAGCACCGCCGCCGCGCCGCAGATGCCGCTGCCCGCGCTCACCAGCAGGGCCGTGTCCTCATCCAGGCCGAACACGCGCGTACCGAGCCAGTAGCCGGCCACCAGAACCGTGCCGATTACCGTAAGATCGAGCACCAAGGCCCGCGGCCCAAGCTGGGCCAGGTCCCCGACCGTCAGGCGGACGCCATAAAGAACGATGCCGAGACGCAGCAGTTTCTGCTGGCAAAAGCGCAGGCCCGGATGGAGCCGTTCCAGCGCGCTTCGCGGAACGGTGTTGCCCAACACGATGCCAGCCACAATCGCCAGCGTGAGCGGGCTGAACTGCAGTTTATGATTCCACGGCCGCGCGGCTGCCGTCCATGCCAGCAACGCCGCCGACAGGCACAGCGCTAAACCGGCCAGAAATGTTCCGTACTGTTTGGAATTCGGCATGGGAAGATGCTCCCAGCCTATCCCAAGCCGTTAAATAAGCAAAACGGATAATTTCAATATTCTTATTCGGTACAATCGATTTAGAGTGGCGGCGATTCGCATCACGCTTCGGCAGCTCGAAATCTTCGCGGCGATTTATCAGGAGGGCTCCATCACCCGCGCGGCCCGCCGCATCGGGCTTTCCCAGGCAGCCACCAGCCAGGCTCTGGCCGAGCTCGAAAACCAACTCCAGCGCCGCCTTTTCGACCGGAAGGGCCGCCGCATCGTGGGGAACGCGGCCGGGCGCGAGCTCTTGCCGGCGGCGATTCAAGTACTCGACCGGGTTGGCGATATCGAAGCCGGGGCCGGACGCCAGGCCGTGAATCTCAGGCTCTACGCCAGCCTGACGGTGGGCAACTATATGTTGCCTGCGCTGGTGGCCAGGTTCGCGCGCCGGCGCCCGGACGCGCGCTTCCACCTTGCCATCGGCAATACCGAACAGGTCGTCCGGTCGCTCGTGCAATTCGAAAGCGACGCCGGATGGATTGAAGGCTTGTCCCGCCATCCCGATCTCGACGCAGTCGCCTGGCGCGAGGACCGGCTGGTGATCGTGGCCGCGCCCGGTCATCCGCTCGCCGGACGCCGGGCCGCGGCATCGGCTTTGGCCGAAGCCCGCTGGGTACTGCGTGAGAAGGGATCCGGTACCCGCGCGGTTTTCGAGGACGCCATCGAAGGCAAGTTTCGCCTGCTTCATGTGCCGGTCGAGTTAGGCGGCATCGGCGCCATCAAGCGCGCCGTCATGCACGGCGCCGGCTTAGGGTGCATCTCGCGTTCCGCCGTCGAGCCGGAGTTGAAAGCCGGTCAGCTTCGCCTCGTCCATGCCCCATGGCTAGATCTGCGGCGCCAGATCACGCTGTTGGTTCATCGCCAGAAATACATCGACGCGGGCCTGCGCGAATTCCTGAGCTTCTGCGGCGTGACGCTGCCGTGAAGGTTAATTTAGCCAGGGAAGAACCAGGGGACGGGAACCCCTGCGCCGAGTGCCCAGAGCGCCCAAGCTGCAGGCTTCGGAGTTATTCTCCTGGGTGGTACTCCCGTTCCGTATGCCCGCGCAGTTCCGACCGGTAGAAATACACATCCCGGAGCGCGCCGGTGGCATATCTCTCGGCTTGATTGTTGAAATGCTTCGATGCCGGGTCGCCACTCTCGCCGCCGGCGGTTACAGCCTTGGCCCGCACCCGCGGGCCGAACTCCACCACGGCGACGAAGCTGTTGCCGCTGGTGCCGTACCATTTCTTCGTTCCCGGGTAAGCGCGCGCTCCGAACGACGCCAGCGAACCCCACATCGACGACGTAAAGCCGACCGGGATACTGGGTTGGGAATCGTTGAAGTGCTGCACGATGTCACCCGTCAGGCGCTGAAACCGATTGATCTCACCCCATGGCGTTTCCCATTTGCCGAAATCGGCCGCGAGCTTATCGGATGCGGCTAATAGCGACTCCAGCAGTTGTTCGGCAGGGGCACGGCTGCCGATGTAGTCCTCCACGGACACACCGGCTCTTCTGGCATCGCCGGCGACCCGCGCCCGGATTTCCGTTCCCCAGAACACCGCGAGCGAAGTAGGAACGGAATCCACCGCCCAGCGAAGGTCCCACTTGCGCAGGAGACCGATTTGGCCGGCCAACTTGGCTTTCAGCGGATCGCCCGCGGCGGCTTTGTCCCAGGCTCGGATGAGGGCGGGCATCGGCTTCTCGAACCACGTCAGGTAACTATCGTAGGCCGCCGCAATCAGCGAATCGAGGGTGAAATTCTTGGCATTTTCCAGCACCCGCACCGCGTGCAAGCCGCGCGCCGATTCGCCGCCGCTTTCCACATAGACCGGATAATCCTCCCTTTTCGGACTACTCGGCCCGGCTGCGGACCAGGGCCAGTTGTTCGAGTTGTACAGCCAGCCGCTGGCGGGGTTCAACAGGTGCGGCGTCTCGTCGACCGAAAGCAGTCCGTGCCATTCCGTGGCGGGATCGCTGCCATCCACCGGCTTGGTCCAGTCGAAGCGGGGATCGCGCCGGGGTATGAAATTGCCGTGAAAGTACGCGATGTCGCCATCGGCGTCGGCAAAGATGGTGTTGTTCGACGAGTTGGTGTGCAGCTCCATGGTCTGGCGGAACGATTTGTAATCCTTCGTCTTGGTGCGGGTGTAAGACTGCGTGAGCGCCTTCACCGGCTCTTGCATCAGGCGCACGCTCACCCACTTGCCGTTCACCTCGCGGACAATCGGCCCGTGATGCGTACGGTAAACGGTGAATTTCTTCTCGGCCATGCCCTGCGCGGTTTTGTAAGGCACCGCGATCACCGCCGCAACCACCGGGCGTTCCTCGTTGCCGTACTTGTAATAGAAACGATCGCCCTTCCTGGTGACGGCTTCGAGATACTCGTCGATGGCGTCGACTCCGCTCGAAGTGTGCATCCATCCGGCGCGATCGTTGAAGCCCTGGTAGATGAAGAACTGTCCCCATGTCACGGCGCCGTAAGTGTTCAGCCCTTCTTCGCTCACCATCTGGAGCTCGGAGCGGAAGAAAAAAGAAGTATGGGGATTGATGAGCAGCAGGGCGTGATGGCCGGCCGTGTTCGCGGGCGCAATGGCCATTCCGTTCGAACCGCCAGGCTCGGGCGGTTGGGCATCGGCGCCTTCCAAAAACGCCGCGTCGGCGGCAGCATTGCCGTTGCTGGTAGGGGCCTCGGGCCCGTGCCCGTAAAACGCTTCAAGCTGGCCGAGGTTCACCCGCTCGATGTCCCATCCAATACTGCCCTCGGTGAAGCTAAGCGCCATCCAGGGCTCGAATCGGCGAATCACTCGCGGTTTCACTTGGGGGTGCGTGGCCAGGTAATAGTTCAGACTGTCAGCGAAGGCGTTCATCAGCGACTGAAGCCACGCGGGACTCGCGGCGTACTCGGTCTTCAGCTCCGCGGGATCGATGAACAGCTTCATCCGCAAGTCGCGATAGATTTCGGACTCGCCTTCGGCCTCCGCCAGCCGGCCTATGCCATTGAGGTAGTTCGTCTCCACGCGGTTGAAGTCGTCCTCCGCCTGGGCGTACAGCGTGCCGAACACGGTGTCGGCATCGGTCTTGCCGTAGACGTGGGCAATGCCGTGGTCGTCGCGCACGATGGTGACGTTGCGTGCCTCCCGCTGCCAGCGCGCGAGTTCCGGTTCTTTGGCCGTCTGGAAAGCAGCCGCGGCGAACGCTGCCGCCAGCACGAGAACGAATGGCCTGGTAAGGCGAGCTGGATGTTTCATGGGTGCGTCCTTTCGATTCTAGCCCGGGATCGGAGCGCCGAGGCGGCGGCTCCGCCGTTTGTGCATTTTTGTGCAGGAAACGCTTCTGCACCGAGACCGAACCGGGCTGCTCGAAACACCCGCAACTAATTGCAAACATTTGACTTATTGCAGGATGACTTTGTTTTTTCAGGCCTCTCGCGCGACTGTCGATTTGTGCGTCGCCCGGCTTGGTGCATAGCCGGAGGCTGGGAACTCGGAACTGCCCCGCGGTGTCCGATACTGTATCTCTGTGTCTGCCTTATCCGCGCCCAGCCGATGGACCAAGCGCCTGGAAGAGTGGGGCATGGAGCTGGCGGCGACGGCCTGGCTGGTGCTGCCGCACAGCGGTCCCCATCTTATCCTGCGCCTGCTGCAGGGGTGGCTGGTGGGCTCGTCGGCCCTCCCCTGGGCCGCGGCGGTGGTGGTGCTTTTGCGCCTGGCTGTGCGGCACTGGACCGGCATGGAGATGGGGCCTTCCAACTGTCAGTCCGTCGGCCGAAGACATCGCGCTGGAACTCATCATGATCGACAACGGACCGCCCTGGAAACCGCCGCTGAGCCTGGGCACGGCCCGTTTGCAGCCCAGTCCAAAGGCTGGCGGTGCCGACGCGGCGGTATTTTCCGAGACGCTCGATTTCCCTATCCCACCGTGTTCATCGGTGGCTATTCTTCTTCGCGCCCTTTAAGCGGTTGCTATCCTCACGTTTTGCCACGGTCCGCCAGCGCCGGCACACCCTCGCCGCAGACCAATGGCAACACATTTCCCCATGTAGGAGCGGATCTTGCGTCCGTTTGGTCGCGGGACTATCATTTAGCAAATGTGGCGCGGCGTCGTTCCACGGCCGAAGCAAAACCGCGGCCAAGTTAGCCGGAGAAGGAAGCCGGGCCTTAACCGCCCCTCACCCCGCGGGGTGATCATCCGGTTTGCGCTAGCGTGCGCACTAACTTTCGCGCTAGAACAGTGGCTGCATCACTCGGTCGAATCATCTGGCCAGACCCATAATGTGCTGACTCAGAGCGTTTTTGGAGTGGCGACGTTTTACCATCGCCTCGTAACTGCGAGTCCCAGAAAGCCAAACCCACGCTTCACGTCCCTCGTGGTTCTCGGCGCTAACAGCTCGCCGCCTGGCGTCAGCCTTCTGAACGTTTGCCAAGAGCGCGTGTTTCTGGGGGCGCTGCTCAGGAGCCTATCCGCGGCAAGCCCCAACGTGATAGTTGTCGACAAGTATTTCGGGGAAGCAACTTGTCCAGCGGGCGATCCGGGCACTCGCGACCTGACGCAGTCGCTTCAGGTTTTGTGCCGTAAGCAGACGCCGGTTATCGTTGGCCGTAAGGTGGACGAGGAGGCCAGGGCGGAACCGCGAACGCTGAGCCTGTATCCTCTTGAGCCGGCGCTGCGGCTAAATCCGCCGGCTACTTGCGTATCGGAAGCCATCGTAAACACCTATCCCGATCTCCGGCGGGCAGCTCTGTGGTGGCCCAGCGTCCAGCCGGTCGCTAATTCGAGCCAGCCTCCGCCATCGCTGGCCTTAGCCGGTGCGTTGGCCGCGTCTCCCAGATTGCTGGACGCAGGTCGGCTGGCCGGATGGACCGCGGATCTCCCTCCCCCTTATGTCAGCCTGCTCGAATTAGAACAGTTCCGGCCCTGGAGCATCCCCGCTCGGGATGCTGTTTGCAGCTCGCCCTCTCCTCCAGGGTGGCGAGCCTGCCTCGAGGGAGAACTGAATCCGGCAATCCAGCGCCTAATCCACGGCCGCGTCGTAGTCATTGGGGAAGACATGCCGGGGCTAGATCGCCACGATACCGTTGTTGGGGACATGCCCGGATATATGCTGCAGGCGAACTATCTTGAATCGCTGCTGGATGACCGTCTGATACGTCCGGTGCCGGAGGCGGTCGACTGGATTTCCGGTTTCGTGGTCTATGCAGCATTTGAATTCATCATCCGGCGCTATCACCGTCGGAGAGTGCCGGGGGTTCTTTGGGCACTCGTGTTGCTCTCAGGCACCGCTTTGACTGTTTATCTGGCGGTGACACTCTTCGGCTATTATCTGAACCCAGCGACGGTCAGTCTTTTGGCAGCGCTGATGGGGCTTATGGATTTGGTCCTATGGCCTTCCGAGGTTGCGAACATGAGGGCGCGGACATGAGGCTCCTCTCGCTTTGCCTGCTCGGTCTCCTCGAAGCGGCAGCCTTCGGCTTTCAGTCACAGAGCAGCCCAAACCCCGCCACCCCTCCGCAACCTCAGCCTAAACCTGGTGCTCCAGCCGGCACGCCGGGTGCGCACCCTAAACCTGGCGCTCCAGCCTTCACGCCAGACGGGCGAGCAGGTCATATTGAGCCGGTGCGGCCTTATTCGCCGTCCAGGAAGGCTGATTCCGCTCCCGCTTCGCCTGCCGACGTGTATTCGAGGTTAGGGAAGGGTATCGACGAGCGGTTTGAAGCTTGGAACACCGCCCACTCTGCCTTTGAGGCGGAGTTCGCAAGGAGGATGGCAGACCTTCGGGCCAGTCCAACAGACTTCGAGGAGAGGCGCTTTTGCTCCGCCTGGTTCAGTCCGACGCTGGCGCAATTGAAAGTCCTCTTGGAGGAGTGGCTGGTTTCCCGGCGGCTGTACTGGAGCCGCTACGGGCAGGACGCCCAGCAGGCGCTCGAAGCCGCAAACGACGTCGTCGCGAACCAGCCAGCGGCAAGCAGCCGGCTAAACCGAGACGTGGAAGAGGCGCGCGCGGACCTGGATTCCCTCCTGCGTCAGCGTGAGGACCTGCGCACATCTCTCGCGGCCTCCTCTGAGGGTGCCGCACAACGCGCTCGCACAAAGGCCGCTATTGCCGAGCTTGACGCGATGATCGTGCTGGCTGAGTTTCGGATCGAGGCCGCGACCAAGGCGAACGGGGGTTTCGAAGGCACGCGAGAGTCGCTGCTGCAAACCGAACAGTATAGGGCGCTGATCGGGCGGATCGATGAAGCCCTGAGGCTAGTAGAGTTCGATCGGCGCTACTGGTCGTCCTTCTACTCGCGTCGGGCCGCCCAGATATCCGAGGTTTGTGCGCCGCCAGCCGCAACCCCACGCGTCGTGAAGTAGAGAACCGCCATCGCTTTCATCCGTGCGGCCCTCCTGACCGGGACTGCGACCATAGGCCCAGTTGCCGGCGCGGCGGAATGCACGCGCTTGACGCAAACCAATAGGACCGCTTTTCACCCTCGCTTCCTCCCGCCGGAACTGCTACAATTTCAGACAGGAAGGTGTCTTTATGGGCAACCTCGACGTTCCCGAAGTGCTCATAATCTTGGGGATACTAGCGGGTATCGCGTGGGCGATTTACAATCGCACTCATCCGGATCCCGGCAAGCGAGCGAGGCCGGACGGCCGCGTCTAAGGACGGCGGGTGGTAGCGAGCGATGCTTCCAAGGCGATGCGCACCAGTTGGCTGCGCGTGCGCACCCGTGTTTTGTGAAAGAGCTGTTGCAGAGTGGCTTTCACGGCGCTTTCCGAAACCCCCAACCGGGCGGCGATCTCTTTGTTGGTGAGGCCTTCGAAAAGCCCTTGTAGAACCTCCTGTTCGCGTTCGGTGAGCAGCTTACGCAGGTCGTGCTCCTCGCGGCGCGGGATGACGTCGCTCAGGGCGCGGATGACCTTCTGATCCACCCACATTTCGCCGTTGGCGACCATGCGAATGGCCTGCGCCAGGCTGCTCGGGCTGTTGTGCTTCAAGAAGACGCCCGAGGCGCCCAATTTAAAAGCCAGCGCGGATTCCTCGGCGGTCATGCCGGCGGTCACCATCAGAATTTTGCCGGTGAAGCCGCTGCGTTGGGCAGCGGCGATGAACTGGCCGCCGTGGTCCTCGCCAAGGTCGAAATCCACCAGGGCGACATCGGCCGGGGAACGGCGGAGCAACTCCAGAGCTTCGGCGCAGGTGCCGCAGTGACCCACCATTTCGAAATCCGGCTCGGAGGCCAGCAGGCGGCTCAGGCTCTCGCGGAACAGCACGTGATCGTCAAGCAGTAAGAGTCGAATACGTTCCATGTTTCGCCGTAGCGCCATAGTCGGATTCCCGCAGACCGGAGATGGCGAGGTCAATGACGAACGAACAGCCGGCCACCGCCGGATCGTGCCGCAGCTCGCCATAGAAAGACCGCGCGAAAGCGCGCGAAAGATACAAGCCCAGCCCGGTGGATTCGGCGCCCTCCTGAAACGGCTGGAACAGGTGTTCGGTAGAGCGGATGCCCGGCCCGCTATCGGTTACCCGGATGGAAACCACGTCCGGATGCGCGGTGGCGGAGATTTCCATGCGCTTTACCGGCGAGTGCTCCAGCGCGCGCTGGCTGTTCTTGGTCAGATTGAGCAGCACTTGCAACAGCCGATGCCGGTCGGCCCAAACCGGAGGCAGGTCGGCCGGCACGTTCCAGCTCACCTCGATCTCCGCTTCCTGGCAGAAGGGTTCCAGCACGATGCGCAGGTCGTCGAAGATTTCGGCCAGGTCGATGCCGCCGATCGGAGCGTCGGCGCGGCTGCTCTTCAATTCCACCGAGGCGATGCGGTTGAGCGTTTCCAGCAGCGATCCGAGCGCCTCAAAATCCTTGTTCCCCTTCAGCGCGCCGTGGCGCACCAGGTTCTCGTGAATCACCGCGATGGCACCGCACACGTTGCGCACTTCGTGCGAAACCGCGCCCACCAGAATGCGCGAGCCCGCCATCAATTGTTCCAAGCTGGTTTCTTCGCGCTCGCGAAGCTGGTCGGAAGCGTCCACCACCAGCGCCGCCAACCGCGGCCCCTGGGCGGTCCGATAGGTGGAGAAAAACACGTCGGCGAGGAACACTTCCCCGTCCGATTTCATCCCCCGGCACTGCATCTCGGTGCGGAAGTTCGGCGGGCCGTCGCCCAGGAACGGGACGCGGCCGAGCGCGGGCACGTAAGAGCGAATGCTCTTGCCGGTCAACTGGCCATCGGCCAGGCCGAACAACCGGTGGGCCGCCTGGTTGGCGCGCAGCACCAGGCCATCGGCGCCCATGGTGAGGATCGCAACCGGAGAAGAGCCGATCAGGAATTCGAGCTGTTCCTCCGCCGAGCGCCGCGCCGAGTTCTCCTCTTCCAGTTCCCGCAGGTGCCGCCGTTCACGCTCGCGGCTGCGCGACACTTCGTAGGAGAAAAGGCCGGTGCCGGCCAGCGAAGTGAATACCAGAATGTCCTGCGGCAGCGCCACCGCGGCGGTAAACGGGTACGGGTCGAAGTAATCGGAGAGAAAGGTGCAAACCAGGGCGGCCAGCACGATCTGCCAGCGCGGTTGTACCGTGGCGATGAGCAGAATCGGGAACAGGTAGAGAAAGGCGAACGCAAACGGCGGATCCACCCGCCAATCCACCAAGGCCACAATCAGAATCAGCAGCCCGGCCACGACTACCCGCGAGTTCCTATCGGTAAAGCGCCACTGCATTCCCAGAATTCCCTATGTAAATTTTAGATAAATTTGGACTTCCGGCCAACTCCGCCGCCAAAAGATAGCCTGACCAAGGCCAAAAGATAGGTGGCAGGGCCGCGTGCCGGTCGATAACCTTTGGAGGTGAACACCCGTTCGTGCCGCGTGGCGCGAGCCCAGGTTTGGCATCGGCCCCACACTCTCTTCCAGGACTTCCCAATGGTACCATCTGCCCATACCCACCGAGCGGCGCCCGTGTCCGCCCGGCGCGCCGCATCGCTCACGCGCCGCACGGGCGAATTCCACCGGCAAGTCCCCGGTTTCGAACTGCAATGGTGAGACTCGGTTTCGTCTGCTGCGGAGTGGCGTGGATGGTGTGCGGCGGCTCGTCTGTATACGCACAACAGACGCCTCTCACCTGGCAGCAGGTCAAGGACAAATTCGAAGCCGAGAATCCGACCCTGCGCGCCGGCCAGATCAATATCCAGGAATCCAAGGCCCAGGAAATTACCGCCTACCTGCGGCCCAATCCGGATTTCACGCTGTCGACCGATGGAACCCAGATCACCCCGAATCAGGGCGTCTGGCAGCCGTTCACCGGTACTCAATTTACTTTCGGCCTCAGCTACCTGCACGAGCGCGACCACAAGCGGGAGCTGCGCCTCGAAAGCGCCCGGAAAGGCACGGGCATCGCCGAAAGCCAGCAGGCGGATCTGGAACGGACCATGCTATTCAATCTGCGCGCGGCGTTCGTCAGTACGCTGCAGGCCAAACAGGTGCTCGCGCTGGCCCGGGAAAACCTGGCGTATTTCGACCGCGAAATGGAAATCAGCCGCAATCGCTACCAAGCCGGCGATATCGCCCGCGTGGATCTGGATCGCCTCGAATTGCAGCGGGTGCAATACGAGTCCGACCTCGAAACCGCTATCGTGAATCTGCGCACCGCCAAGATCAACCTGCTGGCGCTGCTCATGGATCGCACTCCGGTGGATCGGTTCGACGTTACCGGTCCGTTCGATTTCGCCGATTCGTTACTGCCCCTCGAAGAATTTCACTCCATCGCCCTGGCCAACCGGCCCGATTTGAAGGCGGCCATGGAGGCGGTGGACAAGGCCCAAACCGACCACAAGCTGGCGGTCTCTAACGGCTCGACCGATCCCACCTATAGCGTCTGGTATTCGCATAATCCTTCGTTCCAAAATCCATACGCCAACAATACGCTGGGCGCCAGCATCGACATCCCCCTGCGCGTGTTCGACCGCAACCAGGGCGAAAAGGAGCGGACCCAATTGGACATCCGCCACGCCGAGCGGCTCCGCGACGCCGCCCAGGCGCAGGTGTTCAGCGACGTGGATTCGGCCTACTACACCGTGGTCGAGGCGGTGAACCTGCTGCGCCCGTATAAAGGCGGCGAAGGATACCTGGCCAGGGCCACGCGGGTGCGCGACACCATATCGTTCTCCTATCAGCACGGCGGCGCGGCGTTGGTCGATTTTCTGGACGCGCAGCACGATTACCGCGCCATCCAGGTGGCCTATCTCAACCTGATTGGCTCCTACCTGACCGCCGCGAGCCAACTGAACATGGCGGTCGGCCGCGAGGCGATCCAATGAAAACTTCTCTTCTCCCGAATTTGTGGGGCAGGCTGGGTGGGGCATGCTTTAGCTTGCCCAACGTGAACCCGGTGGGACAGACGATCGTCTTTTGTCGTCTGTCGTGCGGTTGGCCTGGCGAGCGCCTGACAGACCACGGAAAACGATGGTCTGTCCCACTTATCCTTGCCCTGACCCTCACGGCCCTGAGCTTGATTCTGGCGGGCTGCGGCGCCAACGCCAAAACCGACGATCCTTCCGCGGGCGCCCCGCCGCCGGCCCGGGTGGAGCATGAAGCCGACGTCAACATCGTGAAAGTAGACCATCCCGAACAGTTTCCGCTGGCCCAGGCCGCCCGCATCGATGTCGCGCCCACGCTGGATGTTACCGGCGTGGTGATGCCCGACGTGACGCGCAACGTGCCGGTGATCACGCTGGCTACCGGCCGCGTCCTCGAGATCCACGCCAAGCTGGGCGATACGGTCGCCAAGGGCCAACTCTTAATGAGAGTGCAAAGCCCGGATATCGCGCAGGCCTTTTCCGATCACCGCCAGGCGATTGCCGACGAAGTTCTGGCCCATGCCCAACTGGACCGCGCCAAGCTTCTGTTCGACCAGGGCGCCATTGCGCAGAAGGATCTGGAAGTGGCCGTGGATGCGGATGCCAAAGCCAAAGTCACGGTCGAGACCACCACCGAGCACCTCCAGGTCCTGGGTGTCGATCCGGCGCACCCCGCATCCATTGTCGACATCTTCGCGCCCATCTCCGGGGTCATCACCGACCAGCAGGTGACCGCGGCCTCGGGCACGCAGGGCCTGGCTTCGCCTAACGCCTTCACCATTTCCGATCTCACCCACGTCTGGATCGTCTGCGACGTCTACGAAAACAATCTCTCTTTTGTGAAGCTGGGCGAGTATGCCGATATCCGCCTGAACGCCTATCCGGACCTGGCGCTGCGCGGGCGGATCGACAACATCGCCGCAACCCTGGATCCCAATACCCGGACCGCCAAAGTTCGCCTCCAAGTGGGAAATCCGTCCGGGCTGATGCGGCTGGGCATGTTCGTCACCGCGACCTTCCACAGCCCGCAGACCCAGGTCGAAGCCACCGTGCCGGCCTCTGCCGTGCTGCACCTGCACGACCGCGATTGGGTCTACGTGCCCGCCCAGGGCGGCCGTTTCGAGCGGGTGGGCGTGCAAGGCGGACGCATGCTTCCGGGCAACCTGCAGGCGGTCGGCGGCATCAAGCCGGGCCAGCAGGTGGTCGCCAACGCACTGGTGTTGCAAAACACCGTCGAGCAGTAACGGGAAGACGACATGATCCATGGCATGGTAGATTTCGCTCTGAACAACCGCCTGCTGATGGTGGCGCTTGCCATCGTGCTGTTTGTTTGGGGCGTGATCTCTTTCGAAAACCTGCCCATCGAAGCCTACCCCGATGTCGCCAATAACTACGTCCAGGTCATTACCCAGTGGCCTGGACGCGCGGCCGAAGAGGTGGAGCAGCAGGTTACCATCCCGCTCGAAATCGCCATGAACGGCTTGCCGCACCTGGAGCATCTGCGATCCACGTCGCTGTTCGGCCTCTCCAGCTTGATGCTGGTTTTCGACGACGCTTCCGACGACAGTTGGAACCGGTCCAAGGTGCTCGAGCGCATGGCCCAAGTCACCTTGCCGCAAAATCTGCAGCCGCAGATGGGCACCGACTGGAGCCCGGTCGGGCAGATCTACTGGTACACCCTGCACAGCACCAATCCCGGGTACGACCTCATGGAGTTGAAGGGGCTCCAGGACTGGGTGCTCGAAAAGCAGTTCAAATCCGTGCCCAACGTGGTGGATGTGGCCAGCTTCGGCGGCGTCACCAAGGAATACCAGGTGCGCATCGATCCCGACAAGCTGGTGGCTTACGGATTGAGCATCGGCCAGGTGGAGCAGCAGTTGACCAATAACAACGTCAACGCCGGCGGTAGCTTCATCGAAGAAGGACTGCAACAGGTAAATGTGCGCCAGGTCGGCCTCGTGCGCACCGTCGGCGACATCGACAAGATCCTGGTGAAGACCCAAAACGGCACGCCCGTCCGCATTGCCGATATCGCCACCGTCGAACAGGGTTCCAAAATCCGGCTGGGACGAATCGGTAAGGCGATCCACCGCGCCGACGGCACTATTCTCGACAACGACGACGTGGTGGAAGGCATCGTGCTCCTCCGCAAGGGCGCCGATTCCGACGAGGTGCTTAGGGACATTCATGCCAAGGTGGAAGAGCTGAACACGCAAATCCTGCCGCACGGGGTGAAGGTCGTCCCGTTTTTGGATCGCAGCGATCTGTTGCGCTACACCACGCGCACGGTGCTGCATAACCTGACGGAAGGCATCGTGCTGGTGACGATCATCTTGTTTTTGTTCCTGGGCAACGTGCGCGGCGCGGTCATTGTCGCGGTGACCATCCCGTTTTCCCTGCTTTTCGCGGCCATTTGCCTGCAGTTGGAGCATATTCCGGCGAATTTGCTCTCGCTGGGCGCGCTGGATTTCGGGATGGTCGAAGCAGGCGCGGTCGTGATGGTGGAAAACATCGTGCTCCACCTGGGCCGGCCGGGCAGTCAACGCACCCCCATGGAGCAGATTCGGGAATCGGCGCACGAGGTGCAGCGGCCGGTGTTCTACGCCATCGGTATCATCATTACCTCTTACCTGCCTATCTTCACTCTGCAGAGCGTGGAAGGCCGCCTGTTCAAACCCATGGCCTGGACGGTAGCTTTCGCCCTGCTCGGCGCGCTGGTGTTTTCGATTTTGCTGGCGCCGACGCTGTGCAGCTTTCTGTTTCGCCGCCAGACCCGCGAGTGGCACAACCCGGTCATGATTTTCATCACCCAGATGTACCGGCACGGGGTGCGCTTTGCCATTCGCGCGCGCTGGCTGACGCTGGGAGTGGCTCTGGCCTGCCTTACGGCCACGGTGTACCTGATCGGCAGCGGCATTATCGGCTCGGAGTTCCTGCCGCACCTGGATGAAGGCGCCATCTGGGCCCGCGGCACACTGGCGCCTTCGACAGGCCCCACCGAGGGCACACGCCTGATGAACCAGGCGCGGGATATCTTCGCCTCTTTCCCGGAAGTCACCAAGGTGGTGTCCCAGGTGGGCCGGCCCGACGACGGCACCGACACCACCGGTTTTTTCAATACCGAATACTTCGTGGATCTCAAGCCCAAGGATCAATGGCGCCCCGTCTTTCATGAAAACAAGGAGGCTCTCATCGCGGCCATCGATCGCGAGGTGGAGCAACTTCCGGGCGTGCTATGGAATTTCTCCCAACCCATTGCCGACAACATGGAGGAAGCCGTCAGCGGGGTGAAGGGCGAGTTGGCCATCAAGATCTATGGCGCCGATCTGCGTACCCTGGAAGCCAAGGGCAACGAGATTCTCAACGTGATGCGCAACATCAAGGGGGTCGAGGACCTTGGCATGTTCCGCGTAATCGGCCAGCCCAATCTGAATTACACCGTGGACCGGGTTGCCTCCGCGCGTTACGGAATCAATGCGGCCGACGTGCAGGACGCCATTCAGACCGCCGTGGGCGGAAACGCGCTCACCCAGGTGCTGCAGGGCGAAATGCGCTTCGACCTGGTGGCCCGCTACCTGCCGCGGTTCCGCGATACCCGCGAAGCCATCGACCGCATTCGCCTGCTGGCCCCCACCGGCGAACGCGTTTCCCTGAGCCAGCTCTGCAACGTCCAAACCATGGATGGCGCTTCGGAGATCTACCGCGAAGCCAACCAGCGCTATGTGGCGCTGAAGTATAGCGTGCGCGGCCGCGACCTGGGCAGCACCGTGGAAGAGGCCATCGCCAAGGTCAAGAAGAACGTGAAGCTGCCGGAGGGATACAAGGTCGATTGGGCCGGCGAATACGCCAGCCAGCAGCGCTCGCAGAAGCGGCTCATGGTCGTGCTGCCCATCACCATCCTGGTGATCTTGGTGATTCTGTATACCATGTTCGGGTCGTTCAAATGGGCGGCGTTGATGGTGGCCAATATGGCCATGGCGCCGTTGGGCGGCCTGCTGGCGCTGCTGCTGACGCATAACCGCCTGTCGGTTTCCTCAGGCGTCGGCTTCCTGGCGTTGTTCGGCGTATGCGTGCAAACCGGCGTCATCATGCTCGAATACATCAACCAGTTGCGGGCGCGCGGCCATGTCATCGTCAACGCCGCCGTCGAAGGCGCCGTGCAACGCTTGCGGCCCATCATGATGACCACCCTGGTGGCCACCCTCGGCCTGCTCCCGGCCGCCACCTCCCACGCCATCGGCTCCGATTCCCAGCGTCCCTTCGCCATCGTAATCGTAGGCGGCCTGATGGTCGCCATGGCCGTAAACATTTTCCTGCTTCCCACCCTATACGTCTGGGCCGCCGCCGAAAACGACAAGCTGCCGACGCCGGAAACAACGGAGGAAATCTAAGTTGGCAGTTATCAGTTGTCAGTAATCAGTCGTCAGTCGTCAGTCTTTGGGAAGCCAACCGAGCCGCGACCGTCAGGGAGCGGTCTTAAACTGATAACTGATAACTGAAAACTGAAAACTGAAAACTGCCTTACGGTATTTCGGGGAGATCGTAGCCCTTTCGCCTCCGCCGAGTCACATAATCGTTGGCTTCGGCGTCGCCGACGAAACGCTCGGCCTCCGGGTCCCAGCGGAGTTTCCGGCCAAGCTGGCGCGTGATATTCGCCAGATGGCAGACGCTGATCGAGCGGTGCCCGATCTCGACGTCGGCCAGCGGCGTCTTCCGGCTCCGCATGCAATCCAGCCAGTCCTGCATGTGATATTTCGCCTGCCACTGCGCCCGCTTCCATTTGTCGACTTCCTCCTGCGGGGGCACTTCCTTGATGAGTTTCGGCGGGTCGGTGCGAAAGTCATTGCGGATGATCTCGATCCTCCCCTTTTCACCGATGAACATGGCGCCGCCTTGCAGATCGCCTACGGGCATTTCCAAACGCACTTCCACGCCATTGGCGTAGCGCCATCCCACCGCACCCTGAGGAGCGTGCTGGAGTGGATAGAACTCCACCGGGCCGGTGGTGTCCATGCCCAGCGCCGACTGCACCTGATCGATTCCGTGCGCTCCCCAGTTCGTCATATCGGCTCCGGAATAATCCCAATACCTCATCCAATGCGCGAACAACTCCTGGTTGAAGGGCCGCATCTCGGTCTGGCCGAGCCACATATCCCAGTTCATTCCTTCCGGGACGGGCGTCTCGGGCAGGGGCCCGATGCGAACAGGCTCGCTGTAATTGACGCCCAGCACCAGGCGAATCCGGCCCAGTCCGCCCGTGCGCACAAAGCCGCAAGCCACCCGGTTCATCGCCATGGAGCGCTGCTGGCTGCCCACCTGTAGGATGCGGTTGTATTTGCGCACGGCGCGTACCAGTGCCCGGCCTTCGGCGACATAGAGGGACAACGGTTTTTCGGCGTAGACGTCCTTACCCGCCTGGACGGCGTGGATGGCGCAAAGCACGCGGCTGTGATCGTTCGTGCCGACGATGACGCCATCGATATCTTTCTGTTCGAGCAACTGGCGGTGGTCGTCGTAGATGCGCCACGAGGCCTTGCGTTTGACCGCCGAATCTTCCGAGCGCTTGCGATAACAGTCCGCCACGGCGACGACCTCGGCGCCTTCCGGCAATTGGTCGATCAACAGATTGCTGCGGTTGCCGACGCCAATCACGCCCACTCGAATGCGGTCGTTGGCGCCCCCCGCCGCCCGCGGCAGCAGGCAGGGAAAGGCCGCGCCCGCCATCAAGCCGGCTTGGGTGAACATTCGTCGTGTTACTTTTTCGCTCATGGGGTTTTCCTTCCGTGTCCTTTGGTCAGGTTCTCGAACAGAAACAGCCCGCTTTTACCGCCTACGGCGAAATCCAGATCGCCGTCGCCGTCAATGTCCGCCACGGGAATCTGCATGCCGCCGCCCGCGCGGGATACGTAATCGATAATGTGCCGCGACCACACCACGGTCCTGCCATCTTCGGACTTGTGGTACTCGTACCAGTAAATGCCGAGCGGGTCGTGCTCGCCGGGATCGTGGCCGTCGTGCGCCATGAACCGCTTCCCGGTTAGCAACTCTTTGCGGCCGTCGCCGTACCAGTCCACCAGCGTGAGGGCGTGCGCCTGCGACCAGGATTGATCGATCATGTGCTTGAGCCAGGTATGATCGGGCCGCTGTTCCATCCAGAAAATGCCGTAATCGTGGGCATTGGCGGTGAGCAGATCGGGCAGGCCGTCTTCGTTGATGTCCAGCACATAGATGAAACTGGTTGTGCCCAGATTGAATTCCTGGTGAAACTTCCATGCGCCGTTGCGCGAATCCGGCGGAGCTTCGAACCAGCCCTGCCGCTTCCACACGAACTCGCCGTTGACAATGGTGGCGACGGGGCCGCCGCGGAAGGCACGCCTTGCCGCCAATTCTGAACCGTGCCGCCAGCAACTGCGCGGGTGAACCGATTTTTGAAACCAGCGAGGGGATCGCCGAGCGTTATGAGTCGCCCTGTCTCGCGATGTTACTGGCCTGTAGCTTGTAACACACCCTCTCTTAGTAACTCAAACCTCGCAGATGCCCATCGCCTGCCGCAGGCTCGTCATCGGGTCGCGCCCCGGCGCCGGCGTGTATTCGTGCGCCACGTAGCCGCCGAATCCAAGGTCCGCGATCGCTTTGGCCAGGAACCGGTAATTCAATTCCTGCGTCTCATCGATCTCGTGCCGCCCCGGATTGCCGCCGGTGTGGAAATGAGCGATATAAGGAAAGTAGTCGCGGATGTGCCGCGCGATGTCGCCATCCATGATCTGCGCGTGGTAAATATCAAACAGAATCTTGACCCGCGGCGAATCCACGCGCTTCATGACGTCCACTCCCCAACCGATGTGGTCGAACATGTAGTCCTTGTGATTCACCGTGCTGTTCAGGTACTCCATGCAGATGGTGACGCCTTTATCCTCGGCGTGGGCCTTCACACGTTGCAGAAACGCCACGCAGTTATCGGCGCCTTCCGCGTCCGCCATGCCGCGGCGATTGCCTGAGAAGGTAATGATGTTGGGGACCCCGGCCGCGGCGCTTTCATCGATGGCCGCATGCATGGCCTTTTCCAGCGCCGCGTGATTCTCCCGCCGGTTGAGTGCATCCGAGATCGTCCCGCCCGGTCCCGGTGGATACATCGTAGGCGTCAGATTGTATTTGCGCAGCATCGGCCAGTCCGCCGGACCGCGCAAATCGTAACCCACGCACCCCGCTTCCGCGGCCAAACGGCAGGTCTCTTCCAGACTCATCCCGCGGCCGAAGACCCCGCTCGTCACGCACTGTTTCAAGCGGCCCCGATGCTGGCTCCGCTCTCCGCTCTGTGCCGCCGCCGCGGATAACGCCACGGCCGGCAGAAAGTCTCGTCGACGCACGTTTTTTTCCTCGCCTAAGTATATCCCAAGGCCGTAGCTTCCCGGATGGGATTACGGGTGCTTGACTGATCCGGGGATCTCGAAGTTCAGGTGGGTCAACCGCTCCCTTACGGTCGCCGCTCGGTAAGTGACTGCAAACACGCGGCACCCGTAACCGAGCGGTTGATGGACACGTGTCCTTAATCCCCAAAAACTACCTCCCGGCTGGCTGAATAGTGCTACCGTAAACTCGAGTACGTCGACCATGACTCACAAGCGCCGACCGAGAAAGAAGCCAGCCAAATGAAAAAGATGGCTCGTCCGGGGAATCTGTGGGTAACTTGCGGGTTTCAGCGCTGGGATTGAATGAGGAAGCTGTGGAACTTGCGGCAGGTGGAGTCGAAGGAGCGTTGCTCGTCTTCCCAG
>Ga0187848_10001224_pt1 | contig 22300 bp, 11 predicted proteins | sample June2016WEW_4_40_FD_132424 | JGI IMG/M metagenome (GOLD analysis project Ga0187848, IMG submission 132424) | Peatland microbial communities from SPRUCE experiment site at the Marcell Experimental Forest, Minnesota, USA - June2016WEW_4_40 | ecosystem: Environmental > Terrestrial > Soil >... | reverse complement strand
CGATGAGGCGAGCCTTGGTCGGGATGAGCCGAAAACGAATCGCACAGGGGGAAAGGCGCGAGAAAAACCCAACCGCCACCCCCACGGAGAAGTTTTGCTTGACAACGCCGATGCCGTTATAGATGCGCTACGCCTGCTCAACCGGAGAGTGCGCCGTGCGGGCGACTCCTCGCGGCTTGCGCTGGCCGGTGGCGCAGGATACCCGCGACAGCCTACTTGGCCGTACCGGACTACCCGTGCTTTGGGCTCGTCACCGCCAAGCTCCCGATCACAAGAATGGTTTGGCGACTACCGTCAAGTGGCTCCTTCCTGTCTCCCGCATCGCGACGAGGCACACTCTCGCGCCCCGAAACAGGGATAGGATTGAGACTGCTCTTATGTTTAGGTTTTGAAGCGCTCGCCGGGGCGGTAGATGCGTCGGGCCTGGGTCTTCCGATCGGCACTCCAGGCAAATCGCGGGCGCTCGACGGTAACGGAGAGGGGCAGCTCCTGGCAGCGCTCGCGAACGATGTCATGCTCAGCGGGTGTGAGACCAAGTCCATCGGCAACGATTTCGTCGATTCTCTCAAGTATTGCAAAGACCCGTTGCTGGGTTTTCTCTAGATGACTGGCGAACCCGCGGATATTGCTGGCAATGGCGGCTCGCACGCTTGCTTCAGCCGGAAGCATGAGGTTTTCGATGTCCTCGGCGTTGAATTCATCCTTGTCTGTGGCGAGCAGCGCCACGCGAGCCAGCGTCAATACATCGTCTGATGGGGCAGCTAAACTCATCGACTCTGCGAGCAAGGATTTGGCGGAAATCTGTGCAGCGGCCAACTCTTCCCGGTCGAGACTTCCGGACTTCTCTGAGGTTTGTAAGCCCAGGAACCCCGCTTTTTCAAATTTGGATATGTCTGAAATGGCCTCTAAATAGGCCTCGGTCTCATTTTCTTTCACTGAGCCGGACAGTTCGCTTGCCTCGAAGGCAAGGTCATGAAGTGACTGCGCAGTTTTGTGCGTGAGGTCTGGCATGCGTAGCGCGCTGATGGCCCGCGGGAACCAGTGCGTTCTTCTCCTCAGCAGAATTGCGGACCGGAGGGTCAGGAAAGAATAGTATCGGGATACACGCGAGTTGATTATTGCAGCAAGGCAATAAGCGCTGCACTTTTTGGGGACAGCGACGATCGTGCTGTTGTTCGCGACAGTTTGCAGGGGATCAATAACTGCGGATGCGAGAGTCACATAAATCTCCGGGATCAAGCAGCAGAGGATGTCACTTGGTGAACCAATAGCGAGCTTGTGCGCGGTCCTATAATCGTATCGACCCATTCCCGTAGTGTCTGCAAGGCCCGAATTCTCTTCGTAAAACTCCAGTTCATCCCAAATCGAACTGTCCTCCGCCGTCTGAATTCTGGAAAGATCAGCGACTTCATCCGTGGATTCGGCAACGGAGAAAGTAGCAACATGCTGGCCTTTGAGAAAGGGAACTTCGCTGGCCTTTGGGTCGGAAACATCTGCCATTCGCAGGAATTTCTGGTTATTTCCAGCCTTAACTGCAAAGGTTACGCGGGCGACTTCCGCCTGGTGAAAACTTCTTTGCGAATTCAACTTCGCCAGTATGGGCACGTCTCGCTCTGCAACCTCTAGACACCAGTCACCAAGGGTGCTTAATTGCGACCATGTTTCGCTAGGCAGCTCTGAGGTCTTTTGGGCCAGAAACGTCTCGTCGTGCGTGCACTTTTCGATTTCTTCCACGCTCATCAGGCCTTGCACTAATCTGATCTTGTGACCCCCGCGCTGCTTGCGATTGCGAACGAATATGAGCATGGGAACGATGTCCGCGCCGGGAAACACCTGTTTGGCGCACCATTCCAGGGAAACGAGCTCAATGATTTCATAGTCCCTTAGAGTGTTCCGCAGGAACGCGGCCCACTGGCTGTTGGCGATCCCGATGGGGGCGACCATTCCGATGACGCCATTCTCCTTGGTGAAGTACTTGGCGGCTGCATATAGGAAGTATACGGAAAGGTCGGTGTTGCGGACGGCAAGGGTGGAGAATTGTTCGTTCAGGACCTCCCGATCCTGCTGCGGGAGTCTTTCATTGCGCACGAAGGGAGGGTTGCCGATGACATAATCAAACGCCTCGGCTTTTTCCGTATCCTCAGAGTTTCCCGCATCCTCGTTCTCGCCGATTTCTCGCGCCGCCGAAGGGCCCAGTAGGAGCGAGTTTTGGAGTGCTACATCCATCGGCTTGATGACAAAAGATGCGTCCGACTCCTTGGCCTTAAGGTAGATCTCCAATAATCCGAAGAGTAGGCTCAAGTGTGAAAGGAAGACCGAAAAGGGATTTATATCCTGGCCGCGCAGGCACTTCCTCACCAATTCAATTCGGTTTTGAGGGGAGAGACTTTCGCCTGCCTTGAGTAAAGGAAGGGCAGCCCGAACTCCGAACGTGAACGAGCCGCATGCAGGGTCCAGAATGCGCTTCTCCATAATTTCGGGATCGGCCGCGATCCCGGTTCGGGCCAGGATGTAATCCACAACCGTGACGGGTGTGTAGTATTCGCCCAGCCGCCGCCGCTCGATGCGCGGACGGAAGTACTGATACATCGAGCCCAACAGATCTCGGTTCATCTCCCGGAAGCTGAAGGCGTTCAGGCGGAAAAGAATTCTCTCGAGGATGTCGTGCAATATGCCGTTTCCCTGCCCAAACCAATCGAACACGGAGGATTCAAACAGGCTGGAATAGACGCTGGCAACGTCCTTGAAGGCCACCTCAAGGAGGTCCTGATAGTTTCCTTTGATATTCCGAACAAAATCGCGCCAAACAGCGATACCGGAGTTCGAGATTTTTCGGGTGGTAAGGCCGACGTCTTCACAAATCCGAACGAAGATCAACCGGCTGAGGGCCACATAGGCCGTGTTGGTACAAAAGATGTCCTCGAAGTGGTCTTCCTGCTGGGTGCCTGCGTAGGTCTGATCGTGCTTGAAGCGCTCATAATCGTCCTCGAATAGTTGAAACGCCAAGCGGTGTTTGGCGCGAATGGTGCGGCGCTGGTAGAGGAGCTTTTGGCGGGTTTTGACGGCCCCTGAGCCGATGATGTCGAGCCGGCGGTCAACATCGGTGACCTGCAAATGGGCCTGCTCATACTCATCTCGGAGCTGGCGAAAGTGCGAACGGCAATACGGCCGCAGCTTCTCAATCGCACCAGAGAAAACCAATTGGAGTTGGTCAAGAGTACTGGCTGTCAGCGGAATGTGACCGCTCTTCAGCTTACCCTCGCGGAACGATTCGAACTGGCGCCGCTCCATTGAGGCAGCGTAGCTGATAAGGTGCATCCGTTCACGGAATGCCGCATCCGTCAGCGGGAACTGGTCCCCTGACCTGGGGTTGGTCAAGTGATCCGGTTCAATATGAAGGGTTTCAAGAAGCTGGCCGCCCAGGTCGCACACGTAGAACGTGCGCGGCGCGCAAAGAACGACGTAATAGGTTTCCGGTCCGATATAGCCGTGCTCAAGGATTTGGTCATGCCATATTTTCGCCCTCTCGGCAATATCCCGAATCTTTTGATCATCGATCTTCGCTTCGACCACGGCCCACTCGGACCCATCCTCCTGAGAGCTGAGGCGGATGTCCGGAATTCCGTGTTTTCCCGATTTGTTTATGACTCGTTGTGAGGGGGGATAACCTAACAGCGTGCCAAACACTTGCGTTGCCAGCGGAGTGTAAAAACCGATCTCGCTCAGTGTTCCGGGGGCACTTTCAGCCAAGAACTTTTTCAGGGACATAAGAAACCACTGACGACATATTACGGATTAGAGAGTCTGCCAGCAAGACAAAGTTTTTCCAGACCGAACTATATCCGGACTTGTCGGGCGGCCGCATGAGCGGGTCACAGTCACTTTTTGTTGCGGCGTACGCCTCGCGCCTGCGCCAACACGATTGTCGTAATCGCACGGATTCACGGCGGAGTTGGAGAGTCGGATAACTTCCCAGGGCAAAGGAAAGAAGCAAGAAAGTAGCATCGAGGGGTGTGGCACTGGCTTGCTTACATGCTTCCCCATGGGACCGTGGCAATAAGTATTCAGCCCCTCAAGGCTCATGGCAGATTGAATCGCCATGTGCGGAGGGTCGCCCGGACGAGAGGATTGATTTACAGGGAAATGGTACGCGGCCTTTCCGGCCCGCTGAGGGATACCTGCGGCGCCCAGGTGATTTAGCGCCGCAGGAAATGCAGAGACTCCACTGCCGGCCAGATTGATCATGTAGCGCCGACCATAGCCGGCAAGCGTCGTAGCGCCGGGCTTCAGCCCGGCACCCCCGAAGAACAAGTGCCGCCCTAAAGGACGGCGCTACGAACAGCACCTGCGGAACTCAAGTTCAGCGCTACATGCATTCCTCGTAGAGGGCCGGAAGAATCTTCTGGGCAATCAGCCGGGTGGCTCCCAGGGCGGCGCCTTCGCTCCCCAGGCTGGAGACTTTCAACTGGACTTCATTCGCCGACTTTTCCAGCGCGTGCTGCTTGATGATTCGTTGGAGCGGGTCGAGCAACAGCGGAGCGGCATGGCGAAATAAAGGTCCACCGAAGACTACCACACGGGGATTCAGCAGATTCACCACATCCGCCAGGGCAATGCCGATGTGGGAAACGGCTTCGTGCAAGACGCGGAAGGCGAGGCCATCGTTTTCCCTCGCCGCCTGCGCGACCAGCTCGATGGAGATGTAATCCAGATTACCCTTCGCCATCTCCGGGAGCCGGGAATCCACTCCCTTGGCGAGGGCACTCCGGACAGCCTCCATGATTGCCGCGCAGGAGGCCACTGTTTCCAGACACCCATAGTTCCCGCAGGAACAGAGCGCACCAGTGCGATTGGCGGTCATGTGGCCGAATTCGCCCGCCAGGCCCCCCGGCCCGCGATAGAGTTTGCCATCAATGAAGATGGACGCCGCAATTCCCATGCTGATGCTGACGTAGAGGAAGTCCGCGAGCCCCGCGGCGATTCCCCAATGCTTTTCCGCAATGGCCATGGTGCGGGTGCTGTCATCTATGGTGGCCGGAAGGCTGAAAGCTTCTTCCAGCATGTCGCGCAGAGGAACATTGCGCCATTGCGCCATTTGCCCCGGGCGGGGAAATGAAAGAATGATGCCGCTCTCACTATCCACCACACCCGAGTGCGCCGTGCCAATTCCTTTGATGAGGCCTGGCGCCACACTGCAATCCCGCAGGGCTTTGTGAATGGCTTCAAAGGCTCTTTGCAAGGTGCTTTGCCGGCCATCGCTGACTTTCGAAACTGTCTCCAGCTTATAGACCGGGCGCCCGAGCATATCGGCCACGACCACCCGCAACATGTACGAACCGAGATCCACGCCCACAAAGTAGGCAAGATCGTTGCGGACCGACAAGGATACGGGCCGGCGGCCCAGGGGCGTGGAGTTTTCTCCCGTTTCGATGATCAGGCCTTTCTTCAAAAGCCGATTTACAATTCCGCCGACACACGCGGCGCTCAATCCGGTGCGTTTGGCCAGCTCGATTCGGGAGATGTTGGTATACTCGAAGATTTGCTGGAACAAATTCAATTCATTGCGCGCTAACTTGCCAAGAACCCTTTTCGTACCCGCGTGCCGTTGGCCCTTCGCCCCAGCAAGTTCCCCCTCTTTCAGGTGCATATCTACGTTTTCTCCCATTTCACGTTTGAACTCTCGGTTAAGACGGGAATCGCCGCTGGAGATTCATAACCTACTGCGAACTGCGAAATATAGTGACAATTACGTGCGTAGCGCATCTTGCCCGCTGTCTCGGGAGCGTCCCGCTCCCGCCAGCGCGCGGGCAGGATGCCCACGCCCCAGCGGGCGAGACGCCCGCGCTACGAAAACAGTTCGTCACTATATTTTGTAATCCTCAATAATTGTAACAATTCATTTCTAAAATATGCCGCGGGGAGGGAGAAAGCAAATGAAATCGGTTGAAATTGGGGTTGCAGGCCCAAGGCTGAAAGCTGAAGTCCGAGTTCCGGGAAAGCGCTTGTCTGCATGAGGTTTGAGTACACGCGAGTTATTGATCGGGGCCACCCTAGAAGCAGTGGAAAGCCATGGAAGCGGGAGGCGAGGGTGGCCAAAGTTATGTCCAAGAGATTTGTAATCTGTGCGAGGCTGCGCAGCCGCTAGAGATATCTGGCTTGACATAATTTAAATAAAAAGGTACAAAATTGTCCGTTGTGAGATGGGGATTGCTTTATGTTGGTATTAAATACTTTCGTCGCGACAAATCTCACCCAAGTCGCCGGCTAGCTCCTCCATCCCCCTGAGGTACCCCATGACGGGAAAAGTCGCGCTGGTAACGCCATCACTAAAAAAACGTCTTGAAAACCGTAAAATCTGCGGATTTCCGATGTGGGTGCTCGTTTCGGGGCGATCCGAGCCAAAAGACGGAGGCAATCGATGACCAAGTTGGAGAAGGCAGGACGGCACCCCGTTTGGGGGTACGTGTTTTCATTGGTTTTCGTTCTAACCGCTTTAGGAAGTAGCTTCTGCTTTGGGGCGGCACAATTTCGTGCTTCGGTCGTCAAGATTGATATCACTCCCGACAAGTCACAATGGCTTTTGGGTTATGGCCCGCGGCAATCCGCCGGAGTGCACGACCATTTGTTCCATCGGATTGTGGCGATGGATGATGGCACCACGCAGTTCTATCTGATTTCGACCGATATCTGCCTGTATTCCCCTTCGGTTTACGACCAGGTAACGGCGGAGATCGAGAAACAAACTGGAATCAAACCCCTCCAGATTTGGTGGACGACCACCCACACTCATGCGGCGCCGGAAGTCGGACCTCCCGGGCTGGGCGCGGTTTTCATGGGCGAGCGCTACGAGCACGACCACAACACGGAGTATTCCGCCTGGGCCGAGAACGAGCTGATTGAAGGGGTGAAGGAAGCGCAGGCCAAACTCGAACCCGCGCGGCTCGGCGTGGGCTGGGGCATGGCGATGGCGAATATTAACCGGCGCGCACGGGACAAGGAAGGTGAGGCGTTTCTGGGACTGAACCCCGATGGCCCGGCGGACCGCGCCATTGGGCTGCTGCGGTTGGAAAAATCCGATGGGAGCTTGATGGCCCTGGTGGCAAACTACGCCATGCACGGCACGGTTTTGGGGGACACGAATAAGATCATCAGCGGCGACGCCCCGGGAATCGTCGCGGATTATGTCGAGGAGAAACTGGGAGCGCCCATGCTCTACATCAATGGGGCGGCCGGCAATATGGCCCCCATCTATACCGTCTACCTGGATTTTGAGAGTGGCCACCTCAGCCAGTTCCGGGCTCTGCTGGGGGACAAGATCATTTCCGCCTATCACCTGATGGGTCCGGCCACGGCCGACGTCCGGCTGACCCTGGGAGAAGCGACCGTGGAAACACCCCGCCGGGCCGGCCTTGGCTGGGCTAAGGACCTCGGCAAGTATACGCGGACGACCAGTGGGGGCGAGAACGTCGTGCTGCTTCCGGTCAGGTTTCTACGGATCAACAACGACATCGCGATATGGTCGGCGCCGCTGGAACTCTTCTGCGAGATCGCCATGGAAGTTCGCAGCCTCTCGCCGTTCCCCTACACGTTTTACTTCGGGTACTCGAATGGGTGGCTGGGATACTTCCCGACCAAAGCCGAATTCGCGTACGGGGGATATGAACCCAAAACGTCGGTGGTCACGGAACAGGGCGAGGGCGACTTGACGCGGACCGTCGTGAGCTACCTCCAGGGCCAAGTGCGCTGACATTACGTTGGAACGTGGCACAACCTACCAGGCACCCTCCAGGGACAGGGCGGGATCTACCATAAGTCGCTGCCTCTGGCATGCGTGGCGGGCATAAAGTCCGAAACTGTGAGAGTGTTTGCAGCGAGAATCATTCAAGGCGAATTCCTCAAGGCGTCTTGATAAATGGCAAACTTGATGAATGACCAAAATCGAATTGCTGTTGCTCAAGAAATACATTCTGGAGGAATGGTCGCATTCGGCGTAATAGCTTGGCTTGCTTGCGGAACTTCGGGGATTGGTGGACTATCCACAATGCCCCCCCCTGAATCGGCGCGAGGCCAGAAATTATATGCGGAAAATTGTGTCGGCTGCCATGGAGCGGATTTTCACGGCACGGACCAAGGTCCGGCACTAAAAGGGAATCCCGTCGTGCGGCAGATGTCCATTCGCCACATGGGCAACATCATCAAGACCGGAATCCCCAAAGCAGGCATGCCGGCGTTTGATCTCCCGTCTGAGGACCTCGACGCTCTCGCGACTTTCATCAGCTCGCTGAATTCCATCGCAGCACAAGGCAACGTTTCCGGCAACGCTACTGCCGGTGAACAAATCTTTTTCGGCAAGGGAGAATGTGGCTCCTGTCATATGGTCTCGGGGAGAGGCCGCCCCATTGGTCCCGATCTATCAAACCTCGGGAATGAAGAAACCGCAGACGAAATAGAATCCGCACTGAAAAACCCGAGTGCAGATATTGCCCCTGGCTACGAATTGGTCAGAGTTACGCTCAAGGACGGGAGCACCCTTCGTGGTTTCGCCCGCAGCCGCAGCAATTTTGATATTCGGCTGGAGGACCTTCAGGGAAAGCTGCACCTACTTCAGGAAGGTGAGATTGCCTCTATCGTGGAAGAGACGCAATCAGCAATGCCCCCGGTGCAGGCCTCTGCTGAAGAGTTCCAGGACCTGCTGGCGTATCTATGCCGACTGACAGGGGTGAAGCCCGGAGCTTTGGATACACAGTCCAGCAGCCAAGCGAGCGACATTGATTTCAACCGCATCTTGCACCCGAAGCCCGGCGACTGGCTGAGTTACGACGGGAAGTTGAATGCCAACCGGTACAGCGATCTCGCTCAGATTAACACCGCAAATGTTCGCCAGTTAAGAGTGCAATGGATCTACACTGTGCCGCTCTGGAGGAACATCGTCCCCGACACGTCATACTTCGTCCAGAACTTTGCCTACTTCGGGCTCGAGGTAACTCCGCTGGTTGCCGACGGCGTCATGTACATCACCGGCCCGGGTTCGGCCTACGCGTTGGACGCTCAGTCCGGGCGTGAGATTTGGGCGTACACGCGCAAGCGTACGGCCACGGTTGTGGGTGATGCGGCCTTGGGGACGAATCGCGGCGCGGCCATCCTCGGCGACAAGGTATTCATGACCACCGACAACGCTCACATGATTGCCTTGAACCGCACCACGGGAAAATTGGTTTGGGAACAGGTGATGCCGGAGGAAGCCCAGCACTATGGTTCCACCGTGGCGCCGTTGGCGGTTAAAGATATGGTCATCGGCGGCGTCTCGGGGGGCGATTGGGGCGTCCGGGGATTCATCGCCGCCTTCAAAGCCGAGACGGGCGAGCGCGTCTGGCGCACCTATACTGTCCCCGCCAAGGGAGAGCTGGGGATTGAAACGTGGGGCCCCAAAGAACCTACCATGGGCGGCGGCTCGACTTGGTTGACCGGTTCCTATGATCCTGAGACCGACACGCTTTTCTGGCCCACAGGCAATCCCTGGCCCGATTCCGACGACCGCGACCGGCCGGGCGACAACCTTTACACCAACTCCATCCTCGCGCTCGATCCGGCCTCGGGAAAGATGAAGTGGTATTACCAGTTCACGCCTCACGATCTGAAGGATCAGGACGCGAATCAGCCGCCGGTTCTCGTGGATACGCGCTACCAAGGGCAAGACCGCAAGCTCATGCTATTTGCCAATCGCAACGGATTCTTCTACGTGCTCGATCGCACGAATGGCAAAGTCCTTTTGGCCAAGCCATTTGTGAAAAAACTGACGTGGGCAAGCGGAATTGGCGCGGACGGGCGTCCCCAGCTTCTCAAGGAAGGGGACCTAAGCTGTCCTGACACGGCAACCAATTGGAACGCCACAGCGTTCAGTCCGAAGACCCGGCTCTACTACATCGTGGCGATGGAAAAGTGCTCGATCAACCCCAATAGGGAAGATTGGAAAAAGCCGCCCCCGAAGGAAGACCCTGGGCAGAAATACCTGCGCGCGCTCGACATCGAGACCGGTAACGTGGTTTGGGAAAGGCTTCAGGTCGGGCCTGTTGACGGCAAACGAGACGCAGGAGTGTTGGCAACAGCCGGAGGATTGCTCTTCTATGGTGACCCGCCGGGAGATTTCGTGGCGATGGATGCGCGAAACGGCAAACCCCTATGGCACTTCACCGCCGGCTCGGAAAACAAAACCTCACCGATGACCTACATGGTGGGCGGCAAACAGTTCGTGGCAATTGCGATTGGCCCCAACATTCTTTGCTTTGGGTTGCCAGAGGGGAGCGAGTAGAAATGAGCCGACTTGTTTCCGCTTTGGCATTTCTTCTTCTCGCCTGCAGCGTCTCGTTCGGGCAGAGCTCCCCGGCTTCTCCTGATACGGAGTGGCGGAACTATGGGCGCGATCCCGGAGGAATGCGCTTTTCTCCCCTGACGCAGATCAACCCCTCGAATGTTCAGCTCCTGCAAAGGGCCTGGACATTTCAATTACCGCCAACTCCGAATAGTGGAATTAGCGCCTTCGAGAGCACGCCCTTGATGGTGGATGACGTGCTCTACTTCACGACCGGACTCGGCCAGGTGATTGCGCTGGATGCCGAAGCCGGAAAAGAACTTTGGTTGTTCGATCCCCATCCAGGTAAAAGCGGCACGGTTCGCACCAACCCCAATCGCGGGGCCGCTTATTGGGAAGGACCATCCGCCCTTCCCTGCGGTGCGCAGAACTCCAAAATTGACCAGCGCCTCTTCTACATCACGTTGGACGCGCACCTCGTTGCACTCGACCCGCACGCCGGCCGGCCGTGCAAATGTTTTGGCCAAGGCGGAGCCGTTGACCTTCGCGTGGGCGTCGCCGACAAATGGCCAAAAGGCAGGTACGACTCAACCTCGCCTCCCACCATTTACAAGGATTTGGTGATTACCGGATCGGAGGTCCAGGAATTCCCCGCGAAGGGCCCCAGCGGAGATGTTCGCGCTTTTGATGTCCATACCGGAAAGCTCGTCTGGACGTTCCACACCGTTCCCAGACCCGGCGAAGTTGGGCACGACACGTGGGAAGGTGATTCCTGGAAAGACCGTTCGGGGACCAACGTCTGGGGCATTATGAGCGTGGATCCGGAGAGGGGAATGGTTTTCCTTCCCCTGGGATCGCCTTCTTACGATTTCTACGGTGCGGACCGCAAAGGCCAGGGCCTGTTCGGCAACACTCTGGTGGCCTTGGACGCTGATACCGGGAAGCTCATCTGGTATTACCAGATGGTGCATCATGATATCTGGGATTATGACCTGTGCGCCCCGCCCAATTTGATGACCGTGCGGCACGAGGGGAAGGATATCCCGGCGGTGGCGGAAGTCACCAAGATGGGATTTGTCTTTATTCTTGACCGCCTCACCGGCAAGCCGCTATTTCCGGTGGAAGAACGGCCCGTGGCGCAAAGCCAGGTGCCCGGGGAAGCAACTTGGCCGACGCAACCTTTTCCCATCAAATCCATGCAACTCGCCCGAACCTCTGTGTCGCTTGACGACGTCACCACGGTCACTCCCGAATCGAGAAAATACTGCCTCGACAACTTCGCTGATTCCCTCCCCGGGGGAATTTTCACTCCCTGGGGTTTCACGAAAATGACCGTGGAGATTCCCGGAACTCTGGGAGGCGGCAACTGGTCGGGGAGTTCGTTCGACCCCTCGCTCGGGTATCTCTTTGTCAATGTGAGCGAGGTAGGCGCCGTCGGTTTGATGCAGCCGCAACCCGAAGGTTCCGAGGAGCCTTTCGTCCGCAGCAGCAAGTGGGGAAACTACGCGCGCTTTTGGGATGACCATCACTATCCGTGCCAACAACCTCCCTGGGGTGACCTGAATGCTATCGATATGAAGACCGGAAAAATCGCCTGGAAAGTACCGCTGGGAGTCATGGACGATTTGGAGGCGCGGGGAGTTCCCAAGACCGGCGCTTATAACCTCGGCGGCTCGATTGCCACCGCAGGCGGGCTCGTCTTCATTGGCGGCACCGTCGATCACCGCTTCCGCGCCTTTGATGCCCGCACGGGCAGCGAGCTTTGGGTCGACAAACTGGAATCCAACGCGCACGCCACCCCCATGACGTATCTGGGGAAGAAAACGAAAAAGCAATTCGTGGTGGTGGCGGTGGGACCCGGCGGATATTTCAATCCGGACACGTCCGCGCCCACCGTCCTCGCGGCCTACGCCCTGTTCCCTAAAGGACAGGGTCCGGCGCGTCTGAGGGCGCAAGCTTACCCGAAAACGATTGCGGCGATTCCCGGACGTGAGCCGCCGGACCTTCCCGCCCCCGCCCAGGGGATTCCACAGCCGATTCCGTTCAGTCACCGGCAGCACGTTCAGGCAGGATTCAAGTGCGACGTTTGCCATCAACCTATTGGAGCAAGCGGCAAGATGCAAATTCCGGGAGTGGCGGACTGCATGAACTGCCATCAGAGCATCAAGACGGAGAGCCCTGCAATCCAGAAGCTGGCCCGGATTCAAAGGGACGACGAACTAATCGCATGGAAACCCATCTATACCCTTCCTGCCTTCGTATACTTCAGCCATCAGAAGCACCTTAATGCCAATGTGGAATGTGCGGTGTGCCACGGCCAGGTGAAAGAGCGCGATCAGCTTTGGCAGGAAAAGGAAATTTCGATGGTCGCCTGCGTGGGCTGCCACCAACTGCGAAAGGCGGCAGTGAACTGCGATGCCTGCCATAACATCGGGCACTGAAAAGGCAGTGGTTAGTGGCGAGTGCGCAGCAAACAAGCGGACGTAGCGCGGGCGTCCCGCCCGCTGTCGCGGGAGCGTCCCGCTCCCGCCCCCGGTGCGGGCAGGATGCCCGCAGTCCCAAACCCGGGGAAGTTTCGGATTAATTCAAGGGAAGGTAATGCTAAACCGTAGAACGTTTCTCAAATCGGTAGGTGCAGGCGGTGCCGTTGCGCTCGCACAGGCTAATGCCCGGGACACCAGCGCCGCTCCGGATTTAGGTGGCAACCTGCGCATCTGGGACCAGCACGCCCACCTCGGTTCGGTGCCCGGCGATACTCCCGAGGAGCGCATGGCGTTCCTCGTAAAGTGCATGGACCGCATCGGCGTGGAGCGGCTCATCATTTCCCAGGGATATTCCGACGACCAGCACCCTAATCCCCCCGAGCAATTTCGCCGAGAAAATGACCGCGTGATGCGCGCGGTAAAGGCCTTTTCCGACCGCGCCTACGGCTCAGTTTATTTGACCCCAGCTCTGCTTGAATTCAGCATGCAGGAATTGGATCGTTGTGTGCGTGACGGCCCCATGGTGATGATTGGGGAAATCGAGGGGGAGGCGCGCTGCAACGTGCCGGCAATGGATCCGATCGCCGAATGGGCGGTCGCGAATGAAGTGGTCATCCTGCAACACGAATGGCTGAAGGCCGGCGGCAATGAGCCGGGCGAGTCTTCCCCGTTCGATGTGGTCGAGCTTGCCCGGCGCCACCCTAAGCTCCAGATCGTTTGCGCCCATACGGGAGGAAACTGGGAGCTGGGGATTCGCGCTATTCGCGCCACGAGAAACGTTTACTGCGGGCTCGCAGGGTCCGATCCGACGTCAGGATATGTGGAGATGGCGGTGCGTGAATTGGGCGCGGAAAGGGTGATCTATGGCAGCGACGTGGGAGGCCGGAGCTTCGCCTCGCAGGTCGCCAAGGTGGAAGGTGCCAACATTCCCGAATCCGATAAGAAGCTTATCCTGGGCGGAAATCTGCGCCGCCTTTTGACGCCGGTGCTTCGGAAGAAAGGTTGCAAGGTATGATCGTCGATACCAACGTATACCTTTCCCGATGGCCCTTTCGACGCTTGGCAGGCGATGCGCCTGAAGCTCTGGTGGTGAAACTGCGCCAGCGGAATGTGGCGCAGGCTTGGGCGGGCAGCTTCGACGGGGTGCTGCATCGGGATATTGCCGGCGTGAACATCCGGCTTGTCCGAGCCTGCCGCGATTTCGGCCAGGGCATTCTCATTCCCTTTGGATCCATCAACCCCAAACTTCCCGATTGGCAGGAAGACGTCCGGCGCTGCCAGGAAGAACACCACATGCCGGGAATCCGCCTGCACCCCAACTACCACGGTTACACCCTCGACGATCCGGTTTTTGTGGAGTTATTGAAGCTCGCCACCACCCGGCGGCTCATTGTGCAGCTGGCCTTGTGTATGGAAGATGTGCGCACACAGCACCCGCTAATGCGGGTTCCTCCAGTGGATATAACTCCGCTACCGAATGTGGTAAAAAGTACGCCGGGTCTGCGACTGGAGCTTTTGAATTGCACTTCCAACATCGATCGGAAGCAATACGAGGCGGCGCTCGGCGCGGGCGACGTCTATACCGAAACATCCATGGTCGAAGGCGTGGCGGGGATCGCCCGATACATACGGAGTGTTCGGCAAGCACGCGTGCTCTTCGGATCGTATTACCCGTTCTTCGATTTTGAGTCCGCGCTCCTCAAAATGCAGGAATCCGGCTTGGACGAGGCCTCGCAGAAGGCGATTTGTGAGGATAACGCGCGGCGCCTCATAGGACCGGTAAGCAGCAGGCAGTAAGTAGAGGACGGGAAGAGGTGTAGCGCGACCTGCTCTGTAGGTCCGCGGCTTGTCCACTAAGGGCAGGGAAAGGCCGCGGACCTACCGAACAGGTCCGCGCTACGCTTAATTACAGGGCGGGAAGCGGCGCATGAAGAAAAAGAAAGCTGCCACGCATAATCGGGTATCGCGGCGCGACTTCTTCAAGGGCGCCGGCGTGGGATTGGTGGCATCGGAACTCGCGGCGGCGCCCCCCGCCGGAGCGGTCACCGCGCCGAGCCCAGCCCTACCGATGACCGCGGCGTCCCCGGTGCGATTTACCCCTGCGAGTGGCCTTACCCAACTTTCCCCGAATCTCTACGTTTTGCGCGACTCCTGCAATGTGTACGTGCTTAAAGATGGCAACCGCGCCCTGCTCATCGACTTTGGCTCGGGGCACGTCCTGAGCCTTTTGGGCTCGATTGGGGTGACCCAGGTTGACGCCATCCTGCACACCCATCACCACCGCGACCAATGCCAAGGAGATGCGCGCGCGGTCGCGGAGCGGATTCCCATTCACGTGCCCGCCCATGAACGCCACCTGTTTGAGGATGCGGAGAATTTCTGGCGCAACCGTCGCGTGTTCCACATGTATTATGTCGCGAACGACTTCTTTACGATTACCCGCAACCTTCCTGTGGCCGGTGTGCTGCAAGACTACGAGACCTTTCACTGGGGCCAACACGAACTGCTGATCTATCCCACGCCGGGCCACACCATCGGCTCCATCAGCTTGGTGGGAATGATTGACGGGCGGAAGACTGCTTTTACCGGCGACCTCATTCACTCGCCCGGCAAAGTTATTACCCTGCACGACCTGCAATATCACTATATGAGTACGGATGGCGTGGACTTCGCCACCTGTTCCTTGCAGCGCATGAGGGAGCTGGAACCGCAATTCATCTGCCCCTCGCACGGGGAGCCCTTTACCAGTGTGGACACGGGTTTCACGGATTTGATCAGCCGGATGCGGGAGTGGGTGAAAATATACGCACCGGGCACTCAGTTGACCATGGACAACGAGCCCGTTGCGGTGACGCCCCACCTGATCGCTTCCTTCCAGACCACCTCGTGCTTTTACGCCGTGATCAGCGATAGCGGCAAGGCCCTGTTCGTGGACTACGGGTCGGCGAGCTACAATTTCATTGAGAGTTCGCTCGCGTCTCTTCCCACCCACGATCGCCTGCGTTTCATCGCCCACACTATTCCGGCGCTCCAGGCGCGGTTCGGGATGAAGTCCGTGGACGTGGCCATGCCCAGCCACATGCACGACGACCATCTGAACGGGTTCCCCTATCTGGTGCGCCACCACGGCGCCAAGGTTTGGTGCTACGACAACATGGTTGATATTCTCGAGAACCCGCGCGGGAACAATCTGGGGTGTACGCTGGCCGAGGTCATCAAGGTCGACCGCTCGTTTCGCCACGGAGAAAAATTCAAGTGGGAAGAGTTTGAGTTTGAAGTATGCCACTCGCCCGGCCATACGGAATTTCAAATGGCGTTGTTCGCGGAGATCGACGGCGAGCGTGTGGCGTTTACCGGAGACGCCGTTCATCCTGCCGATGCCGGAGCGCCTTACCACCTTCGCCACAGCCTGATTTTCCGCAACTGGGTGGAGAGTGACAGCCACGTCCGCGCGGTGCGTACCATTCTGGAGCACGAACCAAGCATCATCGCGCCGGGTCACACCAAGCCCTACGTCGCGAGGAAGGCGGATTTGGAAGACTTGAAGCGGCGGTGCGAACAGGAAGGGCAGTACTTCAAGGATGTGATCGCCGACCCCGATACGAACTTCGGCTTGAACCCCAGTTGGGCGCGGCTCTACCCATATCAGCTTGCGGCCAGGGCGGGTTCCACGTCCACGCTGGAATTGCGCGTGCGCAATTATCGTTCCAGGCCGATGCACCTGGAAGCGGCGCTGGTGTTGCCGACAGGCTGGAAGGCTTTGCCGGATGTAGCCACCCTGAACGTGCCCGCGGCAGGCGACGGAAAAACCGGCTTCAGCGTAAGGATTCCTGAAAGTTGGGATGCCACCAGGCCGCGCGTGGCGGTGGTGGCGGATATCGTCGCGGACGGGCAATACCTGGGGCAGATCGCCGAGGGCGTGGTGGATATTGAGCAGTCGTAGCGCGGGCGTCCCGCCCGCTGGCGCGGGAGCGTCCCGCTCCCGCCATGAAGACAGCAACGCGCGGGCAGGATGCCCACCCCACAGCGGGCAGGACACCCGCTCTACAACGAGGTGGCCGAATCGGCCCAGGGCAGGCACGAGGCCTGCCCCTACGAATAGGGGAACGACCCATGAAACCAATTAAGATTGCATTACCTGGCGCAATATCACTGAGCGCAATCTTTTTCATCACGTGCTCGCTCTTTGCCCAGGAGGCCATTCACGACCCTCTACTGAAATGGATGAACGAAATCGCGCAGCGGCAACTGCAAGCGCGGCAGAGGGTGATCGACCAAATCCACACGGTGGCCGAGGCGGAGCGCCGGAAGATCGAGGTTCGGGCAAAGCTGCTGGAACTCCTGGGTGGCCTGCCAGACTACGACGGGCCGCTGAACGCGAAGGTCACGGGTGAAATTAAGGCGGAAGGCTACACCATTGAGAAGGTGCTTTTCCAGAGTTTGCCGAACTTCTATGTCACCGCAAATCTCTACCGGCCCAATAAGCCGGGCCGCTATCCCGCCATACTCTTTCAGTCCGGCCACACTCAGGAGGGAAAGCCCGAGCCGCAGAGAGCCGCCGCCAACCTGGCTTTGAAAGGCTTTGTGGTGCTCGCGCCCGATCCGATTGGTCAGGGTGAAAGGGAGCAATCGTACGATCCGCAGCTTTCGGGGGCCTTGGGAGGTTGGTCAGTCCCCGAGCACATCCAGGCCGGAGCCCAAAGCATTCTGATAGGGGAGAGTGCGGCGCGCTTTTTCATTTGGGATGCAAAGAGGGGGATCGACTATCTGGTCAGCCGGCCGGACGTCGACTCCGCACGTATGGGCGCCGCGGGCTGCTCGGGCGGCGGAGCACTCACCACTTTTATTGGAGCGATGGACCCGAGGCTTAAAGCGGTGATTCCCGCCTGCTACCCCAACTCCTATCAATTGTTGTTTGCCGGCCCTGACCCCGACACCGAAATGAGTTTCCCCAGCTTCCTCGTGAGTGGCCTCGATGTGGCTGATTACGTGGAAGTCACCGCGCCCACGCCCTGGCTGATCCAGGAAACCGAGGGCGACTACTTCACGCCTGCGGGCGCTCGCATGGTTTATGAGGAAGCTCGACACTGGTACTGCATCTATGGAGCAGAGGACAAGATCGGGTTCTTCGTCGGCCCCGGCCCGCACGGAACTCCCCTGGTGAGCAGGGAAGCCGTCTATAAGTGGATGATCCGCTGGCTCAAAGACGGCCAGGGCGATTTTCATGAGCAGCCCGTTCACCTCTACAATAATTTCGCCCTGCTCGTCACGCCCACGGGCCATGTTGATGATATTCCGGGAAGCCGCAAGGTCTACCAACTGATCCTTGACGATTTTCACGCCAAGATGCGGCCGGGAACAATCCTCGAGCTGCAAGCGGAATTGCGTCGCCTCGGGATTCCCTCCGATGGCGGTTCCCCGGAAACGACCGTGCTCGATGAGTCGAACACTCCGGAATATCGTCGCCAGCACATCAAGTTTTCGACTGAGCCCGGGGTGGAGATTGAAGGAAGCCTCTACGTCCCCTCTTCTTCCGCCGGCCGGAAGCCTGCGGTATTGCTGGTGGCGGACGGCGGGCCATACTTCCAGGCTGCGACTACGGAATCGCTTGCAAGCAGAATGGCCAAGAAAGGCCGCGTGGTTCTGACGCTCGATCCGCGCGATTCTCCCGGAGAAAATACCCACGCACCGTTTGTTGGGAATTGGATCACCAACTCACGGGCCAACCAGATTGGGCTCAATCTGCCGGCAATGCGCGCCCATGACATCCTGCGCGGAATTGATCTTCTTTCGGCGCGCAGTGACGTGGACCCGGCCTCGATTCACGCCGGCGCCCGCGGGGTGAAGGGGATTTGGCTGTTGCTCGCGGCAGCGGCCGACCCGCGAATCGGCAAGGTCTGGATGGATCGAACTCCCTACAGCTTGCGAGCCGCCCTTGAGAGCACATTGAACATGGACTTATTCGATGTGGTGATTCCCGGTTTTGCGCTGCATTGGGACATTAACGATCTCACCAAAGCCATGGGACCGAGGCCGGTAATGTGGACCGATCCGGCGAACTGGATGAACCGGATTGTGTCGCTTCGCGGTCCATACGAATATCGCTACATTTTGGGTGACACCACGGAACTCGCCGACGCCCAGGACGACGCGTACATTGACGAGTTTTTGCAGTGATCACTTCAGTGGGCGAGGTGGCGCGGACGTAGCGCGGGCGTCCCGCCCGCTGGCGCGGGAGCGTCGCGCTCCCGCCGCTCGTGGCATGGCCATCCTGGCCATGACTGCGCGCGGGCAGGATGCCCACGCCCCAGCGGGCGGGACGCCCGCGCTACAACCCTGTGCCGAAGGCGCTTTGGATTGCGGTAGCAGCAGCTACCGCCTTCGCCCTTCGGTTCATACTGCAAAAGCGCGAGGGAAAGGCGGTAGCTGCTGCTACCGCAATCCAAAGCGCTGCGCGCAGATTCATCGTCAGGGACGACCGGCAGGGACATGGGTTGGGGATATGTTTTAACTAGTAAGCATGTTTTTAGGAGGCATTATGGAACAAATATCGAGAAGAGAGTTCACCCGGCGGACGGCTGCCGCGGGTCTGGCCGCGGCGCTGAGCAGTTCGCGCATTCTCGGCGCCAACGACCGCATTCGCGTTGGGTTTATCGGCGTCGGTAACCGCGGCGATCAGGTTCTTGACGGTTTTCTCGCGCAAAAAGATGCCGACGTGGTGGCGATCTGCGATTTATGGCAGCCGTATCTCGACTTCGCTGCCAAGAAAACTGGCACGAGTCCACAACAATTCAAGGATTACCGCAAGGTGCTCGACCTCAAGGACCTCGACGCAGTGGTCATCTCGACGCCGGACCATTGGCATGCCTTGCAGATGATTCATGCTTGCCAAGCCGGGAAAGACGTTTACGTGGAAAAACCGCTTTCACTTTGCGTGGCGGAAGGGCGCCGAATGGTGGAAGCGGCGCACAGGTACAAGCGCGTCACGCAAGTGGGCTTGATGCGGCGCTCCGGGCCCGGACTGAAAGACGCCGTCAACTATTTGCAGGGCGGTGGGATTGGCAAAATCACGGCGATTCGCGCGTTCCACATTCAGAACGAATGGCCCAAGGGGATCGGGAATCCTCCCGACGGCGACCCGCCGGCCGATTTCGATTGGGATGCTTGGCTGGGTCCCGCTCCTAAGGTCCCTTATAACCCTAATCGAACGTTTTATCACTTCCGCTGGTTCTACGACTACTCCGGTGGCCAGCTATCGAATTTTGGCGCGCACTATATTGATTTCTCCCACTGGCTGCTCGGACACGATGCACCCCTGGCGGTGACGGCCATGGGAGGCAAGTACGCCGTCGAAGACAATCGCGAGATTCCCGACACGCTGGAAGTCATCTGGTCCTATCCTGGGAACACGCTGATCACCTTCTCGCAATTTGACACCAACGGCGCTCATGCCGCGGCGCGCGATTCCAACATGGAAATCCGGGGTACGAAGGGGACCATGTACATGGACTGGAACGGGTACGAAGTGGTGCCGGAGAAAGTCACCGAGATGGCTTATCCCCCGAACAGCCCCCTTGACCGCACCTCGGACGAGTGGCAAACCTCGCGTAAGACCTTGATCGAGCCCCGCAAGGTCAGTGACCCTGACGCCACACCCCTGCACGCCAGGAATTTTCTCGACTGCGTGCGGAGCCGGAAAAGTTGTAATTGCGATATCGAAACCGGGCACCGGAGCACGACCGCGACCCTCGTCGCCGACATCGCACTCAAAACTCGGACCCACCTCCAGTGGGACAGCAAAACGGAACGGTTCACCAATAGCGATGCGGCCAACCGGCTCCTGAATTATCACTACCGTGCGCCTTACAAGTTGCCGGAGGTCTAGCGCCTTTTGGAGGGAATCATGTCGAAGCAGCAGGAAATAACGCGCCGGAAATTCCTCAAGGACAGCGCGTTCACGGGGGCGGGCCTCGCCGCTTACAGTGGAATCTCCTTCATTACCGATCCCGCGCGGGGATTCGGGGCGAACGACCGCATTCGATTTGGGCTGATCGGTTGTGGCGACCGTGGACAGGAGGACCTGCAAGCGGCATTAGCCTGCCCAAACGTCGAGTGCGTGGCCTTGGCAGACGTTTACACGCGCCGCCTCGATGAACTTCAGCGGATTGTCCCTGGGGCCAAGCCCTACCGGGACTTTCGCCGCATCCTGGATGACAAGTCGATTGACGCCGTGGTGATCGTCACCCCGCAACACCAGCACGTCCTGAATTTCGTTCCGGCTATACAGGCGGGCAAGGACGTTTATCAGGAAAAGACCATGGCCTCTAGTACCGACCACGCTCGGCGCATGCGGAAGGCGTTCGAAGGTTCCGGCCGCGTGGTGCAAGTGGGAATCCAATCGGTGACTGCCGAGGTTTTCGATTTGGTGAAGTCCCTCAACACCCCGGAGAACATGGGAGAGATCACGGCGCTTCACACCCACATGTATCGCAATGCCCCATACGGGGGCTGGAAGCGCCCCATCCCCGCCGATTGCGACTTGCAGCACGTCGACTGGAAGGGATTCGAAGGGGAAGCCCCACCGCATGATTGGGACCCGAACCGCTACATCAACTTGCGATTTTTCTGGGACTACGACGGCAGCAACGTTTTCGAGAACATGGTCCACCAGGTGGGCTTCTGGTATAAGGTGCTCGGGCTCAAGATTCCGCGCGGCGTCATGATGAACGGTGGCAATTACCTTTCTCCCGACATGGAAATGCCTGACACCATTGACGTCTCCATGGACCAGCCGGAGAACCTGCTGTTTACCTGGAATTGCGGGTTCGGGAATCGCCACTACAAGGCTGAGGACGACTTTCTTCTGGGTAACAAGGGCACGATTTTCCGCGGACGGTACAAAGTGGAGTACACGCCGGAGGACCGGCCTCGGGGCTCGGCAGGGAAGGTCCCAGAGTCCAGAATTCTTAGTGCTCAGGGCAAGTCCGATGGGACGAATGAACACTTCCAGAATTTCTTTGATTGTGTGCGCAGCCGCAAAGAGCCCAATTGCCCCTTCGAGCTGGGTTACCGTTCCGCGATTGCCTGCCAGATGGCCATTCGCTCCTACCACGAGGGCAGGAAAGTGCATTGGGACGCGGAAAACGAGGAAATCGTGTAGTCCCTGAGCGAGAAACGGGTCGAGGCGTGCGGACAGCCCTCCGATAGTGTCAATGGCAAGACGACATCGCCCACGTCTAGGGTAATGTTGGCCAAGGGAATCACCCCCGACCGCAGGGTGAAGTCGACCAGTTGCTTGAACTGGCGATGGAGACGCACGTCGGGGTCGAACCCCACGCGCATATCTCGCGGCTCGCGTCCCAGGGGTTTCAATCGGTCCCGCACACCCAGTCCCCGCAGAAACGTTTCGAGCGCCTCCGCCGACCCCGGCTCCCCCTGCCCACCGCCGCTCGGAATGCACCGGAGGCGTTCGCCCACACCGAGCTTTTCAAAGAATGGTTGGGCGCGT
>Ga0187848_10001223_pt1 | contig 22301 bp, 15 predicted proteins | sample June2016WEW_4_40_FD_132424 | JGI IMG/M metagenome (GOLD analysis project Ga0187848, IMG submission 132424) | Peatland microbial communities from SPRUCE experiment site at the Marcell Experimental Forest, Minnesota, USA - June2016WEW_4_40 | ecosystem: Environmental > Terrestrial > Soil >... | reverse complement strand
CGCCGCCCGACTATGCCGCGGCGCACGCATACGACGCCGTGCGGCGGATCGTGGCCGCAATCCGCAAGGCAGGCCTCAACCGCGCCCGCATCCAGGACGCCGTGCGCTCGCAATCGCCCTGGGAAGGGATCGCCGGACCGGCGGCGTGGGACAACCTGGGCGGACTGGTCCGGACCGTACGGATCGGTACGATAACCCGGGGACGAACGATGCCCGCCGGGACCGGCGAAACGGCCGGGCCGGTCCGCCAGTGACCCTGGTGTATTGGTTCATTCTGATGGGGATTCATTGACCGTCATAACGCACGCCACTTCCGAGTCACTACACCAGGGGCCTTTCACGATGACGGTTTGCGAGCGATTCTACGCGGCGGCCTGCCAGCTCGACATGCCGAATCTGCGCAGCCGGGAGGAGATTCCCGGCCGCGTGGATCGCCTGCTCGAAAGGATCGACTACGCCGTCGAGGCCTACGAGCCGTTCTGCGACGTGCGGCTGGTGGTGTTTCCCGAGTTCGCGCACGCGGCGCCCGTCTATCCCACGCTGGAAGAACTGCACGATCGGCTGGCGGTGCCGATCCCCAACGAGCACACCGACCGCTACCGGCAGAAGGCGCGGCAGCGAGGCATCTACATCCAGACCGGCACGTTCCTGGAATCCGACGCGCGGTGGCCCGGCTGCGTCTTCAACGCCACCTGCCTGATCGGTCCGGACGGCATCCTCTCCAAATACCGGAAGGTCCATCCCTGGCTGCCGTGGGAGCTCAGCGCCAGTCCGCACGACCTGGACGGGTATGGCGAGCCGCTGTTCCCGGTGGCCGAGACCGAGATCGGCCGGATCGGCGCCGCGATCTGCTACGACTGGCTGTTCCCCGAGGCGATCCGCCAACTGGCGCTGGGCGGCGCCGAGGTCCTCGCGCGGGTGTCGGCCTACATGGATCCGTGGGGAACCGCCGCGCCGCTGGAGTGGTGGACCCTGGTGAATCGCGTCCGGGCGATCGAGAACATGGCCTACGTGGTGGCGGCCAACCAGGCCGCCGGCCTGGAACGCTATCCGCCCTTCAGTTGGCCGGGCGGGAGCATGATCGTCGATTACGACGGCCGCGTCCTGAGCCAGGTCGAGCCCGGGCCGGGCGACAGGACCGTCGTCGGGCCGATCGACCTGGCCGCCCTGCGGGCCGAGCGCGATCGCCGCCGCGGCCATCACCTGCTGGCCCACCTCCGCACCGAGGCCTATCCGCTCTACCGGCAGCCGATCTATCCGGCCGGAGGGATCCGCGGCGGCAGCCATTCCACCGCGGCCAACGAGGATGCGACCCGCCGGGCCCGCGACGCCCTGGGCCGGATGCGCGGCGGTCACTTGCCGGCCGGCGGCCGCGGGAGCCGGGGATAGACGAACATCGGTTTGCGCGGCGACGGCGCGCTGCCCTCGGCGATCGTCAGGAACTGATCGGCGGCGACGTCTTCGAGGATGTCGACGATCCCGCTCCGCGGCCAGTGGACCTCGATCCGCTCGATCCGCTTGTTCTTCGCCAGGCCGAAGTGCAGCCGGCTGCCCCAGTGGCTCTGGTACCCTCGCCCACTGTGCACCTCGTCCATCTGCTTCAGGTCGCCGGCCACGACGTAGACCCGCGCGCCGACGCCGTCGCGGTTGGTTTTCACGCCGCGGAGCCGGAGCTGGATCCAGTGGTTTCCGGTGACGGTTTCGTTTCGCAGGATCGTCGGCTTGTCGTTGGAGTTGATTTGCGCCAACAGCCCGAATGTCCGCTCGCCGTCCTCGCGCTTGTAATCGCTCCACGTGATGATCTCGCTCGGATCGAAGACGATTTCTTTCGTGACGGGTGCGATGGCGTAGGAGCCCTTGTCGTTGGCCGAGTCGATGTCCATGCCCATGGTCTTGCCGTCGGCGGTGAACGAATGACAGTTGCCGCACACCGGCAGCTTCTGCAGCACCACGGGAGGTTGGCCCGGCGAGGAAATGGGGCCGAACCGCCAGCGGATGCGTGAGGGGTCGCGCACGGCGTCGCCGAAGGGGAGCGTCACCTCGCGAAAGAACAAAGGCGCGGCGACTTCATCCTGGGACGTGCGGATCGTGATCTGCCAGCTATCGTTTTCGGCGCGAGCATCCTTCCAGCGGAAGAGGGGCGCGAGGATTTCCGGCGGAAACAGCGTCCCCGCCAGCGGATATTTGGATCTCCAGCCCGCCGAGCGGCCCTTCGGTTCCGGCGGCCGCTTGCGGGGCAGCCGGGGCGGCGTGCCGGGCACGCCATAGCAGCCCTGCACCCCAGCAGGCCAAGCCGACGCCCAGGCAAATCCCTCCCGCAATCGGGATTCCGCGCGCTGCTCGCGGCACCATGGGACTGGTTCCTTTCCGTCCGGACCTCTCCCACCAATCACAGTCCCATGGCCGTCCAAACTCCGGTCCACGCCGGACTGGGCTTGACGCGGCCTACGGCAACAACCAAATCGTGCGCGTCGGCCCTGGTGAACAACCCAGTGTACTTGATGCGCACACCGCGCGGAAAAGTCGCACCGCAAGACTACAACGGCGATTCTACCAGCTTAAATGGGCGGCCCAGGGAAGTCAAGCCAATGGTGGGCCATGGGCGGGCACAAGGCAATTCCGCATTTCGGTCGGTCCGGCTTGCCTGGGAGGGCTGGAAGGTGCTCGGGCATCACAGTTTGCGGATTCTCGCAGGCCGGCGGAGCGACCGGGTGCAGTTTCGGGATGCTTCATGGCCCGCGTCGACGGACCAGGTCCTCCGCGCCGGGGCGCGGCACATCCTTCTCCTGGTCCCAATACGGGGAGAGTCTCCGCAGGTTTGCGACGATTCCGGGAAACACCTCGATGATGCGATCCACGTCCTCCTCGGTGTTGTAGCGGCTGAAGCTGAATCGAACGGAACCGTGCACGGCCGTGAATGGAACCTTCATGGCTCGCAGCACGTGGGAAGGCTCCAGCGATCCGGACGTGCAAGCGGAGCCGCTGGAGGCACAGATCCCGCAATCGCTCAGTTGATAGAGTATGCCTTCCCCTTCCACATAGTGGCAGGAGACGTTCAGCGTGTTGGGCAGCCGGGGGGCCGCCTTGCCGTTGACTTGCACGCTGGGGATCCGCTCTTCGATCGCCTTCTCCAGGCGATCCCGCAGGCCGTGGACTCGCGTATCCTCGTCTGGATAGCCTTCGGCCGCCAGCTGCACGGCCTTGGCCAGCCCCACGATGTAGGGGACGTTCTCCGTGCCGGCGCGGCGGCCCTCCTCCTGGTGCCCGCCGATCATGAAAGGCCGGCAGGCCGTGCCGCGGCGGATGTAGAGCGCGCCAACGCCCTTCGGGGCGTGCAGCTTGTGGCCCGAGAACGACAACAAGTCCACGTGCTGATACGCGTGCTCCAGGTCGATGGGGATCTTGCCCACCGATTGGGTGGCATCCGTGTGAAACACGATCGAAGCATCGGTCTCCTTCGTAATCCGCGAGAGCTGCTCGATGGGAAACACGACGCCCGTCTCGTTGTTGGCGTGCATGATGCTGACCAGCAGCGTCTCGGGTCGCAGGGCGCGGACGAACTCGCCCGGGTCGAGGTTCCCGCTTTCGTCGACGCCGAGCAAGGTCACGACATAGCCGCTCCGCTGGAGATCCTTGCACACTTCGAGCACGGCCGGATGCTCGACCGCGGTGGTGATGACATGGCGGCGGTCCGGATTTGCCTTGGCCGCGCCGAGGATCGCCGTGTTATTGCTCTCCGTGGCGCAGGAGGTAAAGAGCATCTGCTTCGGGTCGCCGACGTGGAAATGCCCGGCGATCTGCCGGCGGGCCTGGGCCAGCGCCGCCGCCGTGCGCCGCGCCGGCTCGTACATCGAGCTGGGGTTGAAGTAGTCTTCGGTCAAGAACGGCGCCATGGCCTCGTAGACTTCCGGCGCGACTTTGGTCGTGGCGTTGTTGTCGGCGTAGATGATTCTCATTGGCAAAGGGCCCGTTCAGACCTCGATGACGTGGATGCGTTCGTCGACCATGTCCTTCAGGGTGCGTTCGACCATCATTCGCAGGGTCTGGTTGGCGTTGGCGCAGCCTTGACAGGCACCCGCCAGGCGGCAGTAGACCAGGGTATCCTTGATGTCCAGAATCTCCACGTCGCCGCCGTCCTGCCGGAGCATGGGCCGGACGTACTCATCCACCGTTTTCTCGACCTGCTTGGTGAACTGGTACGGCGACAGGGGCGTCTTTTCGTTCCCGGCCGGGCTTGTGCCGAGCGGGCTGATCTGGGTCAGGACCTTAGTGCTCAGCGGCGGCGCGCCCCAGGTTTCGTTGAGCAGGTCCTGGAGCCCGCCGGGCACATGATGGCAGGCCATGCAGGCCCCGCCGGCCTTGATGGCGTTGGTGATCTCTTGAATGCTGCGGAGGTTCAGCTCCCGGATCTTGCGGCGAATGTAGGGTTCCGTGAGCGAAAAGCACTTGCAGACAATGCGGCCGTCCTGCTGCTCGTCCGCACGAATGTCGATTCCCAAGCGGGCCAGGTCCACGCCCCGCTTCTGCGCCCAGTTGAACACGGCCGCCTCCAGGGCCTCGGCCCCCATCACCGAGCAGTGAATCTTCTGCGCGGGCAATCCGTCCAGGAACTCCACAATGTCCTGGTTGCGGATTTTCAGGGCCTCGATGGGCGTGTGGGCGCGTTGTTCGATCAGGGTGCAAAGCGCCTCCGAGGCGGCAATCGCCGACGTGCAGCCGAATGTCAAATACCTGGCCTGAGTGATCACGTCCCGGGTCGGGTCCGTGGCATGGCGATTGACCCGGAACGTGAACCGCATCACGTCTCCGCAAGCGATCGACCCGTGCTCGCCGAAGCCGTCCGGGTCCTCGATCTCCCCCAGGTGCGTTCCCGGCTTGCCGTGGACGGCATCCATGAAAAGTTGTTTTGTCTTCTCGCTATACTCCCAAGCCATGCTGGCCCTCCAGTTCGATTGCCCGCTCGAAGCGGAAGCTCCTCTCTGAAATCATACCAGGGTTTCTGGAAGGGGGGAAGCGACCCGGGCCGGGCAAGTTCTCCCGGCAATGTGGCCCGCCGGGAAACGTTGCCGCCTCCAGCGACCCCTCAGCAACAGTCCCTGCCGGCCGGCGGGGAGTGCATGGCACTCGGGCGGCACGCGACGCCCGAACCAACTCTGCGGAGGGGGGCCGCGGGCATCGCGACGGCCTGTGAAACCTTGAGGCCGAAGGTTGTGTCGCTGCCCAACTGCCGTTACAGTAGTCGTGTCTTCCCGCACGTGACGTTACACACCTTCGAATTCCCGCCCATGGCCGTCTTTCCCCGCGCCGGGTTTCTTACCGCCCTGTCCTGCGGCGCCCTGTGGTGCTCCTGTGCCGCATCCACCGCACAGACGGTGGTTCTCGACACGAGCGGCTTCTGGCGATTCTACCTTACCCTGCGGACGCCGGTCGTCCGCGACGGCCAGTCGCTCCGCGAGGTCGGAGCGACGTGCAACACGCTTCCGCCGAGCAAGGATTGGACCGGGGGCGGCTTCGACGACTCCGGCTGGGTGCGGCTGGCCGGCGCGCCCCTGGCAAGCTGGAGCCATTGGGAACAGGCCGCCCAGGCGAATGTCGGCTTCGTCTACTGCCACGGCAGTTCTCTGGCGCTGGCCCAATTGTGCCTGCGGGGAAAGTTCCAGGTCGATGACCCGGCCAAGTCGCAGGGGATGAAACTCGCACTCAAGTACCGCGGCGGCGCGGCGGTGTACGTGAACGGCAAGGAGCTGATCCGCGATCACCTGCCCAAACAAGGCGAGTTGACGCCCGACACGCCCGCGGAAATGTACCCGCGCGAGGCCTATTACCTCGACGACGGGCACATGCCCGAGGGCTACGGCCGCAAAGGCTCCAACAGCCCGCGTCTGCAGCTTCGCCTGCGGAGCATGGAAATCCAGGTCCCGCCGGAGGTGCTGCGGAAGGGAACCAACGTCCTGGCGATCTCGCTCCAGCGGGCCCCGCTGCCCAAGGACGTCTTCGAGAAGCTCAAGCTCCGCAAGGATGATCTCTACTACTTCTTGTGGGACGCGTGCGGCTTGCACTCGGTGCGGCTGGAGTCACCCGCCGGCGGCGCCGTGCGCGGCAACGCGACTCGCCCGGCGGGGATCCAGGTGTGGAACTCCAGCGTGCTGGCTTCGGACACGGACGTCGACTGGGGCGACCCCAATGAACCCTTGCAGCCCGTCCGGATCGTGGGGACCCGCAACGGCGTCTTCTCCGGCAAGGTGCTCCTGGGCTCCGCGGATGCACTGCACGGCTTGCAGGCATCCATGACCGGCCTTGCCGGCCCGGCCGGGGCGGTCATTCCCGCCTCGGCCGTCGCGCTGCGCTACGCTGTTGCCGACCTTCCCCGAGAGGTGGCAGACGCGAACCGCTTCGACTCGCTGCTGGAAGCGCCGCCGGCCGACCTGCCCGTCCGCCGGAAACGGGCCGCGACCAATTGGGTGCGAACGCTGCCGGGACAGCCGGCCGCGGTTCCCGGCGCGGTAGTGCCGGTTTGGGTGACGGTGACGATCCCTCCCCGTGCCGCCCCGGGAGACTATCGCGGAACGCTCACGGTCGCCGCCGGCCAGGCGGCATTTGCCGTGCCGGTCGAGCTGCGGGTGTCGGGCTTCGAACTCCCCGACCCCAGGGACTACCGCACGTTTGTCGAGCTCGTGCAATCGCCGGATACGCTGGCCGTCGAATACGGCTTGCCGCTCTGGTCCGACGCCCACTGGAAGCAGATCGAGAAGTCGCTGTCGCTGGCCGGACAGGTCGGCGCCAAGACCTGCTACGTCCCGCTCATCTGCCAGACCAATCTGGGCAACGAGCAATCCATGGTTCGCTGGGTGAAGCAAGGCGAGAGCCGGTACGGCTATGACTTCAGCATCATGGAGAAGTACCTGGACCTCGTCGTGAGACATCAGGGCCCCCGCACGCTGGTCTGCTTCTATGCCTGGGACAACTTCCTGGAAGGCGGGCAATTCGGCGGCGACATCCGCTTCGAGTCCAAGGCGACCCAGGACGACCGCTTGTCCTACAAGGGCAGGGGGCCGAAGGTGACGGCCCTGGACGGCGGCAAGGCCGTCGACCTGGTGCTCCCGCAGTATTCGGACCCGGCGGCCGGGCCGCTCTGGGAGGGCCTGGCCAAGGAGCTGCTCCGGCGGATGAAGAACCGCGGGATGGAAAAGGCCATGCTGCTGGGGCTGGCCACCGATACCCTGCCCGCCCCCGCGGTCGCGGAATTCTGGAAGCAGCTTCTTCCCGGGGTGCCATGGGCCAGCCACGCCCATTCCTTCCAAGACCGGATTCACGGCGTGCCGGTGGCGTACACCTCCGCCGTATGGCCGCCGCGGTTCATCTCCTACCCGGGGACCAGCCGGCAAGGCTGGAAGAACCCGCGGCTCATGGTGCAGTTCGCCCGCGATGTCACGGACTCCAACCCGTCGGCTGTTTTCCGGCTGATCGGCGAGCACAACATCGGCGGCGACCAGCGCGGATTCGGCCGTTTCGGCGCGGATTTCTGGCCGGCGCTGAAGGACGCCAGGGGACAGTGGGCGTCGCGGGTCTTCGAGCGCTACCCCAAGGCGAGCTGGCGGAACCTCAACATCAAGGTCGCGCTGCTGGGCCCCGGGCCGCAGGGCCCGGTCTCCACCGCGCGCTTCGAAGCGCTCCGCGAGGGCGTCGAGGAGTGCGAGGCCCGCATCTTCATCGAGCAGGCATTGAGCCGGGGGAGCCTGCCGGACGAATTGGCGGCGAAGTACCGGGCGTTGATCGCCGAGCGCAACCGCGCCCTGGTGATGGGCCTCTCGCCCCACAAGGCGGAAGGATTCCTGGATGCTGCGTCTGACCGGCGGATCCACGACTGGCAGGATTCGGGCAATGTCGGCTACTACTGGTATCTCATCTCCGGCTGGCAGGAACGCTCGGGAAGGCTCTTCGACGCGGCCGCGGAAGTTGCCGCGAGGCTGGCTGCGGAGAAGTGAAATCTCACGGTGCCAGGGCGTAGGCCATAGAGAACGGTGTGGCCGACCAAGTTGGGCCCAAGAGTTGGTGGACGAGTGCAGAGGACTGGCAACTCCGGGCCGAATTCGGGGAATCAGGCAAGTTCATTTGGCGGAGAGACACGGCCATGAGCGAGGTCTTGCGGATCAAATTACGGCAGATGTGCCTGGTCGCGATTGCGGTGGGACCGTTCTTCGCGGCGGTGACGGCGGTGGACAGCGAGACTGCGAAGCCTGCCGGGGTCCCGGCCGGGGCCGCCGACATCCTGGGACTGGAAAGCTACTGGCGGTGGTTCATCAGCCTCCGCAAGCCGATCATCCCCGCCGCGTCGCTGCGGGCCGCCGGGCAGGAGGCTGCCGGTCCGAGGCTCTTGACCGGCAGGGAGGTGCCGCCGCCCTACAGCGAGGTGGATCACCAGGACTCGCCGCCCCCTCCGGCCGGATGGGAGCAGTCCGGCTTCGAGGACTTCGGCTGGCCGCGCTCGCGGTTGAGCCTTCCTACTGGGAGCAGCGCGAGTGGCCGGGGGCCGACTACGACCGGATCTCGGGCCACGAAAGCGTGGTGCCGCTCTGCTGGTACCGGGACACGGGCCTGACGGCCCTGATGAAGCGGACCCGCGGGATCGGCCGCGTCTGCCTGGATTTCATGGACGTGTGCCTGACGCCGGGGGCCGGCTCGGGCGGCGTGGGCAGCGAGCTTTCGATCTACAATCGCTGGCCGCACTCGTCCTGTGCGCAGCGCGAGCCGAGTCTCAAGCGGATGGTCTGGGCCGCGCCCGACGGCCCGGCCACCACGCTCCGCTACGAAGCCTTTTGCGAAGGCATCCAGTTCGCCGAGGCGATGATCGTGGTGAGCGAAGCCGTGGAAACCCGGGAGGCGGTTCTCGGGCAGGAGCGGAGCGACGCCTTCCGCCGGCTCCTCGTTGACCTGGTGCGGCACGAGGTGAAATGCCGCGGCGGCCAACTATCGCCGCTGCGGCCCAACCACGAGGGCTGGCAGGACCTCGTCCGGCGGCTCTTCGACGCGGCGGCCGAGGTGAGCACAGCCAAACCCTGAGTCGCGCAGGTGCCGTGCTCGCACCGCCGGCGCGACGTGGGCATGGCACCGGGGCTTCTTATGGCTAACACCATTATCATCGCTTCGCCCGGCGACGGAGTGACTCTCGCGGAGGTGCGTTCGAGGAGGCAAAAAGGGGCAAAAGGGGACATTCTGCTTTTCCCCCGGAACGGCGCGGGCGACCGCGCGGATGAACGCTCGCTTCCGTGCCCAACCGCTCCGCCGCCGCGCGTTGCCACGGCTCGCGCCCGTAGGGCGTGCCGCGCTCGATACACTTCCGCAACGCCGCCAATTCCGCCCCGCTCTGCGGCTGGTGGAGCCTACTTTCTATGGAATACTTCCGCCCACCCGTTGCCGCGATGGAGCACATGGCAGCAAACGCCGCGGACCGATGCCCCTGCCATCTTCACCATGTACGGGTTTTACCGCCGCTGGTTGTCGCTTGCAAGGGAAAATGTGCGGCAAGCTTCTCAGGCGGACGATTTCACGGCCGTTTCCGGCGCAGCCGGTACTGGGCCCGGCCGGGGCGCCCGCTTGCGGGTCGCGCCGGGTTCCGCGAGCATGGGCCGCCGAGCGGCATTCCCTTCGCTGCGCCTGTCAGCCTCGTTCACGAGGCTCCTGCCCGCGACGAGGAAGCCCCTGAGCGGGCCTGACGTAGCTTGTGGCTCGTGTGGGGAATCCAACCGGCGTAAGCGCCGGCCCTACTACCGCCTGCGGCGGAAAGGCTTCTGAACGAGCCTATCTGCCCGCGGCCAACGCTTGCTGGAAAAATCTTGCCGCCCGCAAGGGGAACGGTGGAAGGTCCCGTCGCGCCCTCCCCAGGTTAGCCCGCAAGGCATTCCGCTCGACATGCTCCAGAACCGTCCACGGGTGTCCGGCGTCCTCGATCTCCTCGATGGGAAACGCCTGGAAACGCCCTTGCCGGAGTGTCCGCTCCCGCGGCAATGGCGGTAGTGTCAAGAACGGCACCTGACGCCTCTTCCTCGCCCTTGCGAGTGCCGTCTCTTGCCGGCTTCACACTCGCAGGCATAAGATTCTCGCAGAAGCTGCGTGCGACACGTGACGAGTCCCTACACACGTGCGAAAAATCGACATGTCTGTCGCCGCTCCCGAGCCCGTGGTGCAGATCAAAGAGCGCGAGCCGCTAACGCGGGCGGCCGCGCCGCGGGCGCGACCGGCGCATCGCCGGCCGCCGCGAAGAGTCCTGCTGATCGGCGGCGGAGTCCTGGTCCTGTCGATCGGCCTGTGGATCGGCACGCCGTGGCTCGTCCAGGCCTGGAACACGGCCTCGACCGACGATGCTTACGTGGGCGCACACGTGACCTTCGTGGCGCCGCGGGTTTCCGGGCAGGTGGTTCGGGTTCTTGTCGACGACAACAACCGCGTACACAAGGGGGACATCCTGGTCGAACTCGACCGGACGCCTTACCAGGTGGGGGTCGATATTGCGGAGGCGGCCGTCGCCGCGGCCAATGCCGATCTCGTGGCCGCGACGGCCGCGGCCAGGAGCGGCGTAGGGAAAGCCCGCAGCCTGCGATTCAACCTGCAACATGCCATCGAGCAGGTCAATAATCAGATTGCCGTGCTCCGCGCCAACGTGGCGACGCTCGAGTCGCAAAGGGCCTCGCTCGCCCTGGCGCGAGCCAATTTCGACAGGGCCGCAACGCTCATCGCCACGCGCGCCATTGCCCAGGCGGACTATGACGAGGCGCGTTCGGCGCTCCTGGTCGCCGAGGCCCAGGTCAAGCAGGCCCTGGAGGGCGTTTACCAGACGCGGGTATCGCTCGGGCTGCCGGCGATTCCGCCCAAAGGCAGGGAGTTGGGCGACGTGCCTGCCGATCTCGACGAGACCTTTTCCAGCGTCCGCCAGGCGCAGGCCCAATTGATGCAGGCGGCCGGCGAGCTGGGCGTCGTGGCGAGCTCCTACGACCTGACGCCGAAGAAGATGCTCGACGAGTTCATGCACCGCGCTCCGCAGGGGGACATCGATCGCATCTACGAGCAGATCGTCAAAGAGGCGCCGGCCGTCCGGCAGGCCCAAGCCAAAGTCCTGCAGGCCCAGCGGAACCTGGAGCAGGCCAAGCTCAATCTCAGCTACTGCGCGGTCGTGGCGGAATTCGACGGCATAATCAGCCGCCGCAGCGTCAACCCGGGCGACAACGTCCAGGCCGGCCAGCAGTTGATGGCCCTGCAGTCGATCAGCGACATTTGGATCGACGCCAACTTCAAGGAGACGCAGTTGGCCCGCCTCCGCATCGGGCAGCGAGCCGATGTCTTCGTCGACATGTATGGCGGGCGGAAGAAGTTCAAGGGCCACATCTCCGGCTTCACCATGGGCACCGGATCGACGCTCGCGCTCTTGCCGCCGGAGAATGCGACGGGGAATTTCGTCAAAGTGGTGCAGCGGGTTCCGGTGCGAATCGAGCTGGACGACTACGATCCCGGCCGGGCGCCGCTGTTCATCGGCCTTTCCGTCACGCCTTACGTCCACGTCAAGGAGAAGCCGACGGGACCTCATGCCGGCGAAATCCTGCAGCCGTACCTGGCGCCGCCGCCCGCCGGCCAACCGCCGGCCGACCAACTGTCGACCGCCCGTCCTCCGGCCGGCTAAACAGACTTGCGTGATTCCGGGAATTCCGCCGCGTGCCACTGCTTCGCAGAAGCCGTGCGTCCCGCGGGTCTGGCACTGCTCGTCCCCGGGCACCGTGCGAAGCGTGGTCGTAGCACACGGAAACCCTCCCGGAATCGTGTACAGTCATTTAGCCGGAGCCGAAGCCGTGCACTCGGTCGCCCTGCCGCCGCCCCTGGCCCGAAAGGCGACCAATCCCTGGCTGGTCGCCGCGGCCGTCGTCATTCCCACCTTCATGGAGGTGCTCGACACGACGGTGGCGAACGTCAGCTTGCGCTATATCGCCGGGGGCTTGTCGGCGGCGGTCTCCGACAGCGAGTGGGTCATCACGAGCTACCTGGCGGCAAACGCGATCGTGGTTCCGATCTCCGGGTGGCTGGCGATGCGGCTCGGCCGCCGCAACTACTTCCTGCTTTCGATCGCCGTGTTCACGATCAGCTCGGGCCTGTGCGGCATGGCGACCAGCCTGGGGCAGATCATCCTCTTCCGGGCCGTGCAGGGTCTGGCGGGCGGCGGCCTCCAGCCCTCCAGCCAGGGCATCCTGATCGACTCCTTTCCTCCGGAAAAGCAGGGGGCCGCCATGACGCTGTTCGGCGTCGCGGCCCTGCTGGCGCCCGTCGTCGGTCCCACGCTCGGCGGCTGGCTCACGGTGCAATACGAGTGGCGATGGATCTTCTACATCAACGTGCCGGTCGGGCTGCTGGCGCTGGGCACGTGCTGGTTTCTGGTCGAGGACCCCGAGTATCTCAAGGCCGAGACGGCTGCGGCCGGAAGAAGGAAGGCCCGCTTCGACTCGATCGGCCTCGGCCTGCTGGTCACGGCGATGGCTTCGTGGGAAGTGGTGCTGAGCAAGGGGCAAGAGTGGGATTGGCTCGGCGACCCCTGGGGGCGAGTGCAGACGCTGGCCCTGCTCTTCATTCTCGCCCTGGCCGGGCTGATCGTTTGGGAGACGCGCCGCAAGGACCCCATCATCAATTTCCGCCCGGTCCTGGAGCGGAACTTCGCAATCTCGTGTATCGTCATATTCTGCGCGTACGCCATCCTGCTGGGCGCGAGCACGGCGCTGCCCGGCATGCTGCAATCGCTTTTCGGCTACGACGCGCTGGCCTCGGGCCTGGTGACGTCGCCCTCCGGCATGTCGGCGATCATGGTTCTGCCGATCGTCGGATTCCTGCTGGGCCGCCGCTTGGACGCCCGCTGGCTGATCGCCGCCGGCCTGCTCGTGGTTGCCGCGGGAAACTTCTGGATGGCCGAGATGAATCTGACGATCAGTCCCTGGCAGGTGGTCTGGCCGCGGGTCGTGATGATCGTCGGTCTCTCGATGCTGTTCGCTCCGCTGAGCGTGGCGGCGTTCCTGTATGTCCCCCGCGAGCTGCGCGGCGCGGCGGTGGGGCTTTTCGCCCTGTTGCGCAACGAAGGGGGTAGCGTGGGCACGTCCCTCGCCCAGACGCTGGAGGAGCGCCGCGAGCAGTTTCACAGTTTGCGGCTGAACGAATGGCTCACGCACTTCCATCCCGCGCTGAACGCCCGCGCGCAGCAGCTCCAGGACTTCTTTTTCCAGAGGACGGGCGACCCGGTCCTCTCCCATCGCATGGCGGTGCAAGTCCTGGCCGACGTTCGCGGGCAGCAGGCGTCGTCGTTGGCCTACTTCGACTGTTTTTGGACGTTCGCCGTCGTGGCGATCGGCGTTTCCTTCCTGGTCCTCTTCATGAAGCGATCGGTCGCCGAGAAGGGCGCGCACGTCCCGCATGAATGAGACGCGGGAGGGGGATTGGGAACGCCACCCTCCATACTGGACGGTTGTAGACTAAACCGCTCCGCCGATCAAGCCTGGTGTGCGGCGAGATTTTCGGACAATGTAGTCCGCACACGCCGTGTGCGGACTACGTCGAGGTAGTTGAGGTCACCGTCCCGCGGAGGTGCCCGGGGGGTTGAGCACAACTCGTCGCCGTGGGATGATGGTGCTACCACACTGTGGAGCCGTGGGTTTACAACGGGCTGACAAACACCGGCACGGAGCCGTTGATCTTCGTGGCGGTCCGCTGCAACAGCAAGGGCGTCAAGGTCCCGCCGCGCCCCGACAACCGCCCTGACGAACAGTTAGAAGGAGGAGCTATCCGTGAAAATCATCCGCTGTTTGGTCCGGCACCGGCCTGGTGCCGTTGCCGCTCTCGTGTCTGTCGTTGGGACGATGGCGTTCTGCTGGGCCGGCAGCCCGGCCAACGCCCAAACGCCCGATGCTCTTGCCCAGAACAAACGTCTGGGGCGGGGCGTGAACATCATCGGCTATGATCCCCTCTGGAAGGACCGCCGGAAGGCCCGGTTCCAGGAGAAGTATTTCCGCCTGATCCACGAGGCGGGCTTCAACCACGTCAGGGTCAACCTTCACCCCTTCCGCGATGCCAAGCTGGGGCCGGACTACAAGCCCAGTGCCGCCTGGTTCGAGACGCTCGACTGGGCAGTCAAGCATGCCCTGGCCAACCGGTTGATGGTGATCCTCGACTTCCACGAGTTCCAGGCGATGGGCGATGATCCGGCGGGCAAAAAGGATCGGTTCCTGGCCGTATGGCGGCAGATCGCCGAGCACTGCAAGGACGCCCCCGACGACGTGGTCTTCGAGATCCTCAACGAGCCGAACAAGAAGCTCACTCCAGCCCTATGGAACCCCCTGCTCCGCGAGGCCCTGGGGATCATCCGGCAATCGAACCCGCACCGCACGGTGATCGTGGGGCCGACGTCGTGGAACGGCATCAACGAGCTGGACAAGCTCGATCTGCCCGAGCAGGATCGAGACCTGATCGTGACCGTCCACTACTACAGCCCGTTTCCGTTCACGCACCAGGGCGCGGCCTTTGCCGGGCTGCAAGACAAGACCGGCGTACCGTGGAACGGGACGGAGAAGGAGCAGCAGGCCATCTTGAAGGACTTCGACAAGGCCCAGGCCTGGGCCCAGAAGCACCGCCGCCCGATCTACTTGGGCGAGTTCGGCGTGTACGACAAGGCGGACATGGCCGCGCGCGTGCGTTGGACGAGCTTCGTGACGCGCCAGGCGGAGAAACGCACGTGGAGTTGGGCCTGGTGGCAGTTCGACGGCGATTTCGTCCTCTACGACGTGCGGCAGGACCAGTGGGTCGAGCCCATCCGGCGGGCCCTGGTGCCGTCGGCTGTCGTCGTGCCCGGATCGGCCGCCTCGGGCATTGAGCCTTCGCGCAAGGTCATCGACTATCTCAAGTCGCAGGGCTGCGTCCTTATGAATCCATCGGAATACCTGGAGAAGTCAACGTCGGGGGAGAAACGCTCCGGATGACTTTGCCGTCGCTGAACCAATCCGCCACATCCTGAGCGCCCTGTTCCCGGCGGAGCGGCACGTGGCCGAGGCGTTGAGGATCGTGCGGGAGCTGGTTCGAGAAGACGCGGATCAGCCCACCGCTCAACCGTGAAGGACAACCGCATGGTCCATCAAGAACGACTCTCCTTCGAGACGACAGGCCACCGGCACATGACCGACCTCACCGACCGGGTTGTGGCCGTCGTCGCCCGCTCGGGCGTCGAGACAGGCCTCGTTCAGGCGTTCTGCGTGGGCAGCACGGCGGCGGTCGGCGCGATCGAGTTCGAGCCGGGCCTCCAGCGCGACCTGCCCGAAACGCTGGACCGCCTGATCCCGCCCAGTCGCGACTACGGCCACGAGCAGGCCTGGCACGACGGCAACGGCCATTCGCACTTGCAGGCCACGCTCTTGGGGCCGTCGCTGTCGGTGCCCGTGGCCGATGGCAAGCCGGTGCTGGGCACCTGGCAGCAGATCGTCCACCTGGAGTGCGACGTCCGCCCGCGACGACGGGCCGTGGTGGTGACGGTCATGGGAGGGTAGCAACATGGCCATCACCAAGCTCGCCGGACGAAGGCTCCTGCTCGGCATCGTGTTGGCAGGCATGGCCCTTTGGCTCGGCTCGTCGGCCTTGGTGGCCTGGAAGTTTACGCGACGCAGGAGCCCGCCCTTCCCCGAACCCCCGCCGCAGGTCGCCTGGGCCAAGCTGGAAGAGCACCGCTTGGGAACGTCCGACGACCAGCAACTCGGCGCGTGGCTGGTGCGTGGCGACCGGCAGAAGGGCTGCGTCTTGCTGCTCCACGGAAACGGCGGATCGCGCCGCCGGATGCTGCCGGTGATGCAATGGCTGGCCGAGGCCCGGTTCACCGTGCTGGCGATCAGCCTGCGTGCCCACGGAGACTCGACCGGCGCGATCAACGACTTCGGCTGGAGTGCCCGGCACGACGTCACGGCGGCGGTGGCCTTCCTGCGCCGGGAGTGTCCTGGGCAGCCCGTCTACATCGTCGGCCGCTCGCTGGGGGCGGCGGCGGCGATCTTCGCTGCCGGAGACCTGGACGGCTCCGTCGCCGGGTATTTTCTGGAGCAGCCCTACAAGGACCTCAAGAGTGCGACGTGGAACAGGTTGCAACATTACCTGCCCCCGGTCCTGGACTGGACCGCCTACGGCGGCCTGCGGATGTGGGCTCCTGTCTTCCTGCCGGTCGAGCCCGACCAGCTCTCGCCCTACGAGCACATCCAAGACATTCCCGCGAGCGTGCCGGTGGTGTTTGTCACCGGCTCGGCTGACCGCCATGCCCGCCTTGATGAGGTGACGGCCATGTACCGTTGTATCGAGTCGCACGCCGAGCTGGTGGTTTTCGACGGGGCGCAGCACGTGGATCTGGATCGGGCCGACCCGGAACTCTACAGGACGACGCTGTTCAAGTCCCTCGATAAGCGCCACTGAACATCCGGAAGCTCCCGGGCCACGCCAAGCTGGAGAGCACCACGATCTACGCCAAGGTGGTTGTGATCCGCCAGCAACAGATCCAAAGCCCCTTGGATGTCCTTAACGAAAAGGTCCGGCCTGCCTTGACTCCTCCTGCCCAGAAGCCTGTGGGCCGGATGAAGATTGAGGTTCCGGTTTCTTCCAGCCGTCGTAGATTGTGTCCTCGGGGTTGTTCCGTTCCTCCTCCAGGCGGCCCATGGCGAGCGACGCTCACGCGTGCGCCTCGGCAGTCCGAACCTCGTCCGCGAGGTAGACGCCGACCTCAACCGGCGTCCCGTCGGCGAGGGCAAGTGGCTCGCCCAATTCCAGCGTTTGATGTCGGTATCGGCCTTTCGCGCGAACCATCGCCCATCCCTCCCGTTTACAGCGTTCCGGCGGTGTTCACCTCTCCAGTATTGTAGCGGCCTTCTGCAACCCCGACAACGCCGCCGCGGGCCCGCTGCAGGCCAGCCGGTTGACAGCCGCAACAAGCTGCGCCACAATGGACAACATGAATTCGCCCCGGTTGGACTGGAAGGGGGATGCCTGTCCCGCGCGTCGGGGGGAGCAGCCATGACGGCACCCGCGGTCGTTCGAGAACTGGTCGAGCGTTTTGAGAGTCAGCGCGACTCGTACCGGTCGAGTCATTACCACGAGACCCAGCTCCGTCGCGAGTTCCTCGACCCTTTCTTTGAAGCCCTTGGTTGGGACGTTTTCAACCGAAAGGGTTACGCCGAAGCCTATAAGGAGGTCATCCACGAGGACGCGATTCGTGTCGGCGGCCGAACCAAGGCGCCCGACTACTGCTTCCGCGCCGGCGGCGGAATGAGGAGCTTTTTTGTCGAGGCCAAGAAGCCCTCCGTCGACATCCGCGAGGAGGCCAGCGCGGCCTTCCAGATCCGCCGCTATGCCTGGTCGGCCAAGCTGCCCGTGAGCATCCTGACCGATTTCGAGGAGCTGGCCGTCTACGATTGCCGCATTCGTCCGGAAAAGACCGACAAGGCGACCGTGGCGCGAATCCTATGCTACCGCTCTTCAGAGTATGTGGAGCGCTGGGACGAGTTGTGGGAGCTGTTCTCTCCGGAGGCGATCCGGCGCGGCTCGCTCGAGAAGGTTGTTGCTTCGAGGAGAACCAAGAAGGGCACGGCCGAGGTCGACGAGGCATTCCTCGGCGAGATCGAAGGCTGGCGCGACATGTTGGCCCGCAACCTCGCCCTGCGGAACCCGGGCATTTCGGACCGCGACTTGAACTTCGCCGTCCAGCGGACCATCGACCGGATTGTCTTCCTGAGGATTTGCGAGGACCGGGGGATCGAGACCTACGGCCGGCTCCAGGGTCTCGCCAACGCCCCCAACATCTATCGCCGGCTGGCCGAGCTGTTCCAACGGGCCGACGAGCGGTACAACTCCGGCCTGTTCTATTTCGACGGCGAGCGGGGCCGCCACGACCCGCCGGACGAACTCACGCTCGGCCTGGCGGTCGACGACAGGCCACTGCGGGACATCCTCCAGTCGCTCTATTTCCCCGACAGCCCCTACGAGTTCTCCGTGCTGCCGGCCGAAATCCTCGGACAGGTGTACGAGCAGTTCCTCGGTAAAGTGATCCGGCTGACCAAGGGGGGGCAGGCCAAGGTCGACGAGAAGCCCGAGGTCCGCAAAGCCGGCGGCGTTTATTACACGCCGGCCTACATCGTCAATTACATCGTGCACAACACGGTGGGCAAGGTGTTGGAGGGCCGCCACCCGCGCTGGGTATCCGGCGTGCGGGTGCTCGATCCGGCCTGCGGCTCCGGCTCGTTCTTGATCGGTGCCTACCAGTTCCTTCTGGATTGGCACCGGGACTGGTACGTCCAGCACGGCCCGGAGCGACGCGCCCGCGGCCGCAACCCCGTCCTCTACCGCGGCGCCGGCGGCCAGTGGCGTCTCACTGCGGCGGAACGGAAACGGATCCTACTGGACAACGTCTTCGGTGTCGACATCGACGCGCAGGCCGTCGAGGTGACCAAGCTCTCGCTCCTGCTGAAAGTGCTGGAAGGCGAGTCGGACGAAACGGTGTCGAACCAGTTGCGGCTCTACCACGAGCGGGCCCTGCCGGACCTCGGGGCGAACATCAAGTGCGGGAACTCGCTCATCGGCCCGGACTTTTTCAACGGCCGCCAGCGGAACCTGTTCGACGAGGAGGAGCGCTGCCGCATCAACGACTTCGACTGGAAGGCGGAGTTCCCCGAGGTGTTCAAGGCCGGGGGCTTCGACGCGGTCGTCGGCAACCCACCGTATCTCTTTATTACCGAAGTTCCGGAGGACATGCGGGCTTACTACCAAGATACGTATCATGGCGTCTCATACCGATTCGATCTCTACGGTGCCTTTCTGGAACGGGCAGCGACCCTCCTATTGCAGCGCGAAGGCGTCCTGGGCTTCATTGTCCCACACACCCTGTTGAGCAACGATTCCTTTCGCGAATTGCGCGCGCTGCTGAGCGAGCGCGTCCGGCTCGTCGGCGTAACTGATTTCGGGCCCGGCGTGTTTCGCAAGGCGAAGAACGAGACGATGGTTCTATTCTTCGAGGTCGGGACACCCGGCACGTCGACCAGGGTTACCGTCGCGCGGACGACACCCAGGGCGTTTCCCGCGCTGTTGGAGCGATTCCGCGCCCGCCAGTCAGTTTGGGCCAGAGCGGACGGCGCCCCCTGGCTGGTGCGTGCCTCAAGAGGAGCTTCCCGGGTCGTTCGGCGGATGGCTGGTCTCGGGACGAGGCTCGGGGACGCCTGCACTGCGAACCAGGGATTGCGCACCGGCGACAACACGAGATTTCTCTCGACCGTCTCCAGGGGCAAGTCCTGGAAGCCGGCGGCGGGGGGCAAGCAGATCGGAAGGTACGCGCCCATCCAGCGCGGGCTGTTCGTACAATACGAGCCGTCGCTCTTGGACGCACCGCGTCGTCCCGAGATATTCACGAGCCCGGAGAAGATTGTTGTTCAAGAAATCCGAAACATTTCACTTCAGCGCCGGATTGTGGCGACGCTGGATACCTCCCAAACGTTCTGTCTTCAATCCACCAACGTCGTGAACTTGGGACCGGAATGCACCCTGGATATCCGGTATATTCTGGGCGTACTCAACAGTTGCGCCGTAAACTTCTACGTCCGCTGCACTTTCCCCGGCAATAACCATATCCCCTCCAACCAGTTGCTGAGCATCCCAATCCCGCCTCCGCCCGCCAGGCAGGGTCACGACAGGCTCGTCAACCTCGTGCAAACGATCGTGGACCTACATCAGCAGTTGGCCGCTTCGAAGAGGCCCTCCGACAAGACGGTCCTGCAGCGGCACATCGACGCGACGGACCGGCAGATCGACCGGATCGTGTGTGGGCTTTACGGGCTGACGGACAAGGAAATCGCCATCGTCGAGGAAGCGGCACAGTAACGCAATTATCCTCGATTTCGCTCACCCGTCGCCCGCCGCGGCGGGGTCAGCCGCAAGCGGTCCGGCGCGCTCGAAGGTGAATTCGCCGTCGGCGTAGTCGATCCGCACGCGGCTGCCCTCGACGACGTGTTGCTTGAGGAGCTCGACGGCCAGCGGGTTCTGCAGCCGCTGCTGGATCACGCGCTTCAGCGGCCGGGCGCCGTAGGTCGGGTCGTAGCCCTCGCGGGCAACGGCCGCCGCCGCGGCCTCGGTCACCTCGACCTCGATGCCCTTCTCGACAAGCTGCTTCTTGAGCTGCGCGATCTGCAGGTCCACGATCTTGCGGAGATCAGCCTCCGAGAGCGGGTGGAAGATGAGGGTCTCGTCGATGCGGTTGAGGAACTCGGGCAGGAACCGCCCGCGGAGGGCCTCGGTCACCGCCTCGCGGATTTGCTCCTCCGAGCCCCCCTCGCGCGTGACCTCCTGGATGAGCTGGCTGCCGATGTTCGAGGTCATCACGATGATCGTGTTGCTGAAATCCACGGTATGACCGTGGCTGTCGCTCAGCCGGCCGTCGTCCAGCACCGCCAGGAGGATGTTGAACACGTCGCGGTGGGCCTTCTCGATCTCGTCCAGGAGAATGACCGCGTACGGGCGGCGGCGGACGGCCTCGGTGAGCATGCCGCCTTCCTCGTAGCCGACGTAGCCCGGCGGGGCCCCGATCAGCCGGCTGACGGTGTGCCGCTCCATGAACTCGCTCATGTCCAGGCGGACCATGGCGTCTTCGTCGTCGAACATCACTTCGGCCAGGGCCTTGCACAGCTCGGTCTTGCCCACCCCGGTAGGGCCCAGGAAGATGAACGAGCCGATGGGGCGATTGGGGTCGGCCAGGCCGGAGCGGTTGCGGCGGACGGCGTCGGAGACGGCGCGGACCGCCTCCTCCTGGTCGACCAGCCGCCGGTGGATCCGCTCTTCCATCACTAGGAGCTTGGCCCGCTCGGTCTCCATCATGCGGCTCACGGGGATGCCGGTCCAGGCGCTGACGACCAGGGCGATTTCCTCGGGCCCGACCTCGCGGCGGAGCAGGCGGCGGCCGGCCGCCGGGGCCTGGCTCTTGTCCGCGGCATCCAACTGCGCGGTGAGTTTCTTCCGCCGCAGATCGAGTTCGTAGAGCTTCTGGTAGTCCGACTCGCCGACCACGACGCCCGCGGACTGACGCTGCTTGACAGCGGCGGCAAGCTGGTCGAACTGGAGCTGGGCCTCGTCCAGGTCGCGGCGGATCTGGGCGACGTCGCCCAGGCCGCTCTTCTCCAGCTCCCATTGCCGGCGGAGATCGGCCCGCTTCCGCCGCAGGTCGCCCATCTCCTGCTGGATCTCCCGGCGGCGCTGCTTGGCGTGCTCCTCGGTCTCCTCGGCCAGTTGGCGGTCGGTCAGCTCGAGCTGCACCAGCCGCCGCTCGGCCTCGTCGATCTCCTGGGGCACACTTTGCAGCTCGATCGCCAACCGGCTGGCGGCCTCGTCCATCAGGTCGATGGCCTTGTCGGGCAGGAAGCGGTCGGCGATGTAGCGGTGCGAGAGATTGACGGCGGCCACCAGGGCGGAATCCTTGATCTTCACGCCGCGGTGATGGGCTTCGTAGCGCGGCTTGAGGCCGCGGAGTATCGCGATCGTGTCCTCGACCGTGGGCTCGCCCACGAAGACCGGCTGGAAGCGGCGCTCCAGGGCGGCGTCCTTCTCCACGTATTTGCGGTACTCGTCCAGCGTGGTGGCGCCGATGCAGCGGAGCTCGCCGCGGGCCAGGGCGGGCTTCAACAGGTTGGCGGCGTCGCTGCCGCCTTCGGCCCGGCCCGCCCCCACGACCGTGTGCAGCTCGTCGATGAACATCACCACATTGGCGGCGTCGGCCACCTCGCGCAAGACGGCCTTCAGCCGCTCCTCGAACTCGCCGCGGAACTTCGTGCCGGCCACCAGGGCCCCCATGTCCAGGGCGATGACGCGGCGGTTCTTCAGGCTTTCCGGCACGTCGTCGGCCACGATCCGCAGGGCCAGGCCCTCGACGATCGCCGTCTTGCCCACCCCCGGCTCGCCGATCAGCACCGGGTTGTTCTTCGTCCGCCGCGAGAGGACCTGCATCACGCGGCGGATCTCCTGGTCGCGGCCGATCACCGGATCGAGCTTGCCCTGCCGGGCCCGCTCCACCAGGTCGATCCCGTACCGCTCCAGGGCCTGGAACTTGGCCTCGGGGTTCTGGTCGGTCACCCGGGCGCTGCCGCGGATCGCCTGGAGGGCCTTGAGGATGTCCTGCTCCTGGATCGCGTTGAGCTTGAGGATGTTCTTGGCCGGCGAATCGACCTTCGCCAGCGCCAGGAGCAGGTGCTCGGTCGAGACGAACTCGTCCTTGATGGCGTCGGCCT